>Ga0315284_10017390_pt1 | contig 10199 bp, 16 predicted proteins | sample YL17G09_16_MG_FD_203696 | JGI IMG/M metagenome (GOLD analysis project Ga0315284, IMG submission 203696) | Sediment microbial communities from Yellowstone Lake, YNP, Wyoming, USA - YL17G09_16 | ecosystem: Environmental > Aquatic > Freshwater > Lake > Sediment | place: USA: Wyoming | collected...
ACAGGTGTTTGTCTCGATCCTCCATGGTTGTCGGGAATGAGGTTGTCCATGCGATTTGCATGGCGTCCAGTTTATGTTTGATGTCTTTTATGGTGGGGGTGTGGCCGTTGATCTCCGTGAAGTCGTCGATCCAATGCCCGAAATGAGAAGACTGATCTTTTGTAATTTCTTGGTCTGGGCGGAGGGGTGCTTTGAGCATACTGAATAACACTCGTTGAGCGGGGGTGTCTTCTTCAATCAGCGGAGTGTTTGGCTCGAATAGGTCTACGAGCGTGTCGATGGCGTCACTAATCACATGAGATGCGACAAAGCCATATTGGTCGTGTGAATGCCTAAAATAATACGCAAGTATGTTTTTTTGGGTTTGCTCGTTTTGCCAGGGCTGCCACTCCGACAAAGGGACGGAGGGGACTAGGAAATGCGGAAGGAGTCTTCCTTTTTCGGGATCTAGGCCAGCCTCATGGATCACTTCGATAGTTGATTGTTGTGTTTCCTGGGGGGCCTCTATGAGGAGGTCCTGGGGAGTTTCGATGTCGTCGAGAAAATCTGCCTCATCGACATAGCCAGCCAGAATCTGGACTGCTGACGCGAAAGAAATCATAGACCAAAAATGCATTTCTTCAGAGAATACCTGGCCAGCGGAGTTTATTCCGGCGGCTGCCTTTAAGGTTTTTGCTGCGGTAAGTTCATATAGATTTACCTTAGGAAGGTCTGGGGAGATTGAAACTTTTTGTCCGAGGGCGTATCTGGCTAGGCCCGATATAGAGTCGAATGCGAATCCCATGACCGCGCCGAGTGAAATGCCGAATCCCGTCCATTGGTCTGTAGTTTGTGCAACCTGAATAAGGTCCGAAAATCCAGGGTTGTATGTTTTTATCCGATATGCTCTCTCCTTCTGGGCATTTTTGCTAAAGGGATCGCCCTTTACTTTTTCGCAATAGGCGCGCTTTGCTCTCATTCCTTTCCAGGGGGCTCGCATGAATTGGTTTGTCCATTGGAGAAGGTCGAAGCCGAGTAGAACCCATCCCATGACGGGAACGGCCCGCAGAAAAATCTTAGGACTCCAGCGAAGGAGCATCTTAAATGTCGGGAATAGTAAGGATGAATGGTCCTGGATATTGTCGATCCATGTCATGAGGGTGGTGTATGGTTGGGTCCACTCTGGGGTTGGGGACGCAAGAATTTGTTGAAGTTGTTGTCGCTTCCTATCCTTGATTTGCTTGTCGGTTTGCAAAAGGGTTGGTGTTAAATGAAAAATATCGTCGAATTGCGGAATTTTGATAGTGTATCCGTATTCAGCGACATATTTCTCTTTGAGGTCGTTAAAGTCTTTGACTATAAGCCTTTGTCGGGGTACCTTGGGGGGAATTACAATTCCTAGGGCGTTCCATGCTTCTCTGGATGCTTGTTTTGCGGTGGGTGGTTTTGCCATTGTTTAGCCTTTTATCTTGAGAAAAAGTTTGTTGGCTAAGTCGTTTGAGGATAGGGTGATTGTTAGGTAGTTTTTGTATGAGCCGGGTTCTAGGTCTTCTTCCTTAATCGGTGTTTGTGGGATGGGTAGGTCAATTTCTGACCAGGGTTTTCCCGGCCACTCGGCCAGGCCCTTGGGGGTTTTAACGCTTGGCATTATTATTTTTGGTGGTTCTGGGGAGTAGTTTTTTTTATAGCAGTCGCGCATGATATTTGCTCTTCGCTCAAGATAGGCGATTTGGGCTTTATGATTAAGAATCTGGTTGGAGTTTAGATACATTGGCCAGAACTTTTCCGGAACTTTATCGAAGAGGGTCATGTTAACGCCAACCTGAAAGGGCTTTGTGCCGAGGGCGAAGAAGGTCCAAGGGCGTGGGGGCATGGGAAATTCTCCCCAAACTGAGGGTCGGGCTTTGGTAGTGTCCCAGTAGTTTGGGAAAAATCCGAGGATGTAAGTTGAGGGTTTTGCCTGCTCAACAGGCTCAATTGAGGTTATTCCAAATTCAGTCCATTTTTTCCAAATGGAATTGATAACAAGGAACCATGTGGTCCTGTTGCTCTTATAATAATCTTGAATGAATATTGTGACTCTTGCATACTCTTTGCATTGTAGGACTTTCAGTAATTTTTTTTGAAGGCGTGGGTGTCCCGGCCAGCCGTATATGTGCCAGGATCCTGGCACAAAAGTGGACCAGACATATTGGGTGCTTGGTCCTAAGCACGGTGTGTTAATATGTTTCAGGAAGCCGTCGTGTGAGACGTTAAGCAATCGTAATTGATCGCATTCCATAAACCCAAAGTGCTCTTTTCAAGTCTTCGTCGATTGAGTTGGAAACGAGGACGCCGATTGCGGGTTTTTTTATTGCGGGGTCGGCGAGCCATAACGCGCAATAGGTTGCGAGCTGACCGGTGGCGCGTAGTCCCGGTGAATTTGCTACTTCGATTATCCATACTTCGGTGGGGGTTTCTCCGAGGGCGTCGATCCTTTTTGCCGTTACGTTAAAGAAGGAATTGCGGAGGTTCTCCGCGATAGTAGGGTCGTCGAGGAAAATGCCGCCCACCCTCACATCATAGTAGATGCGGTCGAAAGTTGTCGGGTTTTGGTCTAGGAAACGATTCCACAGTGGTCGATCTGGGTCGAGCATGTGCGGATATTTGCCGCGGTAAAGGGGGGAGAATGGTTCTCCTAATTTAGTCGGCATGGCTTAAGTGGAAATAGGCCCAATGAGCTGGGGCGAGTTAGGGTTTATGAATATCAGTAGTCTGTAGTTGTTTGAAGCAAGGGCAACAATCTTTGTTTATTAAAATGCATGGTAGTCGAGATAGTAAAACCTCAAGGTTAGTAAAGCGGTGTTCTATCCTAATAAATACGAGTATTATTCCGGCAAATAATCCGGCTGCCATTAAAATGTCTGGGGTGGAAATAGTCATAATTATAGGGATACCGTGATTCTGTATGTTAGGGTAGCAGATACCCCAGCCGGAACGTCTAAAGAATAAAGGGAATGGTCAAGGCAAAACTTAAAAGTAGCTCCTGTTGCGTGTATAGCCACTTCTTTTATTTGGAGAAGGGCACCGGTGTTGTTGGTAAATATTCGAGATATATTGAGTCTCCAAGTTGAGGCGTCTGGGTTTTCGACTGCTAGCGTGTGGGCGGCGTGTGCGATGTTAGTAGATACCTGTGTTTCAATCTTTGTATCTGTCATGGTGACGGGGGTGGTGCCTGTTCCAATGAGCATGCCATAAACTGTACCGGTGCCTGCTGTTGATATGTCAAAATTAGTGGTGCTTTGGCCAACCACTCTTGAGACTGCTCCAACGTCGAGCATGGTCTGATTTCCTGCCCCAAACTGGCAAGCTAAAAGCTGGATGAATTGCTTGAGTAAGCTATTGGCTTTTCTTGGCTGTAGGGTTTTAATGGTTTTGCCGTTTTTGTCTTTAAGGACGGCCAAGATTTCAGTTTTAATTTTAGAGGGCATGTGATAAAACCTTCGTGATTAAACGTGTTAAGAGATTATCTGGTTGCATTACGCCGAGGGTAATCAGAACCGGGTCTGAGTCGATGACGCCCGTTAGTTCAAATCGGATTATGCGGTCGTAAAATATCGGTCCGCAGAGTGGGAGATCGAGGAAATGGTAAAGGGAAGACGATATTACATCGTCGAATTGAAAGGGTTGAGGTATGTAGGGTTGAGTGGTCGCGAATTGCCGTAATAAGTTTGGCATGGGATGATTGCCTATTTATTGCTCCTTCCACAGTTTGAGATAGGAGGAATAAAAATAAAGTGCGTTTTGGTTGTCGTCCATGTAGGGGTTGGCATAAAAGAGGGTGTCGGCCCATGCGGTCCCGGTCGGTAGTCCAGTTGAAAGGGTGTCAGAAAGGGTGTCGTTAAAATAGAAGTCGGCGGAGGTTGCCTTATAGTCGAGTTCAAGGGTGACGGTTTTGTCATAGGCTGAGCCTGACCAGTTGGCGAGTGCCGCGGTTCTGACTTCAGTGGTCCCGTTTGATACGGTCCCGTATAGCTTTCCGGCGTCAACGACAAAGCCGGCGTGTCTTTCTGTGCCGGGGCCGCCGGATAAAATCCAAATTTGTCCCGCGCCGGGTGTCTCCGCAACCAGGCGGCAATCCGTCTTCCACTTAGTTTTCTTCGCCCAGGTTGGAGTTGTGACGAATAAATTTGGGGTTTTGTCAACCTGGGCGGAGCCTCCGTAATTCTTGGGGGCCTTGAGGGTAAGTTTGTTTGATCCGATTGAGATAACTGCGCCAGAGGATTTCGTTTGTCCCCATCCGTCAAGGGACATCCATAGTTCTAATAAATTAATGCCCGGGTCAGAATAGACGGACAATAGGGTTTCGGTTTTTTTGGCGTAATCAGCTAGTAATGCGCGACGTACTGGGAAGCCGAGAAATGAATTTGGCATAAGGTTAACCTTCTAGTCTGTACCAGCCAAAAATAGTTGATCTTGTTGGAGTGAGGGCGGCGAAAGTGTCGCAAGTTGCTGTTAGTCGAAGGGTGAAAAAGTCGAGTGAATAGAAAGAATCTTCAAATAGTGGGATGAGTGATCCTAATGGCTGGACGAGGTCCCGGGATATTTGGTAAGAAGTTTTCCCATTGTAAGTGAATATATCAATCCGTTCCATCTGTCGAGAGAAGATGAAGTCGTGGGTTTCAGCCAGGGCGGCGAAGGTATAATCGAGTCGCTCGTAGGCGTCGAATGCTCCGCCGCGGGAGACGGTGGCAAGCGATCCGTCGGCGGTGGTTTTAATGACGACGGGTCCAGTGGGTCCCTGGCCGATTATGCGCGCGAAGGCTCGCAATATTACGTTGTCGACGTAAAGGTGGGGAAGATATTTTGGATCGAAGTCGAGATTTTCAAATAGGTCTTGAGATCTGATTCGTTGGGTTATGCGCTTAGGGTCATAGCCTTTAGGTTCATAAGCTACAACTGGGCGGGGAGTTTTCTTTTTTTTTACTGGCTTTGCCATAAAAGCCTTTCTTACATCAATTCGTAGTTATAACAGCCGTGTAGGCTGGATAAATCGGCACCGGATTTGATGGCGATTTTAAACACTTCTCCAACCGGGATTTCAATTCCGATTTCGATTTCAGTTATTCTTGCGCCGGGCTTTGCACGGTTTAATGACATACCTGCGTTTTCCATGTCCAGGAGGCGGTCTGGAATATCAAAGACTTTTGCGCGTTCATGGTATCCCTGAACGTCATTGTCCTTATAGTCCGTGCAAAGCAGTGAAATGGAAAGTAAACGTTTCTTCTCCGCTTCGGTTGACTTTAGGCCGTCGTCGTAAACAATCGAGTTGGCAATGCCTGTAACTCTGAAAAGTTGCCTGAGAATCAAAGTGGGGGCCTCCTTCTGTGTTATTTGGGATCTTTAGGTTCGTCGTCCGCGACGGATCATCGGTCAGGATGTCGGTGCGGATAGGGCGAACCTAAAGTCCGCGAAAATCTAATTATTCTGAGTGGCCTTAATCTATGCGCTTAACTTGCATAACAAGGGCTATTTCATGTTGGTAGATATCAATTGCCTGTCCGGTGCCTGCTGAGATAAGTGTGACATATATTCCGAGTTCGTCTCCTGCCTGAAATTTTAGGGCTGGATCGAAGAAGAGTGGAAGCTGCTTGTCGTACTCGGAGTAATTACCGATCAGGGAAATTCCTTCAGCAATGCCATGTCGGCGTCCGCCGAGGTCTAGGTTTCTTTGTTCAAAGAGTATACCGTTTCGATCTTCGTCAAAGAGGACTTCACGGTCCTTGATGAGTTTTAAAAACTGGGTGTAGGTGTAGTTTGTGTTATCGTTTAACCTGCTAGCGAAGGGTGAGGCGCAGATAGCGAGTAGTGAGACTTCATGCTTGGCGGGTACGACTTTGCCGAAAGGAAAGTCGGGAAACTCGGCGGGGTTCTGGCTTGTGGTGAAGATGTGATCTCCGTTCGTGGTGATGGAGGCCCCGCAGTTGCCGTAATTGACGAACATGAACTCTTTGCTGCGAGATCCGTTGGGATCGTCGGGCTTTATGTCTCCTGGTTCAAGGATTTCATAAAGTAGAACCTGGCGTCCATTGGGGTTTTTTGCTCCAGATAGTCGGAAGGTTTCTCCTTCGGCGACGGGGAATCCGGTCCAGATGCCCTTGGCTTTTAAAAGGCCAAGGAGTGTGTCTAGCCGTGGGCCGTTCCACGCTCTGGTGGAGTCTTTGGCATCTGACATTGTGCCAGGGGCGGCGATATCTCTGGTGGCTAGCATAAAATTGGAGGTGATATTATCTCCCAGTAGGATTGGATAATATCCTGTGCCTGCTATAAAAGACCCGCCGTCTGTGCGAATCGAATGGGTGTGAGGTTGTCTGCCTCTAAGGCCAACCTGGTGTCCTCCGAGGTCTGACCTTGTGCGGAAGTATCCGACGGTGGTTTTTTCTATGCGGGCCGTTACGTAATTGTCAACGGGGTCATAGGTCCAGATGTCCCAGACCCGGAAGGCTTCTCCCGGGTCGGCTTTTAATTCGAGGTCGGTATTGCCTAGAACGGTTTTTAGGGCAAATGGTTGTTTGACTGCCATGGTTTAGCCTCCTTTCTTGGTATTGCCTATAATTTTAGCCTGTTCTGGCCTTACCGAGTGCCGTTGCGATGGCTGACACTCTCATTATATTCCTGGGATCGCGTTTGGGGAAGCGTGGGGGAAGTGCTGTTTTTTCGATTATGTCGCGGTATGGGGCGAAGCCTTTTTCGTAGTCGTCTGCGCCTACCATGACGCCCTCGGCAAAGCGGCCCGGTCCTTTTTGGAGAGCCCGTGTCTGCCATTTTGCAGACCCGGCTTTAGCGACGCCCTTGGCGAAGGACCCGCGCGCTCCGGCTTCCGCCATTGCAGCTAAATGAGTAGGGGCGGCGGCGACGGCAGATTTTTCCCAATCGCGTCGGGGCTGCTGGACGCCGAGCTTGTAGTCTTCAGAGCGAAGCGGTGTAACCCGCTGCCATTTTTCGCGGATGCGCGCGCCGGATTTAATCTCTGCCATGTGATTTCTCCTTCCATTGCCGGGAAATTTTTTTTAGCGTCATTTGACAAATTGTCAAGGGTTTTTGTCAAATTGTCAAATTTGACATTTTGTCATGACATTCTGTCAAATTACACGCAAAAAAAGTGGTTGTCAAGCGTTTTTTGTGCTTGACTTGGTGTTGTCGAGGGGGTACAGTTAATATAAACAAGAAAGGAGCGCCAAAAAGTGACATTAAAACGCGGTGTTACGTTGTTGTGGAGGTGGATCACGTCCATATCGAACCTGAGTCCAAAAGAAAGGCGGTAGAAAAATGGTGGAGTCACGGGAGTGGGGTGTGCTTGATACCTTGGTGGGTATAGGTAGGAAGCATGGTAAAGGCTACTGCTACCCATCGCAAAAAACTATCTTGGAGCTGATGGAGAGATTTCATAACGTCAGGTTTTGCAGGCGTACCTTGAACCGGGATTTGGGGGATTTGGAGCGTCAGGGGTACATCACGCGATTGCGTCGGCATCGGCGTGGAACTGATGGTAAAATTAGGTTTGCCTCGACGCTTTATAGATTCACGGCTAAGCTGTTTAACTACCTGATGTTAAAAGGGAAAGGGATCAAAAAAGTCTTTGATATCTTCCGTGTGCCAAAATTGGCACAACATCCTAGAGCTACAGCTAAGCATCTTCCCTCTGATGCGAGGCTTAGCTGTAACTTAGTAACTTCCGAGGTACTAAAGGAAGTCGCTTCCGCTCCACTATCCGGCGAACGGCATTTACCTGGGCCTTGGGAGAAGCTGCTGGCATCGATTGAGGCCCTTTAGAGCGCGATTAAGGGTACAAAAAAACCCATCCCCGGGGAGAGGATGGGCTTCCAAGGCAAAGCTGCCGCTTGCGGCGGAGCTCATGCACGAGGCGTCAGGCAGGTTTGGGGTTGGGAGCGTCACGGTAAAACAGAGTGGCGGCGGTGGATAGGCCAAGGGAAGCTCCGGTTAAATAACTCGTGATTGCCAGGATCATAAGCTGGTCTGCGATCCTGGAGATAGTTGGCTCGGAACAAAGAACGCGACTATAAGGGTACGTCATCTGTAGGTAATTTATGGTTTTCATGACTTGGATATCGAGTGCCTCAAGCATTGTGTCAAGGTGCTCGCCTAAAATCGGTTTTGGTGTTTTGGACATAGTGAATCCTTTCTCCCCGGTATTTCGGGGGGGACTGGGCTTAATTAGTGGTTTTGGTGTTTTCATGTTGAATCCTTTCTCCCCGTTATTTCGGGAACTTGGATGAATTAATGGTCAGGTTTTTGTGGTCTGCTAAGATTTTATTTATAACCGACTGGCCCAAATAAATTATCAGGTTTTTGAGGGCCAGTTGGTCTGCCGCATTGGTGCCCTGGTGGTCGGCTGATTCGAGGTTACAGGCCAGGTCATGTTTTGCGTCGGGTATGCAAACGGTAATGATTTTCATGTTGAATCCTTTCTCCCCGTTATTTCGGGGATTTAGTTGGATTAATGGTCAAATTTTTGTGGTCTGCCAAAATTTTGGTTATAATCGATTGGCCCAGATAAAGCGTTAGATTTTTGAGGGCCAGTTGGTCTGCCGCATTGGTGCCCTGGTGGTTGGCTGATCCGAGGTTAACTGCCAGGTCGACATTTGCGTCGGGTATCCAAATTGTGATTTTTTTCATGTTTTATTGATTCCTTCCGCCCGTATGGCCGATAGCACAGCCTTTTTGTGTGTTTTTGGTAGGGCTATTCGTGTAGACCCAAAGCGTCAATTCTTGCATCAAAGGGTGCCCTTGACGATTACGACTTCTCTTCCTTTTGCTGTTGTTGCCTTCATGATTTTCCTCCCTTATTCTGGTTTTTGGGTCCTTTTACAAAGACCTTTTACCCAACTGTAAATGAGTGCAAAGGACATGCCAGCGTCTGTTTGCTGGCGTGGCCTTTGTGTTTTTGTCTGGGGGGTTAAGGGGCATCCCCTTATGGTCGCGGGGAGTGGCTGTAAATTTTTGTCCTTTTTTATACTAACCACTAGAGATGTCGCTGCCAGTGGCACAATGTCAGAAAAATACCTCTTGACATCCCCGAAAAAGCCGAGTATATATTATATAATAAGCATAAGAGGAAGGCCGTAAGTGGGTAATGAGACAAGGAAAGTTCATCGGTATGGGCAAAGTTTAGCGGTGTCGTTACCCCAAAGAATTTGTCGGTCTGGTGGAATAAAAGAGGGGGATATCCTGTCGTTCCATGGTAGCGACGGGATGGTTTTTTTGGTGGGGAAAATAAACACGTTAATGATGGGAGCGTTTGAAAAGCATGGAGAACAGAATAGATCAAATCGAAGAAATCGAGCTTAAACTAATTGATCGTCCAGAAGATCCCGCTCGGATAAATATTGACGCGAATCAAATTCGGGAGTTGGCCGAGTCGATCCGCGAGTTAGGACTGAGGGCTCCGATTCTTATCAGGCCGCGTAATGGGCGATATGAGATTGTGGCGGGTGATCGGCGGTTTTTGGCACACAAGCTAATACAGGAGAAGACGATAAAGTCGATTGTCACTGAAATGACGGACGAAGAGGTTTTATTGGTTCGTGCAATCGAAAACGATCAAAGGGAGGACTTAACCGTAATAGAGAAGGCTAAACAGTACGAGAGACTACGAGACAGGCTTGGAATGACGCTTGAGCAGATAGCGAAGAGGATGGGCCGCAATATAATGACGATTCACAAATATCTTAAAATCCTGAAGTTGCCTGGGGAGGTTCAAACTGAGATTGATCTTGGACGGATTTCCATCGAGGCGGGTTTTATGCTCGGGGAAATTGAGGATGGAGAATTTCGCAGCTATTATTTAAAGGCCGCAGCAGACAATGGAGCGACGGCACAGGTTGTGAGAACGTGGGTAGACGCATTTATACAGACTAAGGAAAACAAGTATTATGACGCGTCTGGGGGAGGGGGAGGTGGGTTTGACAACCTGGAGCCGGTGATAACCTGGTTAACCTGTGATGTTTGTGTTGGCCCGGTTGATGCGCGTTTAATTAAATACATCAAGGTTTGCAAGGAGTGTGTTAAAAAAGTGAAAGGGAGGTGATTGTGTGAGTCCGTATGTGACGGCGGGGGGGTTGGTGGTCGCCAGAAAAGTTGTTAAAATAATTTTTGAGGAGTTTTATCCTTGGCTCTTGGAGCAGAGTAAAAAGAGCGATACGCCAATCGACAATTGGGCA
>Ga0315284_10017393_pt1 | contig 10198 bp, 7 predicted proteins | sample YL17G09_16_MG_FD_203696 | JGI IMG/M metagenome (GOLD analysis project Ga0315284, IMG submission 203696) | Sediment microbial communities from Yellowstone Lake, YNP, Wyoming, USA - YL17G09_16 | ecosystem: Environmental > Aquatic > Freshwater > Lake > Sediment | place: USA: Wyoming | collected...
TCCAGACGAGCCTGCGGCATACCAGCGGAAGGATGGAATTCCTGCTCGGCTACACCTGGAGTAAGGTCTTGGACAATGCCTCGAATTGGGGCAATCGGGGGCAGATCAATGTGGTCGACCACAAGCTGGGGAAGGCTCTCTCGGCGGTGGACATGGCTCACCACTTTATCGCCAGCTACAGCTACGAAATCCCATTCGACAGGCTCGACGCAGGCAAGTATCCTCGACTAACCCGCGGCTGGGTCAACACCGGCGTAACACGCTTTGCGACTGGGCTCCCCGTATGGATCCGCGAAAACGATGACCGGTCGCTCCTGGGCACGCGCTTCACTGGACCCACCAGCCAGGCCATCGATGAGCCGGACTTCACCCCGGGTCCCCTCAACATTGCCGACCCGCGCTTGTATGACCCTGTAACAGATACGAACCCTCATTTCAACCGATCGCTGTTTTCCCAGAAGCCCTTGTGAAAGCTCGGGACCTCCAGCCGGCAATTATCCCACGGTCCGGGCCTTAATAACTGGGACCTCGCCCTTCGTAAGGGCATTCGACTTACGGAGTTCAAAACGCTCCAGCTTCGGGGCGAGTTCTTCAACGCCTTTAACCATACCCAGTTTGGAAGCCCACAGGGCAACTTCCTGAGTGGAACTTTTGGGGTGGTCACCTGTGCACGTTCGCCCCGCATCGGGCAAGTGGCGGCGAAGTTTATTTTCTGAAATCGCAACAAGGCCAAAGGCCCCAGGGTCAAGCGGAGTTTTGCATCGAAGAAGTTCCGCTTGCCCTCCGGCAAAAACCTTTTATCATCTCTATCGCTTTACGAATCTTCAAGCTTCTTCCAAAAGTTTATCCGGAGGTCGTAATGCCGAATATCAGCCGTCGGGTGTTCGGGCTCGCCTTGGCAGGATCGTTGGGAATTGCCCATTCATCCTCTCTCGGGATCTTGACTCCTGACCGCTCGGATGAAGGAGGGGAAAGCCAGGGAGGCATCACCGACGTTCCCGGCGTCAAAGTGGGGCATTTCACCAACTCGCGCCGGCCGACAGGCTGCACAGCCATTCTGTTTGAAGACGGGGCCACGGGAGGTGTGGATTACGACGGCTCGGGCCCGGAGGATTTCCAGGCGGGGATGCTGCAGCCGGAGAGCGCCCTGCAAACCATCTGGGGAATCATGTTGTCGGGGGGAGACTCGTGGGGGCTATCGACCGCGTTGGGTGCCATGCGCTACTTGGAAGAGCGCGGCAGGGGTGAACATTGGTATAAGGGCCATCCCGAGATGGTTGTGCCGCTGGTCGTCGCCTCGATTCTGGACGATCTGAGCATCGGCGACGGCAGGATACGCCCCGATGCGGAGAGCGGTTATAAGGCTTGCCAGGCAGCCTCGGACGGGCCGGTTCGGGAGGGTTGTGTGGGAGCCGGTTCAGGCGCCACGGTCGGCACGGGATCTTATTATGGCGGCCTGGGCATGAAGTCCGGAATCGGGACCGCGAGCATTCGTGTCGGGGAGGCCGTGATCGGGGCCATCGTCGCCGTGAATGCCACCGGAGTTATCGTCGACTGGACGCACGGGAAGATCATTGCCGGCGCGCGCCGCGAGGACGGAACTGGCTTTGTGAATCTCTCCGAGAGGGTGCGAAAACAGATGGCCGACCGCCTGGCGCGCAAAACCACGGCGGAGGCGCGCCCATCGCTTACGCACACCACCATCGGCGTTATTGCCACCAACGTCGAATTCAACAAGGCGGAGCTGGCAAGGATCGCCCAGGTGGCGAATACTGGAGCCGTCAAAGTGATTAATCCCTACCATACCCCGGAGGATGGAGACGTGCTCTATGCCGTCTCCACGCGGAGGCTGAAACTCGATGGAGGTCCATCGCAACGGGACGTGGCGATGGCGGGGATCATGGCGGCGGAAGTAGCAGGCACCGCGATCATGCGAGCAGCGAAGATGGCTACATCCATCGAAGGGTGGCCGGCCTATCGAGATTACACCGTGCGTCTTCCCTAGGCCTGGCGGAGATCTCGAAGACGCTCCGCAAAGGAATTCTAGGTGTTCATGAGACACTCTTCGATTGCATCCCCGCCGGGTTTCGCGACAGTCCGAGGGCAAAGACGTAAGGGCTGTTTTACCTGACTTGAGCCAGCTCAACTGAGTCACTCACGGAAGCATCCCCCGAATACGCCTACCTATCAGTAGCGGTCCCAAGCCTGTCATGCAGCATTGCCGCCATCAACCTCGATTTCCGATGCCCGGTTTTTGTCGTTCAATCATGGCCTCACTAAAGATACGGACGTGTACACCTGCCTTATTGGTGTTAACTCGAAGACCTTACTCACGCGTAGTTGCGAGAGAGACGACGTTCCCATCTCGACAAGACTGGTAGGCACCAAGAACGAATTCGAGCGCCCGGTAGCCGTCTTCGCCCGAAACCAACGGTTTGCGCCCGGCGCAAATGGCCTCGCCAAAATCCAGGAACTGCCGTTCAAAGGATGTCAGCGATATGGCCAATGGGTCTGACGAGCCTGACATGCCCTCCTTCCCGACTGGGGCGGGTTCACCCGAGTCGTCTTGAACATCCCACACGGTCAGCTTGTCGCCGCTGAGGATCGCCGTGCCCTTCGTACCGTGGATCTCCACGCGTTCGTTGTACCCCGGCCATATCGCGGTCGACGCTTGAAGAACGCCGGTGGCGCCAGAGGTGTAACGCATCACGGCCGAAAGCAGATCCTCAGACTCGATCGCGTGGGTGGCACCCAAGTGCCAATAGCCGAACAGTTGCTCGACCGGCCCAGCGAGCCACAAGAGGAGGTCCACTTCGTGGATCCCCTGGTTGATCAGTGCCCCCCCACCCTCGTTGGCCCAAGTACCCTTGATGGGACGCGAGTAATACTGGGCGGAGCGGTACCACTTCACGTACGCGTCAGCCTGTAAAATTTTTCCCAGTCGTCCAGCCGAGACGGCCCTTGCAAGAAACTGGCTCGAGTTGTCGAACCGATGCTGGCTCACCACGCCGAGCTGGATTCCCGCCTCGCGCGCGATCTTAATCATCTTACTTGCCGTTTCCAGGTTAGTGGAGATGGGCTTTTCGACGTGAATATGCTTCCCTGTCTCGGCGCAGATTTCGAGTGGTGGCAACCGGAAGTCGGGCAACGTGCAGACGTCCACGTAGTCGACTTCGTGGTGCCGACACACTTCATGGTAGGTCTTGACGAATTCTGCCCCGTAAAGCTGGGCAAATTCTCTCCCGGCTTCTTCATTAATGTCGGTGCAAACCGTCACCTCATAGCCGATGTTTCTATAGACTTTTGCATGCATGTGACTGATCGCCCCGGTCCCAATGATTCCAATTCTCATTGTGTCTTCCTCCCCTCTCGAATGTCGTGAACAGTCATTGCACTTTCACCCCGTACCTCGGGAGACTCGTCGCCCTTTCCCCTGTGCACCCGACGGATGGCGCAGGGCCACAGCACGAAGCGAACCAAGAACCGGCAAGTTTGATTTTTCAGCAGATTGATCTCACTTCTCTTTCGCGTCACGGAACCAGCCCAGAATAGACGGGGGCCTTGCGGGCAGCGAAGTAGTGCGCCACTTTTCCGATTCCGAAGGCGATCTCTTCAATGCCGGTATGCGCGTAGTGTTCGTAGATATCCGTCGTGATCCGACGATTGAAAGCATCCTCTGCCAGTGGGCAATCCCCTGCACGGTACGCTCGGTTTGCCCCAGTCTCCGAACACCGGATACTCATCGCCGGGAATAACTCCGCTTTTCCATTCCCTGAGTGGCAGATGCGCCCTGCGCTACTTACTTACTCGAGTGGCATATTCCCAACTGTATGGGGGTGGGGTTTCCAAACCGCTGTCATAATGGAAACCGCGGGGAGCGTCAGTTGCAGGGAGCGGCGCACTGTGTTCAGCTCGAAGTCCACCTGCACCTGCGCGTCCGTCGGGCGATTGTTCAGCAACTCTACCACCCAATGCCAACCGCCCTTAAGGTCGGGGGAGAGAAAAGCCAGGCCGCGAATCCCAGAGTATTTCCCTTTCATCAAAACCCGCACCGCTCCGGGCCGTACGAACTTGCTGAAATGCCCCAGATAGTAATACAACCCAGTATAATACACCTTTTTGGTCTCCCGGTTGACGACCACCACCGGATGCTGCACATTGGGGTCCGGATCGCGATGCACGGGAGAAACCATCCAGGGCCCCCCGCGCTGATCCAAAATCATATTCCAGTAGATCCACGCTGAAGCCCCCGCTTCAATGTCCGACACGATCATGTTCCCCCAAAAGGCCCCGTCCTCCCAGGCGTAGTTCGGTAAGGGCATGGTGCGCGCCGTACCCGCCTCATAGGCGTGGCACACTTCCGTCATCCACAGGCGCATGTCCGGATAGGCGTGGTGCAACGCCGCCAGCTTGTCGAAGTTCTCCGGACCCTTCAAGAAATCGTACCCGTGGTAAGGCAGCTCGCGAATGTATTGCCGTGCCTGCGGGTCGTTCAGCACCGTGGGATAATACTTGTAAGCCTCCAGCCGCACCGGAGCCTCGCTCAACATGAGCTGGCTTTCCACCTTCTCCTTCTTGAACAGCGGACCCACGTGGTTCTTGAGCAGGTCCAGAATCTCTTTATAATTTATCTTGGTATAACCGCCATCATCATTGCGAGGCTCGTTGAACAAGCTCACGTAATCGATGAACACCCCCTGCTTTTGGTACTCCTGGACATAGCGCAGGTAATAGAGGGCCAGCGCGTCGTAGTACCTGGGATCGACGTCCTGGTTCTTCTCCGCGTCAAGTAGCATCCAATCCGGCGGGTAATCCATGGGCGCCTGGAGCACGAATTTCCCATAGCACTGAGCGCGTTTGATGTACGTGATGAGCCCGTTCGGTCCCAGGTCCCGCTGGATGGAGAAATGCTTCATCGCCACATCGCCCGGCGTATCGTCGTAGGTGTAGTACGGCCCCGCCGACATGAAATCCGTGCCGGCCAGGGGAGTCTTCATCGCCGAGAAACCCACGCCTTGTTCGGAATCGAACAAAGCCTTCAGAACGGCTTCCTGCTCCCCCCGGGGAAGATCGTTCAGGCAGACCATCCCGGCCTCAAGAAACGAGGCCCCGAATCCCGCCATCTTCTGGAGCATATTTCCGGTCAAAACATCAAAGACGGGGACGGTGGTGGGCTTTAGCTGTTCAAACCGGACGGGCGGTTTCAACGTAAGACGGTCGCCGGCCTTGGAGGACACGTAGATCTTTACTTCCTGCCCAAGCGCAGGGGTAGCCCCCCAGTACACCAGAAGACCTAAAAGCAGCCAGCCTAATGCCTCTCGTAGGAAACACTCGCGGTCGGATTTGGGCGCCAGCAGCTTCATGGTTGTTTCCCCCCTTACAAATTCAGCCTCGCGGCGTGAGTTCAGAAGAAATCCAAAACAGGTTTCCGTCTTCCAGTTCGTTTGTGAAGACCCTCCTACCCGACTTGCGTTTTGGCTGGCCGGCCTACGGCTTGAATTCGTATGCGCCTATGTCATAGCCCGCGCCCTGAGGGCGCGGCACCCCCAGAATGTCCACTGTTACGTCCTTCAGCGTGACCCCTGCATCCACCAGCGGAGAGTTCGGCAAGAGGCGAAAGTCCTTGGTGGCCGCGCTCACGAATTTCGGATCGACTCTCCAGAGGTCATGGGGATAAGGAGCCCGGCTGCCAAGCTTACCCGGCGCGCGGCCATCACTCATGCCGTGCGAATTGTAGCCGATTGCCATGCCCTTGGAGTCCGCGCCCAAGGCCACGTAGCCCTCCTCGTCGCCGCCCACGTCGAAAAAGACATTGTTTTGCACACTACCGGACGAAGGACCTTCGATCAGGATGCCCTGGTGGGTGATTTTATAGAAGGTGTTATTAACCATTTGTATTACAGTCATATCTGTACTTCCCAATTTCTCCACGTGGATGCCCACTCGGACATTCATGAAAATATTGTTTCGGAACGTCAGATGGTTGACCACTCCGGAGCCATTTTCGATCTGCGCCCCTTGTACGGGGAGAAAGTCGGTGTCTTCGGCATCGCAAATATTCTGCTCAAAGAGCATGTCGGTTGCCGGACCCCAAGTTTCAATACAGTCGATGTGGGGATCGAGATTTCCCAGGTCATCGGACCGGATATCATGCACGCGATTCTTGCGAAAGATGTGGCCTGTCCCAAAGGGCCGCAGCCCGTCCGCATCCGCACCGTCATAAGCTGGCCCGCCCGGAGGGTATTGGATGATGTGGCTGATGTCGTTCCCTTCGATGAGATTTTCCACCCCGTCCACGGTGATCCCAGAACTGCTGGCGCGATAGATCCGGTTCCCTTTCACCACGTTGTACGCGGTGGGCGGGGAATGCGGGCCGCCCCCGCCCACGAGCATGATCCCGTCGTGGTAAATGTCATGAATGTAGTTGTCCAGGACCTCGTTGTGCTGGCCTCGGAGGTACACTCCGTAACTCTCCTCAATGAGTCTGATTTGGCTCGTGATTTCAAACCCTATCACACGAATATAGTCAGCGGTGATCCTGAACCCTTCCATGACGACCTTTCCGGCCGCTTGATAGGTAATGGGGTTACCCGGCGAACCGGAGCGCGTCACATGGATCCGCTCTCGGTACTCGCCTGCCGACACCAGCACCGTACCGCCAGACTGTAAAGAGGCAGATGCCTTTTGGATGGTTCTCCAGGGTGCGTTCCGTGTTCCGGGGTTGGTGTCCTGCCCTCTCCGGCCATCCACATAAAACGTGCTGGCCGAGGCGCTCGAGACGAACAAGGTGATTAATGCCACAAGCATGACTTGCATGGGAGTTTTCCTTCTACTGCTTAACGAACTTCACTCAACTGTCTCGTTTCCGCTGAAGTCCAATAAGCAGGTGGAATCGTTTGACTCGCGCCCAGCGGTTGCTTATCCCGACAGTGCTGGCGTCGAAGGACTTTGCGGGTGCTGGTTGAAGGCCTCCGCCGCAACACCCCCCCACGCTCCTCGCTCGCTACGGCGTCACCTTCAGTATTCCGTGGAGAGCTATATCCGCCGACGACTTTCCCAGCATAATCTCGAAATCGCCGGGCACCACGCGCCATTGCATGTCGATGTCGAGCAACTGGAGATCTTCCGGGGTAAGCTTCAGGGTTACGGTCTTCGTTTCTCCGGGATCGAGCGCCACGCGCTCAAACCCCCGGAGCTGCTTGACGGGGGTTGCAACCGGGGCGTATTTCTCGTGAATGTAGAGTTGCACGGTCTCCACGCCTGCCCGGCCGCCAACGTTTCTCACGTCCAGGGTCACGCGCGCCTCGCCGCCCGAACGGATTTCCGCCGGCTCAACCCGCAGATTGCTATACTCAAAATTGGTATAGCTCATCCCATAACCAAAGGGGTATAGCGGCGCGATCGGCATATCAACATAATTTTGCCCCATCCGCATCCTGTAAGCCTTGCCAGGCTTGAAATTGTAGTAGATCGGCAATTGGCCGGAGTGCCGGGGCACCGAGAGGGCCAAGCGTCCGGTGGGGTTGTAGTTCCCAAACAGCACGTCGGCCACCGCTTCGCCGCCGCGCTCGCCGGGTAACCAGGCTTCCACCAGAGCCGGCACGTGCTCCGACGTCCAGCGCGTGGAAAGCGGCCGGCCGTTGATGAGCACCACCACCGTGGGAGTTCCTGTCTCGAAGACCGCCTGGATCAGGTCCTCCTGCACTCCTGTCAAGTCCAGGCTGGCGACGTCGTACCCTTCACCGTTAGTGGCCGGCCAGTCACGACGATCGGCCACGTTCGGCATGCGTTGGCTTTCTCCCACCACCACGATGGCGACGTCCGCGCCCTTGGCGGCCCGCACCGCTTCCGCAAACCCGCTCTTATCAGTGCCGGTAATCTTGCAGCCGCGCGCTGCGGTGACTTCGGTTTGGGGTGAGACCGCAGCTTTGATTCCCTCGAGCACAGTCGTCACTTGCCGCGCAAGCGGCCTCGGCGTGTAGTCGCCCAGTTGGTTCACCACATTGTCCGCGTTGGGGCCGATCACCGCTACCGATTTCAAATCCTTCTTGAGCGGCAGCAGGTTCTTGTCATTTTTCAGCAACACGATTCCCTCGCGACCCGCGCGCAGCGCCAAGTCCTGATGCTCCTTCGAGTGCACGATTTTCACCGCCCGGTCCGGGTCCGCGTAAGGGTTCTCGAAAAGGCCCAGGCGGAACTTCGTCTCCAAAACTCTGCGCACCGCCCGATCTACCAGGGCCATGGGGACTCGCCCTTCTTCCACGCTATCGACCAATGATGGCCCGTACGTAACGTAGGAGTTATCCAAATCGACTCCGGCCCTCAAGCCCAGCAGCCCAGCCTCCTTTTGGGTGGGAACAATGCCCTCATAGAGCAAGGTGGCGAAGCCGTTGCCTTCGCTAATGACAAATCCCTTGAACCCAAGTTCCTGCCGCAATACATCGTTCATCCACTTCACCGAGGCGTGCGCCGGCACATCCTCGATTTCCGCGTAACTCGCCATCACCCCCAAGGCCCCGGCTTTCGTGATGGCTCCGATCCAGGGCGGCATAAAGTTCTCGCGCAAGGAACGGTCCGATACCTCAACCGCCCCACGCTCCAGGCCACCCGCGGGTTCACTTTGCGTGGGAAAATTCGTCAGCAAGGCGATGGCCTTATCGGGAGCCGAGATATCGTAGCCTTGCGTACCACGGACAAGGGCTTCGCCGAGGCGCGTAAGCAGGTAAGGATCTTCGGTGTAGCCTTCCTCGAGTCGGCCCATGCGCGGATCGCGATTCACTTCCATCACCAGTGTGGAAAGACTGTGAATCCCCACCGCGCGCGCCTCCTCCGCCGTCGCCGCGTAGATCGCCTTTACCAGATCCATGTCGAAGGAACTGCCCACGGCCGGGCCCTCCGGGAAAATAGTGGCGCCGGTGAACATGGCGCCATGCGTGCCTTCCTCATCTGCCATGACCGGTATTTTCAGGCGCGTCTCGGTTAGTGCGACCTTTTGCAGCTCGTTCAAGTGCTCCGCCAGTTGGCGTGTGCTTTCGGTCGGCATCTCACTGCCGAGCCTCCAGATCCCGCAGGCCGGACCGATTTTTGGGTTATACATTCCGGCCATGAACTTCTTGTACGTTTCCATCTTCGACCGAGCCTTTTCTTCCCGCGGCTCATCGGAATCAGACTCGCGGATGCCATAACGTTCCAGTGACCCATGAGATAAATTGAGCTGCCCGATTTTCTCCTTGAGCGTCATCCGGCTCATTAAGTCATCGATTCGCTCCTCGACCGGCCGTTTCGGATCAAGGTAGATCGGCGTTTGGCCTCCGGCTTGCGCGAGAATCACCGAGATTGACGCCAGCGTCGTACCGGCTGCCACGACCAACCACCAAAAGGTTTTCTTCCCCATTATCTTTAACCTCCGAGAGGCCATGCGAACTGGCCTGGATTCTAAACCAGGATTTCCGTTTTCAACTCTCGACCGACCGTTGACATACGCCTGACCCCCACTGAATGCAACTGTCAGTCGGGTTTGCGGCTCTCAGTGCTTCAGCGGACGACACGAGGGGTCAGTTTTCCTTCCCCTGAGAGTCCTAAGGCTCGAAACTGGTCCTCTTTCGACCGATAGCTGCGACACTTGCTCCCGTCCGCGCTTCCCTAATTACTGAAGTCGCCCGGGAGGCTCCCCGACCCCGCCGGCATGGGCAGCAACTCGATCCGCCGAACCATGGCACCGAACAGCCGCCTCGTCAGATGGCTCTCTGCCAACAAAAGCCAGTAACATCGTGCTTGAGCAGCCGTCCACCTGTCTTTACCAGCCGCTGTTGCAAGCTCGTCAGCGACCAAGTCACGATTCGCTTGGGCAACGCCAGCCGCCGCCACAAATTGGCAAGGTTGTAGGCCAGCAGGCTCAGCCACAGCCGTACCTCATTGGACCGAAACCGGTGGCAGCTTAGCCGCGTCATCTTCACCGCCTGCTTTCCTTCTTTGATACACTGCTCGGCCGTCCGTCGCTTGTTATAGAACCGCATCATCGCTCGACTCGGCAGCCTTAAGTTGGTCACGATGAAACCCATGCGAGGGAACAGCTCGCCAAAGTGGAACTCCACCTTCGCTGACCTGCCCCCGTTTTCTGTACCAATCATAATGTGAGTTCCTGGGTTGAAATCAACTCCTCTGTTATGAAGGCGAGGGGCGTGGGGGGAGACGCCCC
>Ga0315284_10017394_pt1 | contig 10198 bp, 7 predicted proteins | sample YL17G09_16_MG_FD_203696 | JGI IMG/M metagenome (GOLD analysis project Ga0315284, IMG submission 203696) | Sediment microbial communities from Yellowstone Lake, YNP, Wyoming, USA - YL17G09_16 | ecosystem: Environmental > Aquatic > Freshwater > Lake > Sediment | place: USA: Wyoming | collected...
ACCATCGTCACCACCGGCTCCATCCTGGTCGCCTTCGGCGTCTCCGCCGCCGTCGGAGTCCTCTTCGGCATCTACCCCGCCATCAAAGCCGCCCACATCGACCCCATCGTGGCGCTGCGGTATGAGTAGAGGGGAGTCCCTCGGAAATTCCGGTACGGGGTCAATTTGAAATTCCGATAGTGGGTCAATTTCCCGGTCGGGCGTTAGACGACCAGGCGGCGGTTGCGACGTGCATCAGCGGACCGGAGGCGACTTGTCGTTCCTAGCCCAGAACTACGGCGGTGATGGTGGGACTTGGACTTTTCACCGCCGCTGAAAACAGGCAAGCTATTGATTCCACGAGACGTTCAAGACGCGGGGCCAGATGCACTGCCCCGGCGTTGGTACAGAATTGGGACACTGACCTGAGAGTTTCCGGCCCACCGGCGCACTATCGGGCGTCGAAGGACGCTTGGGGCGCACGCACGAGCCCGCATTCCCCGTCCACTGGCCTACTTGCGTTAGGATTAAGTGTTCGGAACAGGACATGAGCGCAACGACGGTAGCAGTACCGCTCCGGGATTTTGACTTCTCCCTGCTGGAGTCGGGGGACTTCAAAGAGGACTCGGTCCGTGAAGAGATGATCATGCCCATCTTGAGGGCACTCGGGTACTCGTCCTCCGGGCCAAACAGAATCATCCGCAGCAAGACGCTTCTGCATCCGTTCATCACAATAGGCTCCAAGCGCAGGCCGATTCAACTCATCCCAGACTACCTGCTTTCGGTGAACGGAAATTTCAACCTCGTCTTGGACGCCAAGGCTCCGAATGAAGAAATCAAACAGGGCGACAACGTGGAGCAGGTTTACAGCTACGCCATCCATCCGGAAATCCGCGTCCCTCAGTTCGCGCTCTGCAATGGCAAAGAGTTCGCGCTATACGATGTGCACAACCAGACCTCCGTGCTGTGCTTCCCGATGTCGGAGTTGGAACAACACTGGGAAGATCTGCAGCGGTACATAGCTCCATCCACAGTATCGACCACACTTGCGAAGGTGCTCCGCACGCGAACACAACCGAAAAAGTCCGCGGAGTTCGATTACCTGGCCGTAAAGCCACCGCTGGAAATCACGGGCATCCGAAAGCAGACGGCGCGGCGGCATTTCGGAGTCCACGGGTATTTCACGAAGCAGGTTTGGAAGGTCGTCCGGACGTACATCGAAACGTTCACCCAACCCGGTGATGTTGTGCTTGACCCGTATGGCGGCACAGGGGTAACGCTTGTTGAAGCTCTACTTCTTCGCCGCAAGGCAATTCACATCGACATCAATCCTCTCTCGGTTTTTATCGTCCAAAACCTGATTCAGCCCGTCAACCCGACCAAACTCACCGATGCCTTTCAGGAAGTCCGAAAACAGTATAAGGCAAAGGAACCCAAGACCGACGAGCAGGTAAAGGCCGCGCTCAAGCGCTATCCCTATCCACACGATATCCCCCTACCAAAGAACTCCGACGTTAGCTCGATCGAACAACTCTTCACGCCAAAACAACTGGCAAGACTCGCACTCCTCAAACACCTCATCAAGAAGTGGGAGCCTGGGGTCACCCAGGACACACTCCTCCTCATGTTCTCCGGCCTGCTGAATAAGGTGAACCTCACCTACCACAGTTCGGAAGGCAGGTCGGAAGGGAGAGGGGACAGCGGCATCTTCCGCTACTATCGGTACCGGATTGCGCCCAAACCGGCGAACATCGACATGATGAAGTATTTCGAGTCCCGATTGAACAAAATCCTGGCTGCAAAAAAGGAAATCGCCCCGTTCATAACCCAAAAGACTCTTGAAGACGCTCAAGTCCGGCAAGGAACCGCGACGGATCTGCATGACATCCCGGATGACAGCGTTGACTACATCTACACGGACCCGCCTTACGGGTCCCATATCCCATACCTTGACCTTTCGGTGATGTGGAACACATGGCTCGACCTTCGGGTGACGGAAAAGGATCTAGAGAACGAGGCGATTGAGGGCGGCGAACACTATAAGAGCAAGGAAGAATACTCTGCTCTGCTGGCCGCGTCGATTCGGGAAATGGCACGGGCACTCAAGTACGACCGCTGGATGAGCTTCGTGTTCGCCCATCAGAACCCTGCCTATTGGCACCTCATCATCGATTCTGCTGAAAAGGCTGGCTTCGAATATGCCGGGGCGGTGAAACAGAACAACGGCCAAACGAGTTTCAAGAAACGCCAGAATCCTTTCACCGTGCTCTCCGGTCAACTGATTATCAACTTCCGAAAGGTTCGGAACCCGCGCACCATCGGGAGCGTCGCGCTCGGCGCGCCGGTCATGGATATCGTTCTTGAGACTGTGGAGTCCGTGATTGCGATGTACGGCGGAGCCACTCTGGAACAGATCAATGATGAATTGGTCCTCCGGGGTCTGGAGTTGGGGTTCCTCGACGTGCTTGCGAAGGAATACGCGGACCTGACTCCGTTGCTGGTACAGTGGTTCGACTACGACAACAAAACCAAGAAGTACAACATCCGGGAGGACCGAAAATTCAAGTCCCATATCCCGCTTGAGCTCCGAGTCCGCTATTTCATCGTGTCCTACCTTAAGCGCCTCGAACACCGGAGTGAGTACCCGACGTTCGATGATGTGGTTCTGAACATCATGCCGCTTCTGAAGAACGGGATCACGCCGGAACGCCAGACGATTCACAACGTCCTGGAACGGATTGCGGAGCGGACCGGGAAAGATCGCTGGCGGCTCATAGAGACCGGGCAGGGGGAGTTGTTCTAAGGAACGCCCTGGCGACGTCAGAATACCGGATCCAGGAAGAATAGGGGCCGACAAACGCGCTTCCGCCCGCTGATCGGAGCACCATCTGGCCGCGTAGTCTCCACACCCGCAAACTGACCCACTACCGAAATTCCGGACTACGCAAAACGGGAACGGCTCCACTTGCGCAGTTCGCAATTGGTTGCCTGTAGTCGTTTTGCCGTCACTCGAAACCCCCGTTTCCCTCCCGGCCATTCTCATGCCCTGTTATGACCCCAGGTTCATGACCACCTGTACCCGTTTCTCGCGGCGTTGCAGGCCCGTTGCCTGAATCGCGGGTACGGGTAACAGGCCGCCGCTGTGCGTCTAACGCCCTGCGTATCAGCCGGAAGCCGCTCCTCTGCACGTCCGCTGGCACCGTCCGTTAAGGGTCTCACAGTGTGTATCTGAACCAGAGTCAGCCCGGTGTCGGAGCTAACCCGCCATTCCTGGAAACCGAACTTGACAGAACCGTTGAACGAAAGCTGCAAGGTCCTCAGTCTCCACGTAAGATACCCGCTTTCTATGGAACTCAGCGAATAATGTGGGCGGAACCTCACATCGAACCTTGTTCAGATGCGCACGCGCTCACAACCGCATCTCTTCGCAGTATGGAAACAGGACATCTTTTATGAAAGACTCCATGCGCTCGCTGGTTCGGGGGCTCGGAACATTGCGATGTTTAACCTCGAAGACCTCACGATGAATCTCATGGAACGCACTTTCGTTGTGAAGGTTCCAGTACGCCTGTTCTTCGGGAGTATACTGCCGCATGAGACACCCCACACTTAAACAGAGAAGAACCAGTGGCGCGATTTTGAGGCGCACGATGAGAGGTTCATTAGGAACCGCGTTTTCCACTCCGCGTAGTCTCACCCAACTTGCCCTCAGCTCCGGTTAGGAGCTTGTTTAGGCCGAGGTAGCGGCCGCTTGGATGGCACCTTGGTCACCATTCGACCCAACCCTCATGGAAGGCTCCCTTTGTCCAAGAGTTCCGTTTTGACTTCCTGGCCAACGTCGATTGTACATCCAACCACTCTTGGCCAGATTAGCGTTTTGAGTGCAGCCGGCTGCAACGCCTGGCTAGGCGGAACGCCCGTGCGCGTCCGCTTGCATTCGCGCTGTGTTGGCGAAGACTCTCCCTGATAGCACCGCCCTAATCGTCGCTCTCTATGTCCCGGAAGTGACACCGCCCACGTAGATCTCGGATAACCTGGACCAGAACTGGCTTGTTGACCATTGGACCTATGACGTCGTCCTGGGTTTCGCCCACCTGGTCGACCCGAAAGTGCTGTTCACCAACCATAAGTTCAATCCAGTCCTGGTCCAGGTGAACGGCTCGCAGAACACCACGTATCGTTTCCTCTTCCCCAGGCCCCTCCGGGGGGCTGGGTGTGATCTCACGAATGGCCTGCGTGACAGCTCGTCGGATGCCAGGCACAAGGGTGATTGGTCGCGACTCGATCGCCGCTCGGACATCGAGCTGATCAAACGTTTTGCCCGTCGGCGCTAGGTTTCGCGCCAGCTTCAGGAATGTAGCTCGGTACTCCCTGTCCGGAACGATCTGGGCCAGTCCTTCGCCCGGTGCCTCGGCGCTAGCGCGCAGGATTGCGAGGAAATGACCTGCGACCTGTTCCGGCTTCTGGTCGGTCTCCCGAAAGAGATCGCCCTGTCTCGGCTCCTGCACCGCGACGGCGAACTGGTAGCTGCCCGGGGCAGCTTGAAACAGCCATGGCCGACAGGTCTCCTGGATCTCCCTGGGAGGGCCGCCACGCTTGCGGTGAGGAAGTCCTCGAAGCCACTCGACCGTGCGATAGAAGAGGGACTGGACGGTTTGAACCTTCTCGACTATGAGGTCGAGCGGCGCCCCTCCCTCGACGATCTCTCCGCCCTTGACGGATACGAGCACCTGCCCTGGCGCGAACCGAACGTCGGCGCGCTCACGGACCTGCTCGCCCCATATTGACTGGACCAGGGCTCGCAGTTCATGGGAAGCGAATGGGGGCAGATATGGGGATGCCAGCCAACGATAGGCGAGTAGCTCGGCTGTGGCAAACTGTTTGGCCTTGTAGTGCAGCGAGACGGCACTTACCGCTGAGACACCCAAAGTGCGAGTTTTGGAAGGGTCAATGGCCTCCAACGCGCGGGTCTCAGCGTCTGCAGCGCGCGCGTAGAGCTCGCGCGCACGGGCGATGTCCCCGCTGCGTGCCGCAACCTCCGCCTCGGCCGCATAACGCTCGCTGTCTTTGTGGTGGTGCAGCCAGGTCATCGGTTTTCCAGTCGCGAGAACAGTATGATGCGTGCGCCAAAGCCGACTACGCCGGCCATCGCGGGCAGGTTGCTCTGGCCGCGGGCGGCTTGGTCCAGCTTGACCCTTAGCCGCTGCGCGACGGCAGTGGGGCCACCGCGGTCAACACCTGACACCTCAAGCCGCAAGCAGCCCTCAAGGTCTTCCGGCGAGGTTCCCGGGGGCGCGATGTAGTAGTCCGCACCGGTCTTGGTCTCAGCGCGGTGGATTGCAACGAGTCCCGCCGCGAGCTCTACAGCGGCTAGACTGCAAGCGTAGGCTCCAACCTCTGTTGCATCTGTTTCGTTCGCCCAAGCGCGGCGGGTCCGATCGTCGGCCGGGAACCACTCCGTCGTGGCATCCAGGCTCGTCCCCGCGTTCTCGATGCGGAAATCCACGGGCGGCTGATGGTGGCGATCCAAACACACGCGAGCCGCTTCAGCATAGTACTCCGCGATCCGGGGTGTTAGCCCTTCATGTCGCTCAGCGAGGCCTTCGAGCATCAGGCGCGGCTTTGACATGTGCTATGCTTCCACCTCCCTGGCTACTTAAGAACCCGGCTCTCAGGCGCGGCCCGGTTTTGGCCACCGTCTGCAGCGTAGCGTTAGACGCCTGGCCGTACTGTCGTTCCGTTTCTTCACGCACGCCTATTTCGCAAGTTCCGCCAGGATTGCGGTAGTCATTGGTCCTCGGCCCTCGGTGTTGGGCTGTGTGATGAACCGAGCCGCCTCGCACGCATCGAAGGCTCCTGTGGGGTCGATTCGCTTGACACCTCCAGTGGGCTTCCTAACGACAAATCCAAATTTAATCATTATGTCAACGATGCGCTCGGCGGTGCTTTGGAGATCGCGCACCACACCTTTGTAAATGTTGTGCTCACCCACGTTCGATCTCTTTTTCGTAATTTCCAGACGCGCAGGGTTGACACCCCCGACCAAACGGCGCAGGACCTCCACTAATACGTAGGAGCGGTGCAGAGCCGCGGCCACATTCGCCTGAACACACGACTCCAATCCGCGGACATTCTCCGGGAAGAGGCACGTTCGTGGATCGAAGGTGCATGCATTGAGGACGAGTGTCGCCCCATCACATACAACGATTTGTGCGTCCTCCAGAAAGCATCCAGCCAGATTGATGGACGCCTTAGTGCGGACGATCAGCCTTGACTGCCGGAGTCGGCAATTCGACAGTACCAAGAAGGCAGGCCCGTTCTCTTCCAGAAGGATCTCAACCGACTGGAAGGTCACGCCCGACATGTTGCCACACTGGTCCGGTCGATTCAATCGCAGAGTCGTCCCTTCGACCATGAGCGGCCCCCCAACGATCCCTTCCAAATCGACGTACTCAGTAATGCTTGAGTGCGGCGGGACGACCTTGTAGGCTATCCTTGCCAAAGCAGAGAAGATTAGGGTCTTGGCCTCCGCGACCGTCTCGCTGCTGAAAAATTGCGCCAGCAGCCACCGAGACACACCCTCGGCCTGGTCCTTGGTCGAAACGAGACCGGCCAGCGTGTCCAGACTTTGAGCTGCCCGACTGCCGAGGTGTTCCCAGGCGCGGACGAAGTCCTCGGGGTGTGGGAGTCCCGTGTGCCAAACTTCGGATACGCACACCTGGGACTCGAAACAGGAATCCGTTAGGAATTTGGGAAAGAGTGCCGTCCGCACCCAATCGTGGCTGCTTGTGACGAGGTAGGCGTCGCGACCCATTTGGTCAGGGCGGTACCGTACCGTTACAAGCGGGTGCTCGGCCATTAGGGTTGAAATCTCAACCAGCGCCCGAGCACCTAGCACATCGGGGCGCAACATCTCTTGCACGACTCGCCTGAAGGCGTCTTCGGAGATGGTGTGTCCTTCTCGGGGCGAGCCGAAGACCAGGGCGTTAACCAAATCGCGATGTTTGTCGTCTTGTGAATAGGCGGCCTGCCACGACCCCGGGGTGGAAACGCTCACTGGTTTCGAGCATTCACGGCCAATGTGGAAGTCGGCCATCTGCTCAAACAGCTCCGCCAGGTTCTTCGGCTCACCCTTCACTGACAGTCCCTCAGCTAACCGACGTAGGATAAGCGGCGAATACTTGATCGATTCCCGGAATGGCATGTTTCGGAGACGTTCCACAAGGGATGAGACGCCCGACCGACCGCCTGCATACTGGGCGAGAAACGCTTCAACATCTTCTGGATGGATGCCGCCAAGAGCGGCCTTCGCGCTCAGCGCCTCGAGGGGCGGAACAGTCTCAAGTGTCCTCGATGTGATTAGGAGGCCGGCCCTTCCGCTGATTTCCTCGGAGAGCGCCGCGACTGCGTCAGCCAAGCTCGCGCCGCCGGCTCGCCACGGCGCCTCATCGATGGCATCTAGGATTACGGCGAGCTGGCCACGTCTTAGAACCTCAACGGCTGCATCGTGGTCGCAGCCGGCGGTGATCAGAAACTCCGACAGTAACTCTCCAGATGAGGTGGGAACCCAACGTTGAGCCTCAAGATACACAAAGTGGCAATTGCGAGCGTGTACGGCCAGAAAGAGACACAGCACGGTCTTTCCGGAGCCGGCGGGACCCTCAAGCACGATTTGCTCGCGAGACGATAAACGGCGTTCTAGAGCTGCGAGCGCGGGTTGATTGCTTAGCGAGGGGCTTTGGCTCACTAGGCGCGGCCAAACCTTCGAATCTGGTGCGGCGGCCTGCAGTCGGCTCTCGAGCGCCGACTGGCGGACCTTTTGGTACACCGTCATCTTAGTCCTCCGTCAGATCCTGTGGGCCAGCGAGTTCCATCATACGCTGCCGTAACCTACTTCGGGCATCCAACTCCCCCACTCTCGATTCAGGCAATCTGCCACTATCCGCTGCAGCGGACTGCGAACCCCCGGCCAGTGCGGCTCAATCCGACATTACCATTTTCAGATCCTCATCCGCTGATATCATACACCCGCCCGCCTCCCTTCGGAAGGGTTCCAGCCCGGCTTTTTGTTTGGGACTACTGCGATAGCTCCAAGCTCTCAGACACGATCTGCGGCAACCTAGCTCTTAATGGCGTCGGCAAGTCGTGTGGACAGGGATGGACCAACCCGCCAGACTCGAGGCAAATCCTGCCTTTTCATAGACTTGCGTCACTGGTCCCCCACTATTTGAGAGGCGATCCAGGAAGGCCTGGCTGGCCAGCCGTACCGCCTCCGCAATCGCGTCCTTCGAGACATCACCTCGCCACTCCTCCATGATCGTCTCCCAGGCCATTCCTGAGGCTACCTGCTCCAGTACATCGGAGACCAGAATGCGGGTTCCGCGAAACGTGGGCTGGCCGTGGCAAACCGAAGAATCTGCGACGATGAAACACCCCATAAGCCGGCTCTCTCGGGTCAGTCGCTTCGGCACAGCCACGGGACCTCATTCAGAATCATAGCCGTTCCAGCAGTTGCTTGCTCCCATCGACCGCAACAACGCCATCTTCATCCCCATCAACACCTTCCGCTACCGCTTCTGGGATATCAGCAGTTTTCTCCGGGACGAGCTCGACGGCGTGGACCTGCGCCTCAAGCCCGCCGCCGACAGCCTGGCCGTCGCCAAAGTCGTCACCGCCATCCTCAATTCCACCCACCGCAACACCGAGGATTTCAGCGTCACCATCCCCGCCGCCCTGCTGGCCCAGCAGAAACGCACCCAGACCATCTTCACCTACGTCATGGTGGCCATCGCCGCCATCTCCCTGCTGGTGGGCGGCATCGGCATCATGAACATCGTCCTGGCCACCGTCATTGAGCGCACCCGCGAGATCGGCATTCGCCGCGCCATGGGCGCCCGCCGCCGCGACATCCTCCGCCAGTTCCTCACCGAATCCGTGGTCATCTCCGCCGCCGGCGGCATCCTGGGCATCGTCTTCGGCCTGGTCCTCTCCTGGACCATCGCCCAGGCCGCGGAGTGGAAAACCATCGTCACCACGGGCTCGATCCTGGTGGCCTTCGGCGTCTCGGCAGCAGTGGGGGTCCTCTTCGGCATCTACCCCGCCATCAAAGCCGCCCACATCGACCCCATCGTCGCGCTGCGCTACGAGTAGACTGAAGTCACTTGGGAATTCCGAACTGTGCAAACCGGCCTGGGGTCGATCCAAACCCAGCAAAGCGCACCAAGCAGGTAAAGCACGCCCGTGAGGTAAAGCGGCGAGCTCCAGCTCGCAAATTGTTGGACGACGAAGGCCAGCAGGATAGGGCTGATAATCCCGCCGATCTGCCCGGATGTATTCATGGCGGCGCTCAACACCCCGGAATGGTTTCCGCCGATGTCGATGCAGGTCCCCCAAGCCGCTCCGAGCAGGAAATTCGAGGACGCCCCCGCGAGTGAGATCAGCACGGCGGCTGGGACCGGGTTGTCCACCAACGTGCCCCCGATCATGAACAGGCCGGCCGCGGTCAGCGATCCTCCACCCACCGCCGCGCGACCAATGCGTAGCCCGAATCGCCTCGCCAGACGATCCGTAGTGATACCGCCCAGCAGGTCCGCGACCACGCTCAGGGTGAGAGGCAGACCGGCGAGTATGGCCAATGTAAACGAGGAAAATCCCCGGGAACTCTCGAGGTAAGTGGGCAGCCAGGTCACATAAAAATTGAAGCCGTAGGTCTGCGTGAAATACATCAGGCAGAGCGCCAGAACCGTGCGGTTGGCGAGCAGGCTTCTCCATTGCGCAGGGCTGAAGTGGTGACCGGTAGCGGCCGCGCGGCCGCTCTTAATATAGGCGCATTCTGCAGGGCCTACGGCGGGATGCTGGGCTGGGTCATCGCGGAACCAGCGATACCATGCGAACGCCCACAGGAAGCCGATAGTACCGAAGATCACGAAGAGCATGCGCCATTCCAAGTGGCCCAGCAGCGCCGTGACCAGCAGGGGCGTGACTCCACCGGCTAGGTGCGCGCCCATAAAGAAGATCCCCTGAACGGTTCCCCGCTCCCGCATGGGGAACCACCTGGAGAAGGTTCGGGCGACGTTGGGCCACGCCCCGGCCTCCCCGGCGCCAAACAGGAACCGGATGGTCAGCAGAGATGGATAGCTGAACGCCGCACCGGTCAGCACGGTGAAGCTGGACCACCATGCCACGATGCGAGTCAATACGCGCCGCGTTCCGACCCTGT
>Ga0315284_10017395_pt1 | contig 10197 bp, 10 predicted proteins | sample YL17G09_16_MG_FD_203696 | JGI IMG/M metagenome (GOLD analysis project Ga0315284, IMG submission 203696) | Sediment microbial communities from Yellowstone Lake, YNP, Wyoming, USA - YL17G09_16 | ecosystem: Environmental > Aquatic > Freshwater > Lake > Sediment | place: USA: Wyoming | collected...
ATATCAACTACCGTTTAACCTATGAACGCTGGCCGGAAGATACGCTTAAGCTCCGCGCCGTCGGCCCGCACGATGAAACGTTGAAAAATCCATAGGCGAGCGAGGTGTTGCCGCTTCCGTTGACCGCCGAACGAAGAAGCGCTCCTGCTGATTCCGCTTGCGAAGCAAAATATGCTACAATGATTCTAATCTCTAGCAGCCCATAAGTTGTTAAAGGGAAGTGTTCTATATAATATAACTGATTCAGGCGTTTATATAGAATGTTTCCGTAGACGCCATGTTAGCCCGCTCGTAGGAAAAGAGATAAGGTAACTATATTCTTGACATATAGGAGAAAATTATGTGGGAAACGATAATGGGTACATATCTTCCCCTTTTAGTTGGCGCTGGCATAACTCTTATTACCGCTTTAATTCTGAGCGAAAATACGCGCAAACATGAGTTGAAGGATAGAAAAAACGAAAGAGCCATCGCCGCGCGCGAGATTAGGCTTAGAGATGGGGAAGAAATAACCAAGATTGTTTCAGGGGAAATCTTCCATTTAGCAAACGTAATCAAACAAATGCTTTACGCGGAATCCGAAACTGATTGGGTTAGTATCCATGAAGCAGTAGATGAGCTTAAGAGAATGATAACGGAAACAGAAAAAGGAAAGAATATTTATGTGGTTTCAATCAAATCTCTTGGGGATGAGAAATTAACAAAGGCTTGGGAAAAAATAAGCGGTTCTCTTGAAGCATATATAAATTTAAGTGTTAAGTTGTCAGGCTTTCTTGAAAAAAATGGGATTGATTTATTCCGAAAAGAACATGATAAATATGCGGAAGAGGATTCGGTTTTGAGGAAACAGTATTACTCTTCGGCAGAAGAATTCCTTAGGCGTATAAATGAGCTCCGCTCTCAATAAAAAAATGTGAATCACTTCTTCATAAAAGCAGTGCCGCCGCTGCCGCTGAGTCAATCCGTTAGCCCGCTTCTAATTTCCAATGTGAAAGAGGCAAAATAATGCCCAATCTTCCCTCTGATTTCGACTGGATAGAATCTCCTCCTCGTTTGGATTTATTGAGTAAGTTTGTTAAGCCACGCGACGCTCAACAAGTAATGAATTGGCAATTTCTTAAACAAACGCTAAGAGAGAATCCTGAGACAGTAATTGAAAGGTTTGTTCGCGATGGAGTACTTGTATCAGCAAGCATTGAAGAAAGCCTCGAATGTTTACTTCAAGTAACTCAACTAAAGAAATTATTACAGGAACGTGGGCTCAAAGTTTCAGGAAGTAAATATGACCTTGTTGAACGTCTTGTATCAACCGACCACGAAGGGATGGATAAAATCGTTCGGAAAAATAGGGTCATGAAATGTTCTCCAATGGCTTTGGAAATATTATCAAAATATGAAAAGAAAAAACAACACGCCTTTGATAACGCCAAACAACAATCCTTTGAGGCATTGAAAAACAACAATCCAAAGGATGCTTGCAAGATTTATGTCGCTTTTCAAAGAGAGTTCATTGACCCAGAGTTTGAATTACACCCTCTCGAGGTAGGAGAATTACAGCATATCTTATCAAGCCAGCCTAAAATTTTAGCTGGTATTTCACCCAATAACTTAATACTACTACGAGCAGCTGCTTGTATGGAATCCTTATGGCGCGACGAATCACCAGAAATATGGTTGCCAACAACCTTTACATCAGGATTGAAAAATAATCGAGTAGCAATAAACTACCTTACCACTCATGCAAGAATTAAAGGGGAGCTAGAAGATGCCAAGGATGATACAAAAAGTGTAAAAATTGAATTCTTTCCTGGCGATATTGAGTCTTGTGAACTTTGTCAATCGTTAAAAGGAAAGATTTTCGAGATAGATAAAGTACCTGAGTTGCCAATGATTGGTTGCAAAAGTGATATTGGCTGTCAATGTCAAATCGAAAGCCTCTATGATAAAGAAGATAACTCATTTGAAGTCGACCCTGATACATATGATATTGAAACTGAAGTTGACCCTGTCGATAAGTTGCGTCAATTGAAACAAATGCTTGATGAAGAATTGATTACACGCGACGAGTACGAAAAGAAGAAAGAAGAAATCCTTGCTAGGTTTTAACTGCGGGCTAACACCGGCTCCAGTCGGACAGCGGCTCCGCCGCTCCGCGCAGAGGCACTTTACCAGAAATGGCGCTAAAATGATATGAGTCTCGCCAGTCCCGCCGCTGCCGCTGAGCCAATCCGTTAGCCCGCACAACGTATTACAAGGAGTGACAGATGAAGCTTGAAGATTATATCAAGAGGGTAAATGAGTTAATTGATAAAAGTCAACTTCTCCTGCGCACAAGAGAGACGTACAAATACTCGGGAGGTGAATACGTCGATAAAGCTGGATTTACTGATTTTCGTACATCTTGCCTTTCTTTTATTCTACATGTGTTTGGAGAGAACACTCCTCATTTCAAAGAGTTTGATAGCAAAGTAAAATCTGCTGATCCTGATGATGTAGAGCGAGGTATTGGAATACTTTTGGCCGCCAAAGAGGAGCTTGAAGGCGGTTGGTTAACCACAACAAAAGGTTTGTTATCTGCTGAAATATTCTCGGATTTCTTGGAGATGGCCGAATACCTTTTAAGCGAAGGTTACAAAGATGCTGCTGCTGTTATCGCGGGCAGTGTACTTGAGGGACACTTGCGTCAGCTTGCTGAGAATTACAAAATCGAAATAACCTTCGATAAGTCAGGACAACAAGTTGCTAAGAAGGCTGATCTGTTAAATGCCGAGTTGGCTAAAGCTAGCGCGTACAGCAAGCTCGATCAGAAGAATATTACTGCCCATTTGGACTTACGTAACAAAGCAGCTCATGGTCAGTATGGCGAATATGGGCAATCACAAGTTGAACTAATGAAACAATCAATTCTGGATTTTATGACTAGAGTTCCTGTATAGCTCCGTGCGGGCTAACACCGGCTTCAGCGGACAGCGGCTCTGCCGCTCCGCGCAGGCGCGTTTTGCCAGAATGTGCAATAATTGAGAAGGAGTCTCACCCGTCCCGCCGCTCCGCTGAGCCAAGCCATTAGTTTTCCATCTACCTCCCCGCCTGTCTTCGGGTAGAACTTCGCAAAGGAGAGGACAAATATGCCACGCAAAAAGATTATTCCAAGAAACCAACCATCATTTTCGGGCATTGACGCTCCTACTATGAAAGGCGCAAAGAAAGTTCCTAAAGATGATGATGTCTTTCTAACGCCAATACAGGCAAAAATTGAAAAGCCCGATAACCTTGAAATCTCTTTCGTCCAGCCGCCCGATGAATCGGTTGAGTCCATTCCCGAACAGAAAGAGCATTTTAAACTGCCTACCCGTTTTGGCGCAGTTCCAGTTGACGAAGCCCCACTTGGATGGGAAATCGAAACACGTCGTCACGAAGTCAAAGTCACTAAGTTTCAACATGCGTACCCAACCATTCGTTTGCCATTTCAGGAAGTGCAACGCATGGAGTTTGGCCACAGCGAACGTTTTCTCGAAGAAAGCAAGCAAGACCGCAAACGCAACGAGTTATTTCCAACAGGTGCAAACCGTCTGATCTTCGGCGACAACCTGCACGTTATGCGCCAGCTACCCTCCGAAAGTATTGATCTGATTTACATAGACCCGCCATTTTTCTCTGGAAGAAATTACAACGTCATCTTTGGCGATAAGAACGAAATGCGGTCTTTCTCGGATATCTGGGAAGGAGGGATGCCTGGCTATCTCGTATGGTTGAATGCGCGCCTGTGGGAAATGAAACGCTTGCTCAAACCCACAAGCTCAATTTGCGTTCATCTTGATTGGCACGCCAGCCATTATGTCAAAGTGGAAATGGATAAAATATTTGGATATGACAATTTCAAGAACGAGATTGTCTGGCATTATGAGAGTGGGGGACGCGCAACTCATTTCTTTTCACGCAAGCATGATGTTATTCTCTGGTATGGCAGGGGTAACGAGCCAGACTTTTATTCGGAACAAATCGGAATTCCGAAAAGCAAGTGCCCCTCGTGCGGTCAAGAGTTAGAGAGTTGGAATCATCTCAAGAAATACGTGGATGAGGATGGTCGTGTGTATCGCACTATAAAAAGCGCTGGCAAGATTTATAAGTACTATGATGATGAACCAGTGACACCGCCGGATGTATGGGTGGATGTGAATCATATTCAGCAGAAAGACCCCGAGAGAATTGGTTACCCCACGCAGAAACCGGAGTCGCTTCTTGTACGCGTTATAAATGCGCTAACAAAGGAAGGCAATGTTGTTGCAGATTTCTTCTGTGGAGGCGGCACCACGCCCGCCGTGGCCCAGCGCCTCAACCGCCGCTGGGTGGCTTGCGACCAGAGCCGCATCGCCGTTTCCATCACCGCCGACCGCGTGGCAAAAACTATTGAGGCGAAAATCGGGGCGCTGTTCCCCGTGCCAGATTTCACCATAGAGCATTGGGGAATTTACGAAGCGCCGCAGTTGGAAGCATACCCACTTGAAAAATTCCGCGAGTTCGTAGTGCGCGCCTTTGGCGGAAAGCCTGAAAGGGTTTCAGAATCCATTCATGGTGTGCGATATGGCGTGCCACTGTATGTTGGTTCTCCCTCGCGTCGCTCGCGAATCACCAAAGAGGATGTTGCTCAATTTGCAAAAGCCGTGTACGAAGAACGCCGCGCCAATCATGGCGTCATGCTCGGCTGGAACTTTGGCCCGGACGCACGTCAAGCTGCTGAAATCCTTGCGGCTCGTGAGAACAAACGTATTGACTTTGTGCGCCTGAGTCTTGTCCGTTTGGAAGATGATGAATTCCGCGAACACGTTGTCACCAAGAGCGCGGCTTACGCCCCCCTCCTTAGTTTCATCCAGCCGCCCGAAGTACGAATCAATATTCAGCGAATAAGCGTGATGAAATACCAATTCGATGTGTCAGAATCAGTTAGCCTGAACAAAGACGGAGTGATTGCTAACGTCCAATGGGATTTTGATTACTGCGACGGGCATTTCACGTCCACCCAAGGCTACACCTTTCTGCGTGACAAGAAAACGGGGCGTCCCGTTCTAGTGGTTGAATACGAGTTTGATGATAAGGGCGTACACAAAATCGCCTGTTCCGTTCAGGACGACCAGGGCGGCGAGTGTACAGTTGTTCAAACGCTTGAGGTGCATTGATGTATTACTACTTCGCCCCATACGAACAGGATTTTCGAGAATGGTGGCAATCACATGATTTTCGCGATGTCAGTCCGCTTACACGTGACTTCCTTCTGAACATCACCCGCCCCGATGCCCCGCGCAAACTCTGGCGCCATCAGGAAGAAGCCCTCATGCGCTCGGTCTATGCCTACGAACTTTTACAGGAGCGCGAATTGCTTTTGAACATTGTCACAGGAGGCGGCAAGACTGCCATCATCGGCTCGGTGGTGGCATGGTTGAAAGTATGTCACGGCATTAATAAATTCGTTCTTCTCTGCCCCAATACAATTGTCCGCGACCGTCTTGAAGATGATTTCAAGGAAGCTAAAGTGTTTCGTGACTTTGCCTTCTTCCCTCCTGGGACGGAACACTTCACCAACGAGCTCGGTTTGCATGTCATGCAGCCTGGTTCAAGTCCGCAGGGCATACGTGACAACGGTGTGATTCTGGGAAATATTCATCAACTCTATGAGTCCAACATCAACGGCAAACGCAATCTTGCCGTGTTGATGAACTCGGACGAAAAGATTGCCGTCTTCAACGACGAAGCACACAACACTCCTGCGGTGGAATATGACAGCACCTTATTCACGCTTAAACAAATCAGCAAATTCCGACTCGATACAACGGCGACGCCTGATCGCGCCGATGGACAGTCTCCCGACTCGAAGATGATTTTTGAATACGTTATCACCGACGCGCAAGCCGAAGTACCGCCGATTATCAAAAACATCGTTGTCTATCAACCCAAACTCTCATCCGTTGAACTGACCTATACAAATCCTGAAACGGGCGAAAAGCGCACCGTGGATGAGATGGACGAAGAATTCAAGAAGATTGAAAATGGTCTTTCATCTACGCAATGGGTTACTGACCCTGATCCAATGCGAAAGCAAATCCGCATTGCGCTTGACCGTTTGAAAGAACAAGACCGTCGCGCAACCACGCTAGCGAAAGGCTCTTACAACCCCATTCTCTTTGTTGTCGCCATCACGATCAAAGACGCCGAGCAAGCGCGGGACATGCTTGAAAAGGAGTTTTTAGTCCGAACATTGCTGGTCACAGAGCAATCGGATGAACACGAACGCGAAGAAGCCAGATTGTTGGGAAAGACAGGAAGTCCCTTCCAAGCTGTTGTCAGCGTGCTTATGCTTAGGGAAGGGTGGGATGTTCCTGCTGTATCCGTAATATTACTTTTGCGTAAGTTTTCAAGCCGCGTCTATGGTCAGCAGGTGGTAGGGCGTGGCCTGCGCCTCAATGTGCGCGGCGAGGATATTCAAGAAATCTGCGCCATTGTTGACCATGAAAAACTTCAGCACCAATGGCTTTGGGATATGGTCGGCGCGAAAATTCGCAAAGACGTTGACCAACTTTCTATGTTTGGTGATGAAGATTTACCCCCCAAACGAAAGCCGCAGTTCGTCGCCAATCCTGAATTGCTGATCGAGATTCCCAAACCTATCGAAGAAGAGAAAAGCGATTTTGAAGACGATCTCGCCAACATCATCATTGAAACAGGCGATTATCCCAACTGGCAAAAGATACTCGATGAATTCGATTACGCGGTCGAGACCGAAATCACCCGCGTCGAGATCGAAAGTGTACAAGGGAAAATACTTAACGGCTCTGGTTTCAAGGAAATTCGGGAAGCGCCAGCGGGTTATACTGCTCGTAAACCACCCGAAGAAATCAACGACCCCGCCGAACTCGGAGAACGCTTGAAAAACAGCATTCGTGACATCGCTTCTAATTTATTGGCAGAGGAAGGTATTGGCTCACATGAACTCGGTTATTTGTATGGCGTGCTGATAAGTCATGTTGGTAAAAAGATGCTAAACGAAAAAACAGTCGGCACAGCCAGCGTGGAAGAATTACGCCATGCACTCAATCGAATTCATCAAATGTCAGCCGGTATCAAATCAAAACCTGGCCTGGTCAACAGCATTGTGACTTACAAGGCGGAGGGATAATGGCTACTAGCGAACGCGGTGATTTTGAAAATCCCAACAAAAGTGCATATTCGGTTGAGCGTTACGATTCATCATGGGAAAGAGAGTACATGAAGCGATTGGAACGCGATAAAACCGTTATCAAATGGACAAAGAATCACGGCATTACCATTCAATACGTCACAGAAGCAGGAAACATTCGCGGCTATCGCCCTGATTTTCTAATTGAGCGTGTCGATTGCACAGTGGAATTACATGAGATAAAAGGTGGGCAATATTTGAACAATCTTGATACCATGAGAAAGCATGAAGCCGCAAAAAACTGGTGTAGAAAGCGCAAGATGGCATTTGTGGTTGTGACCAAGTAAGACCGATTAGGTTTGAAATAGTATTTCAACTGAATAAAAAATTTTACGCATTGCGTCCATCGCAGTAACGGTGGCTGAACACCGAGTTGGGTGGCAGGCCTACAACACATATCACAAAGATACTGCCAGCATGTTAAACGGCCTTTTGCTCAAAGAAAGCCTGTCCGATACAAGCGTTCTGGACTTGCTCCGCATCACCAAGACAGAATCGTGGCAGGTCACCAACGCCGCTGTTTATCAGCCCACCACCTGGACGGCGATGTCGTTTGAGGCCGAGGAGAGCCAAGCCGATTCTATCGCCGAGAAGTTGAGCCGGGCGCTCAAACCGCAATGGTACATCAATGCGTCCACGCCCAGCCAGGTTTACGTGGTCTTCCCCTGCAAGGTCTTCATGTATCCCAAAGGGGATAGCCAACAGAGAGCCGCCGCCCAGCAGTATGGGCGATCCTTGGGCATCCCCGATAGCCAACTTGACTGGAGCGAATAATTCGATGCTGACTGCATTTCCTTCCCGCTTCCCTGGCCCGGCCAGGGCGGGCTGACGATTGATAACCAGTCATTCGCCAGGGGAGAGTGCCATCATCTCGTTCGCCAGGAAGGCAGGACGTGATTCGCTGTCCAACCACCCTTGCATTATTAGAACATTTGTTTTATAATACGTCCAGCGAGTGAGGTCAGCATACTATGGACTTATCGGGCACCCCTGTCCGGGAACGTATAGGACATTACCTTTTCCCAAGCACAACCAACCCATTCTTCACCCGCGCCATTCCCCCGGGGCAGTTATGACCGCATTCCTTGAATAACTTATTTGTTCCTCCTTTGTTCCTCGATATTCTTTTACTCAAAAATCCTATGAACCTCACTGACGAACAATGGCGCCTGATCGAGCCGATCCTTCCCCCGCCCTCACCATCCGACCGTGGCCGCCCTCCCCTTCGCTACCCTCCGGGGGTGCTGCGCGACGCCGCTCGCAAACAGGGCGCTTTTTTAGATGCGGTGCGACAATGAGAAGGAGCCTCGCCGGTCCCGCCGCTGCCGGTAGCCCATCCGTTAGCCGCCTGAGCAATAATGTGCTTGACAGTAAGCTCAAAATCATCCATAATGGTGGCACTTTGAAACCATTTTGGAGGATTCCATGCCCACGCTTACAGTAAAAAACATCCCTGGTGATTTATACACTCAATTGAAACAATCCGCTGAAATTAACCGCCGTAGTCTCAACAGTGAGATTATTATCTGCATCGAGCGGGCCATTCGCAGTAGCAAAATCAATCCAGAAACTACATTGGCAAGGGCACGTATATTGCGCGAAAAGACAATCTCCCACCCCATCAAAGATAATGAATTTGCTCAGGCGAAAATAGCAGGGCGATTATGATAGTAGTAGATACCAACATCATCGGTTATCTGTACCTTGCCAGTGAACGTTCAATTCAAGCGGAAGAAGCCCTGCTCAAAGACCCTCATTGGGTAGCACCGCTCCTCTGGCGCAGCGAATTTCGCAATGTGTTGGCACTCTATATTCGGAAGGCAGTTTTTTCTCTCGAAGATGCCAACCGTATCATGGAAGAGGCAATTACTCTAATGCAAGGACGCGAATATGAGATTGCCTCGCTCCAGGTCCTCTCGCTGGTTGCCAGTAGTACCTGCTCTGCATACGATTGCGAATTTGTCGCACTCGCGCAAGATTTGAATGTGCCCATAGTAACTGTGGATAAACAAATACTGGAGCAATTTCCAAACTACGCGGTATCACTTGATGATTACGTTAAGAAAGCCAACGATGTCGGCTAACATCGGCTCCATCGGACCCCGAAAGAGCCGGGGCAGGCAGCGGCTACGCCGCTGAGGGCACGCACGGCTCGCCAGAAGTGGCGCGATAATGGTGAGTAGTCTTGCCAGCCCCGCCGCTGCCGACCTGCCCCACGAAGTGGGGTGAGCCAAACCGTTAGTCAATGTTTTTTTCTTCCTTCGCCGAGTCTCCGGACTCGGCGGTCGTTTTGGAGTACAATCGCCACGAATGAGGAGCTATGCCCAACCTCGCCATCCAAACCCAATCGCTCACCAAAAACTACGGCCCCGTGCGCGCCCTGCGCGGCGTGGACCTGGAAGTCCGCCAGGGGGGGATCTTCGGCTTTCTCGGCCCGAACGGCGCCGGGAAAACCACCACCATCCGCTGGCTGTTCGACGGTGTGACATCCTCCGGTTCGATGTTGACCGCCTTTCCTTCCCGCTTCCCTGGCCCGGCCAGGACGGGTTGACGATTGATAACCAGTCGTACGCCTGGGAGAGTACCGTCATCTCGTGCGCCAGGAAGACAGGGGTTGATACTTTTCTCATTTGGCATTATCATCTCACCTGCATGGATACACGGTTACGAAAATCTCAGCGGCTTCCAGTTCGATCCTCTCCATGCGGATAATTCCAGCGCGCTTCCAATGCGGATACCAGATGCAGGAAAAAGCTCTCGCCGCTGGACTGAGAGCCCTGTTCAATGGAGCTGCACAGTTGTCGGATTTCTCACCGCGTCGCCAGTCTGGACAGAGTAACCGATAGTAACCCAAAGCATTTCGGAGGAGGTACGAGCTATGGACATAATCCTGGGTGTTGTCGTCGGCGTCATCGTTGTGGGTTGTACGCTGGTTGCCTTATTTGAGTATCGTATTCGTCAGCCGGATA
>Ga0315284_10017396_pt1 | contig 10197 bp, 11 predicted proteins | sample YL17G09_16_MG_FD_203696 | JGI IMG/M metagenome (GOLD analysis project Ga0315284, IMG submission 203696) | Sediment microbial communities from Yellowstone Lake, YNP, Wyoming, USA - YL17G09_16 | ecosystem: Environmental > Aquatic > Freshwater > Lake > Sediment | place: USA: Wyoming | collected...
TGAAGGTCGTCGACGTGGCGATACGGGTGATCTCGTCGCGCATCCGGCCGAACTCATCGTTCATCGTGGTCCGCTGGGTCGTCGTGTACGAGCCGGTCGCGGCCTGCTCGGCCAGCTCCTTCATGCGGATGAGCAGGTTATCGACGACCTGGAGGGCCTGCTCGCCGGTCTGAATCATGCTGATCGCATCCTGGGCGTTCCGGGCGGCCTGCCTCAGAACGCGGACGTCCGCCCGCAGCAGCTCACGGACGGCCAGTCCGGCCGCATCGTCCGCGGCGCTGTTGATGCGGAGCCCCGACGACAACCGCTGGACCGACTTGCCCAGGGCGTCGTAGTTTATCCCCAACAGGCGCTGTGCATTGTCCGCAATGATGTTGTTCTTAATCGCAAGCATGCTTCACTCTCCTTAAGGAATCTCTTTTCGTGTGCAGGCCCCAGCGCCCGCACCACCCGTGGTCTGTTGTCGGCTGGGCACGATGGTTTATGAGTTTCATGGTTCCACCTGCGGAACGTGAGCGGTTCCGCTATAGGATTCATTATCGATGGATGATGCCAGGAACTTAAACGCTTTCCGAAAAGAATGTCCAGATTGCCCAGACTCCCCATATTAACACACGGGGAAGTGGCGGTGAGGAAAAGGGGGTGCGCTGCCGATTGCGCTGTGGGAAGTCATGCCAACCACGAGGCCCGCCCAAGGCGGGGTACGTGTTTAGCGTCAACCCTCTCCCTTTACGGGAGAGGGTGGCGAAGCCGGGTGATGGTAATCGCCGGTCGCCGCGGCGACTGGCCCCCGCACCCCCAACCCCACTCCCACAAGGGGAGAGGGGGGTATGCCAGGAAAAGGGGCCAGGTCCCTTTTCGTATACGCTATATGATGGGCATAAAAAAGGCCACCCCACAAGTCATGGGGTGGCCCGCGCTGGGATGGAAGACCCTAGATTCCGTCTCTCAGAATCCTCTCGGCCGCACGACGGATGCTTTCCAGGACGGCCAACTCGCCCGATTCCAACAGACGCCGGGCCTCAGCGACGGCGTCCTGGTCGATCTCCGGCACCTTGGCGGCCAGTCGGACGTATACCGCGGCCTCGGCCTGCACCGAGGGGGAAGTGCTATCGGCTGCCCTGGCGGCATCGGGGGCGAGGGGGTCAGCCTTGCCCAGCCCCTTGGTGGTGTCTGGAACCGCCGGGGGCTTATAGCCGCTTGCTGGCTCAACGTGCATGGTACGCCTCCGCTACACTCAGCCTACAGGTTCATTGTCGCCCGTCTGGCGACAAACATTAGAGTTCTTTCCGCCAAGAGCGAAGTTTTTCTAAAGTTTTCTCGACGGCCCCCTCGCGACCGGCGTCTGGACTCGCCGCCCCGTCCGGCAGGGTCTCCGCCATCTCGTAAGCCGCGAACTGTTGGAACGCGGCCGGGCTGACGGTGGCCAACCGCCAGTCCAGAGGATCATAATCCTCGCCGCGCTGCTTGTGGAAGTAAATCTCCATCCGCTCCTGGGTCACCCGGTCGGTGGCGTCCCAGACGTGCTCGATGGCCCAGAGGACCCGGCCGTCCCGCAGATCCACCAGCCGCAGGCACACCCCGATCTGCATCTGGGGGTACGGCTTGAACAGGTTGACGGTGCCCAGCAGCGCCGCATCGCCCTTGGACGTCTGGCGCATCCGCAGCAGGTCTTTCATGACCAGGGCGCGGCGCGGGTCGACGGCCGGTTCGTCGGTGGGCGTATCGGCGGGCGCCAGCATGCCGATGTGGAAGAGCTGCCTGTCCTGGAGGGCCGAGTAGAGCGCGCGGGTCATCCCGTCGGCCGCCGACGGGCAGTTCGCATCGTCGGCCAGGGGGACGAAGAGAACGCGCTGGACCCTTCCCGGCAGGGCGTCGCGATCCAGGTAGCACCCGATCCCGCGGGGCGGCGTTTTGGGCACGCACCCGATCAGGGCGGCGAGGGCCACCAGCAGCACACCGGATGCCGCCATGCCGCGCCGAGGCGTAACGGGCGCTGTCGTGCTACTCCTACAACGCCACTTGACGCCGTGCGCGGTGGGTCTCCTGACCCACCGCGCAGAGAATGCGTCTTGGCGGCTGATTGAGGCGCTTTCGCGGCGGGTCAGGAGACCCGCCGCGCACAGTGGCGTTGTAGTGCTACTTGGTCGCGCCACGGGGGGCCTCCTTTTCAGGGGCCGGGGATTTCACGACGGGCGCGGCGGCTTCGACCTTGGCGGGGACGGGCGGCCTTGCCGACAGCGGCGCCGCCGGTTCGGGCTCGGCCGCCACGGACGTCTTGGGTGCCGGGGCGCTCGGCTTCTCGGCCGCGGGCACCTTCTCGGCACTGGCAAGCGGGCTCTTGGCCACCTCGCCGCCGAGGAGGGTCAGGACCTTGGCGAGGGCCTCAACCTGGACCGTGTTGGCCCGCCGGAGCTCATCGCGGAAGCCCAGGACGTCGGTCTTCCATTTCTCCAACTCCTGGCGCATTTGCAGGAGAAGGTTGTTGGCCTCGGTGAGTTCTTGCTGGGCCTTGGCCAGGTCCGCCTGGAACTTGGCACCGTTGTCAGAGAGTTTTCTGTTGTCATCGGAGAGGTCGCGGTTGCGCTGCTGCTCGCGGCCCAGGTCCTCGAGCGTCCGGGTGTACTTGTCCTGGATGACGAGGGCGTTCTCGACGGCGGTGGGCAGGGGCATTTCGGTTTCCCGCTGCACGCCGACCTTCTGGAGGTAGGGAGTCTCGGGGGCCTTGGGTTTCTCCTCGACAGCCGGCGGCGGCTGCCGGGTCCAGAACTGCGTGCACCCGGCGAACCACAAGGCGGCCGCCAGGCCCAGGATGGGGATCGCGATTCGTTGCATAGCCTTCTCCTTATGCCACTTGTATTTTCCCGTGCTCCGTCACGCGTCACTCGGCAAGTAACAGAGCACTAGGGCTTCCTTTCCTGAACCGTTGCCGCGGCCTTGCCCTGCCAGCGGCACCGAACGTAAGCACACCGCCCGCACTCACACCGGACCTCGATGACGGCATAGTCGTCCTGGAGGTCGACGATGCGGGCCATGGGCCCGGCCGCGGTGGCCGGCGCGTCGGCGCTGAACACGCCGCCCAACCGGACCTGGTTCTTCTTGAGGATCCCGGACGGAATCTCCACCATAGCGGCGTTCCCTAGTTCAGCCGACCGGTGCTAGGCGTAGTAGTCCACGTGGGCGCCATCCGCGGGAGGCTTGGGCTTCACCTCGCTCGGAGCACCCGGCGGCGCGGCGTGGTCGGCACCTGCGGCAGCCGCCGTGCCCCCACTTCCGCGAGGCGGTTTCCGGCCCTTTCGCCTGGCATCCCGCTTGAGGGCGTCTTCGCTGCTGTCGCCCGCCGGAACGGGACGCGCCACCCCTGTCGGTCCCTCCGGCGGCCGCACGATATAGTCATTGGTACTGGTCATGAGGCACCCCCGAGTTTCATCGAGAGCCTGAACAGGGCGCCGGCGTGCATCTGGCTGACCCGCGACTCCGTGACGTTCAGGACCTCGGCAATCTCCTTCATGGTCAGGTCCCGCTCGTAATAGAGCAGGATAAGGGTGCGGTCGCGTTCGGGCATGGCCTGGATGGCCCGGGTCAGGCGTTCGAGGAGTTCGCGCCGCTCGGCCTGGGGCGAGGGCGAGTCCGTCTCGTCGGCCGTCAGGAGGGCGCCGAGCTCGGGATGGTCCTCGCTGAGGCTGTGGATGGAAAGGAAGTGACGCCGGCGGGCGTCCTCGAGCGTCTGGTAGAGTCTCGCGACGGTCATGCCGGCCTGGGCGGCAAGCTCCTCGTCGCAAGGAGGGCGGCCATGGGCGGCGTGGAAGAGGGCATAGGCCTCGCGGACCTTTCGCACGGACCGGTTGGCGGCCGGCGACGTGAAGCTCCGGCCTCGCAGTTCGTCGAGAACCGCGCCGCGAATCCGGATGTAGGCGTAGGTGGCGAACTCCGCATGCTTGCCGGGATCGTAGGCCCTGGCGGCCTTGACGAGGCCCAGCGTGCCGGCCGAGATCAACTCCTCGTAGTCCGGGCGGCGCCGGAGCGACGAGGCGATCTTCTGCACGACGTGGCGCACCAGCGGCAGGTGGCTCGTGATCCACTCCTGCTCGCGCGTGTCGCGCGACTGGGCCACGTACGCTTCGCTCGCCTTGGCCTGAAGCGTCTTGGCCGGGAGGATGCCGGTGGCTTGTCCGCTAGTTTCCTCGTTCACGCGATCGGTCCTTGGTACTCGGCGGCTCGGAGGAGCGACCCAGCGCCGCGTCCACAACGATATCCAGGAAGATTCGTGTGGCCAGTCGGGTCAGCACATACAGGACAGCAGCGCCCGCCACGGCCCGCATCGCGCAGACCCAGGGCGTGACGCCGCTGGCCGCTCCGACGATGCCGAGGCCGAAGAAGGCCGCCACCGCGATGAAGATCGCCACGCGCCGCATTACGCCGTTCTCCGCTCAACGCCTCAGGACGTGTATGAGAACCGCCTGGGCCATGTGGCACACCCGCCCTCGGGTGTGCAATTCCGGCGGCAAAGCCTGTCGCCAACACGAGGCGCTCAGCCGAGGGCGGCTGAGCCACAGGGTTTTCATACACGCTCTCATGCTCGCGCCGGGGCCGGGATCAGGCCGGTCCGCGGGCGGCGGTCGGGGCGGACCCCCGCCGGGTCCGCGCCCGGTTCAGGCCGGACCGGCGGCAGAGCGACCGTCGCCACGGTCTGGACCTGGGTTCCCACGGCGACCTCGTCGTAGGCCAGAACCGGGAGCTGCGGCAACTGGCGCGACAGCAGCGCCGCCAGGTGCGGCCGCAACCGGTAATCGCACAGAAGGACGGTCTTGTCGCCGCCCTCGGCCATCGCCTGGTTCCAGGCGGCGCCGAGGCGGCGGCTCAACTCCAGGGCCCGGTCCGGCGCGAGCGACAGCGACTCGGCCTCGCCTTCCCGGTGCATGGTGCTCCGCATCTCAAACTCCAGGGCGGGGTCCAGCACCAGGGCGATGATGCGCCCCGCCACGTCGGTATGCTGTTCGGTGATGGTCCGGACGAGAACCTTGCGCACGAGCTCCGTGAGGAGGGCCGGGTCTTTCGTCCGGGTGGCGTGGTCGCCCAGGCTCTCCAGGATCTGGGCCAGGTTGCGGATCGGGATGCCGTCGCGCAGGAGGTTCTGGAGCACGCGGCTCAACAGGCCGATCGGCACCCCCTCGGGCACGAGGCCGTTGACGAGCGTGGGGTGCTTCTCGCGGAGGCGGTCGACGAGCTTCTGAACGTCGTCGCGCGACAGCAACTCGTGCGCGTGGCGCCGGATCGCTTCCGACAGGTGGGTCACGAGCACCGATTCCGGGTCCACCACGGTGTAGCCGGCCAGCTCGGCCTCGGCCTTCTGGTCGGCGGTGATCCACAGGGCGGGAAGGTTGAAGACCGGCTCCTTGGTGGCCTGCCCCTTCAGGGGTTTCGAGACGGTGCCGGGGTCCATGGCCAGGAACTTCTCGGGCTCCAGACGGCCCGCGGCCACAACGTGGTTGTGCAGGCGGATTTCGTAGGCGTTCGGTTCCAGGGCCACGTTATCGCGCAGGCGCACGAGCGGCAGGACCAGGCCGTACTCCTGGGCGAAGCGCTTCCGCAGCGGACCGATGCGGTGGAACAGGCTGTCCTTGCGGCGCGGATCAACGGTGCGAATGAGACGCGGGCCGACCAGGACGGCGATGCGGTCGATCTCGAGAAGCTCCTCGACCGAGGCCGTTTCGGCCTCCGGCGCCGCCGATTTCGGAACCGGCTGTTGCCGCTCGGCCTCCTGCTCGTAGCGATGCAGCAGGCGCGCCAGCAGTCCCGCGCCCAGGGCCATGACGGCGAACGGAATCTTGGGGAATCCCGGCACGAACACCATCGCCCCCAGGAGGAACGCGGCGATGCCAATCGGGCGGCTGCGGGAGAGCAACTGCCGCGCGAGGTCGAAGCTCAGGCTCATCTGGCTGGAGGTCTTGGAGATCAGGAACCCCGACGCGGCCGCGATGACCACGGCGGGTATCTGGGTCACGAGGCCGTCGCCGACCGCCAGGATCGAGTAGACCTTCATGGATTCCATCACCGTCAGGCCGCGCGTCAGCCCCATGATCATGCCGCCGACGAGGTTCACCAGAACGATGATGAGGCCCGCGATGGCATCGCCGCGGATGAACTTCGAGGCGCCGTCCATCGCGCCGTAGAACTCGCTCTCGCGGACGATCTTCTGGCGGCGGTAGCGGGCCTCCTCTTCGCCGATCAGGCCCGCGTTCAGATCGGCGTCGATGCTCATCTGCTTGCCGGGCATCGCGTCGAGGTTGAATCGGGCCGCCACCTCGCTGATCCGCTCGGCGCCCTTCGTGATGACCACGAACTGGATGATGACCAGGATGAGGAAGACCACCAGGCCGATCACCAGGTTGCCGCCGACCACGAAGTTGCCGAAGGTCTGGATGATCTGCCCGGCGTCGCCCTGGATCAGGATCAGGCGCGTCGAGGCCACGTTCAGCGAGAGCCGGAACAGGGTCACGAACAGGAGGAGCGACGGGAACGTCGACAGCTCGATGGCTTCGCGGGCCGACAGGACGATGACCATCGTGGCCACCGCCGTGGCGATGCTGAGCGACAAGAGGAGGTCCAGCAGGAACGTCGGCAGCGGAATGACCAGCGTGGTCAGCACCACCGCCAGGGCCAGGGCGAAGAGGATGTCGTTGCGCGCCAGAAGCTTCTGGAACGCCGGCGACCCGGCGCCGGGGAGCAAGGAGGTCGGGTTTGTATTGTCGGCTGCCATGCGCTCGTCTACCTCTGCTTCCTCATGCGGAAGATCATGGCCAGGACTTCCGCCACGGCCACGTAGAGCGGTTCGGGGATCATCTGGCCCACCTCGGCGGAGGCATAGAGCGCGCGGGCCAGCTCCGGCCTCTCGACGACGGGCACGTTGTGCTCGCGCGCCATCTGCTTGATCTTTTCGCACAGCAGCTCGGCGCCCTTCGCGAGGACGACCGGGGCCGCCATCGCGCCGGCGTCGTATTTCAGGGCCACGGCCACGTGCGTGGGGTTGGCGATCACGACGTCGGCCTTGGCGACGTCGCGGATCATGCGCCGCCGCATGATCGCCAAGTGGAGGGACCGGATGCGGTTCTTCACCAGCGGCGAGCCCTCGTGCTCGCGCCGCTCCTCCTTGACTTCCTGGCGGGTCATGCGGAGTTGGTGCTTGTGCTGCCACTTCTGGTAGATCGTGTCGGCCAGGGCGATGGCCATCATGGCGATGGTGATCCGCACCATGAGGCCAAGGACCAGTTGGAGGGAGACCGCCAGAGCGGCCAGCGGCGGCGACGAGGCCAGTGCCAGGCACACGTCCATCTTGTCCCGCAGGTAATTGACGGTCAGGATTCCCAGGATCGCCATTTTCACCAGCGACACCAGGAGGTGGACAACGGAGGGACCGGAGACCAGGCTCCGCAGGCCCGTCGAGGGCGCCAGGCGCGAGAGGTCCCAGCGCAGCGCCTTCGCCGACACGCTCCAGCCGCCCACCAGGACGCTGCCCAGAATGGAGATGCCGGACGCGGCCGCCAGATACGGCGCGAGGACCGTCATCACCTGCCCCGCCTTCTCCTTGAACAGGTGCAGGAAGGTATCGGCGCTAAACTCGCCGGTCCGCGGCATCGAGAGGCCTTCCTCCACCTGAAGGCTGAACCATTGCCACAGATCGGTGGCCGTCAGGCCCACCACAACGATCATGGCGCCGAGGGTGAGGGCCGACAGGAGTTCCTGGCTCTGCGGGATCTGCCCCTGCTCCCGCGCCTTGCGCAGGCGTTCGGGTGTCGGGGGTTCGGTCCTTTCAGAGGCCGGTCGGTCCGCCATCGAAGCCTACCTTCTCCTGGCAATCCCCCGGGGTAGGGGCGCGGCATGCCGTGCCCCCACCGCCCATCCTCGTCGTCAGGCGCCTGCCGCGGGCAGAAATCGGTTGAGCCAGTCGGCGATCTGGGCGGTGAAGTCGCCGAGCGCCGGCACCAGCGCCGCCGCCAGGATGAAACCCAGGCCCACGCGCAGCGGCAGACTGGCCAGCAGGATGTTCATCTCCGGCAGCGCGCGGGCCAGCACCGCCAGGGCCACGGCCAGCAGAAGGAACCCCGCCAGAAGGGGCGCCGCCAGTTTCAATCCGAACACGAGCATCAGCGATCCGGCCTGAAGGATGCCGCTCGCCATGACCGCCACCGAAGGGGTCTGGCCGATGGGGAAGGCTTCGTAGCTGCGCATGATCATCGCCAGCAGCAGGTGGTGTCCGCCGGCGGCGAGGAAGAGGACCAGGAAGGCCATCTCGAACAACAGGCCCACCGGCTCCGAGTCATTGCCGCTCAGGGGGTCGATGATCTCCGCGTCGGCCAGGCCCATCTGCATCTGAATGATCTCGCCCGTCTGCCGAATGGCCGCGAAGACCAGCGCCACCGCCAGCCCCAGGGCCAGGCCGCACAGCATCTCACGCACGAGCACCAGGGCGGCGCCAAGCAAATGGTTGGGGACCGCCGTCGCCGGGGCGACCGGCAGAAGGAAGGCGAACACCAGGCTGACGATCAGCGCCAGGGCCGCGCGAATGTGCATGGGCACCCCGCGAAAGCTCCAGAGGGGCAGCACCGCAAAGAAGGCCGAGATGCGGCCCAGGATCAGCACAAACGGGATGACGCGCGCCACCACGGGTTCCACGTCAGTGTCCTAGCGCCTGGAGATGGGCAAAGACTTCGCGGGTAAAGTCCACCGCGATCTGGATCGACCAGCCTCCCGTCAAGAGCATCGTGACCCCGACGCCCGCCAGTTTGAGGACCAGGCCCATCGTCATGTCCTTCAGGGACGTGACGGCCTGGACCATCGCCACCAGGGCGCCCAGGACGAGCGTGACCACGAGCACCGGACCCGCCACGAGCAAGGCGGTTTCCATCGTCCGCCGCGTCAGGTACAGGACCAGATCGCCATCCATTGTCTGCTCCTGGATAAACCGGGTCGCCGCGGCGACCATTCCTTGGGGCCTGCCGGGGCAGCGCCCCGGCGTTCCTTGATGTAGGCCGGGGCAACGCCCCGGCGTTCCTTGATGTAGGCCGGGGCAACGCCCCGGCATTCCTTGGGGCGTGCCGGGGCAACGCCCCGGCCTGCATGGCTAGTTGAAACTCGTCACCAGGCTCTGGGCCAGCAAGCGCCAGCCATCCACCAACACAAAGAGGATGATCTTCAGGGGCAGGCTGATGATGGCGGGCGGAAGCATCATCATGCCCGCGCTCAGCAGGATGCCCGCCACCACGAGGTCGATGAGGAGGAACGGGATGAAGAGCAGGCACCCCATCTCGAAGGAAGTGCGAAATTCGCTGATGGCGAACGCCGGAATGGCCACGTAGGCCGGCAGATCGGCCGACGTCTTGGGGGTGGGCACCTTCGCCAGGTCGACGAAGAACGCCAGGTCGCTTCGCCGCGTCTGGCGGATCATGAACTCCTTCAGGTCGTCCACCCCGCGGTTGGCGGCCGTCTGGAAACTGATCTGCTCGGCCAGGTAGGGCTGGACGGCGTCGGCGTTGACCTTGGTGAAGGTCGGGGCCATCGTGAAGAGGGTCAGGAACAGCGCCAGCCCCACGACGGCGATGGTCGGCGGGATGTTCTGGGTGGTCAAGGCCCGCCGGATGAACGAGAGGACGATGATGATCCGCGTAAACGACGTCATCATCATCAGGGCGGCGGGCAGGACGGCCAGGCCCGTGAAAACGATCGCCAGTTTCAGCGGGGTCGAGTAGTCGCTGGCGCCCTCGTCCGCCGGCTTGCTGGTCGCCTTGTCCACGATGGCCAGGACGTCACCGAGCTCCGGCATGGCCCCGCCCGGGGCAGCTAGCGCGACGGAGGTCCCCGTCAGGGGCGCTGCCGACAGCGGCGCGGTCGGCAGCGGCGAAGGGGGGACATCCCACGGGAACGACGGTAGCGGCGGAGGCACGAGGGGAATCGAGGAATCCGCCGTGCCGCCGGACGGGGCGGCCAGCGCGAGCGCCGCACTCAGCAGCACCGCGGCCACGCCGCTGACGATGGCTGCATGTCTAAGAGCGTGTATGAAAACCCTGTGGCTCAGCCGCCCTCGGCTGAGCGCCCCGTGTCGGCGACAGGCTTTGCCGCTGGAATTGCACACCCGAGGGCGGGTGTGCCACATGGCCCAGGCGGTTCTCATACACGTTCTAATGATCATTCTCTTTGCCT
>Ga0315284_10017398_pt1 | contig 10196 bp, 8 predicted proteins | sample YL17G09_16_MG_FD_203696 | JGI IMG/M metagenome (GOLD analysis project Ga0315284, IMG submission 203696) | Sediment microbial communities from Yellowstone Lake, YNP, Wyoming, USA - YL17G09_16 | ecosystem: Environmental > Aquatic > Freshwater > Lake > Sediment | place: USA: Wyoming | collected...
TGGTCGCTGCTTTCAAAGGACGCCCGCCGGCTGACGGGATAGATGCTTTCGAGCACTCTGACCATCCGCACCTTTACAGGCCTGGGGTGGTTTCGGAAAGTAACAAGGCTGAACCGCATTCCCCTTGGGGTGAACGCGGAAAATCGCTGTGCCCCCTCGCGGCAGACGTAGCGAAAGGTGTTGTTCATCCCCTCGCAGCGGATCCATCGGCCGTTTGGGCGGATGTGTTCGAAGTTTTCCACGTCGACGATCGTCCCAGCCGGTGCGTCCAGCTCTATTTCGTGGAAGCCCGACACCTCCTGGCCGAGGTCGAGCAGCAGGCGGACGTCGCCTTTGGGCGAGGCGTGAACGGTGGTCCATTCATATGTGTCGTGCAGGAGGGCGTGGGGATTTTCCAGGCGAGCGCAGGCCCGGGGGACAGGGCGGTCGGAGGCGCAGATTGCGTAAACGTCCACTGCGGGAAGTTGATGCTTATCGAGCGGCCTTAGTAGGCAGGCGGGCAGATCGAGCCCTTCCAGCGTGCCCCTGCGCCAGATTTGTTCGTAAAGCTCAGCCGACCCTTCGGGCGGAATAAACTTGGCCCGGACTTCGTGAGGATTGTTTTTATCCTCACCCCACACGCCGGCAAATGGTCCGACGGCGACCCATGGATTTGCGGTTTTCGTGTTTCGATCGGCATGGAACGTTACGGGATGATTGAACCATAAATTTAGGGCGTTTTGCCATATGTGGGTAATATCAAACGTCTTGGCGATCAGACAGTTCCAGCCTTTTTTGAATCTTACGTGGGCTAGGCCTGCTTTGGTCTGCTGCAAGGAGCGATCATTAAAAATGAGCTTTTGCCCGTTAAGCTTCCAGCCTTCGAATGCTTCAGAATGAACCATCTGGATTTGGGCCGGCTGATCTTTTGGGCTATGGATATATGTCGCAAGAAACATCCTGCCGAAGAGCTTATTGCTGGTAATGTCGTCGGGATTGAGTGAGACCTTGAGGTTGATCGACCAGGTGCAGGGAGCAGACTCAACGACGTCGGTCGAGATGAGCCTGACGGGATAGCGGGGCTGGTAATTCAGAAGCGGGATGTCCCTCGGTTCGAGCCGGCCATGCGGTCCTTCGCCGGCGCGGAAGAGTGGTTTGGCCTTGGGCCAATCCGAGTCGTCGAAGAATCTATCCATCCAGGCCGGCCCGGGCGGCCTGCGGGCGTCGAACTGTTCTTCCCACGCGCGGTGGACCGCCTCACGCGGCACGATGGCGGTGTATCCTTTATGGGGTCGGCATCTCCAGGTGGAATCGGTGACGATCGACGCCATTTTCTCCAACTCAAGCTCTGCCAAAAGACCCGTCCGGCAGAGGATATACTGGAAGGTTGAAATACCGATATCATGGACCAGCACCGCGATGGTGTTTAATCCGCCTTCAACAAGCCCCGTGAGGTCGTAAGTGTCGACCTGCCAGTGTTGGGGATACGCCCTGGCTGGGCCATGCCCGATCCATTTCCCGTTGACAAAAAGGCGATAACGGGCGTCGGCTGTGATCCGCAGTGACGCCCCGACGGCCGATCGCAGCGTAAAACTCCGGCGAAAACAGACAAAGGCGTTGAAGCGTGGTGTAGCATGGTCTGTCCAGATCCATTTTGCATTATCGCTGAACATTCCAAGTGACTCTTTCTTTTAGAAAACCCGAAAAATTGCCGGTAGATTAACTTTACTTGGAGGCAACAATCATCTTGAACAGTCGGAGTGTCAAGGCAAAATAGTGTTTTATTGCAGGACCGGCCGGGTTAGGATTTTAACATCTTAAGCAAAATTTCAGGATGGGCTTGTCCCGTCGCATAGCGTGTTTATAATTGCCGGATCACCCCAGCCGGATAGGTTGATTGGTAAGAAAGGGCTAAAGATGTATCGAGAGGCTATGGTCCCAAAGGAAATCTTCTTCACCAAGGGCGTCGGCAGGCACCGCAACCGCTTGCAGAGTTTCGAGCTTGCCTTAAGGCAAGCCGGGATAGAAAAGGGCAACCTGGTCAGGGTGTCGAGTATTTTCCCGCCCAAGTGCAGGATAATTCCCAAATCCACCGGCTTAAACAAGCTTCATCCGGGCGAAATCACCTACGTCGTTCTGGCTGAGGCATCGACCGACGAGCCTTCCAGGCTGGTTGGGGCGGGCGTCGGCCTGGCTGTGCCCGCCAGTGGAGACCAGTACGGGTACATCAGCGAGCACCACGGATTCGGCATGACCGAAGAACGCCTGGGCGATTTCGTCGAGGACATGGCTGCCACCATGCTGGCGACCACGCTGGGCATAGAATTCAATCCCGATACAGCCTACGACGAGCGCAAGGAAATCTACCGCATGAGCGGGAAGATCATCCGCACGCGAAACTCCGTACAAACGGCGGAGGGCGACAAGAACGGTCTATGGACCACCGTCATTGCCGCAGCGGTGATGCTGATTTGAAAAAAACGCCCCGCGGAAAACCACCGATGGCACGGACAACGAGTCAGTTTATGGCGATTCCGCCGGAGATGTCGTCTTCGGCGTCTGCCAGGTACGCGATTTTGCCGATCCCCTACGAAGGGACCGTCAGCTACAAGGACGGCACCGCTGCGGGGCCTGGCGCGATTCTCGATGCCTCGGCCCAGGTCGAATGGTTCGACGAAGAGCTGCTGGGAGAATACGTCCAGGCTGGCATAATGACCTGTCCGGTCGTCCAGCCGGGCACGACGCCGCAAGAGCAGATGCGCAGGGTTCGCCAGGCCGCCGACAGCGTATTCCGGCAGGGAAAATTTCTCTTGGCCCTCGGCGGGGAGCACAGCATAACCGCTCCGCTTGTCGCGGCGGCGATAAAAGCCCATGGCCCGCTGAGCGTCCTCCAGATCGACGCACATGCGGACCTGCGCGACTCCTACTCAGGGACGCCGCACTCCCACGCCAGCGTCATGCGGCGAGTACTGGAAATGACCGACCGGATCGCCCAGGTGGGGATACGCAATTTCTCGCTGGAAGAATACGAGCAATGCCCCAGGCAGGTCGCCAACTTCATGACTCCCGCGCGAATCAGGTCCGAGCCGGACTGGATCGACAAGGTTCTCGACCTGCTTGGCCCGAAGGTTTATCTCACGGTCGACATCGACGGATTCGACCCAGCCTATGCGCCCGGTACCGGCACGCCCGAACCAGGCGGGCTTAGCTGGCACCAGGTGACAGGTCTGCTGCGAAGACTCTGCCTCAAAAGGCAAGTGGTAGGGGCAGACATTGTCGAGGTAAGGCCCATAGGACAAAACCACGTTACCGAATTTCTGGCGGCGAGGCTGGCTTATAAGATCGTCGCCTATACCCAGCAATGCACGCCGACGGGTAAAAAATCCAACAAATAATCACACAAGGAGGTTACAAAGAAGAAATGTCCGCCAGTCCTGATAAAAAACCCATCCCCGTGATCCTTGATACGGACATAGGATCTGACATCGACGACACCTGGGCGATAGCGATGATGCTCAACTGCCCCGAGCTTGATCCCAAGCTTATCGTCACCAACTGCGGCGACACGGTCTATCGGGCCAAGATTGTCGCCAAGTTCCTCACCGCCTGCGGCAGGACCGACATACCCATCGGCATCGGCAAGCAGTTCAACCAGGATGGAAGCCGTGACCGGCAGTTCGAATACGTGCGGGACTACGACCTGGACAGCTACGGCGGGACGGTCTTCCAGGATGGTGTTGGCGCGATGATCGACATGATAACGCAGGCGGAGGATCCGATAACGCTGATCACGATAGGCCCGCTCCAAAACCTCCAGGAAGCACTCATCCGCAAGCCCACGATGGCGGGTAAGGCGAAGCGATACGTCGGCATGGTCGGTTCGGTGCGGGTCGGCTACGACAGGAGCCCGAATATCTGCGCCGAGTGCAACGCCAAAAAGGTGATCGGCACCAAGCTTACCTTCGCTGCGGGCTGGCCCGAGATGACCATAACCCCCATCGACTCCTGCGGGACGGTCGCTCTCAAGGGCGACAAATACCAGAAGGTCTCCAGGTGCGACACTCCCATGATCCGTGACCTTATGGAAAACTATCGCATCTGGCTGGCACACCTCGGCAAAAGCGATTGGCCGGTCAAGGCAAGCTCGATCCTTTTCGACACGGTGGCTGTATATCTCGCCTGGACGGACGAATTTCTGGAAATGGAACAGCTTCCGATCTGGTGCGACGACGAAGGATATACGCGGATCGACGAAGAGCGAGGCCGAGTCATGAACGTAGCCACCGGCTGGAAGGATTACGAAGCCTTCGAGGACCTGCTGGTGGAACGGCTGACGAAAAAGACCAGGTCTTAATCGCTAAGTTGACGCAAACGCCCCCAGGCCATAACATCAGGCCCGTGAAGAAAGATCCCGGTGCGTTAAAACACACTCGCGGCGCCTACCAGGCCGGTGTTGTCTCGAACGTTCGGCTGTGCGAGGATCATTTTAAGATGCGCCTGGCGGTTGAAGGTTTCCCGCCCACCAGACCCGGCCAGTTCATTCAAATACGCTGCCGTCCGCCCGATGAACAGCTCAGGCCGGAGATACTCACCTGGCCCGATGGCAGGCTGCCCCAGGCCCGCCACGAAGAGCTCACCAAACGAAATCCGCTGCTCCGCAGACCCTTAAGTCTTGCCGGCAGGATGGACAAGCAATGCCGCTCCGTAGAGCTTGAGCTGATCTACCGCACGATCGGCAGCGGGACCCGATGGCTGGCGGGGATCAAACCCGGCGAGCAGGTCAGCATACTGGGCCCGCTGGGCAACGGTTTTACGATCCGAAAGGGTCGGCCCCGGGCTGTGCTGGTCGGCGGGGGAGTGGGGATTCCCCCTTTGCTTTACCAGGCCTGCGAGCTTGTGCGCTCGGGTATTAATGTGGCGGCGTTCAGCGGCGCACGGTCGGCTGGTCTTGTGCCGCTGTCGGTCGTGCCCGGCAAAACCCCCAGCCGGGAGGGTGATCCCGACGACAGCATTGCCGAGTATTCAGCCATCGGCGTTTCGTCGGCGGTGGCGACCGATGACGGTTCGCTGGGGTGTCCCGGCCTGGTAAGCGACGTTTTCAAGAGATGGATCGAACATGCTGGAATAAATCCGGGAGAGATTGTCGTCTACTCCTGCGGGCCCGAGGCGATGATGCGGGCAGTGGGGGAATACTGCGTCGCTCGCGGCATCGAATGCCAGTTGGCGATGGAACGTCACATGGCCTGCGGGATGGGCACGTGTCAAGGCTGCGTCGTGAAAATACGCTCCGAAAATGAATCCCGCTGGTCGTATCGCCTCTGCTGCACCGACGGCCCCGTATTCGACGCCAGGGAACTTTATTGGGATTGACCGTCCGTCTGAGGAGATGGCGACATGCCCCGATCGTTGCAGGGGCGTTGGTCGTTCTGCAATTCCCGAAGCATCAGATTGTACTGTTCGAGCAGATGTTCCTCGCTGCGCGGGCAGCTTATATGAGACCAGGGAGTGGGCTGATCGGTAGCGAAGGGTTTGTGAGCGAAGTCGGCTGGGTCGATCCCTTCCTGCTCGAAGGCAGAGAGCCAATTTTCGAAGCTGAAATGTTCATCCCAGGCGTCCATCCGGGCGCCCCGCCGCCAGACGTTCTCGATTACCTTGCCGATCCGCCGGTCTGCCCGGCATATGACGCACTCAAAGATGCTCCGTTCGATCTTGTGAAACTTAAAGCTTACCGCGCTACGCCGTGAAAGATCCCGCAGACGATTCCGCACCGACCGGAAATATTCGTTCGTCTGCATCGAGCACCACTGCATCGGGGTATGGGGCTTGGGCACAAACCACGAGACGCTCGCCGAGATTGCCCCGGTTTGCCCGTCTACTGCGCGGCGGGCATGGGAGAGCCTGCGGGCCAGGTTGAAGATCGCGTCGATGTCTTCTTCCCGCTCGCCCGGCAGGCCGGCCAGGAAGTAGACCTTCACGCTCCGCCAGCCCGCCCGGTAGGCAGCCTCGACGGCCGAGAGCATGTCGTCGTCGGATATGTCCTTGTGGATCGCACGCCTGATTCTGTCGGAGCCGGCCTCGGCGGCGATGGTCATCCCCCCCTTGCGGACGGCCGACACCATTGCGGGGAGTTTTCTAAGCTCGCTGCCCACATGCAGCGAAGGAAGGGAGATAGACACGTGCTTATCTGCAAACTCGCTGTTGAGCCGCTCAATCAGCTCGGGCAGTTCAGGGTAATCGCTGGTCGAAAGGCTAAGCAGCGATATCTCCCGGTAGCCGGTGGCTTCGATCGCCTGTTTGGCTATTTCGACGATTTGCTCCACGGGCCTGATGCGGACGGGCAGCTTGACGAACCCAGCCTGGCAGAACCGGCATGAGTTGGGGCAGCCTCGCATGATCTCGATAACCACCCGGTCGTGGACCGCGTCGGCCAGCGGGACCAAAGGCCTGCCCGGCGCGGGCGAATCGCTGAGCCTCGAAAGATGCGCGTGGTGGATGACGGCTGGGACGTCGGGCCTTGCGGGCTCGACGTGGTGCATTCCTGAGCGGTTCATGATGCTGCGGTAGAATCGCGGCACGTATGCACCGGGGATGCTGCGTGCGGCTTGGAGCAGCAGGTCGTGGCGGCTCAGGCCGTTGGGGCCGGCTTGGCGGACCAGCTCGATCAGGGCGGGCAGGTTTACCTCACCGTCGCCGACCAGGAATATGTCGATGAAATCCGCTATCGGTTCGGGCGTGTCGGCCAGGGCGTCGCCGGCGACGATGAGCGGGTGTCGCTCGTTGCGGTCGGCCCAGCGGAGTGGGACCCCTGCAAGATCAAGCATCGTCAGCATATTCGTCACGCAAAGCTCATACGGCAGGGAAAAGCCAACAATGTCGAAGTCCGCCACCGCCCGGCCGGACTCCCACCCCCACAGCGGTATTTTTACAACCCTTGCAGCCTGCTCGGCGTCGGGCATGGGGCAGTAGGTGCGGTCGCAGGCTGTGCCCGGGATGTCGTTACAGAGATGGTAGAGCAACTGATGGCCCATGTGAGAGATGCCGATGCGGTAGGCGTCGGGGAAGGCGAGCACAATGCGCACCCCGGCGGCGTCGACGTTTGGCCGGCGGGCGTTGAACTCCAAGCCGACGTATTGGCTTGGGCTGGCAACTGCGGGCAAAAACTCCCGGCTGATGCGGTCGCTTAGGTTTCGCATGGGCTTGGCGTTCACATTTTCACCCCGATGGACCTGATGAAGTCATATTTATAACAATAATTTCGCCGACCCTTATCTGCCTTCAACTTTTTGGCTGGGTTGCGGTTTTCTCCCTCGCCTTCCGTGTGTATCATAAGGTGCACGCCGGCATTGGGCAATGAAGCCATCGGCTGGGACGGCAACATGTACTTCAATCGCTGGACCTTATCAAGATCGCTGGTGCTGGCCGGCGGGGTGATGCTGGCGGGGGGCGCATTTTTGCTTTTTGTAAGGTTTCTGATGTTTGTTGCCGAATACGCCGCCGGCGCGATGATAATTATCGGCTTGGTTTGTCTGCTGGTGGGGCATGTGCTTGACAGGAAACGGAAAGGACAATGGTAGACGCATGCAGGAAGCTATATAAAAGGTTTCTGGTATGAAGACGAAAACCGAGTATCTCACCTTTAATACCCAAAAACACCGCCAGTACGTAAATATAACCGACCAGGTGGAACGGGTTGTAAGCGGTTCGGGCATCGCCGAGGGCATGGTTTTAATATCCGCGATGCACATCACTGCCGGGGTGTTCGTAAACGACGCCGAGGACGGACTTCTTGCGGACATCGACGACTGGCTGGAGGGATTGGCGCCATACCGCGACGATTACCGACATCATCATACCGGAGAAACCAACGCCGATTCGCACCTCAAGAACCTGCTTGTGCATCATCAGGTTATAATACCGATAACGGCAGGCAGGCTTGACCTTGGTCCCTGGCAGCAGGTTTTTTATGCGGAATTCGACGGCCGACGCCCCAAAAGGCTTGTCATAAAGGCAATGGGAGACTGAAAAATGACTATCACCTTTACCTGCGCTCACTGCAACAAATCCGTAGATGCTCCCGACGACGCCGGGGGCAAGCGGGGCAAATGCCCCTGCTGCGGCTATTCGATGTATATCCCCAGACCCGTCAGCGAGGAGGAGCTGGTTCCGCTGGCTCCCATCGACGAGCAGGAAGAACGGCGGCGGCGGAAGATGATCGAAGATCTTGCCGAACAGGAGCGGGTGATCTTCGAAGACGTCCCTTCGGCGGGATCGGAGATCCCCCTCGAATACCGCGAGAACCTCTCAAGCGAGGACCTGCACCACCTCGTGGTCAACTATTGCCTGGATATGGCAGCGTCGAATCTCGAACGCTCCAAAACGCACGTCGCAAAACTCAGGCAGTTCGGATTAAAGGGGATCCAGGCGGTCGAGGACTTTGAGACCCGCCGGGCCTATGAGCCTGCCCTGGACACGGTGAACAAAAAGCTGCTTGCCGGTTTTTTTAAGCAGTTGAAAGATGAAATAAAAGGCAAAACGTAAAACAACCTGCCGCAGCCGGGCCTAGCAAAAAGGCGCTTTTGGATATAAAAACACTGCCGGCGGAGTTTGTTAATAATATTAAAAACCGTCGGCAGTGTCTTTTTATTATCAGGATATTTCAGCGCTCAAAAGTTTTCTTCGTCCTGAGATTCCAATTCTTCCGCATTGTCCTGCTGGGGCGGCGGAGTCGGGCCCATCATCGACATCATGACAACGTTCATGACGTCTTTAATCATGCCCGACGGTACAAACAGCGACGCCTGGAGCGCATTGCCCTTGGCCCCCACGCCGATCGCCAGCGGAATAGTGTTCTGGGCAGCCAGCGGGAACACCTGTTCCTCCATCTGCCCGATGCGTGTGCACAATCCGAACAGGTTGCTTAGCTGGAACAATCCGACGGCGATGCGGTTTTCGGGCATGTAACTCATAGCCTGCCGAACGTCCGGCGAGGTCAGAATCTTTCCGTCGGCTGAGGCGGCGGTCTCAATAGCCTGCGACAGGAAACTTTTGCCCCCACCAAGGGTCAATACCACCAAATTATCCCCGGCTGAGGCGATTCGGACCAGGAGCTTATCGTCGGCCAGGTACTTGGCCATTTCCTGGCGATCTTCTTCAGTCATGGCTTCGATATCGGGGATTCGGATCTCCAGGACGTCGACTGGTTTTTCGTCAATCGATTCGGCGCCTGCGGTATACACCAGGTCGAATTCAAATTCCTTTTTCTGGTCTTGACCATCCTCCGTCTTTGTCTTCTTTAAGATTGCCTTGATAAACTCCTCGTATGGTCCCACGTACTCCGCCAGCAGTTGGCGGGTCTTTGCCTGGTCCTGCACTTCAAGCACGCAGGCCAGGCCGACCACGCCCGCACCCTCGGGGGACTGGCCCAGCACGAACTGAGCACCGAGTGTCTGCTCGTTGAGGGCCATGGCAGTCTGATTCAGCCTTTCTACCAATTCCGCGGGAATGTCTGCCATCGCCTCAGACTGCATCATGCGTTCAAGCATCTGGGTGTTGAATTTTAAAACTTCCGCCCGAACTTCCGGGGAGGGGCTGGCTATTCCCAGTGCCAAGATGAACGCATTGTCGGGTACTCGGCTGAAGAGGTCTCCGCCGTCGGTCTTATGGCAGGCGATGATCTTGCCCAGAGGGCTGTCGGCCTGGAAGCGGACGTGCTTTTGTATGATGAGCCCGGCTGGATCGAACTGGCCCGCTGCTGTAACCGTCTGGATCTGGGAAAGCATTTCGCGGTAAATCGGCAAGACCATAGCCAAGGACGCCATCTCCCGGCTGGCTTGGTCCTGCTCGGTGAGCTTCTGCTTAAATGTTTCAAACAACCGATCCAAAATGGGCCAGGCCTTGGCAACATCCAGGTGTATTGCGATATCAGCCGAACACAGGAGTGCTGCGCCATCGGCGTCGATGGCCTGGTCGGCGGATTTCTCCGCCGCCAGCAGGGCCGACAACGCCTCAGCCATCGAGCTTAGGGCGATCATGCCCTCGTGCTCCGCTGCGAACATCTCTCCCATTCGCAGCTGGACCTTCTGGAAGTCGCCTTCGGGGGTAATCGGATATGCACCGAAGACACTTTGAATGCTCGAACCGCCCAGCAGGATGACGAAAGGTAGCCGGCGCTGTTCGCCTGGCGCTTCGGGCTGGTCTATCCAGGCGACCACGTCTAT
>Ga0315284_10017399_pt1 | contig 10195 bp, 13 predicted proteins | sample YL17G09_16_MG_FD_203696 | JGI IMG/M metagenome (GOLD analysis project Ga0315284, IMG submission 203696) | Sediment microbial communities from Yellowstone Lake, YNP, Wyoming, USA - YL17G09_16 | ecosystem: Environmental > Aquatic > Freshwater > Lake > Sediment | place: USA: Wyoming | collected...
CTATTTGAGATTGCTTCAGGACTTTGTCCTTCGCAATGACAATGTAAAGAACTGTTAGGGACAGTACACAAGTATTCATCCAAAATCCAGATATAAAGGTTTTAATAAGCAGGACTGGCTTGAGCGCCATCAGAGATTTTTCGGTAACAGTTCTTAGTGAAATGGAGCGACCACAGCCTCGACTGTTTGAGTTCCGAAAGCTTTTGGGACGAGTTTCGAGGGTGTAGTGGAAGGAGCTTAGAACTGTCGAAAAATATCGTAGTAAGCGAAAGCCTGTCCTGCTTATTACTGGATTTGAGTTCATGGTGGATAATGTACATCAAAAAATCTAATAATTTGCATAAACCTGTTTATGTTTCCTTCAATCTCTCCGCTGAGGATTGCTGACGCAACTGCAACAGCATCAGCACCTGCATCTAAAACCAATTGAATATTTTCGAGGTTTATACCTCCTATTGCAACTAACGGTATAGTTACCTGTTTTTTTACCTCCCTGAGCATTCTAACGCCTTTAGGACTCCCTGCATTCTTTGTTGTGGTGTGAAATACTGGGCCAAAGCCAATATAATCAGCACCACCTTTTTCTGCTTCTATTGCCTGTTCTAAACTATGGGTAGAAATACCGACTATCCGGTTTTTGCCCATTATCTTACGTGCTTCTCTCAGGGGCAGGTCTTCCTGTCCGAGATGAACTCCTACTGCATTTACACACATTGCAATATCAGCATAGTCATTCACTATCAATACAGCGTTAAAGTCCTGAGTGAGTTTTCGTAGCCTGACTGCTTCTTCATAAATCTCTCTCCTTGACTTTCCTTTCTCCCTGTACTGGACCCACCTCACACCTGACCTGAGCACCCTGAGTGTCATATCATTGTATGAGAGTTTAGACGCCTTACAGTCAGTTATAAAGCATAACCCGCCGAGATACATATGATTTCTTTAATTTGTTTGTGGTTAAAAGGTTTTAATAACCTTGGAAAATCTTTTTAAAAATTATTGTGAGCCGTTTATCTTCTCTATAAACGTTGTATTAAATTCTCCCTTTATAAAATCCGGATGATCGAAGACTTTTTTATGGAACGGGAGGGTTGTGTTTACACCATCAATGATAAACTCATCAAGTGCGCGTCTCATCCGCACAATCGCTTCCGGTCTGTCTTTTCCATGTACGATCAGCTTGGCGATAAGGGAATCATACTGTGATGGTATCACATATCCATTATAGATTGCGGTATCTATTCTCACACCAGGTCCTCCGGGGAGAAAGAGAAAATTAATCTTTCCCGGAGAGGGAATAAACCTGTCAGAGTCTTCTGCGTTAATCCTGCATTCGATAGCATGGCCTGATAACCGTATCTGGCTTTGTTTGAATTCCAATAGGAGTCCTGCTGAAAGCTTTATCTGCTCTTTTATTATATCAATGCCTGTGACAGCCTCTGTCACAGGGTGTTCTACCTGGACGCGTGTATTAATTTCCATAAAATAGATATTGCCATCGGGACTGACTATAAACTCTACGGTACCGACGTTTCTGTATTTGATGGCACGTGCGGCTTTTACTCCTAAATCCCTGATCCTCTTCCTGAACTTTTCTGTTGTCGAGACAGGTGATGGGGACTCCTCGATGAGCTTCTGATGCTTTCTCTGTATTGAGCAGTCCCTCTCACCAAGGTGGATGATATTGCCCTTGTTATCTGCTATGATTTGCACTTCTATATGTCTCATCTCTGGTATATATTCTTCTACATAGAGCTCGTTATCACCAAATGCGGTGAGTGCTTCTCTTTGTGCGATGTAAAATGCCTGTTCAAGGTCTTTTTCCTCTCTCACAATCCTCATTCCGCGGCCTCCTCCTCCAGCAGATGCCTTGAGGATTATCGGGAACCCTATCTTTTTTGCAGCTTTCATTGCCATCTCTTCTGTCGCAACAGGGCCATCACTTCCCGGTACAACAGGCACACCTTTTCTTCTCATTATCTGTCTTGCCTTTGCCTTGTCACCACCGAGCCTGATATTTTCAGGAGTTGGACCAATAAATGTTATGCCCGAGGTCATACAGGCTTCGGCAAAATGGTAATTCTCTGAGAGAAAGCCATAACCCGGATGAATCGCATCCGAGTCTGTGATTTCAGCAGCACTCAATATTGCAGGAATATTCAGGTAACTCTGGGTTGGGTTTGCAGGTCCAATGCATACAGATTCATCTGCGAGTCTTACATGGAGAGAATCTTTTTCTATATCTGAGTAGACACTCACGGTTTTTATTCCGAGCTCCTTACATGCCCGGATTATTCTTACTGCAATCTCCCCTCGATTTGCGATTAATATCTTTTTGAATAATTTCGAATTATTTGTCATTTTAAGCCTATCAGTTATTTTCCGTTATATTCACATAGGCTCAATAAGGAATAGTGGTTCGCCATATTCAACAGGCTGTCCGTTTTCCACTAAAGCCTTTACAATGATGCCGTCAACATCACTCTCTATCTCATTCATAAGCTTCATTGCTTCTATGACGCAGAGAACCTGTCCCTTTTTTACCCTCAGTCCAACTTCCACAAAAGGTGCGGCATCAGGCGCAGGCGATCTGTAAAACGTGCCGACAATCGGTGAAGTTATTGTCACAAGCCTCTGCGTTTCTTCCTCTGTTTCCTGTGTTATCTTCTCATGGAAGACCGGAGATTTTTGCATAGGCATTTCTATCGAAGATAAGATTCTCTCCCTCTTGATTTTTACCTTTGTGCCGTCTTTTTCTAACTGCAATTCGGTAATATCTGTTTCCTTGAGAAATTCGATAAGTTTTTTTAGATCCTCAAGTTCCATTATTTTGCCCTTTCTATATATTCTGATGTCCTTGTGTCTACCTTTATGGTATCACCCTCATTTATATGAAAGGGGACTTTTACTACAGCCCCTGTTTCTAAGGTTGCTGGTTTACTACCTCCTGAGGCAGTATCTCCTTTAAATCCTGCCGGATCTGTTTTGGTCACTAATAATTCGACAAAAGTGGGAAGTTCTACGTTCATTGGCGCTCCTTTGTAATAGAGGAAAATAACAACCATGTTTTCTTTAATAAACTTCTTTGTATCTCCGAGCTGGTCATCAGTAAGTGGAATCTGTTCGTACGTCTCTTCATCCATGAAATAATAAAGCCCATCCTGCATATAGAGATATTGCATTTTCTTTTCCTCAAGCTGGAAAGTTCCCAATTTTTCCCCAGACCTGAAAGTCTGTTCAAGGACACTTCCTGTTTTCAGGCTTTTTAACTTTGTCCTCACAATAGCTCCGCCTCTTCCCATCTTCACATGTTGGAAGTCTATTATCTCACATGGCTCACCTTTAAATTCTACCTTGAGACCTTTTTTAAAGTCGCTTGTTGAAACCAAATCATTCCCTCCTTACAAAAGTGTACTATTTTAGCATTTTCCACAACTTTTTCCATCAGATATGACTTTTAAGAAATCAGGGTCAGCAGTCTCCTAACTTATGATTTCGAGTTTTTTGGGAAGGTTGGTGAGGACTTCAGAGGCATCTAGATTTACCACTATCATATCCTCTATTCTTACTCCTCCAAGTCCCGGAACATAAGTGCCTGGCTCGATTGTAAAGACCATATTTTCTTTGATCATTTCTTTTTTATTCCACGTGATGTGTGGTGATTCATGAACCTGAAGGCCAACCCCATGACCGGTCCCATGTCCAAAGAACTCTCCATAACCTGCCTTCTTAATAACATTTCTGGCAGACTGGTCAATCTCCTGAGATTTTACCCCTGGAGAAACAAGGGAGATAGCCCTCTCATTGGCTTCTAATACAAGTTGATAGATCTCTCTCTTTTTATCTATGTTATCTCCTTTAATGAGCAATGTCCGGGTCATATCAGATAAATAACCATCAGCCTCTCCACCCCAGTCGATAATGACGAGGTCACTACTATTTAATTTCTTTTCAGTTGGCCTTGCATGGGGCATTGCAGAATTCAGACCTGATGCGACTATCACCTCAAATGGAATATGCCCGCAGCCTTTCTTCCTCAATCTTTCCTCAAGTCTCAGTGCAAGAGCTCTTTCACCGATACCCTGCTTTATATATGGTTTTATGTCAAGAAAAGCAGATTCTGCACGCCTTACTGCCTCCTTGAGTGAGTTTATTTCAATAGAGTCCTTTACCGCTCTCAATCTCTCTATGAGACCTTTAAAGGCCTTCAGGGTTAAGTCTCCTTTCAATAATCTTCTGAAAAAATTATAGGACACAGAAGACTCAAAACCGAGTTTCTTGATGCCGATCTTTTGAGAGAGCCTTTCTATGGCCTTTATCACATCTCTTTTTTCTACAACAATATCCCACCCCTGTGCTTCTTTTCCTGATTGCTCTTTATATCTAAAGTCAGTGATTAGTATATTTTTTCTCTTTGTGATAAAGAGAAACCCTGATGAGCCCGAAAAGCCGGTGAGATACCGAACATTATGTATATCGGTTACGAGAAAGCCATCAACTCCCTGTCTTTTAATAGATTCCCTTATTTTAGTGAGTCGTGAAAAGTAATAAGAAATGGGTAATTTAATCATAGTTCAATAAAATTAAGTTCCAATAACCAAATCCCAAACTCCAAATAAATTCCAATTATCAATAACTAATTACCAAATAATGTTTGGTTAATTGTAATTTGGTCATTGGAGATTATTTGATTATTGGTATTTGGAATTTGGTTATTACCCCTCACTGAGAAAGGAGGTTTTTTGCAGCCCTGAGTGCGAGAAGATAACTATCCGGGCCAAAACCGCTTATCTGCCCGATGGCAACTTCTGCAATAAATGATTTTTTCCTGAATTCTTCTCGACTGTGGATATTTGAAAGATGAACCTCTATTGCAGGTTTATTTATTGCAGCGATAGCATCCCTTATTGCAATACTCGTATGGGTATATGCAGCAGGATTTATAATCAAGGCATCATAGTTGCTTTTCTGGATTGCGTCCAATATCTCTCCCTCACTGTTGAGCTGTACTATATTCGCATCAATACCAAGGTCTGCAGCAAGGGAAAGAATAGTGCTGTTTATCTCATCAAGTGACCTTGTACCATATATGTCAGTTTCTCTTTTGCCGAGGAGGTTTAAGTTAGGACCATGGATGACTAAGACTTTCATTACTTTTTTAACGTTAGAATTCCTTTTCCAGCTTAGGGATTGCAGTCTTAAGGATAAATCGCCCCTTACCATAATTGCCTTCAGGTTTTATGATAAGGGCTAAATAGTACTCGGGATTTATTTTTCTCATAATAATACCGCACCTGTCTGATAGTATCGAAAACTCCCTCGCTTCACCAAGGCCTAGATTATCTGCAGCCAGATGTATGTCTCTAATCATTGCAGATGCCTCAGCGCTCAGTACGGTAAGATCAATAAGTTTTTCTGAGGTGTATTCTTGAACAGACATGCCGTCAGTGCCGATGATCATGGCAGACACCGCACCGTTTACTTTTTCTACTGTCTCTTTAAGGATTTCTGAAAAACTCATCTTGTCTCTTTTTAATACCTTCAAGGAAACTGTTCAGCCTTTCTATGAGCTTTTCCTTGTCCTTCCCGAGAAGTTTCAAAAGAACTTTCATATCTTCAATACGCTGGAGCACATGGACATTATCAGGTTCTCTCGAGAGAAGTTTCTTGTACATATCCATCGCATCTGTGTAGTTACCCTGAGATATATAAAGATCTGCATCACCTATGCTTAAATGTGGATCTTCAGAGACGTATTCTTTCAGAGCCTCTGGTGTCTCTTCGATTGCAACCTCGGACTCTATAAAAATATCTTCAGGCAGAAATACTTCTTCTTCAGACAGTTCCTCTTCTTCTGCTCCTCCTTCTTCAATTTCTTCTTCATCCGCTTCAAGAAGGACTTTACTCAAATCCTCTATATCTTCCTCTGGGAAAGGTATCTCAGATAACTGCTCTTCTTCATCAGGAATCTCAGATATCTCCTCAAGTGCAACCCCTGACTCTTTTAAAATATCTTCAGATGAAAACATCTCTTCTTCGGGTAGTTTTTCTTGTTCTGTTACCCCTTCTTTTATTTTTTCTTCTTCAAAAAAGGTTTTACTCGAATACTCTATGTCCTGCCCTTTGAAAGGGATTTCAGATGGCTTTTCCTCCTCAAGAGCAGGTTCGGGTTTAGTAGAGGTTGTTTCTGCAGATGTTGCTTTTTCCGGGCTCTCAGGTTTAGCGGTGAGCCCTTTTTCGAGCTCTGCAAGGCTATTCGCTGCCTCTTCATCGCCCGGATTCAGCCTTAATACCATCTTAAATTCTTTTACTGCTTCATCAATTTCAACAAGGTTTTTATGAATCTCAGCAAGCTTCTTGTGGGCATAGAGGTTATCAGGTATTGCGCTAATGACCTCTTTGAATTCTCCCTTTGCCTTATCGAGTATACCTTTTTCAAGGTATATCTTCCCTAAGGAAACACGCGCACTCATATATCGGGGGTGTCTTTCCAGTCCCTGAGTAAGGATAGCTATTGACTCGTCAAGCATCCCTTCCTTTTTATATTCTTCGGCAAGCAATATAAAAAGCTTGGAATTCGGGTCCTTATTTAATTTTTCCTTTAGTCTTTCAGTTTCTTCAAGTGACATACTATTCACAAATTTTTTATCAAAATGGCGAAAAAAGTCAAGCCTTTATTTCAGATAACCTCTCTAATATCGCATCTGCAACAGAATCCTTGCTCATAAGCGGAAGACTTATTTCTTTCTCTTTATCTATAATAACAACCCTGTTTGTATCAACATCAAACCCTGAATCGGCTTTTGCAACATCATTAAAAATTATCATGTCCATATTCTTTTCCTTTAATTTCTTTCTTGCACGTTCAATTTTCCTGCCTGTTTCAGCTGCAAACCCGATAATAAACGGCCTGTTCTTGTTCTTACTTATTTCTGAAATAATGTCAGGGGTTTTTTGTAGCTTCACCATGAGTTCTCCTGACTTCTCAATTTTCTCCTTTGCTTTTTCTTCAGGCATAAAATCAGAGACCGCAGCAGACATTATGAGCACTGTTGATGAAGGCAGCTCATGATTTACCGCATTCAACATGTCTGATGCAGTTTCTACAGAAATAAATTTCACACCTTTGGGTTGACTCAGTAATGAATGGCCACTTATTAAGGTGACTTCTGCCCCTTTTCTTAAAGCGGCTCTCGCAAGGGCATAACCCATCTTGCCCGATGATCTGTTTGATATAAATCTGATAGGATCAAGATATTCCCTGGTAGGGCCTGCAGTTACAATGATTTTTTCTTTTGCAAGGTTTTTTTTGCTCAGTGCTGACTTTATTGCTTCGATTATTTCTGAAACATCTGACATTCTTCCTATACCATCTTCTCCACATGTAAGACTTCCCTTTTCGGGTCCTACCTGAAAGACGCCGCGTGATAAGAGATTGTTTAAGTTTTTCTGAAACACAGGGTTCTCATACATCCTCCAGTTCATTGCAGGAGCAATAACTATCTTGCCGCTGAATGAGAGAAGACACGTACTGAGGAGGTTATCTGCAATACCCCCTGCGAACTTTCCGATAGTATTTGCTGTTGCAGGTGCAATTACCATTATGTCCGCTTGAGCAGGTAACGTGATGTGAGCCATGGGGTCACTGAACAGGTCTGAGTAAACCTTATTTTGAGAAGCAATCTCGAGAGAGAGAGAGGTAATAAATTGCTTGGCTGCCGCGGTCATAATTACCGTAACCGAAGCACCTTCATCTCTAAGTCTTCTTATTACGTCAATGGCTTTGTAAGCGGCGACACTCCCTGTCACGCAAAGGAGTACAGACTTATTCTTTAGCACCTTCCTCTTGTTTTTCACTGAACAGACCTTCTGGAGCCATCTTGTCTATTGCTCCTTTTTCATGGAGATAGATTTTCAGGTCTTTTTCGAGTTCTGTAAGGTCCTCACCAGCGACCTCTCTTTTCTCTGCAAGGAGTTGCCTGTAATCAAACTTTCTGGACTCTTCCTTTGCCTTTTGGGCCTGTTCCCCTGTCAAAAATTCGATGGTATTGGCTATTGTCTCTTCAATGGCTAAGGTGGTAACCTTCTTCGCCTTTGTCTTCAACTTGGGCTTGGCACCTAAGGAGAGCTCCTTTGCCCTCTGGGATGCTATTGCAATAATCCTGTATTTTCCGTCGATCTTGTTCTGATCATATTCAATCGGCAGAGAAATAACTTCCATGCTTTTCCTCCTGTTTTAAGAACTTATTTTTAACCCACATGGTGTCAACTTTGTTGACACCATGTCTGTGCGAGATTATTATTGACTCAAGTTCTCTTAATGCATCATTTAACTTGTTATTTATTATAACATAATCATACTTGCGGTAGCTTTTTGTTTCATTAACTGCCCGCTTCAGTCTTTTTTCTATCTCTTTCTTTGAATTAGTCATTCGCTTTTTGAGTCTTCTTTTCAATATCTCCATAGAAGGTGGTAGTACAAAGATATACACGCCTCTTCTGTATTTCTTTTTTAGTTGCATTGCACCTTGTGTATCTATATCAAGAATGACGTCGGTACCATTGCGAGTGAGTTTTTCAATCCTCTTTTTTGAGGTACCATATAATTCTCCGTTAATATTTGCCCATTCCATAAATTCACTTTTATTAACCATTGACCTGAATTCTTCTCTGCTTATGAATGTGTAGTCCCTGTCATTCACTTCCCCATGCCGTGGAGCACGTGTGGTATAGGAAACAGAATGTGTGATATGAGGAAGAGTAGAGGTCAGTTTTTTGCAGAGTGTCGTTTTTCCAGCACCTGAAGGTGCAGAGACTATGAACAGACTTCCTTTACCTTTCTTCTTCTGCAAGGGCTCCCTTTCCTTCAATGAATCTCTGTGTAATCGTTTCTGCCTGAAGAGCTGACAGTATAATATGATCGCTGTCTGTGACAATGATCGAACGGGTGCGCCTGCCCTCAGTCGCGTCAATCAATTTACCCTCTTTTTTGGCCCCCTCACGAAGCCTTTTCATAGGTGCAGAACCAGGCGTCACAATTGCAACAACTTTCGATACAGCAATGACATTGCCAAATCCTATATTTACTAACACAGGACTTAAATCTCCTTTTTTCATAATTTACTCCTTTAAAGAATCTAACTTGATTTCATAAAATTCTTAACCTTGACCTTAACCTAGACTTTTTTACCTGATTGAGTATCTATCAGCTTCATTGTATATTCTGTGCCTGTTCTCTCATTTTCTCAATCTCTGTCTTCATTTCTACTGCGAGGCTGGATATGGTGTAATCGATTGATTTATTGGAGAGAGTATTTACCTCTCGGCTTATCTCCTGGAGGAGAAAATCGAGCTTTCTCCCTACCACAGTACCTTCATTAAGTGTTTCTATAAACTGTTTTATATGGTTTTCTATCCTGCTTATTTCTTCTGATATATCAAGTTTCTCTGCCATTATTGCAGCCTCTTGCATTATCCTCGCACTATCTGTTTCCCCACCTTGAAGAAGTGACCTCAGTCTTTCAGAAAATTTCTCTGTACACTTTGTCAGCTCATGGGGGGAGAGTGAATTTATTTTATCAATCATAAGATTCAATGAATGTGCTCTCTCAGCAAGCTCCTCTGAGAGTAGTTTCCCTTCCAATTCCCTCATTGCTTTAAGATTTGAAAGAGCTTCATTAAATACGGTATAAAGCGCGTCAATATTATATTTTGACTCTTCTTCGATAAGGAGTTCCTTGTATCCTACAAGAGTGTCTATATGTATCTGTCCGGGTATTGAAAGTTCTTTTTGTAAGTCCTGGAAGGCGGTGTATATCTTTTTTGCTGTTTCCTTATTTATGGTGAGCTGTGAGAGCTTTTGGTCATTTGTGATGATAGTGACATCAAACTTTCCTCTATGAAATCTCTCTTTAAGGATAGTTCTCAGAGGAATCTCACAATGACTCAGATATGAAGATATTTTTATTGATATGTCAATAAACCTGTGATTAAGGGAACGGATTTCAACTTTTAAACCATTACTCTCTGCGCTCCCAAAGCCTGTCATGCTCTGTACCATAATGATACACTATAAACAAGTTGTTCAATTTAGTCAAATTTTATAGGAAAATCCAGCAGTTAAGCGTAAGGCACAAAGATCTCGCTTTTTAAGACAGAACAAATGAGGGTTCTTTTAACTTTCACTAAAATTATA
>Ga0315284_10017401_pt1 | contig 10192 bp, 12 predicted proteins | sample YL17G09_16_MG_FD_203696 | JGI IMG/M metagenome (GOLD analysis project Ga0315284, IMG submission 203696) | Sediment microbial communities from Yellowstone Lake, YNP, Wyoming, USA - YL17G09_16 | ecosystem: Environmental > Aquatic > Freshwater > Lake > Sediment | place: USA: Wyoming | collected...
ACCTTACCGGTGCGCCGATTTTTATTGATGACTCATCAGCTATTACCGTTCTTGAGTTGAGGGCAAAGGCAAGAAGATTAAAAATGGAGCATGGACTAAGCCTTGTGATAGTAGATTATCTTCAGTTAATGAAAGGAAAGGGAAGTTTTGAAAGGCGTGAACAGGAAATATCCGATATTTCCCGGTCACTGAAAGCCCTCGCAAAGGAATTAAATGTACCTGTTGTCGCAGTGAGCCAGCTCAACAGGAGTGTTGAACAGCGGAGACCCCCGAAGCCTATTTTAGCGGATCTTCGAGAGTCAGGTGCCATAGAGCAGGATGCAGATGTGATACTCTTTCTTTACAGGAATGAGATTTACAACAAAGATGCAAAAAAAGGAGAAGCAGAGATTATTGTTGCAAAGCAGAGAAATGGACCAACAGGTATAGTTAATTTAACATTTATTTCAAACTGTACACGATTTCTGAACAGGACTGACAGAGGCTATCAAGATGTTGAGGAGGAGGTATTTTGAAAAGGTCCCCGGCTGTCGCAGGACAGTTTTATTATGGGAATGCCTCAAAATTAACTGAGCAGGTTAAGGGGTATATAGAGAAAGATGCACGAAAAGAAAAAGCGATTGCTCTCATATCTCCTCATGCAGGGTTAGTTTACTCAGGACCTGTCGCAGGAGCAGTATATTCTTCAATAGATTTTCCAGAGACATTTGTACTCATAGGTCCAAATCATACAGGTCTTGGTACTCAGATATCTCTGATGGAATCAGGTGAATGGGAGATACCGACCGGGGTTTTCTCTGTTGATGAAAAGGTTTCATATAAGATTGCGATGAATGTATCTATTGTCACAAAAGACACGCAGGCACATATGTTTGAACATTCACTGGAGGTTCAGCTTCCCTTTATTGCATATTTTTCAAAGAAAATAAAAATTGTACCTATCGTGATACTTTCAGCATCTGTTGAAGAATGCAGACTACTTGGAGAGGGCATTGCAAAGGCAGTAAAAGATATAGGCTATTCTGTTGTAATCGTGGCAAGCTCTGATATGAGCCATTATGTAACTGATGATGTTGCAAGACAGAAAGACAAAAAAGCGATAGATAAAATTCTATCCCTTGACCCGGAAGGACTTTATGAAATAGTGAAGAAAGAAAGGATATCAATGTGCGGGTATCTTCCTGCCACAACAGCGCTGTTTGCAGCAAAAGCACTCGGCGCTCAGTCTGCAAGGCTTGTTCGGTATGCTACATCTGCAGAGGTAAGTGGTGACTACGACCATGTGGTTGGCTATGCAGGCATTATATTGAGATAAACATCAATTATATGTAATATAAGGAATTCAAATGCCAAAAGAAAATAAGAGAAGAAATAGAAGATATTTTGTTAATGGAGTCAAGGGTAATGTACTCTATCCCTCAGACCTGCATATTATTAATATCAGTATCGACGGAGCTGCGATCGAAACCAAAAAAAGGCTTGAATTGAATAGAGAGTATTCTTTTAAGGTTAAATATAAAGATTCCTTTTTACACTTAAAGGGACTTGTAGTCTGGTCGATACTCAGCCAAACAGAAAAAAGGGACTCTGGAGAAATCATGCCTATATATAAGGCTGGAATAAAATTTACGAACATCCTGAATGAAAGAGCAACCATGCTCCTTAAATTTATTGAGGAGAATAGGATTAAAACATACGAAAAGAGATTCGGGGGAATAAGAGTTAAGATTGCTTCATCAAAGGATGTAAAGATTGATTTACCGTGTAAATATGAAGTCAAAAAAATAAGTCTTTCAGGGATGCTCATTGAGACTGAAAGTCCATTTGAAATTAACGTACAGTATGAAATGGAATTTTTAGTTAATGATCATAAAGTAAATGTTATAGGCAAAGTTTCTAACTGTGCAAAAATTGTTTCGGAAGATGTTGATAAGTATGACATTGGGATAGAATTTATAGAAATGTCGGATAAAGACAAAGAAATATTGAAGAGTTTTCTTGATGTACTTGAAGAACAATAATGTATTGTTTTTAAAAATAAATCATGTTATACTATTTTTTTGGAGGAATAATGTACGCAATTATTGAAAATGGTGGGAAACAATATAAGGTATCTCCTGGTGAGACGATAAGGGTAGAAAAGCTCTCTTTAGAGAGCGGGTCAGAGATAACCCTTGATAAAGTACTCATGGTTGCCAGAGAAAATAAAAGCATATATGGTTCTCCTTATGTGAGCGGTGTTAAGATTATTGCATCAGTAGAAAATACAGGGAAAGCAAAAAAGATACTTGTATTTAAACAGAGACCGCGGAAAGTATACAGAAAACTAAGAGGACATAGGCAACTTTATACATCTTTAAAGATTAAAGAGATAGTTTTGGAGGATACACATGGCACATAAGAAAGGTGTAGGAAGCTCAAGAAATGGCCGTGACAGCGAATCAAAACGCCTTGGAGTGAAAAGGTTCGGCGGACAGCTTGTTCAGGCCGGAAATATACTTGTAAGGCAGAGAGGCACAAAATTCCATCCGGGTATGAATGTGGGCAAAGGCTCAGATGATACTCTTTTTGCAAAGATTGACGGGGTAGTGAGCTTTGAGAGAAAAGACAGGACACGCTTACAGATAAGCGTTCATCCGGTTGCACAATAGGCAGACATTTCAGGTAAAACAAAAAAGGCGGGCCTTTGGTCCGCCTTTTTTGTTTTAGCCCAGATAATTCATAAACTATAGATTTGGGGACAGGATATGGCATCTTCGCTCATTCTCGACCCCGATAGCTATCGGGATCTCCGAGGCTTTTGCCTGTTCAGACATCCTGTCTGAATCCCGATCTTATCGGGACAAAAGAAACCGCTCAAATACCATATCCTGTCCGTTTTGTTAGAATTCATGAATTATCTGGGTTAGAAGTAATACAAGTAATCATGTAATCCGCTCAAATACTATGTCCTAACTGTTTCTTTAGAGCATATGAGTGATGTAAACTAAGGCATCATGCAATTTATTGACTATGTAAAAATATATATAAAGGCTGGAGATGGTGGAAGGGGATGCGTGAGCTTCAGAAGGGAGAAGTATGTACCAAGAGGTGGTCCTAACGGTGGTGATGGAGGAAGAGGGGGGCATGTAATTATTAAATCAACACGTGAATTAAACACGCTGTTAGATTTCAAATACAAGCGAGAGCATAAAGCAAGGCGTGGGGAACACGGTAAGGGTAAAAATATGCACGGTAAAGACGGGGAAGATATGATAATAAATGTTCCAGTCGGTACTGTGATTAAAGATAGAGAGAGCGAAGAGATAATGGTAGACTTTGATTCTGAAGGGAAGTATCAAGTTGTTGCAAGAGGGGGAAGGGGCGGACTGGGAAACGCACATTTTGCTACATCTGTCAGACAGGCTCCAAGGTTTGCACAACCTGGAGAGGGGGGTGAGGAGAGATGGTTAGTACTCGAATTAAAACTCCTTGCCGATGTCGGATTAATCGGACTTCCGAATGCAGGAAAATCAACACTTATATCAGTTATTACTTCTGCCAAGCCAAAGATAGCTGACTATCCTTTTACGACGCTTGTTCCTACCCTGGGGGTGGTAAAGCTCAGTAATTTCAAAAGCTTTGTTGTTGCTGATATACCGGGGTTAATTGAGGGAGCCCATAAAGGCGTAGGACTTGGCTACCAGTTTCTCAGGCATGTTGAACGTACATCAGTGCTCGTGCATTTAATTGATGTCTCATACATGGCCGAGGGGGACCCTGTAGAAAACTATGAGAAGATAAACAGAGAACTTAGATTATACAGCTCTGCACTCCTTGAGAAATACCAGATTGTTGCTGCAACAAAGATAGATGTTGCTGACAAAAAGAGACTTGACAGCCTTGAACAATACTGTAAAATTAATAGCATTGATTTCTTTACAATATCAGCACTTACAGGACAAGGGGTGAAAAAACTGGTTCCTTATCTTGCACTCAAAGTGGAAAAAAAGAGCAAGGAACGGGTGGAGTAGAATGAAAAGACTTGTAGTAAAGATAGGAAGTAACATACTCACTAATGCCAGAGAAGGCCTCGATACCAGACGCATTCATTCAATCGCCAAGGATATCGCTGGACTCACAAAACTCGGATTTGAGGTAGTTGTCGTTTCCTCAGGCGCTATTGCAGCAGGTATGAAGAAGCTCGGTCTTAAGGAGAAACCGAAAGATGTAAAGCTGAAACAAGCATCAGCAGCAATCGGACAATCAAGTCTCATGTGGGCGTATGAAAAGAGTTTCAGTGAATTTGATAGAAAGGTTGCACAGGTGCTTCTCACAAGAGATGACTTCTCTGACAGGATGAGGTATATAAACTCTAAAAATACCCTCACGACACTTCTTTCCTATGGTGTTATTCCTATTGTTAATGAGAACGATACCGTTGCAACAGATGAGATTAAATTTGGTGACAACGACCACCTTGCCTCTCTCGTTGCAAGTATTATTGAGGCAGAAAGGCTCATAATACTTTCGGATGTTGAGGGGCTCTATACTGAGGATCCAAAATATTCTTCAGATACAAAGCTTATTGAATATGTTGAAGAGATAACACCTGAGCTTGAGGCAAGGGCTAAAGGTGCAGGAAGCATTGTGGGGACAGGTGGTATGTATTCAAAACTCCTTGCTGCAAAGAAAGCAGTGAACCATGGTATTACAGTCCATATCGTCACCGGGAGAAAGGATGGTATTCTGTGCTCACTTATGAAAGGAAAACACAGTGGTACTTTATTTAAACCAAAAGAAGAAAAACTGTCTCTCAAAAAGGGATGGATTGCATACAGCAGTCGGGCTAAGGGAAGCATTGTCGTTGATGACGGAGCAGTAAAAGCTCTCATCCATGGCGGCAAAAGCCTTCTCCCTTCAGGTATCACCTCTGTTGAAGGTGATTTTGGTATTGGCGATGCAGTCTACTGTCTTGACTCGAAACGGAACCGTATTGCAAAAGGTATGACTAACTATTCATTTTCAGAGATTGAAAAGATTAAGGGTAAAAAGAGTTCTGTGATCGAAAAGATTCTCGGGTACAAGTATTCTGATGAGGTAATACACAGGGATAATCTGGTGTTACTGTAACGATTCGAATGCTTGAGAAGTACCGAAACTTCGGGATCTGAGAGTATTCCATTTGTACCGCTCTCAGGAAAGATATTTAACTTTTCGGATTTCTCAACGATTTCAAATGATACCTTTTTTGCGTAGAATTTGGAATCTCTCGCAATATAGTCATGAATTGATTTTAAGTCTTGTTTTGCTGGATCAGTCCACTCTACCAAGTTTGCATTTCTCTTTTTAGGTCTTCTATAGAAAGTATTTCACCACGTTCTGCTGCTTCCCTGCCCTTTTTGACTTTATCAATCACATAGAGCTCGTACATAATATCGTCAATATTTGCTGTATCGGGCAATTTCGAAATTACTCTGATTGCCTCTTGCTTTAACGTTTCCATTTATTACACCTCCTTCGTCCTTAAATTATTTTATCATTTTTTCACTATTTAAGTTGCCATAGATGACAACACATCCCTTTCAGTGGCCCAATTTCGCCTAACGTTTGCGACGGAAATGAAGTCCTGATAAGAATCGGGATTTGAGAGTTTTTCCATTTTTGCTGCCGCTGTTATCTAACGTTGCAGGCGTTTTTTCACCTTTTCGCAAAATGTATTTTGTAGGTTTAACCCTATCTATCTCTACCCATTCAGGCAATTATAATTAAATAGAACCGTCCCTAATATCCTCTCTTACGAAGTATTTCGGATATCTCAACTTTGTGTGTTGTACCTTGGGTAAAACTCTTTTTTGGGAGCGCTTTACTTTTCTAAATGTGCCATATCTTGCGCTCTTGTAACCAATCAGGAATATCTATGCTGGCTTTCTTTACTTTTGGATGATTAGCAAAAATTAACCTAATCGTTCGGATGCCATTATAGGCATTCAGAATCAGCTCTCGCTGGTCTTTGAAATACTTTTGGTCGAATATGTCTTCCTTGATTGCGTGGGCAGGCTCTTGCCTCAATCTCCGAACTTTTTTTAAGGATGCGATTGCTTCATCCCATACTGACCAGTCTGCTGTTTTAAAGAATTTATGTATCCATTCGTCTAGGAGTTGAAGGGTTCCTTTTTGCGAAACAATGATCTTACCATCTTCTCTTTCTTGTTCATTCTCATAACTTATCTCATTCATGAAAAAGTCATTATTTATATTGTCGGATAGCATTTTATCAAAAAGCAGTACAAAGCTGTTAAACTCCTCTAATGTTGGTCTAATAAGAAAATGAAATCTCTTCGGTCTATCTTCGCCATATTCTCCATAATCATTTCTAAAGAGAGGTGGTCGTCCCATTGCTTCGGACATTCGATTGATGATGAAGAGCTCTTTCATTAGGGCTTGGCAGATGGGTACGCGCTCTCCCCAATCCCCGATAATTGCATTCCGATAATAATCTGGATGCAGTTTGAAATTGTCAGGTAATTCTTTTACTTTCCAGATTTGCTGATGTTCAGGTGTTAAATCGGCAAGATATCTCAGGAAAACAGCGACAGCCCTGTTTAGCTCCTCATCATATGCGAATCCATATGTTTCGAGAAATGCTTTATCACTTTCTGGCATTTGCTCCTCATTATAGTAAATAAGGCCTTGTATATCATCATTTTCATATCGGTATCTTGGATCATTCCTATAAAACTCTAAAACCGATAAGTCAAACGATACGTAAGAAAGTTGAGGCTCTCCTAAAGCGAGGCGCAGTTTATATGGTTCCGTTTTATAGTCACTAGGATTAACTATTTTTTCAAGTATTGATTTCGTGGGGTACAAGCACATATAGCCAGGTTCGTTTGCAGTAGCCTTCTCCAATTGTGACTCAAGCGGCTCAAATCCTGTCCTTATTATATTTGGGTTGATGTCCGTTTTCTCATCAATGATACGAATTGATCCGCTTCGTATAAGATCAGAAATTGCTTGTTTAACCTCAGCCCATTCTTTCCCGATTGTGCTTAACAGATTCCAAATTTGAATTCCATTAAAGTCATGGGATTTCAAATAATATTCCGCTGCTATTTGCTCTATTAATTGCTTCACTTTGTCGCCTTTCGATTTGCTCTTTCAATCGCCCCCAAATGTCTTTGCTCTTAGTTTTGCCCAAAGTATTGCACACAACGTTCTTGGTGCAAAAGAAGCCCGATGGGTTTTGATGTAAGTCTGTTGCACCATGTTAGGCGCCCGTTGCAGGCATTCCTTAATAGAACCTCCCATTTCTTTTCCCTAAGCTCTATTCCACAGTAACAAGGTACTCGATATCTTTAAATATCTTAGGCCCAATACCAGGAACACGTCTCAACTCTCCTGCACTTTTGAAACCCCCATGCGTTTTTCGATACTCAATTATATTCTGTGCTCGTTTTTCTCCAATGTGAGGGAGTTGCATTAATTCCTTAGCCGATGCCTTGTTGATGTTAACGGTACTTTTTAGTCCAAAAGCTTTAGCCCGTTTCTGCTTGTAATCCAGATAGTGTTGCTCCAAATGGACTTTGGTTTTGGTGAAGTTTGCAGGGTCTATCCATTTTACCTGATAAATTCTGCCCAAAGCGCTTTTCACATGAAAAATATCAACTTCCCCAACATAATTATGATGTGGAAGATGTCTAATCTTTTTCCCTTCTTTTGTAATTTCAATAGAAGCAAAAGCAGAATCTGGAAGACTTTCGATATAACGTTGACTCCACTCTTCTGCCAGTGCCGGTGGCACGATAAATAGAAGAAATATTCCCGCTATTCCTAATGAACACCATTTCAGTCTTTTTATTAACATGTCTTTCTACCTCATTTCATCTTTCCCTTGCCTGCAATGAACGGCTAACGTTGTGGGTTTGCGCCGTGAGCCTGCTAAGGTCAGTCTTAATCTCAATGATAAAACAGGCACATGGAGCGACACCAACATCGAATCTGGCAATAAGAGCGTCGCAAACCCGGTTGTTAAACGCCGATGCAGGTACTTCTTCCAATAAAACCGCCCCATTTCCTTCTTTATGTTTCAGTCTCGTTGCTTAATTCCAATAAGTCACGTCTTAAACTGTGAATACACTTTAACATGTTCAGCAATTTATCCTTGCCTAAGTTTTCAAATCTGGAGTAATAATCTGGCGGTTTCTCCAATATAAAAACTGATGCTAAACCTGCCTTCAAATGTTTTCTGATCTCTTTTGCAGCTTTATCCAAATCTTCAACAGTAAATGCAGAAGGGAAAATATTCCAACAACAGCCATATCTTTTGAATGCAGTCGTTTCGCCAAAAGACTCATACAGGTCTCTTAATGTCCTGACCGGCCTTTGTCGCGTGACTCTTGGCAATTTGTCTTTAATACGGCCTATGGAAATTACATTTCTCATGTTATGCATTGCTCATTGCTTCCTTAAGTTTTATAAAATCATCCGTTATATTGCCGTTAATTCTTCCCATCTTTTTTGCTTTCTCTCTATTACCTAAACCCAATGGGCTTGTGTGACAAAGTGGAAACAAAATGCGACCATCTTCTAATACATCTTTAATTTCAGTTGCAACAAAATTATAAAAATCGGCCTGATACTCGCTTTTTTTGTAAACACGAGTAAACATTTCGAATACCTGTTTCCCCAGCGGTGCAACGATTTTGGGGTTAATGATTTCAATCTGTCGTTTCAAAAAAAAGAAACAATTGATGAAATATTTGTCTGGAACAGACCCCGAATCCTTACTCCCTTTTCTTGCGCAAAGGATGGCATTTGTGAGATAAATATCAGTAAACGCATAGGCATTGTCTGCGACATCAAAGTTTGCGATTTTGAGAAATGCCATTAAGTTTTTCCAGGATGAAAAATTTGGCTCCCAATAATATGGCTCGTATACTGGAGCTTTGTTATTCACAGAAAGCTCGCTGCCCCAATCTTGACCAACTATCATTACTTTGGCGTCATAATTTTGATATGCATCGCTCCAAAAACCGATACCGGTTTTAGATTTTGAGGCAATTATATTGCAAAACATGTTATCTGGGAACAGTTCGCATTTAGTACAAGATTTAATTTCTATTGCTAATTCATCAATTGCTGTTTGTTTTGGTCTTAGTGGGGTGGTTCTATTGTTCATAAATATTGCCTTCCTTGTTATATCTGAAATGAGCATTTAACGTTCAAGGCTAAAAGAAATGCGATAGCATTTATCTATCATGCTTTTGGCCTGTTGTTAGGCAACGTTTCAGGACTAATCTTAGAAGCTTCCTTATTTGTCTTGTCAAGATTAGATTTTTTTGTTAATGCATCTTTAAATTTTTTTTCCAGATCATCTACGACTACACCAGGATTTATTTTCTTAGCCTCTTCAAGGATGACTGAAGTTTTTCGTTCTATATCTTGATACGAGCTAAAAAAGAAGGCAAGTGCGGTCCCCTGAGCATGTATCGCAGCTCTCATAAGCTTTTCTCTGTCTTTTTCATCTTCGGCAAGGCGGTTGGCTTGGGCAGCAAATCTGCCGGCCTCTTCTACATGACGCCTGATTTGGAAATAGTGGGATTTCAAATCCATGATGGCGGCCACCACTTCAGGCTGAGTATTAACTACAGCAAATCTGGAAAGAATTGATGCGTCTGTAAAGTCGAATAAGCCGGAAAAGGATATTTCTTGTTTTTTTGACTGCTCATAATACTTTACGCATCTCACAAATGCAAAAGTAAACTCAGAGGCAAACGCAAGAATCAATGATTTCAGCTCTTTCTTCGATTGTTTTCTATTAAAATAGATATTAACCAGTGCACCGGCCAAACCACCACCTACGATAGCAGCAGTTACTTGGACGATGATAATAAGTATGCCTTTATCACTCTTGCTTGGATGTTCGGATGTGGGTTGTTGTATTGGCAACGGATCTGGCTTTGGCGGACTTTGAGGAGTAGAAGCAGGGTTTTTCAACTCAGCACAATAAGTTGACGGATTTAAAACAATTAAAGTTAGACCATTATCGATTGAGCCAAAGATTAAAAGACATGCAAGAAATAATAAAATTCTTTTCATTGTCCTTTACCTGAAATGTTCGCCTAACTTGTTCACGTCCTCACTTTGTGCTGATATACTTCTGTTTTGGGGGTGATATCAGCACCTGTTGCGGATATTCTCATTCTGATCT
>Ga0315284_10017403_pt1 | contig 10192 bp, 8 predicted proteins | sample YL17G09_16_MG_FD_203696 | JGI IMG/M metagenome (GOLD analysis project Ga0315284, IMG submission 203696) | Sediment microbial communities from Yellowstone Lake, YNP, Wyoming, USA - YL17G09_16 | ecosystem: Environmental > Aquatic > Freshwater > Lake > Sediment | place: USA: Wyoming | collected...
GAGCATCAAAACTATATCGTTATTGACATACGTATTCAATTTTCTTATACTTAAGGTTTGTATTTACTGGCTTAAGCTTTAAGCCTGCGTAAGCAGTACCAATCCATCAGGAAATGACTGATAAGGGAAAGTGCGTGCCTGATGAATGGACAAAGGGAATAACCTTTAGCCTTATGAATTGAAAAAAGAAAGGAGGGATTGATATGGCAGAGAAAGGAAAGTCAAAGACCGACGTTGGAGCACGCGTAGATGCAAAAAGCAGGATACAGCGCTGCAGCATGTGCGGCAACAAGGTCGAAATTGTTTTGTCTGTTTCCCCTACAGGGAAGAAGAGAATGAAACGTGTGTGCTGCGAAGGCTAATTTACTGGGTCTCCTGCGGCAATGGTTTATCTTCTTGCCGCAGGAGATACCATCCCCGTATCGTCCTACCTTTGTTTCTCTATGACAACAATATTTTTTATAAAATCCCTCCTAACCTCCCTTTACCAAAGGGAGGAATAATCCCCTCTTTTCCAAAGAGGGGCGAGGGTCACGACTAAACTCTGGCACACTGATTAACGCAGGCTGAAGCCTGCGGCTACAGAATTCCACCTTTAACTGAAATTTCACCTTCTCTCCCCCCTTTCTTCTTGCATGTTATCCTTTATTTCAAGCAATATAAAAGAAAAAGAAAAGGAGATATGCATGCTGAGAATATTCTTGTCATTGCTTATGATATTCCTCTTCGCGGTTTCGTCATACGCTGAGGATGTTATCGTTGCAAAGGTGAACGGTACGACTTTTACACAGAAAGACCTCGAGGCAGAGGTTGATAGACTAATCCCCCAAATGACTTTTCACCGGAATGTGCCTCCGGAAAAGCGCAAAAACTACTATGGAAAAGCTCTTGATGAGCTTATCAACAGAGAGCTCCAGTATCAGTATGCAAAGGCAAAGGATATAAAAATAGAGAAAGAAAAAATTGATGCTCAGCTTGAGAAGTTTAAGAAACGGTTCAAATCCGAAAAGGAGTATCAAGCAGCCCTCGATAAAGAAAAATCAACAGAAGAACAGGTGAGAGCACGGATCGAAAAGGAATTGCTTGCTCAGGCTGCTTATACCAGGAACGTAACTGAGCCGGCAAAGATGAGTGAACCCGCACTGAAAGAATACTATGAAAAAAATGCTGCTAAATTTAAACAGCCGGAGAGTGCGAAACTCAGGATTATCTCGACAACAGATGAGAAGAAAGCCCAGGATATCCTTGCGAAGATAAAGCAGGGAGATGACTTCGGTGAACTGGCATACGGGTTATCAGAGGACAGTTACCGGGTAAAAAGCGGGGATGTCGGGTACATCCATAAAGGGAGGATGCTCCCTGAGATTGATGCAGTGGGTTTTAAACTGAAGGTTGGAGAGGTCAGCGACATTATCAAAGCCGAGAATAACTGGTTTATTATCAAGGTCGAGGATAAAAAGCCTGAGCACCAGATTACCTTTGAAGAGACTAAAGCCAAGCTCCAGAAGGAGCTTGAAGCAGAACGGGCAAATGAACTGAAGAAAAAATGGCTCGATGACCTCAGGGCAAAGGCAAAAATAGAGATATTGTTAAAGACTGAATAGATCGTCATACGGAAGCATTTTGTCATCCAATCCATTTTCTGAGCAGGAGCTTTGCTCCTGCTTTGTCAAGTGGCTGATTTCCTGAACCGCATTGCGGGTCCTGCACGCAGGAAGGGCAGCCATCCTCACAGGGGCATTCCTCAATAACCTTGAGCGTTGTCTTGAACCAGTCCTCAAGCACTGCTAAAGCCCTTTTTGTAAGACCTATGCCGCCTTCATGACCGTCATACATAAAGATCGCAGGTTTTTTCAACACAGGATAAAAGGTATAACTTAATCCACCGATATCTCCCCTGTCACAGAGCGCAAAGAGCGGGATGCATGCGATAGCTGCATGCTCCACTGCATGAAAAGTCCCAGCAAGATTCAAATCGTTTGATTCCAGGAATGATTGCGTGTTCTGATCGATCGGGATCCAGAGACCTTCGGTCTCGAAAACATACTCGGGCATATCCAGACAGTGCCTCGAAATTCTGACTCTGTCAAAGGTTCTCTTTCTGTCAAACCCTGTAACTCTCTGGGTCATTCTGAGAACACCCCAGCAGACCGAAAAATTCCTGTATTCCTTTTTCTGTCTCTCCTGGACAACATCTGTCTCTTCTTTGCTCAAAGCCTGTGTATAGTAATTGACATTAACCTCCCTGCATATCGCCTTTCTCTTTCCCATATCGAGTTCTGTTATCTGATACTGTTTCCCCCTGTGGATATACATGGCACCGGGAAAAGCCTCCCGGAATACCCTTGCCCCATTTAATTCGCCAATGGCCTTGCCGGATTCACTGACAATGCCGAATGGTTCACCAATTGCCCGTATGCCGACCTCTCTGTGAGGTGCCCTTTCCCTTGAGAACCATATATCGCCTTTCCTGCCGGGATTCAGGATACCCTCATGAACGAGTTCATCGATGACCGGAGCAAGCTTTTTCACGTCATACACGGTGTCATCTTCTCTCAGATAGATCTCTGAAGACGCACAAGGAATATGTTTTTTCACTATATTCTCATTCCCGGGGTCTATCACTGCTGCTTCATGGGATTTCTCAAAGAACGTTTCGGGATGGTGCATGAAATACTGGTCAAGGGCGTCCGGAATGGCTACAAGGATAATGAGTGCTTCCTGTCCCTGCCTTCCGACACGCCCTGCCCTCTGCCAGGTGCTCGCAACCGACCCCGGATAGCCGCAGAGTATGCAGCAGTCAAGCCCTCCGATATCAACGCCCAGTTCCAATGCACTCGTCGAGATAACCCCAAGGAGCTCTCCTGAAAATAATCTCTGTTCAATCTCGCGCCTTTCCCGCGGGAGAAACCCAGCCCGGTATGGACTGATCTTGTCTCCCAGTTCCGGTGCGCGGTCTACTGTCCACGAATAGATCAATTCCGTAATCTTTCTTGACCTGGTAAAAACGATCGTCCTGAGGCCCGCTTCAAGACACTGAATAAAAAGCCTGGTTGTCTCTGTATAAGGGCTTTCAACCGGGTTCACAAAAAGAAAATGTTTTCCCCCCTGTGGTGCGCCGCTTGCTGAAACTACCGTAAAGGGCAAGCCGGTCAGTTCCTCTGATAGATGTGACGGATTGGCAATGGTTGCAGATGCGGCAATGAATTGGGGAGCGGCACCCCAGTAATGACAAATTCTCCTCAATCTCCTCATCACATGTGCGACATGGGAGCCAAATACTCCCCGGTAGGTATGGATTTCGTCAATGATAACGAATTGAAGATTTCTGAAGAATGCCTCCCACTTTCGATGAAACGGGTTCATGGCGAGATGAATCATGTCAGGGTTCGTGAAAATGACGTTCGGTAGTGCTTCACGTATCTTTTTTCTTTTATAGGCGGTCGTGTCACCGTCATAGACTTCAGCGAAACCAATAATCCCCCTTTTCCCCCTTTTTCCGCACACAGGCGGATTTACCGAGGCGAAAGAAAAGGGGGGCTGGGGGGATTTGGGAAAAAACATAGAAGCATCCGCAATAGTAATAGCATGAAACAATTCATTCAGATTTTTTACCTGATCCTGCTCAAGGCCCTTGAGAGGGAATATATACAATGCTTTTTGCTCAGGGTTTTGCATAATTGACTCAAGAACCGGGATGTTGTAGATAAGGCTCTTACCGCTTGCAGTAGGTGTCATGATCAGGACATTCTGTCCCTGTCTTATCAGATCTATGGCCTCAACCTGGTGGCTGTAAAAAAGCTCTATCCCACGATTCTTTAACACACCTGTCAAACTCTCGGACAAATCGAGCCTCATATATCGGGGTTTGATGGGTGGGATATACTTATGTGCCGCAAGTTGAAGGTTAAATCTCCTGTCACTGGTGAGGGATTCGATAAAATTATGTATTGACATAAATGATCGTTTAGGTTCCATAAGAAAAATGCAGATGTTGTGAGATAAATTATTTTTCGATACCGTAGTGTACCTTTTATTGATGGTTTAATAAATGTTGTGATCCAAAAAAGCAAAATCATTGAAAATCAGGTTTCCATATGCTGTCCAACAGACGCCGACTACGGTCATACCGGCGAAAGCCGGTATCCAGTGACGTTGCCGTAGTTCATAACTACCAAAGTCGCTGGATTCCGGGTCAAGCCCGGAATGACAGACAAAGAATCTCACTTTTTCCTTTACGTGAAATGCTGTCCAGTAAATTGGCTTGGACAGGTGTGATTTTCCTAACAATCTATCGTGTATAATAAATCTATGATTGCTATTATAGATTACGGAATGGGCAACCTGAGGAGTGTTGAGAAGGGATTCCAGAAGGTTGGTATAGATGCCGGGGTCGTCACAGACCCCAAGGCAATCAACAATGCACAGGCAGTTGTCCTTCCGGGCGTCGGGGCCTTCAGGGACTGCATGAGAAACCTCGCACAGATGTCAATGACGGAACCTATTGTGAGATCGATTCAGAAAGGGAAGCCGTTTCTCGGCATCTGCCTCGGCCTGCAGGTGTTATTCACCGAATCAGAGGAGTTCGGAATCTGCAAGGGATTGAATATACTGGAAGGACGGGTTGTGAAATTTCAGACAAACCTCAAGGTTCCTCACATGGGGTGGAACAATGTGAAAATTGTTCGGAAGCCTCCAATCTTTGATGGGATACATGATGAGTCGTTCTTTTACTTTGTCCACTCTTTCTATGTTGCGCCCCGGGATAACGATGTGATAGCAACAACGACTAACTACGGGGTAACCTTTACATCCATGGTCTGGAAGGACAACATCTTTGCAACCCAGTTTCATCCTGAAAAGAGCCAGGAGACAGGGCTCAGGGTGCTCAAGAATTTTGGAGATTTTGTAAAAAAGAGTTAGCTTTTGGACTGCCAGATAACGGTTCTGTCTTTACCTTCCATCTTGGCCATATAGAGAGCCTTGTCAGCGTTCCGTATGAGTTCCTTTCTCTCTTTCCCGTCGTACGGGAAGGTCGCAACGCCGATACTGACTGTAATTGCTTTCTTCGGAAATACACTCCACGTGCTGGGAATTTGTTCTTTAATGGACTTCCGTATTCTTTCTGAAACCAGAATCGCCTCTTCTTTCTCTGTTTGCGGCATGATGACTGCGAATTCCTCCCCGCCAAACCGTGCTATCACATCACTAATCCGCAGGCAGTCCTTTGAGATGTTGGCGATAGACTTGAGAATTTCATCGCCGGCAAGATGCCCTTCAGAATCGTTGAAGAGTTTGAAATCATCGATATCTATCATTGCCAGAGAAAAAGACAGATTATGACGATCTGAACGGTTCAGCTCTTCAAAAAATCTCTCTTCAAAATAGCGTCTGTTGAAAAGCCCTGTGAGGGAATCTGTAACAGACAGCTCTTTCAAATGGCCTGCAAGTGTGTAATAGGTTGACCGTTCGAGGGCGATCGTGGCATAGGCTGCAAAGGAACTGATAAGTGCCAAGTCCTCTGCTGAAAACACCTCTCCGCTAATCTTATCAGATATATTGAGTACGCCGATGGTTTTTTCATCCAGTTTCAGGGGAACGCTGATGAATGAGCTTGTTCTGTATTTATGCCTCTTAGGAAACCCCCATTCATTCTTTTCAATATCTTCCATCACGAGGGGGACTCCTTCCCTGAACACCCATCCGGCGATACCCTCACCAGCCCTTATTCTGATATCGGTCAGGAGCCTCCGGTTTATGCCTTTTGCAGCTTTAATAGTAAGGTATGCCGTATCGTCGCCGACAAGCATCAGCGAGCCTTTTTCGGCTTCAGTAAGATAAATGGACATGTCCAGTATTGTTTCGTAAAGCATGTCAGGCTCTTTAACGGGAATAAGGCGTGAAGTGGCTGTGTTCAGGATATCTATTTCTTTCAGACATTTGTGGTATGTCTCCTGCAGCTCCACAATTTTGAGGCAGTTACCCATCATCTTGCATGTTTCAAAGATAATGTCAGCATCGTCCTGAGAAATAACAGAGTTATAGATATTTAAAAGACCTATTACTGTATCCTCCGATATGATCGGGAAGGCATACATTGACGTGATCTTGTCATTGAACCCCAGCCTAAGGAGCTCCATGACAGACTCTGAATTTACAGGTTTTTGCTTATCAACAACCTCAGCTATCAATCCGGTAGTCTTTAATGGTAAGGATTGCAGGTGATCCCTGAATTTTCCGGCTGATTTGTAGGGTTTGAATACGGTGTTATCCCTGATCATAACAGCTATGCTCTCAGCATTAAACAGGAAAAGAATCATATCCACCATGATGTCATAAATCTCAGCAGCCTGTTTCTCCAGCTGTATTTCTGATATGAGGCTGAAAACAGTCTTCATGAGCCTGTATCGTTTTTCGAGAAATGTCCCCTTATAGCTGCTCTGCAGTCCGAGGCTGAAAATTGAACGGATATACCGTGCAGTATCCTGCAGCTCTGCATAGTCCTTTATCGTCATCTCCTGGAGCAGGGCTTTTTGTTGATCAGGCATGAAACCGTAAGCAGCGCCTGCTGTTTTCGCAAAGGTATCATAATCGGCAGCAGAGACGAACACACCGCCCCCTACAACAATAAAGGCTGAGGTCTCAATGCGGATTGGTATAAAGAAGTGATACTGCTCCCCGGGGCCTTTCAGAAAAGAGATGTCAGTTCTCTGGAGTGCTTTTTCAATATTTTTCTTCACGAAGTCGTGATATTCATCTCTCCCTTTCGACAGAGCCTTGAGTGATGACAAAAGTTTATTTTCGTTAACCGGAGGCATAATCAGATTGCCTCTTTCACCGTAAAGAGAAAGATACAGGCCTGTTAATTTGGCAAGATGGTTCTGAAGAGAAGAAAGCGTATCAATATCAAGATATTCCATGGTTACTGGTTGACATCCGGTCGAACTGGTTAAGGAGTTCATGGATATTCTTTTTCAGCAGAGGATGCATTACATCCGGTGCTATTTCATCTAATGGTCTCAAGACAAAATCCCTTTCATGCATTAAAGGATGGGGTATTTTCAACGTATCTTCATTTACTATGATATGGTTATAAAGAAGAATGTCAAGATCTATGGTGCGGGGGCCCCACTTGTATGACCTCTTCCGTCCTGCCTCGATTTCCACATTCTGTAACACGCGTAAAAGCTCCGGAGGCTTAAGTTCTGTCTCTATTTCCAACGCCATATTGAGAAACAGAGGCTGATTTTTCTCCCCCCAAGGTTCCGTCTCATAGAGAGAAGAGCGTTCTCTCACAAAAATCCCGTGTTTTTCAAGGATTTTTATTGCCCGGCTGAGATTTTTCTCCCTATCCCCGAGATTAGAACCGATACTAAGGTATACAATAGCCATTTTATATCAAAAAAACAATACAGATGATGCACAGAGCAGGTCCGGATTAAAGGATTTTTTCGATTCTGGCAACGGCCTCATGGATTCGGCCGGCTGAAGCCGTTAATGCAAATCGTATATACCCCTCTCCGGCGTCCCCAAATCCATTGCCGGGCGTTGCAAGGACCCCTGTCTTATCGAGAAGATGAGCTGCAAAACCCATGGAAGTAAAATTGGGAGGTACTTTTGCCCAGAGATAGAATGTTGCTTTCGGTTTCATAAGGTTCATACCCAGTCCTGTCAAACCATTATAGAGTATGTTCCGTCTTTCCTGATAGGTTTTTCTGATCGGTGCGAGGGCCTCCTGGCTCATATCGAGAGCAACGGTGGCTGCCTCCTGAACAGCCTGGAAGACGCCGGAATCAATGTTCGTCTTGATCTTCCCGAGACCGCCTAATACTTCCCTGTTACCGACAGCGAAACCTATCCTCCATCCTGTCATGTTATACGTCTTTGACAGTGAATGGAATTCGATGCCGACATCCTTTGCCCCGGGTATCTGCATGAAACTGAGCGGCTTTTCATCATAGTAAATCTCCGTGTATGAAGCGTCGTGGCAGACTATGATGTTATATCGCAGGGCAATCCTGATCACCTCCTTGAAAAAATCAGCGGGTGCTGTAGCTGAGGTCGGATTATTCGGATAATTGATAAAGATGAGTTTTGCTTTCTGGAGAATGTTTTTCGGTACCCGGTCAAGGTCAGGCAGAAAATTTTTCTCTTCTTTCAGTGGCATGAAATAACTATTCCCGCCGGCAAAGAGGGTTCCGATTGGATATACAGGATAACCCGGGGATGGGACAAGTACCGTATCGCCGGGATTGATGAATGCCAGGGGTATATGGCCGATGCCTTCCTTCGATCCTATAAGCGACAGCACCTCTGTCCCGGGATCAATATTCACATGAAATCTTCTCTTATACCATCTCGCAACAGCCTGTCTGAATGAGAGCATGCCTTCATAGGAAGGATAGCGGTGATGGACCGGATTTTCAACAGCTTTCTTCATCGCTTGCACGATTTGAGAAGGAGTTGGGATGTCCGGATCGCCGATACTCAGGTCAATGAGATCCGTGCCCTTTTTTAAGGCCTGCTGTTTCATTGTATCAATTGCTGCAAAAAGATAGGGCGGCAGATGCTTTACTCTCGAAGCAAGTTCAATCGAGATCTTTTTCTTCAAGACGACCTCCTCTTGTTGTGGATGCACTATTATACAGCAAAAGGAATTGGGAAATGCCCTGCTGCCTTGGTCTTGGAAGAATAGCAAAAGAAGAACAGATATTGTTGGGTGAAAAAAAAGAGGGCACTGCATTCAGTGCCCTCCTGAGTAAAACAAAATTATTTTGCAGGGGCAGGGGCAGGGGCTGCCTTCTTCTCTGCAGGTGCAGGGGCTGCCTTCTTTTCCATCTCTGCTGGTTTTGCCTCGGCCTTTTTCACCGATTTGGCGGTGTTCTTGCCGTCAGCTTCGGTGTATTTTACGACGACCTTATCACCAGCTTTGACAGCTGCCATCATTTTGTCGTCCACTGCGATGACAACATCACCCTTCTTGCCTTTTACCGTGATGGTCTTTGCCTTTGCATCCATTGCGGTGACCTCACCGGTAACCTGCTTTACCTTCGCAGGAGCCTTCTTCTCCTCTACCGCCGGAGCTGCCTTCTTTTCTGCAGGTGCAGGAGCAGGGGCTGCCTTCGTTGCATCTGCCGCAAAGGACAGTGAGGTAATGGCGAATACGAAGAGGACTGAAACGATAATCGCTATTGCTTTCTTCACTCAAATCACCTCCTTTCATTAGGAAATTGTTGCACTGACTATTCTGTCATTGATGCTTTCTGAAAAGGTTAGTAGAAAGCAAGAGATATGCCAGTGAGAATAGAGGCTAAAATATGGGATCGCTGTGAAGTAGCATCCTCTTTTAGGGAAGCGCATCCTTTTTTGGGGATTGGAGATTCAGTTTCTCCCACCGGTACCAGAAGGTTTTGTAACTCATCCCCAGGAGTTTCGCCGCCTTTGCAGCAACACCATTTGCTTTCTGCATGGCCTTCTTCAGAAGGTCTTTTTCGAGTTCCTCAACGCTTATTCCTTCATCAGGCAGATCAAAATCGAGGATACCTTTTCCCTGGAAAAACCTCAATTCACTTTTTATATCCTTCAGGCCTATCTGCGGGGTTCCGCACATAAGGACCGCCCGCTCTATAACCGACTCAAGCTGCCGTATGTTGCCGGGCCAGTGATAATCCCTGAGTGCTTTCAAGGCATTTTCCTCAATATCTTTCACCCGCTTACCGAATTCCTGATTGTATTTCTTTATGAAGAAAGAAACCAGTTCAGGCATATCCTCTTTTCTTTCCCGTAAAGACGGAAGATTTATGGTGATGACTTTCAGCCTGTAATACAGATCTTCCCTGAAGTTCTTATGCTCAATCTCCTTTTCAAGGTCTTTATTCGTTGCAGTGATTATCCTCACATTGATCTTGATGCTCTCGCGGCTGCCGAGTCTCCGTATCTCCTTGTCCTGGAGCACCCTGAGAATTTTCGACTGCGTGAGAGCCGGCAGATCGCCGATCTCATCGAGGAAAATAGTGCCGTTGTTAGAGGCTTCAAAAAGTCCGATACTCCTGGATGCTGCTCCTGTAAAGGCACCCGGCTCATATCCGAAAAGTTCACTCTCGATCAGATTTTCAGGAATAGCTGCGCAGTTTACCGCGATGAAAGGCTTTGCCCTGCGGGAACTGTTGTAATGGATTGCCCGTGCAGCAAG
>Ga0315284_10017404_pt1 | contig 10192 bp, 6 predicted proteins | sample YL17G09_16_MG_FD_203696 | JGI IMG/M metagenome (GOLD analysis project Ga0315284, IMG submission 203696) | Sediment microbial communities from Yellowstone Lake, YNP, Wyoming, USA - YL17G09_16 | ecosystem: Environmental > Aquatic > Freshwater > Lake > Sediment | place: USA: Wyoming | collected...
CCCTTCCGGAGTAGTGACGATCTCCTCGTTCACATCGGGCGACGTTGCCAGAAAATGATTCCTCAGTTTCCGGTAGAGCGTCAATTCGATCTTCTTCGGATCGATGATGACAAACTTCACCTCCGACGGATGGAGTTTGTATAGAAGACTTGTGATGATCGTATTGATTCCGACGCTCTTTCCTGATCCCGTGGCTCCAGCGATGAGGAGATGCGGCATCCTAGAGAGATCATCGACGTAGACATCGCCGGAGATCGTCTTTCCGAGCGCAAGGGGCAGTGACACCTTGGCGTCGCGGAACCTTGAGCTATTGATGACGCTTCGGATGGAAACCATGGCCGGATGGTGATTAGGGATCTCGACCCCCACGGCGCTCTTGCCAGGAATCGGGGCCATGATGCGGATTCCTTTTGCCGCCAGGGCCAACGCGAGATCATCGGCTAAGCTCACGATGCGACTGATTTTCACATCGGATGCCGGGACAAGCTCATACATTGTCACCACTGGTCCGGGTGTTACCGTCACTTTTTCGATGGCAACGCCGAAGTTGGCAAGCTTGTTCCGCAGAAGCTCCGCATTGGACTTCAGTTCCTCGTCGTCCACGCTCTCTGAGGGTCTCACGGGATCCATCAAATCGATGGAGGGCATGACGTAGTCGATCTCTTCGTCCTGAGCGGCCGAGGTAGAACGAGCCTCGATGGGTTTTGCCTTCTCCACGGGGATCTTCCTTTCGACCCTTAGCGGAAGATCGGCTACGGCAATTTCCTCTTCCGGAGGCTCAATCGAGTCGTGTGGTCCCTCATCATAGCGGGTGACGGGCGGTTCCTGTTCGAAGACTTCAGCGGAAGGCACCTGATCGGACGGCTCTTCGGGGAGGGCTTCTTCCTCACCCAGATTGAGAGTCACACGCGGTTTGTTGGCCGGCCGACGGCCGAAAATGTGCAGCCCGACGTCTGTGATTCGATCGAGTGTCTCATGGACGTCGAGATCTACCGCGAACACAATCGTAATGAAGAAAGCAGTCAGCACGATAATGGAGGCGCCTGCAGCCCCCACCAGCTTCGTCAGCACATCGGCGAGGAAGAGACCGGTCAATCCTGTCCATTCCTTCGCCACACCTCCAACCATCACACTCCCGACACCCATGACCACGGAGAACAAAACCGCGATGACAAGCGCGTAATTCGTGAATGTCAACACCTTCGTCACGGGTGTCCTGCGCAGCATCACCCAACCCCATAAGCCGATCAGAAGCGGAATGACCACGACAGAATATCCAATAGTTCCCACGATAAGCCAATCTGCCACGATGGCGCCGACAATGCCGAGAGGGTTGTGCACCTTCGCTGCAACCGCGCGCACCTCCGGCTCGAACGGAATCCGCAACAGCTCCGTGAATCTGATGTCCGTGCTCGCTTCGTCCTCCGGCGTGTACATAACGACGCAGAGAAGCAGCATTAGAGCAAGCACGATCATCAGAACGGAGAGGACTTGTTTCCGTCTTTCAAGCGAAGCCCGCCGTCCTGATCTAGTCTTCTGGGTACTTGGCATACTCTTCACGGTATCCAACGCTATGGAGCCGCCTCCCGTTGTGTCTTGTCTTTCGATAGGCGGATAACGCTATCGGACATTACCGGCAGCACCGGAATGGAATCGAGTGCAGCACATATTTCCAGGTCGTTCCCTAATCCGAAGTCGATGAGAAACTTCCCGTGGGCCGATTCTTCAAGCATGGCGTGAACGTTGCTGCCGAGGGCCTTTGCAAGAATCATCGCCGCTTTGCCGGCATCGTCAAGTTGCAGGCTCTTTTGAACCCTCTGTAACTTAGTCAAGATCATACCGGCACAGACCGTGTCTTCAAGCGAGAATTCGTTTTCCCTGCCTGCGCACAACAGTATGAAATCACTCTTCAATTCCCTGAGAAACCCGACGACCCGCGAGAAGTTCACAAAACCTCCGACAACAACGTGCTGCGCATAGCGCGCTTTCACCAAGGCCGCCGATCCGTTGGTCGTGGTGTAGATGATCGATTTCCCCCTGACGGCCTCCTCGGTGTATTCCGATGGGGAGTTGCCAAGGTTGAATCCCTTGATAACCTTTCCGCCGCGCTCGCCGCCACGCAGCGTGACGTCTCCGAACAGACTCCGGGAAACTTTGACGGCGTTCTCAACGCTCGCCACGGGAATGATCTCTTTCGCACCGCTGTGCAGCGCCGCGGCAATCGTCGTGCTTGCCCGCAGCACGTCAATCACTACGACGCTCCTCCCGCGGAGCTTAAACTCATCAACGTGCGCGGGTGAGAGGTATACTTCGGCGATCCTTGATCCTCTTGGTGGAGCCATCGGATTACTTCTCGACAAAAGGGATGGGCGTTATCTCGGTCGGCGTTTCGACGCCTCGGACGACAACAGCCAACTCCGCGCCCGAATCAGCTATCGCAGAGGCGACATATCCCATCCCGATGTTCTTCTCAAGTGTGGGTGAGAATGAGCCGCTTGTCACGTTGCCGACAGAGATTCCGTTCGAGCGAATTTCGTACCCATGCCGTGCCACAGCGCGATGCTCAGATATAACAAATCCCAGCAGCCTGCGGCTCAAACCCCTACGCCTCGCTTCCCTCAGTGCATCACGACCGATGAAATCGCCTTTGTCAAGCTTCGTTATCCACCCCAATCCGGCCTCGAGAGGATTCGTAGTCTCGTCGATATCATTGCCGTACAGCCGGAAACCCATCTCGAGCCGCAGAGTGTCGCGTGCCCCAAGCCCGATGGGTTGGATTCCGAACTCCTGCCCCGCTTCCATCACGGCGCTCCAAATGCGTTCGCCCAACGAGACTTCGGCGGGGAAGTACATCTCGAACCCCAATTCGCCGGTGTAGCCAGTCCTTGATATCAGCATCTCCGTGCCGGCGATCCTAGCATGCAAGAAATGGTAGTATTGCAATCCGACAAGAGCCGCCTCTGTCAGCTTCTTCACGACATTGAGGCTTTGCGGTCCTTGGATGGCAAGCAGGGAGATGTCATCGCTCTTGTCGATGAGCTTTACGTCGCCGAACACGTTCTCCTTCATCCACGCGAAATCCTTCGCCGTGTTCGACGCGTTGACCACAAACATGAAATGGTCGTCAAGGCGATATACGAGCAGGTCGTCGACAATTCCGCCGTCGGGATAACACATCGCCGAGTACTGTACCCTCCCTTGCGTTAGTTTCGACACATCGTTCACGGTGGTCTTTTGCACGAATGCTGCCGCGTCCCTACCCCACACTTCGATCTCACCCATGTGGGAGACGTCGAAGACGCCAACGCGCCCGCGGACGCAGCGATGCTCTTCGATGATGCCTTTGTACTGCACGGGCATTTCGAAGCCAGCGAACTCGACGATCTTGGCCCCGAGCTGCTTGTGGATACTGTAGAATGCTGTGTGTTTCGTCGAGATCATCATTGCTTCTGCAGCTTCTTCCAATCGGCTAGAAATCGTTCCAGCCCGATGTCGGTCAGCGGATGCTTCACAAGTTGCTCGAAGACCTTGTAAGGCATTGTCGAGATATGAGCACCCATCATTGCGGCCTCGACAACGTGCATCGGATGTCGGATGCTGGCGACTAGCACCTGCGTATCGAAACCGTAGTTGCCGTAAACCGTTAGAATCTGGCTTATCAGGTCCATCCCGTTCGTACTAATGTCGTCGAGTCGGCCGACGAATGGGCTGACGATATATGCGCCCGCCTTCGCCGCTAGCAGGGCTTGGTTCGGCGTGAAGCAGAGTGTGACGTTTGTTCGAATACCCTCCGCGTTGAGACGCTTGACAGCTTTCAATCCCTCGGCAATCAGCGGAATCTTCACTACTACGTTGTCGGCGACTGCGGCCAGATCCCGCGCTTCCCTCATCATTCCTTCCACATCGGCGGCAACGACTTCAGCACTGATGTCGCCCGGAACAATCGTGCAGATCTCTTTGAGAAGTTCTTTGAAGGGTCGGCCCTCTTTGGCCACAAGGCTCGGATTCGTGGTCACGCCGTCCAGTACCCCGAGGCTTACGGCTTCACGGATTTCTGAAACGTTAGCAGTATCGAGAAAGAGCTTCATGGATTCTCCTTTGATTATCCGCGATAGACATCGGTGATGTCTTTGTTCAGCTTGCGGGAGAGGATGCGGAATTCCTCCAGCCCGAGTTTGGGATCTTCTTCAAGATGAATCAGCGCAAGGAACTTGATCTTCATTCTGTTCAGCCGGCTGATCGTACCTTCTCCAAGGTATGTTGCAATGCTTGGGTGCACACGGAGCGTAAGGCGGAGCTCTCGCGACTCGGATCGGAAGCGGCGGAACCACCGCTCGATCCTGTTGACGATGCTGGACTTCGATTGCACCATGCCCGCGCCACCGCAAACCGGACACGGCTCGCTGAAACTATTCAGGATGCTTTGACGCACCCGTTGGCGTGTGACCTGCACAAGCCCGAGCTCCGTCATCGGGTAGACTGTGATTTTCGCGCGGTCTTTGCGGAATTCCTTCCGTACCTCATCATAAACTTTCTTCTTGTTTACCTCTTCCTGGAGATCGATGAAATCTATCACGATGATGCCGCCGATGTCCCTTAGCCGTAGCTGGCGGCATGCTTCGCGCGCAGCCTCGAGGTTTGTACGAAGCGAGTTTTGCTCCTGTTCCTTCTGCGCTGCATATCTCCCGCTGTTGACATCGATTACAACCATCGCTTCCGTTTGCTCGATGATCAGATAGCCGCCGCTCTTCATCCACACCTTGCGGCTCAACGCCGTCGACAGTTCCTTCTCGACACCCACCGCGTCGAAGACAGGGCCGCGTTCCTTGTAGTATTCAATCCGATCGACCAGCGCAGGCGATACCCACTTGACGTACGCGCGGATTTCCCGGAAGAGCCGCTTGGAATCGACGACAACCCGCTGAACGTCTTCCGTGAACAGATCGCGAATGACGTGCGACGTCGTCGCCATGTCTTTGTACAATAGCGCCGGAGCGTCTTCGGTCTTCACCATCTTCTCGATCTCGCGCCATGTGGAGATGAGACCCTCAAGATCCTGGCGCAGCGCCGATTCTTCCTGTTCCTGCGCGACCGTGCGGATAATAACACCGAAGCGTTCCGGCAACAGGCTCCGAACAATGCGACGGAGGCGACGCTTCTCACGGAAATTGGTGATCTTCCTTGATACGCCGACGCGGCCGTTGAAGGGTAGAAGAACCAGGAAGCGACCCGGCAGCGAGGCCTCCGTAGTCACACGCACTCCCTTGTTAGCCACAGGTTCCTTCGTTACCTGGACTATGACCTCCTGGCCTTTCGACAACTGAGGAATCGTTTCTTGGGAAGGTGCGGGCCGCGCTTGTCCTCGCCGGCGATCATGCAATCTGGAAGGCGGCGGTGTGGCCTGCACGGCGCCCGCGGACGGTGGAGCGCCGATGGCCACTTCGTCTTCCGCATCATCTTCCTCGTCTGTGTCGAGGTCTGAATCTTCGTCGGTTAGAAGTTGGGAGTAGCTCGAAAGGGTATCGGCGATGTCGGAGAAGTGGAGGAAGGCGTCTTGCTTGTGGCCGATGTCGACAAAAGCCGCCCGGATGCCGGGCATCACTCGTGCAACCTTCCCTACATATATGTCCCCCACCATCCGTTCTTTTTCGGGGGTCTCGATGAAAAACTCAGCTAAGCGTCCATCCTCCGTGATCGCTATGCGGATCTCGTTGGCGGTTGCGTTGATGACAATTTCCTTTTTCATATATCCTTCGTTCCTTCAGCGCGGCAAGATGTTCGCCGAGCAAATCAAGTTGTGAAACCATGCAACGCGGCCGGGGTCTGATGTCCATTAGAACGGTGGGCGACTGTACCCACACGGGACTGAGGCGCCAGGCGCTCGGCACCCCGGCCAGGTCACGGAACGAAGACGGAACAACTCCCCATAGGGGAGGAAACAATCCGTTTGTGATCATTTCCATCATCGTTGACCAGAGACCTGTTGCTAAATGAATTGGCATTTTGAAATAGGCGGTGGGAGAATTTGAAGTATTCTCTCAAAAACCAACAGCAAGATACGAAATTTTCGATTTGTTTTCAAGGGCAGAAACTGCAAAGCCAACCGGCAGGCAGCGAATCCAGTTGCTGGCGGTAGTTTTGACCAAACTGGCATCCGAGTGCAACAAATCTGCCCCTGAGTCGGGGCGGCTATCCCAGAAAATCAAACGGCGGACATTTGTCCGCCGTTGAGAACGCGATAACTGATACTATGACTCGTAACGGCCTACGGCGTATTGCCGCTGAAAACATTCGAGGCCGTCTGGCTTAATGAAGGAAGAACCGCGCGGTTCGTATTTAGGTCCGTGTAGTCTGTAGCGAACTGATTATATCCATATGCGACAAAAGACAGAGTCGGGGTATTGGCCGAAATAACACCTATGGCGCTCAACTCGGCAACGGTCCACTGAACGTTGAAAGTCGTTCCTCCTGCATTTACTTGTGCAGTCTTGTAGCCGCGATATTTTTGGGGGTCGTTTCCGCTGACGTCATTGGTTGTACCGAGGAAAACTACAAACCGGTGAACCTGATTTGCTGGAACCGTGTTCACATTCGCATTTATTGTGATAGTCTGGCCTGCTACGGTTGCTCCCGTTATGGTCGTCACCGTATAGTTGGGAATTTGTCCAAGGTCCACTCTGCCAAGAGAGGCCGAACCACCCGAAGCAAAAGAAATGCCCTGCCGCCTAAGTGTGCCATAGGCGGTTTTCGAATAGATCACTTCATATGTACCGGTTTCAACATTGTTCAAGACGAACTTCCCTAATGCATCACTCGTAGCCGATACATTGGTACCTGCAATTGAAACAGTGACCGCGGACGCGTCGGCTTGAAAAGTCCCTGCAACATCGACAAGTCTAACAAAGCCAATCAGGGTGCCCTGCAACTTCGGTCCTGGAGGACCCTCAGAACCCTCCTTGCAACCCATCAACAAAACAAGAACCACGCTGGCAGCAAGAACCAACCGTGATAAGGGTGCAGTGAGAACGTGAATTATCATTTCTGTTCCTCCTGTGTTTTGAAAGGATTGGGGCGTCGCACTCTTCCTTCACGCTGCATCTACCATTTCTTATCGCCCCGTCTAGTTTCGGCATAATATAGGAACACTAGTAGCTAATGTCAAGTTTACGCATTCGGTTAGCCAGCATGCAACAGATTCATCTGATGACGACAGTTCTGTGCAAACTGCCGTCTCAAGGAGGCATTTTCGGGCACCCGGAGCTGGGGATCGGAATCGATGAGCCGGAATGCTTCCTCGCGGGCAATCGCCAAGAGCTCCCCATCGGAAAGCAGATTGGCAATGAGAAACTCCGGAAATCCACTCTGGCGGGTACCAAAGAATTCTCCTGGACCGCGGAGTTGAAGATCGACTTCGGCGATCCGAAAGCCATCCGTTGTCTGCAGCATTGTCCTCAGGCGAGTCTCAGCCCTTCGTCGCTCCTCAAGTTCCTCATCCACACCCTTGACCGGAGCTGCTTTCTCAATCCGCGACATCCAATCGGGCGCCATCAGGATACAGTACGACTGCTCGGCACCGCGACCTACGCGCCCGCGCAGCTGGTGGAGCTGTGAAAGCCCAAACCGCTCGGCATGCTCAATCACCATCACCGCCGCGTTCGGGATATCAATGCCGACTTCGATCACCGTCGTCGACACAAGAATGTCGATCTCGGCATTCTTGAACGCGTCCATGATGGAGTCTTTCTCATCGGAAGGGAGCCGGCCGTGAATAAGCCCGAGACGAAGTCGGGGAAAAACATCACGGCTAAGAACGTCATAACCTTCGGTCGCCGCTTTGAGGTCGACCTTCTCCGACTCCTCGACAAGGGGGAAGACCACATACGCCTGCCTGCCCTTAGAGATCTCCTCCCGGAGGAAGCGGTAGACCGATTCGCGCTCCGACTCCGTCCGCAAGATTGTCTTGATCGGCTTTCGATTCGCAGGCATCTCGTCGATGACCGATACGTCCAGATCACCGTAAATCGTAAGCGAGAGCGTCCTAGGAATCGGTGTGGCCGTCATGACGAGAACGTCCGGATGAACCGTCTTGCCGTGCGAGAGGTAGCCTTTCTCCCGTAGGGCCAGCCGTTGTGCGACACCGAAACGATGCTGCTCATCGACGATCACGAGACCAAGCCGAGAAAACTCTACCTGCTCTTGAATCAGCGCGTGCGTACCAACGATGATCTGTGCGGAGCCGCGGCGGACGTCTTCGAGCACGTCCTCCCGCAGTGTCTTCCGCTGTCCACCGATCAGTAGCCTTACATTCACATCAACATCGCACAAGAACTGGCGGAACGTTCGATAGTGCTGCTCCGCAAGAATCTCCGTCGGCGCCATGAATGCAGCCTGATGGCCATTGTCGACGGCAACGAGCATCGCACTCAGCGCCACGATCGTCTTTCCGCTGCCCACGTCACCTTGAAGAAGACGATTCATCGGCCTGGCAGATTGCATGTCGGCAGCGATCTCCTTGATGACGCGAATTTGCGCCTTCGTGAGCTTGAACGGGAGAGAATCGACCAACAGGCGGGCGTGGGGACTTTGCACGGTGAATGAAATCCCCGGCGAATCGATCTTGACCACCTTGCGGCGGACTGCAAGTAGCAGTTCGAGGAAGAAAAGCTCATCGAATTTCAGCCTGCGGCGCGCTTCCTGCAATTGTGCCTCCGATTCCGGGAAGTGAATTCCGCGAAGGGCAGTCGGGAGCGATTGAAAGCCGTGCTTCGCAAGGATATTCGTCGGAATGAACTCCTCCACATGATCGATGAATTGCTCGACGGCCACCTTCAAGACTCGTCTAAAGCCCCTGGTGTCGAGCTTGACAGACCGAAGATCTTCAGAGGATCTGTAGAGGGGAACGATGCCGCCGGTGTGCAGGAAACCCTCGAGCGCTCCGTCCTCGTCATCACCCGCTGCCAGCCGGTCAATGCTTGGGTGAACGAACTGCAGGCGATTTTGAAATTGCGAAACCTTGCCCGAAACAGCAATCGTCTCGCCGACGGCGAAAGCCTTCTTGAAGTATTGGAGACTCTGAAAGAAAACCAGCGGGACGGTGCCCGTTTCATCGGCAAGAATGACGACGAGCCTCTGCCTCGGTGGTCTACCAACAAGATCGAAAGCGCGGACAGTCCCCACGACTGTCACAAGCTGGCCCCGATCAACCACACGTCGAAGATTGCCAATTTTCTCGACGCGACTTAGATCGAGGTAGCCGCGCGGGAAATAGTATAGGAGGTCTCGTACGGTGAGAATGCCAAGCTCACGCAAGAGCGCCGAGCGCTTCGGCCCGATGCCCTTGATGAAGCGAACAGGAGTTGTGAGCTTGTCTTCAAGCGATTGCTCAGACATCGGAACAAAGATAACAATCCAGCGAAGGAATGGCAAGAAAGCGAAAGGCATCCCGCTTGCGTGGGATGCCGCTAGTAAGTTATGTTCTGAAAGACTGTCTTCCCGTCGGCTCCCGTGACTTTCACTGTGATGGTGACTGTGTGTGCCACGTTTGGATTTGCAGAGACAAACTCCACCAACGAACTGTTCGCTAGCGCTCCGGTGACAGGAAGCGTTGTCAGATCAAGACCTGCGGCGCTGCTGGGGATGAACTTTGTGGTTCCACCGGTACACCAAGAGAGTGCCCAGGGTCGCTCCGAATACAGGTTTGTCCACGACGTGAACGTTGTGTCTTCGCTGAAAACGGTGTGGATTGTCCCTCGACCGGCTGTCCAGCGGGAACACAAACCTTCTGTAGACCAGTATGCAAACCCACCCGGCTGAGTCGGCTCGTCCGTGAAGATAACATATACTCGATTCGCCGCAGAACGCCACGAGAATAGGGAGTCAGCGAAGAAGATGCCCACTACGCTATTCTCGCCGCCGCCTGAGTGACCGAACGTACTTGCTGCGGTTGCAAACCTCGCTGAATCGGCACCGGTGAAGCCAACGGTCCTTGTAATTCCGCTCGATCGCGATAGGTAGGTCTGCAGATTAGCAGCCGTCGTCAAATCCAGTGCTCCATAGATGCGCGCGTCAGAAGAGTATCCATGCCCCACGCAGCCCACCCGAACATCAAGACCACTGACTTGCAGGTAGTTCGCGAAAGCGATAATCTTAGCTGCCACGCTATCTGCTTCTTGTCCCATACTGCCTGAATTGT
>Ga0315284_10017406_pt1 | contig 10191 bp, 11 predicted proteins | sample YL17G09_16_MG_FD_203696 | JGI IMG/M metagenome (GOLD analysis project Ga0315284, IMG submission 203696) | Sediment microbial communities from Yellowstone Lake, YNP, Wyoming, USA - YL17G09_16 | ecosystem: Environmental > Aquatic > Freshwater > Lake > Sediment | place: USA: Wyoming | collected...
GTGTGGATGAATGGTCAGTTGTGACAACAACATGCCTTCCCTCTTGACTTCTCAAATGACTCCCGCCCCTCAGAGAAAGCATACCAGGCAATCCCGATCACGCCTATCGAACCGATGCCTTCGACTCGCCTACACCGCTCCGCTCTCAGTCGCGCCACGGCCCTTGGCAGTCAGGCGGTACTCTTGCCTACTGCTGCGCGGCCTACCAACAACAGTCATCTCCAAGAAGCCGCCTTGCACCAGCCTGTCCAGAGTACGCTTGAAGTTGCCTGTCCGACTGGCGTAACCTGCGGCATCGAGTAGCGTACGTCCGGTCTGAGCCCCCCGCTTGCAGGCCATGAGAATGGACCGTGCCACCCCAGACAGCACCTCTTGGGCCTCTTGGGCCTCTTGGGCCTCTTGGGCAGGCCCAAGAGGCAATCCCTCGGCCCTCAATTTCGATGCCGCCGTGGGACGCCAGAGCACCTGGACGAATTGACCATTGGTTTCACGAAAATCGGGTGCCCTCAGGCCTGCCTTTGAGCACAGCTTCACCATATCGAGGATGCCGGTACCAGCCCGCTCGATGTATCGGGTGAGAAAAAGCGGTTCAGCTATGAGCGGATTGTGAGGGATGGACGGATGCGGCTCCTTGAGGGTCCGGAAGTTGAGGGACGGCGGGAGTTCCCCAGGATTCCATATCTCGAGGCGATCAGCAAAGAGCATCACCTGCACAGACGCGTTGGAAGCATAGTCGCGATGCGCAACAGCATTCACTATGGCCTCCGTCACTGCCTCTGGTGGCAGTTCGTATGCGACCGGTGCCCGCGGGCCAACGGCGCGCGTGCCAACCCTTCGGTCAATCCGTGAAAGGACGAACTCGACGGCTTGATCGACGAGATCAAACACCGTGCCCTTGTAGACTTGGTAAGACGGGATAGGCTTCTCGATTTCCGTACCGTGGAAGTGCAGGCACTTGACAATTGAAGTAGGCAGAAACCGTTGTGGCTCCTTGCCAAACAACAGAACGGCTGCATTGGTCGGCAATTCACCATCGAGAAGGTTCAGGTGAGTCAACGCGGTCTGCAGTGTGGTTCGCGCTCCGAGCGGGTAGCCGCGCTCGGCCCGAGCCCGGGACAGAAAAGCTGCCACCCTGGACCTGGCCAGGTCGGCGAGTGTGGCACGTGCGCTGGCAGAACCATCGAACGGTCCCGTATGTATGGCACCTGTACGAACCAGATTGTCAACCAGACTCGCATAGACACAAGTGGTGAGTTCCGGCGTGCTGCTGAACCGACGACGGACCAGCAACGACCCCGCCTTGCGAACCAATGCAAGCATCTTTGGGTGACGCGACTTGTCGTCCACGCCCTTAACAAAGACCAGACGGATCCTGTTCCTCTGGCCCGCCCGGTCAAACTCGCGTTCGGTCGGCGATACGCCTTCGGCGTCTTCCGCGCCATACTCATTGCCGAAGACGCCAAGGTAGATCCCGCACCTGTCGATCTCACTCAGGTAGACTTCATCCGCCCGACGATCGGAAGCCGGCAAGTCCTCAAACAGAAACACGTCGAAGAACCGTCCGAGAAGCGCGTCGCCCTCGATAAAGTCGTTCAGCGCACGACGCTCGAGGGCAAGTTCCTTCTGAACGGAGCTGACGAAAATGCGGTGCTTGTGCGGCATGTCCAGTTGCCCGAGAGATTGGTTTGGCCGGTGGTGGTTGCTGCGAGAAACCAAATATCACGGTTGATCCCGATTCCCTTTGAAAATACCACATCACAAGCGCGGTGTCCGCAGACGAAACACTCACACGCAGCGCTCGACGTGGCCCAGATCAGAGATCAGCCATGACAGCAACACGCCTTCCCCTTCGCCTTCTCAAATGACTCCCGCCCCTCAGAGAAAGCATACCAGGCGATCCCGATCGCGCCTATCGAATCGATGTAGCCGATCTTGAAGACGGCAAACAGGATGCTCGACAGCAGGAGAATCACCGACAGGTACACACAGGTCCTTGTGCAATGGGCATCCGCGATAATGGCGTCGGAGTGCAACTGCGTTCCAACTTTGATCTTCGCGCGCATGAGGAAGATCATTGTGACAATCGATATTGACGAGATGACGATGCCACTGAGCGTTGTTGACGGATGAGCACCGTGATACGCATTCAGCGCGGCGGAGATCACCAGCCCGGCACTCAACAGGTAGAAGGAAATCCCGGTGACTCTGAGCGCTGTCCGCTCGAATGAATCCCGCCCCTCTCCCCCACCCCGGATCCGGGCAACCATGTGCCAGATCCCGATGCCGGAGATGACCTCGACGAACGAATCGAGCCCGAAGCCAAAGAGGCAGAGCGTATCGTCGGAGAGCCCGAACGCGATCGAGACAACGCCTTCGACCACGTTGTAGAAGACGGTGACGATTGCGAGCCAGAGAGCGATTCTCCACGCGGAAATGTTTGTCGGCATCTCGACCTCTCCTTCCTGTCAATTGCAGCAACCTACGCGGCACCGGCGGGATTTCCGCCCCGATCAAAACACAACACCAACCATGCACATTCCCGCAATCGCGCTCCTGCGGACGGGAGTCACGCCTCCAGGATTGCGGATGACTTGGAGGTCCGCCTGCACGAATAACCACGGAGTGAGCCGCAACTTGTGGGTTGCTTCCAGCGTTGTCTCGACGCCGTTTGCCTGAGCCGCCGCGTGATCTGTATGCCCGGCCCGTGCAAGAGCCAGGCCAGTTTCGTCGCAGTCTCGATGCGGAATGAGACCGAGGTAGTGGAAACCGAGCCCCAGATAATTGCTGACCGGATTCCTGTCCTTGGGCGCCACTCCGGCCTGAAGAAAGACGCCCAGCCCCTGATCTCCGTTCTCACAGTACAGCACTTGGTCGGCAACGAAATATACTCCCAGGTCACGCGGGTAGCCCCGGATGGTTCCGAAATAGTCAACTGACACTTCGACATCGGCGGAATGGGTCCAGACGCCCAACTTGTAGTGCCCGCCATACCCCTTCTCTGTCTCGCCGAGATGGATCTGGACCTCACCAATTCCCAGGACACCCTCCTGCGAGCTCAGTTTCCAGTCCACACCATGTGGATTCCTGATCTTGTCTCCCGGATCCCCGTCATACACAGCTCCGAGCAACGAGATTCTGTCGGCGGGCTCCCACTTCAGGCGCGCGCACAACCCCGCATTGGGAAATACCGATGCCGACGTGTTGCCTGAAATGTCCGGCGCGATGCCGAAAGAGCTATTGAGGAACAGCCCTCCGAATCGAGTGACGTCGAACTCCGCGTTCATATCATGCTGACCGACAAGAACAGAAAGGCGGTTGTGCAAAAACGTTTGCTCGAACCACAGTTGAAAAAGACGAACGCCGGTTGGGGCCTCGATATTGCTCGCACCCTGAAGGTCACCAACATAGTCTCGAGATAGCCTCCCGCCTCGTGTATAGATGAGATTGACGAAGAACCTCCCATCCTTAAACAGTCCCGCCTCTTCCGTCTGGACACCAATCGACAAATCCAGTCTGTCAATAGGGACGGATCCATCCTTGACCACCCCATTCTTGACAATGCCGATACTGCCCTTGTTCTCTGAACTAATGGCTATACCGTGCCTCTGAAGTTTCGGCTTCATCCCGGCCCAGTCACCAAACAATCCCCCATCGTCTTGAGCAGACGTGCCGGCGGCAACAAAAGACGTTGACGCCAGAAGTGTGAACGCATGACTCCCGATCCGGTTCCAGACTGCACGCCCACTTGTTTTGCGCCTCATGCTCATCATTGCACATTCCTCCAGCTCGGTAGATGGTGTTGACGCCTCTGCGTGCCGGCCTGCGCCCGGCACGGCCACGATGGCGCCGAACATGTCACTTCTGCCCACAGCCGCGGCACCCCTTGGCGCACATCCCGGCCCCGGAGCGGCACTGTTCACTCCCAGCCCGCGCGCGGCACGTGGCCACAGCATTGACAACAACATACAGCACCGATGCAGCGACCGCACATACCACGACGATGTTTTGCAGCACATCCACGATCAACCTCCGTATCCCAGAAGTCTGCCGACCTGGTACACCGAAAAACAAAGCCCCCAAGCCAGTACTATCATGTAGCTTGCCGCAAAACCAAGCCAGCGCCACCCGATTTCGGCACGTATGACTGCCAGTGCCGAGAAGCAGGGAGGCACGATGAGCGTGAAGAGCATCAGCACGAAGGCAACCAGACTTGTGAAGGTCTTGTCTGCCCTCAGAGACTCCTTGAGGCTCGCGCTCTTGTCGTCAACGTCACCGCCGACCTTGTAGAGAACCCCGAGTGTCGACACCACGGCTTCTTTTGCGGCAAACCCCGTGATGGCGGAGATGCCGATCTTCCAATCGAAACCGATCGGCTTGAACGCCCACTCAAGACCCTTGCCGATTCTTCCCGCCGCGCTGAATGCGAGTTCTTCTTCGGCCCGGCAATTCGCGATGAACTTCGACACGTCCGCCTCAGAAGCGCCCGAATGCTCGGCGCTGTACCGACTGCTCATTGACGCGTACTTTGCGGAATCCTCGGGTGGTTTGGGAAACGACACGACAGCCCAGATCAGAATTGAGGCTGCGAGAAGAACCGTGCCGGCCTTCTTGAGATACTGACCTGTCTTGTCGACAACGTGCCACCCTATGCCGCGAGCCGTGGGGATGCGATACGGCGGCAATTCCATCACAAACGGAGTGACCTCGCCCCTCAACACGGTCTTTCTGAAGAGCAACGAGGACAGAAGGGCGAGGACCACCCCAATAACGTAGATGGACATGACAAACAAGCTTTGGTATTTCTCGAAGAACGTCCCGGCGAGAAGAAGCAGTACGACGAGCTTGGCCCCGCAGGTCATAAACGGTGTGACGATGATGGTAATGATCCTGTCCCTTGAGCTTTTCAGTGCGCGCGCAGCCATCACTGCGGGAACCGAGCACCCGAACCCAAGCATCAGCGGCACAAATGACTGACCATGCAGGCCGAAGAGGTGCAGAAATCTGTCGGTAACGAATGCAGCCCGCGCCATGTACCCGGTATCCTCCAGAATCGAAATGCAGAGAAACAGGATTGCGATGAGTGGCACAAACGAGAGCACACCACTCAGCCCGCCAATGATGCCGTCGACGACAAGCGATCGCACCACTCCAGCAGGAAGCAGCCCCGACATACTTGCGGAAAGCAACGAAAACAGGCTCGTGAGCCAGTCTGAGGGATACTTGCCAAGAGCGAATGTCACCTGGAAGATGACAAAGACGATCAGGAGGAATATCGGCAGACCAAGGTACTTGTTCATCAGTACTGCATCGACCCGCTCGCTGCCCGTCGACAGACCTCGGCCTTTCACCGAGACTGCCTCGACCGTCCCTCCCCGGATGTAGGCATAGCGCTGCTCGGATACCACGATCTCTGCATCGCGACCGAAGTGCCGTTCTATTCTGCGGATGCTCTCTGCGACCAGAGCCTCAACTGCAATCCGATTGCCGCACTGCCGGAGCTTGTGTGAGACATTTGCGTCCTTTTCGAGCAGCTTGATCGCAAACCACCGTGGAGCGTACCGGGAGGAGAATTCCGTGTCCTTCTCAATCTCCCGGGTAACTGCGGAAATCTCAGTTTCAAGTTCGGCTCCATAGCTGACATGGCGGTGCACCTGACGCGGCGAGTTCGCGGTCGCAACGACTGCATCGAGGAGCTCGCCAACGCCCGATCCATTCGTGCCGACCGTGGCCACCAGGGGAATGTCAAGCAGTGCGGAGAGCAGTTTGAGATCCACGTGTATTCCCATGCTCTCGGCCTGGTCAATAATGTTGACCGCCCCAACCACCGGCACCCCGAGCTCCTGGACTTGCAGAAAGAGATAGAGATTTCTCTCCAGATTTGTGGCATCAAGCACGTCGACGATGATGTCAGGTTTCTCGTCGAGGATGAAATTGCGCGCGACAACCTCATCCTCTGAGTAGGCGGTGAGGCTGTAAGTGCCCGGCAGATCGTAGACAATCAACTCAACGCCCTTGTGAACCTTGCGTCCCTCCTTCTTCTCTACGGTAACGCCAGCATAGTTGCCGGTCTTCTGGCGGGAGCCGGTAATTGCGTTGAATACCGTGGTCTTGCCCGTGTTCGGGTTTCCCACGAGTCCGACGCGAAGGGTCTTCGGTGGATTCATGGCGTCACCAGGGAGGCGGAATGTGTGGCTATCGGATACAAGGGCTCAGCAACAATTCCATCGGCTTCCACTTTACGGATGGAGACGTGATAGCCCAGGATCCTAACTTGGATCGGCCCCCCAAAGAGGGCCGAGCGGACAATCCGCCCCTCTGCCCCACTGGTGAAGCCCATGTCTGCCAGTTTCTTCCCCACCTCCTTGGCGAGAACCACTTGTGTGACTCGAAACGCCTCGCCGTTCTTGAAGGCACTGAGTTGCATTGGGACTCCTATCTGCAGTTTTGACCGTGATGCCCACTATTCCCAGGGTGCTGAGTAAGTCCAGTCAGAGCTCAGACTCCTCACACCCCGTATCATGAAAATGATAATCATTATCAATATACAACACTTCAGCCAGTTCTGCAAGCATTTTCGATTGGAGTCATTCAGTTGGTGGATGGTGGACTGCACTTGTCGAAATTAATCAATAACTTACGCAGATGAACGTTTGCTCGCACTGGAGCACTTGAGGCAAGTTCCGTAGAGCACCATTTTATGTTTGGAGAGCACGTAGCCAAGTTCCCCGGCAATTCTCACCTGCTCACTCTCGATCTTACTGCTGGCGATCTCCTTGACATCTCCGCATCTAGTGCAAATTATATGATCGTGGTGCTCATGGCCAAAGTCGTGTTCGTAGCGCAGATTGCCGTCGCCGAATTCCGTGGCACGCGCGATGCCCGAGTCCACCGCCAGCTTCAGCGTCCTATAGATGGTTGCAATACCTATGGTTGGGTGCTTCTGCTGAACCAGAGCAAGTAGCTCGAACGCAGTCACGTGACGCTCGCAAGCCAGAAAGATCTCGACAATCTGACCACGACGGGTACTACTGCGAATCCCGTTGCTCTGGAGATAGTTCTCGAAATGCTGTTGCTGATTCATATTCGCTCACAACTCGGCAGGCTATTCCGGTCGCCCATACGGAAAAATACAACCCAATGGTTCCCAGAACAAGCTCTGAGTTTGAGCAAGACCGAAGGCATCAATCAGGCGGCGGCTCCGGCTGAGGCAACCGACGCGCGCGCGCACAGCGGCCAGCGGATCCATGATAGGTGCCGGAGACGGAGAACGTGATGTTGTGAGTGGCCAAGGGGCGCCAGTTCCCGTTCCGGTCCACAATGGTCGCCAAGACAAACGCCGCACCGTTCACCATGACGTGGCCGTGCGCCGGCTTCTACTACGCAGGACCGGCTGCGCCACGCACAGAGGAATTGGAGAATCCGTCAATCTGCCGGATATTGGTCATGTTCACCGAAAGGGTACAGCGCATTTCTCCTGTCGGACCCGAAATGTCAACGTTGCCCGATGCGACCTGCGACATGCGAAGTTGACCAAATACCGCGCACGGCGGAATCTGCATGAGCCGACCGTACTTCTTCCCAAGCTCCGGGAGGGTAAGCCCCACTGCAATATTGAGGTACTCGCCGAACACTTCCGCGCAGCACTCCCTTTGAGCTTCGATCTCGTCGGGAAAGTGGCTGGGATCAGCAACTTTGCAGAACCTCAGGGCGGTGTCCCAGTCGGTCGTAATGATGCAGTCTCCCAGAATATCCCCGGTGAAATGCATGAAGACGGCAAACGACCCCGACGACTGATACAGGCCCTTGGAGAGCGATTTGGCCTGCACCATGTACTGCTGCTTTGTCAGATCCTGAATAGTAGAGCACACCTTCTGCGCAAAGAGCGCCGTGTGCGCACGGAAGATGATCTCTTGGAGAACCGGAAACATGTGTGACCTCGTTAATCAAGTGAAACGGGGAGTATGCTCAGGGCGTCCTGGTTGCGCGTCTTCTCTCTGCCGGAGAGACCCCCGTCCAGCTCACCACCACCGAATATCCGTTCGTGCTTCAAGCGGCGACTACATTCGCCTGCGAGCGAATCAACATTGGCGCCACAGCAATACTGTGGTTCCACACCGACGATTTCGTCGCTCCGGTCAATTGCAGGGCGCCACACTATGAACAGGACCAGCAGCCCCGAGGACTGCCATCCGGCGGTGTCAGAGCTGGTGCTACCGACTCCTCCTGCAATACACGACTTCGCAATCAGCCCGCAACGCATACTTCCCACGCGCAGATCTCTCTATGCGCAGTTGCGGGCATTTGTCACCCAGTGCAGCCTGCACGATCTGCAGGCGCCTGGAGAATCCGGGATTCTTGCGTGTCGCAATGACCGTGGAATCGCAGATGAACCGCTTGCGGTCGAAGCTTGTTCTCCCATGGTCAACATACTCAGCGAGGATCACAGCGAGAATCTTCGCCGGCGTGTCGTGCGAACAGAACATCAGCGCATTGGTGACAGTCTTTGACGCGCGGACGTCAACAACCCGGTAGATCATGCACGGAATGTACCGTTTCTGGAAGGTGTGGATACTGCTCAGCAGCATGCGGCGCACATCCACGCTGCGGCGGAAGAAGGCGCCGAAGTCCTCAAGTGCCATAGCAACGAACCTGGCAGCAGGCACCATGATCCCGCCGCCAACGTGGGCAAATGCGTGCTCGACGAATCTCTCTGCGCTGATGTCGTGTTCGATGAGGTACGGTTCGACATTGTTGAGCACGCGGAAGACTGCGGAGCGATGTGCGCGGGAACCCTCGTGTGCGAGGAACCTCAGCAGGCGAGCGGGGTCGGAGGGCGCGTGTCCGAGAGTCCCGGCATGACGCAGCCAGAAGTCGAGTACTGCGGCCCGCGGGAGCTGTTCGAGCATGGCAGCGTAGACGATGCGCAGAATGTCGATGGGAATGCGGGGGGTCACTCTGCGATCGCCCCCCCCCCCGATTCTCTTTATGTCAACGTCATGAGTGGCGGTGTCCATGCGGGTTCCTCGGTGGTTCGCAGTAGCTCAGTGTCTCGTCAAGGCACGTTCTCCATCCGGGACAGGCTGTCAGCGGCGCCCCGTGGTTGTCTCCGGGTTGATCGGTGAGGAAACCCCACCCCGGCCCTCACCGCATTCAGTTTCATAGGCGGGGAGGGAGAAATCAGTCCTCGCGCGCGTTGACCCCGGGGAAGGAATCCCCGGGCTACGGTGACGCTGGCCCTTCAGGCCAGTTCGAGCGGTCGAGGTATCCGCATTCCAGCGCCACTGACTGGGAGCGACCACCGAATCCGGTTCACGCCACCAGCGCCACGTGGACGGCAAGGATGATGGTATATTTACCTATGGCAGAGATGCGTGGCCAGTGGGGCTCTGAAAGCGCAAAGGAGAGGATCATGATTCAGCAAACTTTGACTGCAGTCATTCACCGCGAGGACAACCTGTACGTTGCTCAGTGCCCGGAAGTGGGCACTGCAAGTCAGGGAACGTCCGTTGAGGATGCGGTTGCCAACCTCAAAGAGGCAACTGAACTGTACCTTGAGGAATTCCCAGTACCGGCAACCGATCGTCCGTTCATGACCACGTTCGAGGCTGTGCATGGGTAAACTCAAACGAGTCTCTGGGCAGGAAGTCGTCAAAGCTCTCGAACGGATGGGATTCCACCAGGCACGGCAGCGCGGCAGCCATGTGGTGATGAAGAAGCTCCTGCCGGGTGGGGCCGTCGGTTGTGTCGTGCCGATGCACAGGGAGGTCGCCACGGGGACACTGCACAGCCTTCTCAAGCAAGCTCAAATCACACCAGAAGAGTTCACGGACAACTTGTAGGATTGCGCCCTCGGAATTTGTCAATGAAGACAGTGCAGTTCCATTGTTCCTGAAGGGCCTCGGTCTGGCCATCGAGCCAGATGCTGCCTCCCGGTCGACCACTCCCCTCTGCAATGATGCTCCACGGACCCTATCCTTGGACACGTGGGAATACATCCGCAGACCCTTCGACGCTGCTCAGGGCAGGTTTGCGCAGATTTTCACAGAATCGTCATTCAGCAACCGATCCCGGCAGACTCCCAGACTTACTCAACCGCGACTGGCACCCGAATTGTCACGGTCTTGCCGTTGGCCTGAGTGATTCTCCTCAGAACTACGCTGCCGACAGCAGCCTTGACCTTGCCGTTGGCCA
>Ga0315284_10017407_pt1 | contig 10191 bp, 11 predicted proteins | sample YL17G09_16_MG_FD_203696 | JGI IMG/M metagenome (GOLD analysis project Ga0315284, IMG submission 203696) | Sediment microbial communities from Yellowstone Lake, YNP, Wyoming, USA - YL17G09_16 | ecosystem: Environmental > Aquatic > Freshwater > Lake > Sediment | place: USA: Wyoming | collected...
AGTTTTGGACAAATTATAATTAGTGGGGAAAAATATAATTCAGATCTTATTATTTTTGCGGATCATATTTATGATAATTGGTGGAGAAAAGAAGGGCATAATCTTTGTATTGATGATGTAAAGGAAATCATAAATAAAAAACCAGATATATTAATTATTGGAACTGGCTATTTCGGATTAATGAAGGTCCCAAAAGAATTAATAGAAAATATAAAATCATATGGTATCAAACAAGTCATTGTAAAAAAAACCGGAGATGCCTGTGATGAATATAATAAACTTTATAAAAATAATAATATAATTGCTGCTTTTCATTTAACCTGTTAACCTTCCACCAACCTGTACGTGCTTTTTCATATTAAATACCTTCTAACCCCGGTATCCTCAAGTACCGGGGGTCATTTTTTATAAATAAGTTTTTTGAAAAAAAGGGTTTTTAAAAGATTTGTAGTATAATTTAAATAGGAAAACTATATTACTGCAATAAAGTACTTCGCAAAACATGCCATTTTGGTAGGATAAACGCATTAATATATTCATTAGTAGTTATCTGAAAGGTGTGGGTTAACAAATTCACAATCTTAGTGATATGGAGATATAATATGAGTACTGAAATATATTATTTTTCAGGAACCGGAAATTCTTTGCATGTTGCACGAGAATTGCAAAAAAAAATACCTGAATCAATTTTAATACCAATTGTAAATTTGTTACATTATGATACTATCAAAACAAATGCTGATACTATTGGTTTTATTTTCCCTAATTTTTGCCTGACGATACCTATTCCTATGCATGAGTTTCTGAAAAAAGTCGATATAACTTCAGCTAAAAATATCTTTGCAATATGTACTCGAGGTGGGTCACCATCGGAAGCATTTGGTTATATAAATACTATATTGAAGAAACAAGGGAAAAAATTGAATGCTCAACTTAACATAAATATGCCTTGGAATCATCCTCTTGGTAAAGAAAACCTTCCTGGCAATGTCAATAAAGATAAAATAGCAAAATTAGAATCTGAAATGCAAAAAAAGTTAGATTTATTTTGCAAAATCATCCTTGCAAATAAAGAGTATGATAAAACGGATACTGATGTTATCTATAAACTACCTTCATGGGTAAATGCGTTTAGTTTACTGATACCTAAATCTTTTAATTACAAATCTCATAATTATATGTATCAAAAATTAGTAATTTTTTATAGTGATTCACAATGCAATGGTTGCGGTGTTTGTGAAAAGGTTTGTTTAAGTAACAAAGTAAAAATGATTGATAAAAAACCTATGTGGAAGGAAGATGTTATATGTTACGCTTGTTTTGCATGCATCAATTTCTGTCCTCAGCATTCAATACAAATTAGATCAAAATTTCCAATTAAATCATATACTGATGTAAATGGGAGATATCATCATCCAGAGGTAACATATAAAGATATAGCTCTACAAAGATCAAATTTTAAATAACATATATTGAGTTACTAAGAATATTTATTTAACCCACACCCTTCAGATAACAGTGGCTATACGACTCCGCTTCGCTCCGTCCAAATTTAGCTTCGCCGAACTTCTTTTACACCGAAAACGTTATGCAACAGTTCCTCAAAAGAAAAAAGAAAAGTTTTAGAGGAAATAATGGGATCAGATAAAAGGATAAAATCCATGCAAGTAATAACTCTAATCAATCAAAAGGGCAGGGGAGGCAAAACTAGTTCTATCCAATCTCAAATTTTTTAATTTGAATATTGAATCTTTTTTAAAAAAAGGATTTTTGAAAGATTTGTAGTATAATGAATATAGAAAGTTTTATTACTGAAATAAAGTATTTGCAAAACATATTGATTTGGGAGAATAAATGAAGTAATTCAGTTATTGTAAGGTATATGCAATTATGAGCAATAGTTTATATGTTTGCAAATCAATGAATATATGAGATGTATGTAGTAAAGTGAAGAAAAACAAAAAAGGAGGCTTTAAGTTATGACTATTAGTGAGGTTTTTCCTAACCCAACCGCAAAACAAGTGATCTTTCAGATTAAGTTTCCTAATCTATTCTATATGGAAAATAAAATAGGTGATTTGCAGTTAAAAATAATGGAAAAATTCCCGCAATCATCTCTTCTATTTCGGAGGCAGATTGTATTTGCAGATATAGGACCAGGAGCGAAACTTGAAAGCATTCCAAGCGATTTGGAAGAGGAAACAGGGAAAAAAATATGGCAATTCAAATCTAGTAAGAATTTTCAGTTGGACGTGTTAAGTGATTCACTGGATATATCTTCGCAGTATCATAAAACTTACAATTTAGAAGGTGGTGATAAATTTAGAGACATTATAGAGTTTGTATTGAATCGATTTTTTGAAGTTGTGTCGATACCAATTATTAACCGTATTGGTTTTAGATATATTGATGAATGTCCAATTCCATCTAAAGATAACTCCACATTTACGTCATATTATAAATCAGTTTTTCCCATTAAAAGATTTAATCTAGCTGACGTAAATGAGATGGATTTTAAAACCGTGATTAAAAAAGGAGAATACTATTTGCGTTATGTCGAATCATTACAAAAAGTAGGGGGCGAATATAAATTAATTCTTGATTTTGATGGATTTGCGGAAAATATCAATTCGAAAGATTACCTAATAATTACAGATAATTTACATACAATGATAATAGAAGAGTTTGAAAAAACAATTAAAAAACCAGTTTATCAATATATGCGACAAAAAAAGGAGAGCTGAAGATGGATTTTAAAGATAAGGATTATGATTACAATAATATTAAAAATCAAGGTACAGGTAGTCACGAGAAGATTGACGATTATAAAATAATTCTTTACCCATTTGATAAATACCAAATTAAGATAAAATTTACTTCAGCAAATGAATTTATTGGAATAGTAGAAGTCAAAGTCAATAAGGAATTTTTATCACATAAACAAAAAATAACATCTCAAGGTTTTCTTGATGTTGAAGAATTTTATAAAGAATAAGGGTTGTGAATATGTTTTATGAGAAAAATATAGATAACGTACTAAGGTTTGGAGATGTTTTAAGGGGATATATTGCAATCACGCCAAAAATTAAAATCCCAATCTTGATGCCATCAGATCTAAACGAAGGTTATAATGTTGATATTAATTTACCAATATTTTCCGTGATTATTTCTCCTTGTTGTTCGATTGGTGATGACATAATTTCTTTAATTCCGTTAATTAAAGTGCATAATACCTTTTTTAATAATCCGTATTTTACAGAAGATCTAACAAGATTAAATCGAGAAATGAAACCACAACTAGCAGTTTCTCCTTATGTATGGAATGGTCTATCTCCAGAAGAAAAACAGAGACGTTTACAGGAGGGAAAAAAGGGGAAAGGTTACGCTTTTTTGGAGATTTTTATCTATGAAGAATGTGATTTATTCCCAAAATATACGGTGGATATGAGGCAAGGGGAAAATATTCAGACAAATTATTATATGATAGATTTTAGAAATACGTATAAGTTGTATTGTGATAAGATAAAATCACCAGAAAAAGCACCATTAGAGTCGAAATGTTTACAATTATCCCTTCAAACAAGAGCTGAATTGCGGTATAAGATTTCATATTATTATGCAAGAGTCCCAAAAGAAGACGAGATATTAGAAGATTAACGAAGTAAAAGCGCAAGAACATTTAATTGAATATAATAATAATTACATGTTTTGCTCAAGACATTCCAGTGCTATCGATCTTCATCGGTAAATTAAAATCAAATAAACCAGAAGAAAGGTCTAAATAAAGAAGTAAATTTATGTAAACAATAGCACTAATCAACCAAAAGGGCGGGGGAGGAAAAACTTATGAAAACATAGAATTTTTGTCTAAACATATTTTTAAAAAGAGGGTTTTTAAAAGATTTGCAGTATAAGGAATATAGAAAAATCTTATTATTACAATGAAATGCTTTGCAAGACGTACCGATTTGGGGGAATAAACGAAGTAGTTCGATTATTTTGAGTTAGCGGAAACGACGGTTTCAAAAAGAGGGAAGGAATTGAATCTATGAAAACGAATAACACTGAACAATTAACTCTTGAAAATTTAGAAGTGTTACCAATGAGTCGTGGAGCGGTGATTTTAAATAAGGAAAAATTTATTCAATCTTTAGTTGAGATTGGTGTCTTGCAGGATTTAATTTCTCTTAAAAGTAAGATAATTGTGTTAAAAGATATTATAACTAATCACAGGAACGACAAAGAAGGTTTCTTAAATATAGATGTTAATGGAGATACAGCCTCTTTACGGCGGGATGTTCTAACTTCTGAACTAATCCAAATTTTAGAGTCACAAACACTTGAGAGAGCAAAATATTATTTAAAAAGATTGGAAAATGGAATTCAAAAAATTAAGACAAATAAAATCAACGATATAAATCTCCTCAGATGGAAAGAATACGATGAAATTATAACTGATAGTCTCTGGGTGCTTGACAAAAGAGATACCTCAGGAGCTCATTTGGGTTGGTATTGGGGAAATTTCATCCCACAAATTCCTCATCAAATGATCTTGAGATATACCAAAAGGGGAGATTGGGTTTTAGATACATTTGTTGGAAGTGGGACAACCTTAATTGAGTGCAGAAGATTAGGAAGAAATGGAATAGGAATAGAGTTAAATCCTGAAGTAGCACAGAAAGCAAAAGAACTTATTGAAAAAGAGCAAAGTAAAGATAACATAATTAATCAAGTAATAATTGGAGACAGTAAGACAATAGAGATGACAAAAATTTTAGCAAAGCATAAAATTAATCAAGTTCAACTTCTTATTATGCATCCTCCATACCACGATATTATTAAATTTTCTAAAGACGAAAAAGATCTTTCAACCGCAAAAAATACTGAAGGATTTTTAAAAATGTTTGGTGAAGTAGTGGATAATGCAACTCCATATTTAGAAAAAGGACGATATTTTGCTCTAGTCATTGGTGATAAATATTCTAAAGGCGAATGGATACCTTTAGGATTTTACTGTATGCAGGAAGTTTTAAAAAGAGGGTATTTATTAAAAAGTATAATTGTAAAAAACTTTGAAGAGACAAGAGGGAAAAGGAATCAAAAAGAACTATGGCGATACAGAGCGTTGGTTGGTGGTTTTTATATCTTTAAACACGAATATGTCATGCTTTTTAAAAAGAATTAGGAGATAGAATATGCCATTATTAAGTCAAAAAGAAGTTTTGAATCTAAAATTAGGTTGTATTCCGATTATCCAGTTAAGAACACTTGCGTTGAATTTAGGGGTTTCTAATGTGGGTTCGGCAACGGAGATTATAAAGCGAATATTAGAAAAAATCCCAGATGAAAAAACAATTGATAAATTTATCAAGCTAAAATATGAGGAAAGAATCCAAGAGCGAAGATTTATAATTTCTGATGAAGATTTAAAGAAAGAACTACTAAAGGTTAAAACTTTTTCCTGGGGGGTGGTGCAGGGACAGTTAGATCAAAAGATACAATCTGAATATGTAAGGCGAATCGTCCGATATGAAGAATTGATAAATAGTGTGAAGGCAAGACTTCATAATGATGTAACGAACTATGTGATTTGCACTTGGTTTAATCATTGGACAACTGTGCTGATTGAAGAACATATAAGCACTCATTTAAAAGTAATTCCTACTATCAAAAACATAAAAGGAATTGATATCTTTTTTGATGGGCAACCGTTTGATTTAAAAGTGACTTATCTACCCCGTAAATATAATCCCATAGAAGCAATAAAAAATCCTCCTGAATTAGCAATCTGGCTGTATGAAAATCAAGGTGCTCAGCGATTCGGAGCGGATAACCGATTATTCATTGTCCTGTTAGAGAAAGATAATCCTGAAAAAAGCTGGGAGTTAAAAAGAGATTTTGCTCTTGTATTTAAAAAAATTGATGATTTTTTCAATAGGGAAACAGTTTCCAACAAAGATGAGATTGTTTTCTCTTTTGGAAGAAAGACATATACAACGGTTACAAAAGTGCTAATAATAACAAAATGAAACCGCTACTTCATATAACATAGTATAAAAGGTTTGTGTGTTACGGTACTCACCAAAATCCGCCTTTTCTGAGAAAGAGGGGAACTTTTTTATACTGGGAAATTTATATGAAATGGCGATGTTGAGATTAAAAAAAGATACTACTAATTTAAAAGCAGAAAATTAGTCCTATATGAAAGTTAACCAGGAAGGTTTTAAAATATAAAGTATCAAATTGAAGGAGCTTTTCTGCTCCTGTTTATTTATGCATTACTTCATGAAAAAGGTTTTTTAAGAAAACAATCCAATCTTAAAATGTCTACTGAAAGATGTAACGATACTTGGAAAAATTTTCCCCTTGCTTTTGGTATAACTTTTATTATTTTAATGCAAATAATTAATTCTGCTGATGCATTATATGGATATAAAACCTTTATAAGTATTGTCAATCTTATTATGCTAATATACCTTGTTTTTTTAACGGATGGTTTAGAAATAAAGTAATAGGACTGATAATTAGATCTCAAAATAAAAAAGAAAATCATTAGAGAGAATAAAATAATAGGATTAGATAAAAGGACAAATTTATGCAAATAATAACTCTAATCAACCAAAAGGGCAGGGGGTCTCGTTAAAAAGTATAGAATCTATAAGATTATATTCAAGACTTAAATGCTAGTTCTCAATTTTTAATTACAAATGATATTGAAAAAATATCAACAAGGAGGCTAAAATGCAAAATATGATACATATTTTAGCAAGTATAGTAATCTTTTTATATTCTGTTGCCCAGCAACCTATTGGAACTGGATTTATTGTTGGTTATCCGATATCTGAAGATGGGGAAAAAATTATTCCTATCATAGTTACAGCTAAACATGTGATTGGAGATAATAATAAGATATTAGCTCGTTTCAGTACAAAAGAGGGAGAAGTGCCAAAATTTGTTGAGTATGACCTAGAAAATTTAAGGCAAAATAATGATTATTGGGAACATCCCAACGATGAAGGAGTAGATATTGCTGCTTTTAGAACACCACATTTTAATCAGGCAGATTATGAACCTCTTCCTTTGGATTTAATTGCGACAAAAGATATTTTTAATGAACTCAATATCTGTGAAACAGATAGAATAATTTTTCCGAGTCTATTAGTAAATTTTATGGGATTTTCAAGGAATTACCCTGTGATGAGAGATGGCACAATTGCATTAATTCCTCAGGAGAAAGTTCCCATGAAATATAAAGTAGGAAGTAAGGAAATAAATACAAAACAAGAAGTAATCCTTGCTGATGCTACTTCAATTCCAGGGGCCAGTGGATCTCCAATATTTCTTTGGCCTGGCCCAAGAATTGTAAATCAAAGTTTTCAGATTGGAGGAAACAAACCATACCTTATAGGAATTATGCATGGATTTTATCCAGCTTGGCCTCAAGAAATTATCGAATTAGGAACAACTACAGCAAAGGCAATGTATCGGGAAAATTCTGGCATTGCAATCATTTTCCCTTCATGGAAATTAAATGATATTTTTAAACAAGAGAAGTTTTTAAATAGAATAGAAGAATTAAAAAGTGAAATAGAAAAGAAACAAAATTAAATCAGAATTAGATCAGATACCGATTTATGTTATTGAAATAAATTACTAATTGATAAGTAAATAAATTAATTATTTATATTAATTTTTACAATTAAGGGAGGTAGAGTTATGTTTAATTATCAGCATTATGTACCAGCTTTAAAAGGGAAATTGGGGGAATACTCTGCACTTAAGGAAATTCGTAATGATTTAAAAGATAAGTTTACTCCTCTTATTGAAATTCCTCCAATTCCACTTGGAAAAATAATCGATAAGCATATTGAAAAAGTTAGTGAGAAAATTAATGATAGCTGGGGAAATGACAATATATTTTTTTTAGATTTGCCTGATATAGATTTAGAAGCACGTTTAGAAAAGAATGTACACCCTTTAGAATTTCTTGCAAGTGATATTCGAAAAAGAAATCTAAAAATGGTTCCGGTAACAGGATTTGACAGGGATGAAGAATACCAAAAGCAGATACGTAAAATAAATAAATTAGATAATATGGGATTTTGTTTAAGAATTTACCTTAAAGATATTAATAAAATGAAGTTACAGTTAAAAGATATTAAAAAAATAATAGATGCTAACACAACAGATATAGATTTAATTCTTGATTTAAAATATATATCAGAAGAGTTTATAAATAATGTAATTCAAGGATTTTTACCAGATATAATAAACTCGATTCCTGAACTAAAATATTTTAGAAATTTTATTTTTTTAGCAACTTGTTTTCCTAGAAATTTAAGTCAGATTAAACCATATACTATATATCCTTTAACGCGATACGAGTGGAAAATTTGGAGATATTTAATAAAAAGTAAAGCAAGAAGAATACCAACATTTGGAGATTATACCATTGCTAATCCAGAAATAGAACAAGTTGATCCCAGATATATGAGAATGAGTGCCAATATAAGATATACTACTGAAAATGAATGGTTCATTTTTAAGGGTGGACAATTGAGACGTGATGGATATGAGCAGTTTCATGATCTAAGTAAGAAATTGATTAATCATAAAAATTATAGTGGAGAAAATTTTTCTAGTGGTGATTTATATATAAAAGAGTGTGCTGAACATAAGGTTGGTCCTGGTAATGCTACAAAATGGAGAGAAGTAGGTACTAGTCATCATATTACATTTATATTAAATCAAATTAAGGAAATCTCCAATTATTACGAGACTGAAGCTTAGATCTAATGTAGAATCTTAAAGAGTCAATTGAAACCTCATTTACTAGCTTACTCCATAATAATTTACGAGGTTTATTACTTAATCCATTATATAAATTTTTTTCTTTTAAAATATCTATAACTTCATCTTTCCATAGTAACTGAACTAATAACATAGCGTCAACTTTTGTGTTAATCTTACAATCTCTTTCTTGCGATAAGATTATTTTTTTATTAGGTAGGTTTTTTTCAGCAACAATAATTCCCCACCATTCTGGAATTATTTCTTTTATTTTATTAAAATGTTTTTTTCCTATTACTATTGTTATTGTATCTAAGATTTTATTATAGTACTCGATTTGAGTTGGAAGTCGGCGAAGGTCGTCACTTTCACTTTTTATTTCAAAACCATGCAAATATCCATTAACTGCTACTAAATCTATTCTTACCTCTCCCTGGCACAAACCTAATTCTTCAATTATTTTAGTTTCTGTGAATTTTTTCTTTAACTCAGACAATTTGCCTTTATGTAAAGCTTTACGAATTTCCCGATCAGTTGATTTCATTTTTTATTTTCCCGGGATTTTAATATTTTATCAGAGACTATAATTATAATATAATCTAGAGATTAAAATTGCAAACTTATTTTTATTTTCTTGTTGCTATTTTTAATTTGAAGTTTTAATACAATACGAAAAATCCTGAATATTAATCTACATCCCTTCACTTAAAAGGATAGGGGGGTTTATTTTTGATCACCCTAAAATAGACCTTCATATTTCGCATTTGAGGGGGGTATTTTGCCCTTTCACTTATAATCATAAGCGACCCCTCAAAATTTCTTCATACAAGCGATCCTGGTGCATCTTCAAAAATCAAGAAAACTCTTTATTTATAAGGGTTACAGCGATTTCAAGTAAAAAATCATCTCCGATTTTTGCCAGATAGCATTAAAAGAATTCATAGAAAAGGTCAAGAAAGATAAAATAAATCATCAGAAGAAGGAGGATAGACAATTTTTTAATAATTGTCCACGTAACATGAATGAATATCGATCTAAGCAAATTAAGAGAACTAAGAGAAAAAGCCGGTTTAACTAGAAGAGATCTTGCCGATAAAATTGGTTGCCGGGAACACACCATCATCAGATGGGAAAATGGAGAGATCAAGAAACCATTATCACCATATCGGAAAGAATTAGAAAAGTTTTTTTCGGAAATGTTAATGAAATAAAAAATACCTTTAAATACTTGAGGGTTGCTCTTTAATTGTTTACTATTTACTTTACATAAGATATATTATAGGACGTTGTAAAATTATAAAAATAAGATAAAACTCCCCGAACATCCTATTATATTATTCTCTTTCTTATGATCAAAGTAATTAATTAGAGTGTTCCTTCCTTCTGTCATTCCTGCGAAAG
>Ga0315284_10017408_pt1 | contig 10191 bp, 7 predicted proteins | sample YL17G09_16_MG_FD_203696 | JGI IMG/M metagenome (GOLD analysis project Ga0315284, IMG submission 203696) | Sediment microbial communities from Yellowstone Lake, YNP, Wyoming, USA - YL17G09_16 | ecosystem: Environmental > Aquatic > Freshwater > Lake > Sediment | place: USA: Wyoming | collected...
CAAACCGATGGGTTCGAATTCAAAGCCGATGTACCCCCCGTAACCTAAATCCTCTAGTTGCCACAAAATGTTCCGATAGTTCAACTCACCCGTGCCCGGCTGGTGCCTGCCCGGCACGTCAGCGACGTGAATATGGCCGATCAGGTCGATGTTTTGCTTGAGGGTGGCGAGTATATTCCCCTCCATGACCTGCATGTGGTAGATATCATAGAGAAGGCGCAGGTTACGGCTACCGACCTCTCTGACCAACTCGAAGCCGGGGATGGAATGATCCAGGTAGTAGCCTTTGTGATCTACCAGGGAGTTAAGCGGCTCTAACAACAGGATGACCCCGGCCTGTTCCGCCAGGGAGGTCAATTCCTTGAGTCCCGCCAATACATTGGCGCGTTTTTCCTCGGCTGTCAGTTGGTGTGGTAAAGGCTTGACGGAACGATCCGAACCCAATTCGTCAGTTAGCAGGATCACTCTGCCTACTCCGGCCTCCTGCGCCTTGGTCAGGGAGTTGCTGATTCCCGTGACAAGCCTGGCCCGGTCATGAGCATCGATCAACGTCCCGCCCATGTTGCCTTGGAAGACGGCGATCTCCACTCCACAGGCTGTGGCTTTTTGCCTAATGGCCGGAAGATCCTTGTTGTCCCAATTCCAGAACTCAACAGCCTGGAAACCGCTTCGCGCCGCTCGGTCAATCCTTTCAAGGAAAGGTGCCTCTGTATATAGCATCTCAATGCAGGCACTGAACTTCAACCCGCCCACTCCCCTTCGATCCAGCCTATCCTGTTACGCCCGCCGCTGGCCCAAGCCACTTCTGTTAGCCACATACTGATGATAGGCAAACCCGGCACCTGTGGTTTATCTGTTAGTACCGGGTTTGCCTGTCATGTTAGCTCACTATAACGATCAGTCGCTTGGATTTAGTATCTTCTCCATGCGTTCGAGTTGGACCTGATAATGAGCGAGGATCTTGCTGTAACCGATTTTCAACGCTTGCGCCTGGTAGGCATTCCATTCACTCCATGGTTTGTCACCCATGATGAAGGCAATCTCGTTTTGTACGCGGAACTTTGCATAGCCCGCCACGATGTCCACGGGGGCCGGCGGCAGCAACGCTCTGTTGTTGGTGGCGTACCGATCTATCTTGGTGAGGATAGTTTGAGTCCACTCCTCGATCACGGTGACCTTGTCATCCGGTTCAGGTGAAAAGCCGCTGACGACATTATCGCGCGCATCAGCCCACGGGTTGCCAAAATCGGCCAGGCACAAATCCTTGGCATTGGAAAACGGGATCGTGCCGGCCCAGTTCAGATACAGCAAATCACCGTACTTCATGAACTTGGTCGTTTCGGACATGGAACCCTTGGAGTGGACGCCATACCGTACGAGCCAGAAGCCTTCGTTGGGGAAGTTCAGCGCATCCAGCATGTGCATGATACGTTTCATTTTCCCGGTATCTTTGGCCGCCTTGACCGATACCATCAGGAAAGCCTCGGGACCCGCTTTCTGGCACACCCATTTACCGCCGCTCCTACCATTGTCCCCCTTGACTGGGTATAGAGGCGTCCATTTCTTCTGCCAGTCGTAGTCCAGCTTATGCTGCACTGCCAACCCACCGATCCAGTCAGCCGGCCCGTATATTAGACCAAATCTCTGGGATGCTAGTTTTTTCATCAATGAGTCATGATTCTGAGTGTACCAATCTGGATCAATCGCGCCCGCTTTTATCAGCTTTTGTATAAATTGCAGTAACTTCTTCCGCTCATTTTGCGCGGTGTACACCTTGCCTTTTACCAGGCGCACATCAGGGTCACCATACATCGGGAGCAGTGCCTCTATTTGCCCACCGATATCCAGGCCGCTCCCATTGGAAGTGATCCCATAGGTATCCGCAATACCGTTCCCATCCGGATCCTTCTTTGCAAAGGCGGTCAAAACGTTCAGCAGTTGGGTGTCGGTCTTCGGCATGGACAGATGCAGCTTCTCCAGCCAGTCCTTACGAATGAACCAGCACCAGTTCTCGGGATTTCCCGTAGGCTTTGGCATCGCCAAAATCTGGTTCTTGTCATCCGTTACCACAAATCTCCGTGCCGGGTCGAGCCGCATCTTGGACATAGTAGGCAAGTACTTAAGATAGGGACGCCAATCGTTGATCATGATGCCTTCACTGGTTAGACTGAGTACGTCCGATATCTCCGAAGGAGGTAAGTTTGCAATGTCTGGCGCGTCCCCGGTTATACCGCGAACTTTGACTTTGGCGCCCACCGGGGTACCAGTGGTAAATGTGAGATTGATATTAAATGTTTTGTTCAACCAAGCGGTCCACAGGTTATCCTGCGGAATTGGCCTACCGATCCAGAAAGTGCTGAAGAACTCGATGTCATACTTCTGGCTCATGTCGTCATACGAGTAGTCGGTCGTATTCGCAGGAGGATACCAGACCGTCGCGTTGCTCGCACTCATACCAGGAGTGCTCAAGGCAATGAGCAAACACACCAGGGAAATCAGGCAAACTGAAAGTGAAACGCGTCTCATGTGCAGGACTCCTTTCCTTGGCCCCATGGGCCTGTAATGTATTGTTAGGGGACCGACTCCCCCCAATACCCGTTGGACTAACCCTTCACGGCGCCCAGATATATACCTTTTGTAAAATGTTTCTGCAGGAATGGGTATACGCATAGAATGGGCAGTGTCCCCAATATGACGATAGCCATTTTTAGGCCATCGCCACTGGCTCGTACGAATGAACTGCCGGACATCTCCAACCCGTTTTGTCTCAAGAAATCCAACCCCTGCAATAGGTTGCGCAGGACTAATTGCAGTGGGTATTTCGCGGGATTGTTCAGGTACAACATTGCGTCAAACCAGGCATTCCAATGTCCCACGGCGTTGAATAGACCAATAGCCGCTAAGGCTGGCTTCGCCACAGGTATGCCGATCCGAAGCAGGAATTGCAGTTCCGATGCCCCGTCGATGCGCGCTGCTTCGTCAATGCTTTCGGGCATGTTTTCAAAGAACTGCTTAATTACCAGCAACCCCCAGCTATCCACAAGTAGTGGGACGATTAAAGCCCAGATCGAGTCTATCAACCCCGTTTTAGCTACCACCAGGTATGTGGGAACCATACCCCCGTTGAACAAAATGGTGATGAGTACCATAAAAATAAACAACTTGCGCCCTGGCATGCCCTTTCGCGCCAGTACATACGCTCCAATGGTAGTAAATGCCAGCGCGCCGAGACTTCCGATCGCCGTACGCAATATGCTGATTCCCAGGGCTTGCAGCAGTCGTATATCGGTTAGCACGACCCGGTACGCTGCCCAGGTTAACCGGTGCGGAATGATTACCACGCCCTGTGCCAACTCCGATTCGGGGGCGAGGGAGTTGACGATGATATAGTAGAGCGGGAAGACGGCGGCTAATGTGCACAGTCCAATAAACAATGCCGCCGCCCACTGGTACCAACGCTCTGATGCTACGTGCACGACGACACCCCTCTACCACAACCCGATGCCGGCAAACCGACGTGCAGCCTTGTTGGCTGCCAATACGAAAAGTAAACCGAAGCAACTTTGGAACAGCCCGGCCGCGCTGGCCAAGCTGAAATCCATATCCAATAAACCCCTCCGGTAGACCCAGGTGTCGATGACATCACCCACGCCGTAAGTAGCCGGGTTATAGAATAAGAGGATCTGCTCCCCGCCCGCATAAAGAATGGAACCCATGCTTATGGTCAAGATAAATACCATGATTGGTTTCAATTCCGGTAGAGTGATATGCCAGATCCGCCGTAACGGGCCGGCACCGTCCACGGCAGCCGCTTCGTACAAACCGGGATCGATTGTGCTGAGCGACGCCAAATAGATAATGGTGCCCCATCCCAGTTCCTTCCACAAAGCAGTACCAATAATCAGCGGCCGAAAAAGGCGCGGAGACATCAAAAACTCGATCGGTTCCTTCCCCACCGAGGTAAGCCAGTGATTGACCATACCGGAACCGGTTGCGAAAAAAGCCCATGCGATCCCAAAGACGACGACCCAAGAAAAAAAATGCGGGATGTAAAGCAACGTTTGGCTGACACGAACAAACCCACGATATTTGAGGTCATGTAATAATATCGCTAGGAGAATTGGAGGGATAAAACCGATCACCACGCGCAACAAGGCGATTTCCATGGTATTAAGCAAGACCTCAGTAAAGTCATAGGAGGCGAATAAGCGCTGAATGTTAGCAAAACCCACCCATTTGCTGCCGAATATACCTCCTCGAAGGCTAAACTTCGTGAATGATAGGATAATCGCATAGAACATCGGCTGCCATCTATAAATAAAATAATATAATAATACTGGAATGAATAGAAGATAAAGAGAAAAATATCTCCTTAGTTTTTTCTTTAGCAAACCTGGCATCGGTTTCACCTTCACCGTACGATTATACTATAAATAACACTGCGTCTAACTAGACAAATCACTGATCCAATTGGACAAACCAACGGTCGTTATGGACGATTGAACGGAGAACAAACTCAATGATCTTCTATGGGCACATCTCTGCTGAAGTGTGCTGTTTCCGCTTACGGTTTTACGAGTTATGATGGTCGTCCACCACTGAATGCTGATGATAGCGGCCCAATCGGTGCAGGCGGTTGTGCAATGCCCGGTGGGCGGCAGTCAGGGTGGCTATCAGCTGTTCGTAGACTGCGGTTTCAGCCTTGGTGCCAATCGTCTGTACATAGGCCGTGGCCCCTTCGATCTGCGTAAGGATTGTCATCGCATCCGGGGCGTTGAAGCAAGACTTGCCTGCCACGGTCACCATGATCGCGCTCGTGTGGGCGGCAATTATCTTCGGCTTGCCCGGGTAACCACCCCTCACGCGCAAAGCAATCCAACCGCTTGTATCAAGCTTCAACGCCCAATGGCCTGCATAACTGCCATTTGCTGTATCGACCGCCCGCACCTCTCGGATCTCGCCATTCACCACCAGCTCGACTTCAGTAACCGGTATAGTCACCGAGGCTACCTGCCAGACAATGTCCACCGTTCCGGCGCCTGGCAGGTCGATCCTTGCACCGGGTTCGCGCCCGTCCACACAAAAGTCGATGAGCGGACCACAACTGACGAAAGTTAGGCCCCGACGGACAGCGTTTTTCCAACTATCATAGCTGAAGGGAGCATCCTTGATCAGGGTATAGGTGCGGATTGTCCCTACCGCGGTGCCGGCGCTCATCTTGTCTGTCCCGCCCACCGCCGCCACATGATAGCCGCAGTTGAGGTAGCGATACCAGTCAGAGAGGGAATACGGGCTGATGCCTCCGTGGGGGCAACGAAAAGGTTCCACGGCGTCGATCCTCTCCAGTACAATTGCGGCCGCCCCTTCCGCTCGCGGCATGGGGAAGTGCGGGAGGATGGCTAGTCCGTTCTGGGCTCGGCATTGCGCCGCCCAAGTCGACATCGTCGCCTCCACAGGGTCTCCGAGAGCGGATTCGTCGGGCCCACCTGTCGTGACCGGCAGGATCATCCTACCCTCATAACCCAGGAGCGAAATGTGACCCAATACCGCCTGGCGGTTCTCGGTCCCTACCCGCACCAGATACTCTCCATCCCCCTCCTTCCGTTCGCCGACGGTCGTCCGGCCATCGAAATCGCCGATATTGGAAAAAAACTCGCCCCACTGACTGGCCAACAAGTTGACCACGTTGACCCCTTCAGCTTCCCCTTCCAAAAACGCTGTCTGTGGTGAAAGGAAATGCACATGGGTGTCTGCGGTGACCCACCCTTTTTGGCGCCAAGGCAGAACCCGTTCCAGTTCCACGGTCAGCGCGTCAGTCTGGGCGTCCACGGTAAAGACCACTCGCTTGGGCGTGATCTCGAATCCTTTTGTCACCTCGACGAATACCTGGCCGAAGGGCAGTTTGAACTCGGCCTCTCCATCAATGTACGTGCAATAATGCTCACCTTGGACATAGTCGGTGCCGTAGTCTTCAAACCAGAAGGGATTGGGGATGCGGTGACGGTTCATCGGCGGCAGGTACTCCCCGGCCTGCCCGTGCACGTGGATGCGGGCAGGCACTGGACGGCCCGTATACTTGTCCAGCACCCGCAGCCTGACCTTCCGCTCCGCACTGGGTATGCCGGTGAGGCTGGCACCTCCCGCCGTCTCGCTACGGCTACCAAGATCGGCCAGCTTAACGCAGCTTGCTCCCTGCTTGCCCAGATAGAGAAGTGCATCAGGATGCGCTGTATACTCGACGATGAATCCGCCCTCCGTTATCTGCGGACGAACGTTCTCTTTGCTTTCTGTCCATTGTTCGTGGTCATAATCCAGGCTCGGCCTGATCGAGATGATCTGCCCGAGATCGATGTTGAGCCAATCCTCTTCTTCACCCAGATCCGGCCGCACCTCCGGGGGCAAATCCAAGTGCAGCTTGGTGCGCATGTTCCAGCGCAGTGGATTTAGGGTCAGATTACAGGCGCTGAGGGCAAAAATGAATGTTGTACCCTCTTCTGGCAGAAAGCGGATGGCGCTTAGAGCTTTTTCCGGATGTGGGTTCTCTGCCGCATATAGCCAATGCCGCATAGGTTCACCGCTCGGCGCCGAAGTCCGGTACTGGCTAAAACCCCAGAGATGTCCCGGCACCCGTCCGCGATTTAACTCCTCCGAGTTGGTATGGAAGGAGGTCGGTTTACGGTGCGGAACGCAAGCAAAAGAGCTCTCGCCTGAGTTGTGCTGAAACTCGCTGATCTCGAAGCGCCGGCGGATCGGGAGGCGGCAGGTGGAGCCATCAGTATATACGAGGACATACTCGCAGACAAGTTCTCCCAAGCGGGGGTTCCCCATCATTGGCCGGAATATCCCGTCTGAGTCAGGGGTACTTTCCTTGAAATCCGCCGTGTGCAGGAAGACCAGAAAGCGGGCTCGGACAAGATCGGTTAGGGTCAGCAATACTTCCTCGTCTCTGAGCACCAGGATGTTGGGACGTCCACCCTCTTCACCGCATCTGAACGGGATACCCCATAGCACGTTCTCCCCGCATAGGAGGTGCTCGCGACCGGCCAGGACGCGTGTTGAGCAATCAACCTCCGTCAGCGAAACGATATTCTTATTGTAGACGCTGGCCAGAGAGATGGGGCTGAAATGTGGCGAAGGCCTGGATTCAACAATCCGCATGAAACTCATCCCCCAATAGATCGTTGTATGAAGCGTCGTCGACCTGTGCCATCCCAACACGAAGTGACGCAAGAGAATAAATAGCAAGAAAATTTAAATATTTAAAGCCCATAGCATTTCCCGTTCAGTCTAACCACAGTTCTGTCGACGTATGATGCGATTATAGCATGAGAGATGCTGCGTCTTACTGGACAATTCGCTAATTTGATTGGACAAACGAATGGTCAGATTGAACTATATGACGGTCTATGGTTTAATCAACGGTCTTCACTTTGATTACCACCACCGCACACAGTTTCCCTGTATTGAAGCGGAGTCATTCCGGTATACCGCTTAAATAGCCGGTGGAAGTAGGCGACATCCTCAATACCGACCTGCATAGCGATAACACTGATTTTGTCTGAACACTGTCTCAAGCGTTCCTTAGCGGCGTTAATCCGGACGTTAGTTAGATAATTAACAAAACTCTGACCCACCTCCCGCCGGAATATTGCTGCAAACCAGCTTACGCTCAGGTGAGCGAAGGCCGCCACATCCACGGCATTGATGTCCTCAGCATAGCGTTCATGGATCATCCGTAAACACATTTGTGCCTCGGTGCGCATGCTTCCATGGTAGCCACCTTGCGTTGTCGTTCTTTCTTGGCGATCTCCTTCCCCCGCCCTACGGCTCACTCGTCGGCACAAGAGCTCGTTTTTGGCCCTATCTAACGCGGCACGTAACTCTTCTTGGCGTAAACCGGCTTTCAACAAATAATCTACCGCGCCGTACCGCAGTGCTTGGCGAGCATAATCGAAATCACTATGGCAGGTCAACATCACCGCAACACAATTCTTACCGGTGGATTGGATGATTCCCAGCAAGTCAATCCCGTCCATCACAGGCATCGTTATATCCAGCAGTAAAATATCAGGCTGGCACCGATCCAATTCCTGCAATGCTTCCTGGGCATCCTCCGCCTCACCAGCTACCACATAGCCTGCTATCCCTTGCAAGAGCAAGCGAATCCGTTCTCGTGCCAAGGGTTCGTCATCAACAAGAAGGATCCGCACTGGCTGACTCATCGGGGGATACGCCTCCTTTACTTTGCTCGCCCATAACAAGCGGTAAAGTGATCTCCACTTGCGTGCCTACCCCAATTTGAGATGTAAGAAAAAGCCCATACCCGGAGCCATAATGCTGGCGGATCCTTTCATGCACGTTGTTTAGCCCAATGTGCCGGCCCGGGTCCAATACACCTGAAGTTGAACCCTCGTTGAGCGTTGCGACGCGCTCTGGTGATATTCCGACTCCATCATCCCGCACGGTAAGGTACAAGCGCTCCTCCATCGCCCTGGCTGCCACCCAAACGTTTCCCCCCTGCCCCTTCTTGGGTCGGAGACCGTGGAAAACCGCATTCTCGACCAATGGTTGCAGAATGAGTTTCAAGACCTGGCACTGCATCAATTCTCTCGGGCAATCGCATATGAGTTGAAAACGGCCCTGATATCGGACTTGCTGGGTGATCGCATATTCTCTTACACTCGCCATTTCATCGGACAACGAAGCAGTATCACCCAAATGACTGACGCCATACTCCAACACGTGCACCAATGATCGGATTACCTGGTGTACCTCTTCCCTTTTCCCTAAATCGACTAAACAATCAATCGAGTTCAGGGTGTTATACAAAAAATGTGGATTGATCTGTGACTGTAACACACGTAGGGCATAAATCCGTTTTTGTTGTTCCATTTCGCGCAGCTCATCAACTGATTCGTGAAGCCGTAAAACCATCTCATCAAAATCATGAGATAATTGCCCCACCTCATCGTGTCGAAAACCATGGATTTGAGGAGCCGGATCTTCTCCGAGACACACTTGCTGCATTCTGGCGGCCAGGATCTTAATTGGACTACCGAACCATCTTGCCAGCAGGCTACTGATTACAATCAAGCCAAAAATAAGGACCAGGCCCAAGATGATCCCATAGGTCCACAAAGGGTTCAGACGCGCCTGTATACGTTTCATATCAATAGGGGCGGCAACTACCCATCTGGAGTTATCTTGCAGTTGCGATATTGCATAGTTCAACGGTTCTTGTTTGCGCGAGCGAATCACTGATGCTAATTCCTCTTCGTTCGTTTTGCCTGTCACATTGGCTTTGGGCAGTAATCCTTCTTCCGGGTTGCGATCCCAGACCACGTTTCCCATTTCGCCCAGAATGATGACGCGACCTTGCCACCCCCTCAAACTATTATTAATCACCTCACCGATGGCCTTGACGCTGATTTCCATGGCCACTACATACCTGAGCAACCCTGAAGAAGCAGTCACCGGTTTAGCAATAGTCACCACCGGTTCGCCGGTGCCCCCTGCGTGTTCGTGTGGAACCGACCAGCTAATCTCCTGTGGATTAGCCTGTGCTTGGGACAATGTTCGCCGGGCTTCCTGGCTCCCAAAGTAACGCCAAAGACCAAAAGGATACCCGCTTGATGTGCCGTCGGCTTTGACAATGTATAACCCCCGAACCTTCGAGGCAGAATAGCCCTGAATCACACCTTCCATCAAATCGCACACTTGCTTGGGAGGCATAGTCGCCAAATCGCGGCGCTCCGCTAATGTGAGAACCGTACTCACTAGGCCACTCACATCAGACTGTATGGCAGTCGCCACAGTGGCCACGATCGCGCGCACATGCTGTCTTTCTATTTCCCGCACGTAATTGACCGTACGTACAAGCCCCATGGCCCATAATACACTCACGTAAAGCATACAGGATATGCCAAATAGAAGAAACAGCCGGAAAGTAATACTCGGACGAAACGGCGACCAATGCATGCTCCCACTCCAAATCCAGCTTCTCCCATGCGCGGCGCCAAACGAAATATGGGCGCTACAGATGAGGGCAGCTTACTTAATGCTTGAGTCCTTATGGCAATATTGACTAACCCGCTTCCGCTATTCGTTATACCCTCACCAAGGCGGTGTTCCTGTCGGCTAATTCCGTCCACGAGCCATGGAAACCACGTTTGCTTGTCTATGTATCTAAAT
>Ga0315284_10017409_pt1 | contig 10191 bp, 11 predicted proteins | sample YL17G09_16_MG_FD_203696 | JGI IMG/M metagenome (GOLD analysis project Ga0315284, IMG submission 203696) | Sediment microbial communities from Yellowstone Lake, YNP, Wyoming, USA - YL17G09_16 | ecosystem: Environmental > Aquatic > Freshwater > Lake > Sediment | place: USA: Wyoming | collected...
CGAGCGACATTACATCCGCCGCAGGCGGATATAATTGAAGTGAGGGAGAAAAGTAAAAATATCAATTTTCACTTTTCGACCGAATGAGATTACATCTGCGGAGCGGATATAATTGAAGTGAGGGAGTCCCGTTAGATAATTTCATATCTAATGGGACGACCGAACGAAATTACATAGCGAAGCGTATATAATTTAGGAATGAATTTTTGATTTACAAACCCAGGCCATTGCTGATTCTCTGCATCGCCTTAAGACAAATCTCAATAAATCTATCAAGCGCCAAACCCACTTCCGTGCATTTTTTGATAATTTCCCGATTGGCGCCGGCGGCAAATCTTTTTTCTTCCATCCGATTCAAAATCGAATCAACGGTCAAGTCGCTGATTTTTTTACTCGGCAAAACCAGGGCGGCGGCCACAATCAATCCGGTCAAGGGATCAACGCTGTGAATCGCCTTATCCAGTTTAGTTGTCCGCGGCGTTCCATTTTTTTCGTTGTGGGCCCGGATGGCCTGGGTAATTTTTTTATCTAATCCCAATTTTTCCAGTTCCTCGGCTGCTACTAACCCGTGTTTTTCCGGATAATCGAGCATTTCCAAATAATCGTAATCGTGAAGAAGGCCGGCCATTCCCCATTCTTCCGGGTCTTCCTTAAAATATTCGGCCAAATCCCTAAGGCAGGCCTCAACCGCCAAGGAATGTTTGACCATGTTTTGATTCTGAACTTTATTTTTCAGTAAATTAAAAGCTTCTTCTCTTGTCATTTTTAATAATTGTTTTTAATCGGCATTAAAACATACAGGTAATTTTCGTCTTTCGGCGAACGGATAACAACCGGTTTAATCTCTCCGTTGAGGCCCAAAAAAACGGTATCCGAGTCAATCCCCCTCAAACCGTCCAGAAAATAATGCCAATTCAAAATCAATTCTTGATTTTCCCCTTCAATTTCTGCGTCTAATTCCGATTTGTTTTCGCCGATGGTTGATTCTTGACTGGAAATTTCTAATTTATTTGGAGAAATGCTTTTAATTTTAATGTCATTGACCTTGCTGACAAAAACCGCCGCCAGTTTTACGGCATTAAACAAATCCTCCCGGTCGACCAAAATCGAATTCTGGATATCTCTGGGAATAATTGCTTCATATTCCGGAAAGCCGCTTTCAACCAAACGGGAAATTATTTCTATGTTTTCAAAATTAAAAAGAATTTGATGGGGGTCGATGAAAATTTTTACCTTTTTGTCTTCTTCAAAAATTTTTACTACCTCTTGGATGGTTTTTAAAGGGACGGTGACTTTCGTCTCTTCTATCTCTGTTTTAAAATCTTCGTCTTTGATTGTTTTTTCGGCTAACCTGAATGTGTCGGTGGCCACTAATTTTATTTTTTTGTTTTTTAACCAAAAAAGAACGCCGCTAATTTCCGGCCTCCTTTCATTGGGCGAGGCGGCGCTCATTACCTGATTTAATGATTTTTTGAGATCCGGGGTTTTAATTTCAATAAAATCATTTGACTTGATTTTGGGAATAATAGGAAAGTCACTTTCTTTAATTCCCTGGATAATGTTTTCCGATTTTTCGGTTTTAATTTTCAACTTGGAATCCACAACTTCCAACTCTAATTTTGCGGCGTGAATATTATTTAAAATTGCCCCTAAAATACTGGCTGGGACGGTTATTCCTCCCTCTTCAATAATTTTCCCATTTATCCAATTGGTAATCCCTATTTCCAAGTCAGTGGCGGCAATTTTAATTCTTCCTTTTTCCGTTTTAATTAAAACGTTTTTTAAAATAGGAAGAGTTGTCCCCATTCCAATCGCCCCCTCAATGTTTAAAAACCCCTGTTTAAAATTTTCCCTAAGTACTATAACTTTCATTTTATTAAATAGTAGTAGTTGTAGTAGTTAATATAATATCTCGACTTTTTAATGATTATTTTTCGTTTTTTGTTTTATTATCTTGATTTTTTAAATTGGATAAGTAGTGGAGAAAATTTGGAATTCCTTTGGATATTTGTTTAATAATCAGTGTGTATTGTAAATTTTTTCCTTAATTAAATTAATTTCCTGGGCCAAAACGCGGTTTTTTATTAAATCTTTGGAAATTTTTTTGTAAGCATGAAGAACGGTGGTGTGGTCCCTGTTACCCACTTTTCTGGCAATACTGGGAAAGGAATTTTTTAAATCCTCTCGCAGAATATACATTAATATTTGGCGGGGTTTCACCAATTCTTTTCTTCTGGAGTGGCTGATTAATTCTTTTTCGGAAATACCATAAAAATCAACAATTATTTTGATAATGTTTTCCGGAGAAATCATTCGGATTTTTTGCGCTCCGATTTCCTCCAGGATATTTTCCGCGTTTTCCAAATTCGGCGAAAGTTTCCGAATTCTTAAAACGCCGATTAAACGGGCCAGGGCACCCTCCAACTCCCTGATATTGTGGGGGAATTTTTGGGCGATTAAATTAATAATTTCATCTGACAGAGAGAAATCATAATTTTGGTTTTGAATTTTCATTTTTAAAATTGCCACCCTTGTTTCAAAGTCAGGATAAGTAATATCCGCCACCATTCCCCCTTCAAAACGAGACCTTAAACGCTCTTCCAGCGTTGAAAGAAGATAAGGAGAGCGGTCCGAAGAGATAATAATTTGTTTATTGGATTCGTACAAGGTGTTGAAGGTGTGGAAGAATTCTTCCTGGGTTTTTTCTTTGCCGCTGATAAATTGAATATCGTCAATAATTAAAACATCAACCAACTTCCGATATTTGTTTTTGATATCTTCCATTCTTTTTGTTCTAATTCCGTTAATCACTTCGTTGATAAAAGTTTCGGTGCTGACATATTTTACTTTGATTTTATCTTTATAAATTTTTTTAATTTCATTTCCGGCGGCCTGAATCAAATGAGTTTTTCCCAAACCGACGCCGCCGTAAATAAATAGTGGATTATATTTCCGGCCGAGTTCTTCGGTTACTGCCAGCGTTGCCGAATAAGCCAGTTCATTGTTGGCGCCGACAACAAAATTTTGGAGAGTGTATCTTGAATTTAATCCGGTTTTAGAGTCAATGGTGTATTCGGGGAATTCCAGCTGTTTGGGTAAATGGAGCGGTTCGGTTTTTCGGTAGGAAACCGTCACTCTGGTTTTTATTTCCGATGGTTGAATTTGATAGCAAACGTCTTTAATGTCCGGATCGAAATTTCTCAAGATTTTTAAAATAGTTTTATGATATTTGTTCTCCACCCATTCTTTGGCGAAGGCGCTTTCCAATGCCAAAACAACACCGTCGTCTTTTTTCTCTAAAAGCTGGCTGTTTTTTAACCAAGTTTGGAAGTTGGGTTTGGAGATTTGAAGTTCCAATTCTCCCAAAACCGATTGCCAAAGTTCTTTAAGGTCCATATTCACAAGATTGATTAATTATGGTGAAATTTCTTAAAATCCAAAACCGCTTAATATATATATTTAATACTAAAAATCAATATAAATGGCAAATTTGAAAAAGTGGATTGGCTGTGGATAGAGACGAGAAAAATAAAAAACCGGGCCGGGGTTTATTTAGGAAATTTTTTTAAATAGTAAGAAGATACGGCGCAGGCGAGGGCATCAGTGACGTCGTCGGGTTGGGGAATTTTTTTCAATTTCAATAAATTTTTAACCATCAAAGCCACCTGCTTCTTCTCCGCCCGACCGTAACCGGTCAGGCAAACTTTAATTTCAAGGGGGGTAAGATGAAAAACGGGGATTTTTTGGTTTTGAGCCGCCAAAATAATCACCCCCCTTGCCTGACTGATGTCAAAAGCGGTTTTCTGATTCTTGAAAAAAAAGATTTTTTCAAGAGCGAGGAGGTCGGGTTTGTGTTTTTTTAAAATTAAAGTGATTTTTTTGAAAATTTCCGCCAAAATTTCTCCCTCGTTTTTTAGTTTTGTCTCCAAACAACCGTAGTCAAGTGCCCGGAAATTACCTTTTTCAATTTTTACTAATCCGTAGCCGACTTTTTTTGTTCCCGGATCGATTCCCAAAATTTTCATAATTGAAGTGAGAGAGAAAAGTAAAAATATCAATTTTTACTTTTCGACCGAACGAGATTACATTCGCCGAAGGCGAACATAACCGAAGCATTTACTTAAAATTAAAATTCGATGTTCGAATAAATTTCTTCAACGTCTTGTTGGTCGTCGAGGGCTTCAAACAATTTTTCGTAAGCCTCCCTTTCTTCCTCAGAAATTTTTTCTGAAGTTTTGGAAATAAAATCTAGACTGGTTTCGCTGATTTCCATTTTTGCTTTTATAATTTCCTGTTTCACCAATTCCAAATCCTCCGGCTTGGTTAAAATAATTATTTCTCCCCTTTCAACTTTTATATCTTCGGCGCCGGCTTCAATGATTTTTAATTCCATATCTTCGTTTAATTTTTGATTCTCCAAAATAATCTTTCCTTTTTCTTCAAACATCCAGCGAACGCTGCCGCTTGAAGCAAGTTTGCCGCCTCCTTCATTAAGAATATGTTTGATTTCCGCGAGAGTCCGATTTTTATTATCGGTGATGGCGCTGATTAATATCGCCTTGCCGCCGGGGCCGTAGGCCTCCAACAATAATTCTTCCAAATTCCCAGATTCAATTCCTCCGGTGCCGCGCTTGATTGCCCGCTCAATGTTTTCCATCGGCATATTCATCGCGCGCGCTTTTTCAACGGCTAATCTCAATTTGGGATTCATGCTTGCGCCCCCGCCTTTTTCGCGGGCCGCAATGCTAATTAAGGCCGCCAATTTTGAGAAAATTTTGCTTTTTTTAGCGTCAGTTATCGCTTTTTTGTGTTTAATTTGTGCCCATTTGGAATGCCCGGACATAAAAATTAAAAATTAAAAATGCAAAATGAAAAACTGATAACCAAAAATTTATAAAACCACCTTAATTATATATGGATTTAGGAGAAAATCAATTTTTTCTGGAATTTTTTGTTGGTTTGATGTATAATTGAAACACAATTCTGTTAAGGTCGAATAAAAATCTAATTTTATGGACGAACAAAATCAAAAAGAAACGCCTCCAAACAGAACTCCATTGGTTTTTGACCCGAAAGACATCGAAGAAAATAAAGGAGTCGCTGCTCTTTCCTATCTTTTTATTCTTTTTTTGGTTCCCTTATTGACTAGAAAAAATAGCAAGTTCAGCCAAGTCCACGCCAAACAAGGTTTAATGCTTTGTGTTTTGGAAATCGTCGCCACTTTTTTTGTCTGGATTCCTGTTTTGGGATGGCTTCTCGAGGGCCTGATTCTAGTGGTTGTTATTTATGCCATTATTGAAACGTTGAGCGGAAAATACTGGTGCATCCCCCTCATTGGTCCTTATGCCGAGAAAATTAAAATTTAATTTTTTTGTTTTATGAAGAATTATTCTTCACGCCGTGCCAATCGCGGAAAACTTGCTTATCGGACGCCGTCCAGTTTTCGGTTCCGCCGTCATCAGGAAGTTGTCAAACAAAAAATCGAAAATTTTTCCAGAAAAAAACATCCCCGATAATTATCGGGAATGTTTTTTTAAGCAATTTGTTTCAAATGTCTTAGGCGGTATTTCTTTTTTGTTTTATCAATTTCAATGGCGATTAAATCCAATTGCCAGTTTTCTATTTTGTAATGGTTCACATACCCCAAAATTATGCGGCATAATTTTTTGATTTTGGATTTTGTCAGGTGGTCTTCCGGAAGAAGAGAATTTTCTTCTTGGTCAAAATCAACTGCCAAAGTTTTAACTTCGACAAAAAAATATTTTTTTTCTTTTTTGGCAATTAAATCAATCTCGCCCCATTTCTGCCGGTAATTGCGATCAATAATTTGATGCCCCTTTTTAGTAAGATATTTTTCTGCTAATTTTTCTCCTAATTGGCCAAGAGTTTGTTTTTGGGTTTGCATCAGTTTGATTATAGCCGGATTTTAGCAAGAGGGCAAAATGTTTCACAAACCTTGTGAAACATTATTTCGCGACATAATAATCTGGATTAGGCCAAAATCTGGCATAAAGTGTTTCACGTGAAACATTTTCGCCCATCCCAGACCTGAAAATCCGCTTCAAAAAGTTTCACGTGAAACATTTTAACCGGTTCTTGGTTTTGCCAGTGTTTGTAATAACCGGCAAAAGCCCAGTTTTGTTTCACGTGAAACATTTTCGCCTATCCTAGACCCCGAAAATTTGTTTCAAAGTGTTTCACGCGAAACATCAAAATTGGCTAAAAATTGAAAAATGGCTTAAAATCTTGGTTTTTTGAAAAATTAGCTTTTGAAACGGCAATAATGTTTCACAAAGCTTGTGAAACATTATTTTGCGACGTAACCGTGCTGGAGGGAAGCAACACAAAAATTGGGGATAGTTAGAAGGCAACGATGCTGCGGCTAGAAGGCACGGAAATGTTGCCAATCTATTGAGTCACTACGCGGGCTTGACAGCCATATTTTAATTTGCTATAATAAAATAATAGAGCCCTAGCTCTTTAAAAATATATTCCGCTGGCAGGGAAAACCCTTTAAACTAACAAGGCCGAAAGCGGAAAAAATGGAGGTGTGCGATGAATGAAATCATTGCGAACCTGATGGCGGCAAAGGTTATCGGCCACGCAAGCGAATGCATGCGCAGGCTACTTGAGGCTGGGTTGTCGTATGAGGCATTGCAAATGCCTATTGATGACCCGGAAATGCGGGGGCGGCTTGTCCGTTTCTGGATGTCGGGCGGTTTTACGCTGGCTGCCGCCGATGTATTCCACATCGTCGTGAACCATGCGGAATCCCTGGCTTTGATGATTACGGTTGGCAACTACGACTGGGTCAACCCGAATATCTCCGAGAAGAATTTCCCGGTCAAGGGCAAGGGTCAGGTCGAGCTCAATGTTGAGCTCGTTCACTACGGCAAGTCCATGAATTCGGGCAACATCGTCCAAGACATGGCAAGCCGCGGCCTTCGTCCCGCCACCTTGCCGGAACTTCTGGCTTTCGGGGCCGCTTACCTCAGCGAGCAAAGAGAGTCCCCGATCGTGGCTTTCGGTTCGGTCTGGCTGCGCTGGAGCGGCCAGGAGTATGTCGCGTTCCTCGGCAGCGATGGCTCCGAGCGCGAGTTGCACCTGCACCTCTGGGCCGGCGTCTGGCACGACGGCTACCGTTTCCTCGCTGTTCGCAAGTAACACGGTTCTTGGAGTCTTTGATTTTTAGCTCATCAGAGCTTTGAATCTTGGATTCTTTGAATCCGTCAGCCGTTCCGACGTTGCGTCGGAACGGTTTTTTATTTTCCGAAATATTTTTCTTAATTTTTTATACGATATCTATTGTTTAATTTTTATAAAAATTTAATTCATACCGTGGAAGCATGAATTAAATGGAGTAATCGTTTAAAGATATAAAAATGGAAAAAAAGAAAATGCAATAAACTTTTGTGATCTCAAAGAAAAGCGCAGCCCAGTGGCTGCGATTTTCTACTTAATTTCTTTTAATCTTAAATTTGCGTCAGCTTCCAAATTTTTCCAGTTTGTCTTCCTTTTCCTATTCTTTAAATTAAAATAAGCGGTTAAGGCGATCATTGCCGCGTTGTCAGTGCTGAATTTTCTTTCCGGGCAGAAATAAGAAACATCAGGCAATTCGTTTTTGATGGTTTTGGCGAGTCGGTCTCTTAAACTGGCATTGGCTGCCACGCCGCCGCCTAAAATTACGGATTTAACTTTATATTTTTTTGCCGCCTTGATTGTTTTGGTAATTAAAACTTCATTGATGCTGTTTTGGATTTCATTGGCCAAGGCCGGGATTAAATTTTTGATATTCTTTTTTTCTTTTTTGAGTTTTTCAACAAGATACAAAACCGCGGTTTTTAATCCGGAAAAAGAAAAATCAAAATCATTAGAGTTTAACATTGGACGCGGCAGTTTTATTGGAAATTGGAAATTGGAAATTGAAAATTTATTTGCCTCTGCGGCAATGACTGGTCCTCCGGGATAGCTCAATCCTAAAAGTCGAGCGCTTTTATCAAAACATTCGCCAGCAGCGTCGTCACGGGTTTCGCCGATTAATTTATAATTGCCCCAGTTTTTCATTAGAATCAATTGGGTGTGGCCGCCGGAAACAATTAAAGCAATCGTTGGAAACCTGAAACCTGAAATTTTTTTATTTTCCAAAAAGACAGAAAAAAGATGGGCTTCTAAATGATTAATGCCCACAATCGGAATCTGCCAGTAATAACTTAAAGCCCGGGCTAAATTAACGCCTGGCCACAAAGCCGGCGCCAGGCCCGGCCCGTAAGTAACGGCAATCAAATCAATTTTCGCCTGCCCGCCATAGCCTTCGCGAAGGAGGGGTTTTTGGTATTTTTTGAGAAAATTCAGGGTTTTCCCCGCTAAAACATCCTCTCTTTCTAAAATTTGTTTAATGGTTTTGAATTTTAAGTTGTAGTTTTGAGTTTTGAGCTTTAAATTTTGAGTTTTTAATAATTTCGCTTCTTTCAGAGCCCATTTCAAAACCGGAATCAGGTTTTTCTGATGTTCTCTTTTGGCGAGGGTCGGCACCACCCCGCCGAAAGGCGCGTGGATTTTGGCCTGCGAAGAGACAGCATTGGCCAAAATTTTAAAATTTCCTTTTTGGTCGAATTTCAAAACGCTTATTGCTGTTTCATCGCAGCTGGTTTCAATGCCAAGAATTAAAAAATTTTTCCGGGATTTCTTCATTAAAAATATAGAAGGTAGCCCCGACCGGAGTCGAACCGGTGTTTACGCCGTGAAGGGGCGCCGTCCTAACCACTAGACGACAGGGCCAAAAACAATTCCATTATGCCTGATAAAAAAAATTTTTTCAACTCTTCCTTCTTTCTTGCTTAATATCTCATTTTTATTAAAATAAAAAGGTCTTGTCCCCGTAGTTCAATGGACAGAACAGCTCCCTTCTAAGGAGCGGATGGGGGTTCGATTCCCTCCGGGGGCACCCAAAGTTGCCGAAATAGGTTAATTCTCCCACCTTATTTTAAAATGGGGGTGCATATCAATACGATATATGAATACAAAACTCGAAAAATTAAAAACGAAACAAGCCGAGATTGAAACCTTTTTTGAGAAGGCAAAAACAAAAGTGATCATGGGACCAGAACTTCGAAAATGGATCGTCGATTCAGTAACTCATTTTGCAGAAATTGGAATAAACGAGAACCTCATTGATTTATTTCTAAATAGTTGCGCATATAGAAAAGACAAGGAAGGAAAACGCTCCCACGGAGTATTTGAATTTCGATTATTAAAGAAGGGGTATGTATTAGAAGATTATGGTAGAAGCAAGGATATTAGCCCGTTCATAGTCCCGATACACGTTGCCTTAAGTGTTTCAAGAATGCTCGTCGACAAATATGAGGAAGAAGAGAGGATAATTCCCAAATCACTAACCAATATATTCCAAACAGAAAAACATCATTCTATAAAATTGGCCCTAGAAAGCATCGAATCCAACTACCAAACAAAAGACCCCCGTGGGATGATGGGCCCGCTTGTCACGGCTACAGAATTAATATGCAAATTAATTCCAGAAATTGCAGACGAGATAAATGTAAATGCCTGTCTTAGAAGACTCTACGAAGAAAAGGCGTTACGCGATAAATACCGTATAAATAAAGATGTTGTTTGGTCGCTTAATAGTGCGCGAATAATCCGAAACGAAGAAGTGATACACGCCAAGCCAGAACACGAGGGCAATATATCAATCTACGAAGCGGTGGGTTATACCCACTTACTTGTACTGTTTGCCGATTCCCTTCTAGCGTCTGGTCAATGCACTTTCGATTAAATACGTGGGGATTGAACAATCCTCGAGATGGCTCCAAATCCAGGTTCGAACTTTGTCCAGTCCGCGGCACCCAAATTTACCGAATTAGGTTAATTCTCCCGCCTTGTTTAGAATATTCTCCGAAAAAAGAGATAATTATAATCCGGTTACTGCGTTGACGATCTTGGAACCATAAATGTGACTGGGGGCCTCCGCCCCAACAACATATTCCATCGACACACCCATCAAAGAGATAGAAAAATCTACTCCATGACCAGTCGAAACGAGGCCCAAATAAACGAAATATAATAAAAAAGCATGAAAGAAAAAATTAAAGAAAATACAAATATATTAATAGACACCAATGTCTATTTAAGATTGCTCCCTATAATTCAGTGGGAGGAATTATTAAAAGTGAT
>Ga0315284_10017410_pt1 | contig 10190 bp, 15 predicted proteins | sample YL17G09_16_MG_FD_203696 | JGI IMG/M metagenome (GOLD analysis project Ga0315284, IMG submission 203696) | Sediment microbial communities from Yellowstone Lake, YNP, Wyoming, USA - YL17G09_16 | ecosystem: Environmental > Aquatic > Freshwater > Lake > Sediment | place: USA: Wyoming | collected...
CCACCACGGCGCACTTAGCACCAGACGCTATCGTAGATTCCTGAGCGGCCCCGGCCATCGTCTTGCGATCGGCACCCTTGTAGCTGAACCCGGCTTGCGTGACTCGGCCTATGTCGCGAGTTGTTGGAATATCCGTTCCTGGTGTCACGCTCAGGCTCGCGGCTTTGTTTTGATCGCCGAACTTCAGGGCTGATAAGAAACCCGAAATGTCAATATCCAGATTTTTAGATGCCTTCAGCAAAGCTACCAGGCTGCTGAGAGTGGATATAGTTTCGTCTGCTGATATGGATGCAGGAGCATCGGCCAGGGCGCCTATGAGTGCGGCGAGTGCAGTCTCGACCACTGGCACCTTGCTTCCGCTCTGGTCAGGGAATTTGGCCAGCAGATCTGTGAGGAGCTTATTAGCCGAACCACCAGCTGGGGTCGTGAGGGCGCCGAGGCGATCTTGGATGGCCGTCAGTATGGTGATATCTTCTGTTGAGAGAGCAGCAGACAGAGAAGCCGCATCCGCTGCCCTGCCTAATGGCCCGCCTAATGATAGTGTCTCTAAGTTCTCTATTGCTATTTTTAAGGCCGCTAGCGTGGTTAATAGTGGATTAGGTTCATTTTCTGTCATCTTAACCCCACATCAGATATATCGTCGCAGATCTGTTTGCCTGCATCAATGTCATATTGATCCAGACCTTGGAGAACAGATAATAGGGAACATAGTAATCCGCAGACCCATAGATTAGACCACCAGGGAACCTAAGCGCATTTCCGGAACTCAGATTATAACTATCAATCACCCAGCCGCTCGGGGTTGCGGTCTCGATAGAGACAGTTCCGTTGCCGGTAAAGTTCCCATTCACGCAGGCTATGCTATGGAGTTCTCCTATCAGGGGAGAAGAGGTCTGCTCGTGGAAGTTTCCTCTTGCATCTGCTTGGATATCGATACGCTCTACCCGCAAGTCCTGTGCCACAGGTTGCGCCGAGGGAGAACCAACAATAAGCGTAGCCTGGGAAGGGATGATCAGAAAGACAAGAGCCAGCACAATAACCAAATCAATCGTTCTCATTTCTTATCCGCCTCCTTCTTGGTGGCACGTTTTCCAAAGCTGCCGCTCATCCTGATCAGATATCCATCTCTCAATAGCTTCTCACTGGCTGGATTTTTTGTGAGCCGATGGATCTCCCCAGGGCCGAAGACTCCAACGCCGAGATCCACGTGACCTTTGGCTTCCACTGCTCCCGCCTTAAATTGTATTGCTGAAAGGTCCTTGTATTTCTTGGAATAGACCGCTAGAGTGACAAAGATATCTCCTTTAGCCTCGGCTTGTGTGACTTCCTGCGCAGTCGGTTCATCACCTTCCCGAGGAAGAGGAACCTGCGCTTCTTCAAGCTCCTCCTCCTCTATCTCTTCTGTTGATTCATCCCCTTGGGAAATTTGAGTAGGGCCTGGTTCCTCCTGGTCCATCTCTTGACCTTTACCAGGCCCTTTCTTAGGATATCTCTTCATCTGAGTATCCCTCACGTTTAAGTCCAGGTTCCGGCGCTATTGAACTTTCGCCAGGCGGTGCCATCGCAGATCAGATAATAATAGCTGCCTACAGCATCCGTTGTCGTCTTGGTATTAGCTCCGTCTATCTGTTCCGCGTTCTCGCCGTCAAGAACTACGTCAAATGATCCTGGGTCAGTCGTTACCATCACAGCTATTACTCTGCCAGCATTAGCCGATGCTGTTGGGAAGAGTAGTGTCATTGTCGCAGACGTATTTCCTACGAAATAGAAGTCCGCATCGGTGTCCTGAATCGTGTAGTCTGCACCCTTGGTTAGCGTCCGTTGCTTAATCGGCCCTGCGGTAAGTATCTTTCCAGATGCAATCGTCGTATCGCCATTAAGAGATACTGCGGCGGTCCCAGTCCCGAATGTTACTGCCCCGGTTTGGGTGATGGCCCCAGTATTAGTTAGCGTCTTTTGATCTAGCGTTTCCTGCAATCCGATAGTCGCCAAGGATGACGTAGTTGCAGGCAATGTTATAGTAGCCGTCCCTGCTTGGTTTACTATTGTAGTCTGGCCTGTCCCGGCATCTATCGGATCTATAGTAATGCCACCGCTAGTTACGCCATTTGCCCGGATATATCCTGCGCCCGCAGTAAGTGTTAGCAGCTTCCCAGCATCCAGCGTTGTATCCCCTTTTAGGCTTACGGCCCCGGTGCCTGTCGTGAACGTCTTGGAGCCTGAGATCGTAGTATCGCCGCTTATGGTATTTGCTCCACTTGATGTAGTGAAAGCCCCAGTAGAGCCCGAGAAGTCAAACACCCCTGCGCCAGCTCCACCAGCCACCGAGACAGTTAGACCCTTCCCCTTCGCAACTACGATATCACCACTAAGGGTATTCGTGCCCGTTGGAGAAGTGAACGCTCCAGAGCTGCTACCATAAGCGATATCAGAAGTGCTACCTACTGCGGTGATATCCACCCCAGAGGCTATCGAGACAGGGCCGTTTATAGTAACTGCGCCTGTTCCTGTAGTCAGAGATTTAGATCCTGAGACAGTAGCATCGCCGTTAATGGTTACTGCGCCTGAACCGGTCTGAAGTGTTCCAGAACTCAGATGATAATCCAGGTCGGAGGCTCCACCTACTGCAGCTACGTCCACACCAGATGCCACCGAGACCGGCCCGTTTAGCGTAATCGCCCCTGTGCCGGTTGTTATTGTGCTTGCTCCCGACATTGTGAGAGTTTTGGCTGCGGCAATGGTTACATCACCATTGAGACTTACCGCACCTGTCCCTGTACCAAACGTCCCAGCTCCGGCCTGAGCAAAGTTCTTTCCGCTTCCTATTCCGACATCGCCATTAAGGGTTACTGCCCCGGTGCCTGTCGTGAACGCTTTGGCCCCAGATATAGTTACATCACCATTTAGTGTGTGGGCTCCGGTTGATGTTTGGAATGTCCCGGTCATCAGGTGGAGATCTACTGCCCCGACCCCCGCTGCACCGCTAAGGCTTTTTCCTGCGGCTAAGGTTGCATCGCCGTTAATACTCACGGCCCCGGTGCCTGTCCCAAATGTGCCTGTCCCTATCATGGCGAAATTCTTACCGCTTGCTACGGTCGTATCGCCGCTTAGGGTGTTTGCGCCTGAAGAGGTTAAGAACGTTCCAGTGCCAGCCGAAAAATCAAAGTTTCCAATTCCGGCGGTCTTAGTAATACCTTTTGTTGCGGCTATGGTCGTAGCACCATTGATGCTAACTGGTCCGGTGCCTGTGGTGAACGCCCCCGCTCCGGCCATGATTAGGTTTTTACCAGATGCTACAGCAACATCACCGTTCAGGGTATTTGCGCCTGTGGTTGTCGAAGTGATGCCGGTTCCTAGCGAGAAATCCAGCTTGCTATCTCCAGCTCCAGCAACTGTCAGATCATTCCCTGCGGTGATGGCCAAACCACCGGTATAATCTATAGAGATTCCGCTGAGTTCTGCATATCCCGTTGCAGAATTGAACCAGATATAGCCATCCTTGTCAGCGCCGAAATACATCTTTGAGTTATCGGCAAACCAAGGAGCACCGCTGGGAACCATCTGCGAGCCGGTAATAATATTCTTAAGGTCCCACATGGCCGCGCCTGCCATGCCGACCGAGAGAGCCAAGAGTACCAAGAGTGCGGTAAGCGCCAGGAGCCTAATCTTTTTTATCATCTTTACCTCCAAAAATTTTAAAAGATTAACCAGCATCACTAAGTCGTGACGCCGGTAATCTTTACTATTCCTGGATTGGTCTCGGCTCCAAATCTTCCTACCGTGACCGCTCCGAAGCATCTCCTGGTTGCCGTGAGTGCTCCCTTGAACACGCCGAGGCTCTGAGTCTCGACCCTGGATACAGTCTTAGGTACGAACTCGCCCACCTTCAGGATTCTAGGACCGCCATAGCAGACTATCGCATTGGTAGATAGTGCATCCGATGAGGTTCCGGCCATCATGTCTATGATCCTGGAGCCCTTGCTATTCAGGCTCGGCGTGAAGTCTACGAAGACCATATTTGGATAGGAGTCGCCCATGTACTTCTTCAGGCTTTGATTCACGTTATGGATGAAGTCCAAGCCCGCGATGCTTGTCAGAACTTTCGTCGGGAAGATCACTAGGATATTCTGCGCTTTGGTGACTGCTATTCCGCTATTGTAGCTCAGATCTTTCAAAGCTTCAGTGATATCGACTTCCACTACCGAGGCAGATGTCCAGTAGCCGCTAGCGGCATTGGTCTCTCCGGGATGTGCCAGGAGTTCCTTTATAATCTTGTAATCGGCCACATTGGCATAGAATTGGACTGAATCCTGAGCCTCTGCATCCATTACTTGGGGGATCGTCCCTTCTCTGATAGTGTCATCAAGACCCCACCAGTACATGTCCCAATAGAGCCGCTCCCTCTTATGCTGATAGCTGGCATGGGATGGATCTATAGTGGCATTAATCGGGACATTGATAACACCTGGGTTCGACTCGCGGGCGAAGAATTCTATATATTCCTCATCCAGATCGAAAGAAGGACCTTTGAAATATGAGAGTAGTTGACTCTCCTTGATAACAGTCTGATCGATCAGCTCCAGGTTTCTTAAACCATAGGCGTAAGCCTTATTGAGCAACCCCATGTCGCCAATCGTCAGGATTCCGGGTACTTCGGGCATTTATTTCCTCCAAAATGATTTATATGAGATTTATACTGTAGAGGCTCCGGGCTCGACATCCAGATAGCAGGGAACCTTATCGCCTGTTGCTGTCGTGGTCAGGGATGCCATGTTTCGCGGGTAATGGCCTATCGGTCTTGCGGTGCCTGATGCTTCTGTTGCGCCGCCGTCTACTGCATCATCCAAGTAGATTGCACAGCCCGCCGTGAATGTACGGCTCGTTACTCCGTAGACATGGACTATCGACTTGCATCCAAGCGGGAAATAGTTGCGCTTATCCCCGGCAACTGCGGCTTCATGGGCGTCCGTCTTAGGATCTTTCTGGGATTCGGCTATGACGCCGATAGCTGTATCTCCCTTGGCGGTAATGAGGGCAGCTCTGTTAGCAGCACTGCCTTCCTTGACCAGCATACCCTCCTTATATGTTCCAGCATCTACCTCAATCATCCAAGGCAGATTTGCGAGAGATCTTACGAGAGCCATTTACTTCCTCTCCGGATAGATTTCTTTTATGAGCTGCGAAGCGGGTTTGATGCCCATCTCAATGAACTTCTGGTCCCTCTCCTCTGCGCTATTTGCGCTCAGGGCTGGAACCACTGGCTGGCCTTTGGGCACATACTTGAGATCCGCATTACCGGCGAAGGTCATCTTATCGGGGTTCGCCAGAATCCAGGCGCCTACATCAGCCTTGATCTGCTCCCATAGGGCATTGGCCTCTTCTGCGGTCTTGGCTATGCCGGGCTTAAGTTGATCCATGAACGATTTCTTTCGCCCCTCTTCCGCCACAGTTGAGGCAATTACTGCGGCATCTGCCTCTTTCTTTACTCTTTCTTTCTCAGAAGTTTCTATAGCCGAAATTGTGGTCTTCTGAGCATCGATGGTCTTCGCCTGCTCGGTGATAGTCGCCTGGGCCTTGCCAAGATCATCTGAGATTGGCTTAATAGCCTCCTCAACGGCAGCATTTACCATCAGCTTGAGTTCCTTATTCTTCTCTTCCATTCCTTCCTCCGGTATTGGTATTTTATGTCTCTGAGACATAGCCGCCAAGCTAGGCGCTGGAACGGCCAACATAACTCTCAGTAGTTGGACAAGCAACTTCAAGGCATCTATGCCTGCCGCAAACTGGTCTTTGCATTCCAGAAGATCTAATATTTTATTCTGGAGCGCAATCTCGTCTATCGCCTGATTGACTAAAAAAGCAGGTTCGCCTTCTGTCTTTAGCTGTGCCACGGCTTCTTTGATCTCTTCAGGTGACCTAATCTTGCCTATGCTATCCTCTCCTGTTTTTGAATTTATGAGCATCCCGCAGTCGTGGCACGCTGGCCGCAGCGGGGTTGCAAAATGATCATACAGAAACGATTTCATTTCGATAAACGTATAAGGTGTACCATCCTCCCATAGTTTAGGAGCAGGCAGATTCTTTTTATCGCACCAATAGCCTGGGCTGGTGCCTATTGAATTTCCTTCTTCGAGTGCCTTGATCTCCTCTGGATTTAGCTTGGATTCGTCCAGCTCATAGATGCCCCTAGCGAGTTGGTTCTTCTCATCTGCTAGAGCCTCGGCTATCCTCCCTATGATATCTGCTTCATTATCGATAGGCACAAAATCACCGGAGATTGGATCTTCCGGGTGCTCACCACGGATTATTGAGGTGCCGACCATTAATGGGATAGAGTCTTTCCACTCGTCCCAGGGCTTCAGGCCTCCATTGTAGACGCCTGTCCTTTGAAGAACACCAGCAACGTAGATCTTGCCGTTCTCTCGTTTGATGATCTTCGACTCGGATTCCAGGGCGCCTTTGCTCATCTCTTTTGCGGCCTCAAAAGAAATATACTTTTTAATTCCGTTATCCTTGAGCCATTTCTTCGCTTCTGCTGCGGTGAATTTGTCTTTCGGGAATCGGTAGGCCTGGACAGTCATCGTGGTTTCGCCTTTGAGATGGCCCTCGATAGCCTTTACACCATGAGTTCCTAGTTCCTGAGTCCTAAATGAGTCCTTCTCAAAATCACCTGGATCTCGAATCCGGCAAGCATGTTCATTAGGATATGGCACGCCTACCCCCTCGCTTTGGGATTATGTTTATTCCCTACCTTCAAGTAGACCTCTGAATATGAGCACGGCTAATTAAGCCGCATCAGGAGGATTAAGATAGCCACTCATATATATTTGTTTGCGTACTTTAAGTGTTTTCGATATCTTTTCGCTATCTGTAGAGTTATTATAATCTTCGTTTTAAGAATTAATTATTTAGCTTATTTCTGATTCAAACGCTTCGTTATGTAAAATAGTCAAATTTTATGTTTAAATAAAAATCGATATCAGTAAAGGTTATTAAAATTAACTTAATCAATATATTATTTTGGGGGTCTTTTTATCAATAGAAGGTACGAACCAGATAAGAGAGCGGTGCTTTATTTTTTGAATTGTGCCTAGACTCGCTCTGTATTCTCGTCTTTTTATCATGAAAACTCTCGCGTCTTGTGGCACATATTTTTATTTCCTTCGGTTCGATAGTAAATAGTCGCAAGACATTCTCATGATATTTATCTGTTCCTTCTTCAAGCATGAATCCTAGCACCTTAAATTCTTGGTTAATTTTCCAATCATTCAATATTGGTTGCGTCAACTACCACAACCTGAAGGATGTGGCTTGCGACTACGCAAAAAGTCGTGTCGCGTTCGGCTGGTTGACTACCGGACTAGCGAAGTCCTGGTGCTTCATGGGTTTCCCTCCGCTTCTGCAGCCTGCCTTGCATGGAGATCTTAACGCTGTTGTTGCCAAGTCTTTCCACTTGACTCAGACCAGCTCCTTGCGGAACTCATGCCACGCAAAGCGACTTGATCCACGTTCACCGTCTATCTCTTGAAGACGATTCAAGAGTGCCCTACCTTCCTTTTGGAAGGCGTGAATCTGTTTCCTGGACTGTCGCCAGGGAACTAAGCTTATATAGGACTTAATACTATTTAAGGGTTATGTTCACTTGCATACAGGTTAAGACGGAAACCAGGGATCGCCTGAAATCGATAGGTAAAAAGGGAGAATCGTATGATAAGATCATCAACCGGTTGTTGGACACGGAATCTAGCAAGGGGCACGATTCATCCGCACCCTGAAGGATGCGGTCTTCTCTGCCCCTTGACCCCAGATTTCATAAAAGGATGAGACTAAAAAAATAGGGGTTGGGGGCTCGTAATGAGCCCATTACAACATGTGCAGTAGATAGCGATTTTAGATCTTATCGAAGGTCGGGACCAGAAGCTCGCTCAAAGCTGTCGCATTCCCTGAGAAGAGGCTGATCAAGGCTTCATTATGCAGCCGGATCACTGGATTCACCATATCTACCATCTGATTATAGGATAGCTGCCCGGTAAATGTCTCTTTCGCGAAGATCTTGGCTGTATTCATGCTCCCGACTACTACGCCAACCTTGAAGCACTCGTTCGCAAGGGAAGCGGCTTGAGACTCATTCAGCGGATAGGCCGAACTCATGGATGCCATTAGGCAGACAGCCAGGATTGCCAATGCCAGTATCGTTTTCATGGCAAAAATAAATAAAAGAGATGCTATTTATAGATTGCTTAAGGCCTCCAGGGCATCGAGACGGCGCTTGATAACCTTTAGTCCGTCACGCAACTCCTCTAATGATTTGGAGCTATTGATTCTTCGTCTCTCTTCAGTCGTTAAGTGCCTCATTTCGCATCATCATCCTCTTCGCCCCACGATCCCATGCCGGGGTATTCTGCGGCAAGTTGGCGGCGGGCTTCTTTTCTAATAGTCTTAATATACGTCTCCGGGAAGTCATTTGCGCCATTTATAATCCACCGTTCGAAATCATCTCCAGTAAGATCCTGTGCATTCATCCCATAAGCGTTGCCCCTTGCCCGCTCCTCCACCAGCGCCTCGCGGAGCTGGGAGATCATGGAATGTAGCCGCTCAATTTCGGCTATGGCTTCTCCAACAAGCATTTCGGCATACGTTTCAGTTATATAAGTCGGTTTGTTTTCAAGATAGTCCTCGGCTCGCTGGAGCCAGGTATCATCGACTGTCATCGCTCCTCCTGCAGGGCGGGCCGAGGGCAAATTTTAATGCAGATTGCCGCCCTTTATACCATCCCAATTTTCGGTATGCGGCGAAAAGACTATCAAGAGCTTCCTTTTCTAATTCTATAGCGGTATCCAGAGCTTCCCGGATCTCCTCTTCGGATCTCATGTTCTAGTCCTCCATCGCAGTGCCCCCGCAGACGCAAGTCATGACTTATCCTCCTGCGCCTCCATTCTGCGAGCGGCTGCAACGAGACGGCGAAAAATTTCGAGATCGTCTAATGCTAAATCCTTATTGCCTCCGTCTTCATCAAACAATTCAAATTGTAATTCCAAAAAGCTGATCAGTCTATCTAATGCGACTGTGTCTCCTGATTGGAAGCATTGCAGCACCTCCAGGAGAGCGGGGGCGGCGTTGCGAAGAGCTGCTATTAGGTCAGCATCTTCTTTCGTATCAAATTCTCCGAAATCTATATAGTTACGCAATCCATATTGATCAATATAAGAACGCCAGACTTCATATTTCCAAGTATTACCTGCCGCGAACAGTTCTGTAAATTCGCCTTCCCACTCTGCTTTCGGCTCTGACTGAGTTGCCTTCTGCTCAAGAGCCCGGAGCTGTGCGACCTTATCGATTAGGGTCACTTCTTCATCATCTCCTCACACTCATCACACATGAATTCAAAATAATCGACATCCTCATCAACTGAGTACCAACCGAGACATTTCTTGCATTTTCTTGAATATACTATCATGGCTTCCTGGCCTCCTCTGGATTCATCATTTCAACTAAGTCGGTATTATCCAATCTCGTTCGGGGGCCAATGATTCTATGATTTGTTCTGTTCTGAGATTCCAGCTTCGCGATGCGATCATTAAGCTCTCCTAGCCACCGAGCTTGGCGCGCACGTACTTCATTGATTAGCTCCAGTTCAGCTAGGATGTCACGATGAAGCTGGGCAACCATCTCATGCCATCCATCATGCGAGCGGAGATACTCTTCATAGGACTTCATGACCGGGGCTCCTGAATCTGGATTTTCACGTTAGCCCTGCATATGGGGCAGCTTACGTAGAATTGCTTGCCTGGATTCTTTTCTATCCACCTTTCGCGACTCCATCCTGGTCTATAGTGCCACTCATGACCGCAGGAACATTTCGCGGGGATCTTCATCCAAACCCTCCTACTTGTATACTATCAGTTATCAGCTCGGCTTTAAAGTGGTACTTCCAAGGAGTTGTGAGGTTCCTATTAGCCTCTTTTATCATGTCCTCGAAATATCTAGAAGCATCGGTGAAATGCCTATCCTCTTCTTGGATCTCAAAAATTACTCTGATCATAATAGGTAATAATAATAGGTAATATTAATAGTTTTCCGTCTAAGATTTTAGCAGGGGTTTAAGAGGTATCCCACCCGAAAAGCAATTGCCCTAGAATCGCTATCGGTGACTTATTAACAATATTATAAATACATTTCTCAACCTGTTA
>Ga0315284_10017412_pt1 | contig 10190 bp, 10 predicted proteins | sample YL17G09_16_MG_FD_203696 | JGI IMG/M metagenome (GOLD analysis project Ga0315284, IMG submission 203696) | Sediment microbial communities from Yellowstone Lake, YNP, Wyoming, USA - YL17G09_16 | ecosystem: Environmental > Aquatic > Freshwater > Lake > Sediment | place: USA: Wyoming | collected...
GTATCTGACCAAACCGACGATTCAATAAAAAAATACCTAGCGTTAAGCAAGCTAAAAACACATAAAAATAAACCAGCGAGATTCTAAAAAAGACAATTGGCACAGCCAAACCAAAAGCAATTAAATAAAAAGTTGAGAATAAGCCAATAATAAATTTAAATTCTTTACCACTATTAAAAAAATGACCTAAAATTTCGCCAAGCCAAATAGAAAGTATCAGCAAAAAGCAAATCGCCCACGGAACGCCAACTAAAACATTTTGCCAAAAATAAGTATTGATAAATAAAATAACAATCGACAAAAAAGCTAAAATAATAAACAAAGATTTAACGTCTTTAATTTTTCGCCAAAAGTTCATAACCTTCCTCTATCTTTTTTATAATTTTGTTCTGATTATATTTCTCTTCAACTTTTTTGCGCCCCGCTTCGCCCATTTTTTTTAATAAATTTTCGCTTTCTAGCAAACTTTTTATTTTTTTTACTAAATCATCAACGTTTTTTGGCTCAACTAAAAATCCCGTTTCTCCGTCATCAACCACGGTTCGCACGCCCGGCAAATTAGAGGCAATGCAAGGTTTTCCACAAGCCATGGCTTCGAGTAAAACAATGCCAAAAGATTCTGAACGATTAATTGACGGTAAAACAAAGATATCAGCTAAATTATAATAATCTGGCAAATCATTATCACTAACTTCGCCGGTAAAAATAACTTTTTCTTTTATGCCCAAATTCTCCGCCATTTTTTCATATTTTGTTTCCAAATTTCCTTTTCCAACGATAATTAATTTGAAATTTGGAATTTGAAATTTGAAATTTCCTACTGCTTCTAGCAGTAGGCTGACTCCTTTAAAATAATGAGCTTGATCCAAACCGCCGACAAATAAAATTATTTTATCGCTTTCTAAAAGGTTATATTTTTTTAGCAAATCTCTGTTTTTTTCTCCTGGTTTAAAAAACTCGGTATCAACACCATAAGGAATTTCAATAAATTTTTCTTTATTTTTTTTGAAAAAATTGCTCATTGGCCCAAAGCTTTCAACATAATCATAAGAAGAAACTAAAATTTTGTCGGCTTTTTTGAAAATATTTTTTGCAACTAATAAATTATAGGGCTTAATTAAAAAAGATAATACTTTTGGCACACCAAGATCCATATGATACTGAATAACTAATGGTTTTTTGATTTTAGAAAAAAGAAGTGCTTCAGTCGCGCCAATAAACGGATAATGCAAGTGAATCACATCAAAATTATTTAATTCTTTAGTAACGCCTGGCACCAACGCCGCATTGCCATATTTCAAAATCGGTTTTAAGTAAATAGTTTTGAATTTTGGATTTTGATCATTTGGATTTGTTTCGAATTTAGGATTTAGGATTTCGAATTTACCGCGTCCATAGTCCGGTGTAAAAACCGTTACTTCATGACCAAGTTTCGTCAATCCAATAACCTGTTGATAGCAAGCATTGCCAATACCACTTTTATACGGCGGAAAAACTGTCACCAGATGAGCAATACGCATATTCTATATTTTAACATTAAACTATTAAAATCGTACCAATAAACATCAAAACAATAGCTAATAATTTTACTAAGATTATTCGGCTGCCAATTTCCTCTTTTAAAATTTTGGGCCAAAATAAACTCAAAATTATTGAATAAATTAAAACAAAAAATGGTTGGATTGAGCTCAGGGTCTCAACCAATGAAACAAACCCCAAAGAAATGGCAAAAAAATTAATGCCTCTGGCAGTAATATCCAGTGCCTGCGTACCAACGAATAAAGAGAGTAATTTCATTTTATTCTTTCGCAGTGCTTCTTTTAATTCCAAAGAGTAGAAAAATACAACCGGCAACCAAACCAAAATTATTCCCAATAATGAATAAGTAAGAATCGTCCAATAATCAGTAAATTGTAATAAATATTTTACTAAAATAGCGAAAATAGCGAAAAAAAACGCGGAAATCAACATCCAGCCAAAAGCTTTATTAAATTTAATTTTAAAAATATTACGAGTAGAAATTAGAATGGTGCCGACAATTAACAGAATAATACCAAGATAAATTGCCGGTTTAAAAATTTCACCCAAAAAAATAGCGGCCAGAATGGCAACTAGAATTGGCGCGAGATAAAAAATAGGTACAACCCTTGATATTTCTTCAATTTTAGCGGCTTTAAAATAAAAAATATTTAAAAGACCGCTGCAGATTCCACAAGACAAGGCTAAAATTAAATTTCCCGGTGATAATGGATCGACACCTTTGATAAAAAAAAGAAGGACGCCAATCATAAAAATGATCGGCGTTGAAATTAAAAAAGAAACAATCGGGTTCTTGACCAGTTTATCTAAAATGTATTTATCTAAAATATTAACTATCCCCCAAATTGCCGCTGCTAAAATAGCTAAAACAAACCAAGGCATACCAATTTTATTAAAAATTTTGAGATATTATCGAAAAAATTTTTATAAGAAAATTGAGTATCCCGCCTCAATTTTGCCTGACGAAATTTAGAATAACCTTTATATTAAATTCTAATTTTATTTAATTCTTGCCACTCGCGGGTGGCGAACAGCCACATTCCTATTGGGCGAAGCGAGTGGCTCAATTTACTATTTACAAAATTGGGGCTGGGATAAATTTTTTTGAGATTTGGTGTGTGGATAAATAATTCAACTTATTCTAAATTCTTTTTAAAAAGTGAAAATCTTTTGCGCCAAGACATTGGCAACCATTTGTAATGGCTGCCGAGCCAAAAACCTAAAACGCGGAAACCTTCGTAAATAATCAAATCCGGCAGATATAAAACAAAAAAAACATTTCTTTTCCAAAATAAAAAACCAATTTCGCCTAAAAGATATTTAAAACCGCTACCCCAAAGTGTTTTTTTATTTATTAAACCCAATTTTCCCAAGCTTAAACCAGAGTCAAAGTTTCTTTTGAAGTTTTTCCAAAAACCATAATTATGCGAATGAAAAACAACAGAATCTGTCGCGTAAAAAATTTTGTAACCAGCTGCTATCGCCTGCTTTGCCCAGGCCTGATCTTCGCTCATCGGAATATTTTCTGGAAATTTAATTTGTTCTAAAATCTCTTTTTTGATAGCTGAGGAAACATTAGAGAAAAAAACATTTCCCAAAAGATTATTTTTTTCTTTTTCTGGATAAAGATAGGAAATAGCGTAGCGTTGGAAAGGGTTGGTGTGTTTATATGGAACCTGACGAGAAAAAACACCGGCTGCATCAACTTTCTGCTCAAGCGGTTGAACAAGGTTTTTTAGCCACCATTCGTTTTGCGACAAAGCATCCTGACTTAAAAAAACAATATATTTACCCTGGCAAAGCGTTAAGGCTAAATTTTTTGTTTTGCCAAAATTAAATTCTGCTGGTTGAATTTCCAGAATTTTAGCGATCTTAAATTTCTTAGCGATCCTCAGGGTTTTATCAGTTGAACCAGAGTCAATAATAATTATCTCAAATTCTTTATCAATTTTCTGATTAAAAACAACGGCCAGAACTTTTTTAAACCTTCGCCCAGCATTTTTAGTTAAAATTACAATTGAAATTTCCACCATTGAATTAAATTATTTTAAAAAAATCTATTCTAATATTCTCAAGAATAACAGAATAGATTTGCCTCGTTCCGTTAATTTATGACGAACATTTAAACCAGCATATCTTTTAAGAACTAAACCAGCAATAGCTAATCTTCTGATATGATCAGAGGCCGTTTTATAATTAATCTTTAGGTCTTCGGCTATTTCAAAAACAGAAAGTTCTGGATCGTTTTTCAATAATTCCATAATCTGAATTCTTCGATGGTTGGCAAATCCCCTGACCAATCTTTCAAGTTCTCGATAGCTTTTTTTATTTTTATAAACCATAAAGTTTCTGCTTCCCCAAATTGACTATTCTAATATTCTCAAGAATAACGGAATAGTCAACCCGTTCCTAAATTTATTAAATTTCTATTTAAAAACATTCTCGCATTTTCACCTTGTCCAACGTATCCATCAACTGGCGGAGAAGTTAGAATCATATAAGAATGTTAATTTTACTTTTATTCGTTTATCTTTAAAGATGATAAATGACGTCTTTTCTTTCAACCACGATCGACCAGCCCATTTTTTTCGCCAATTTATAGAGATTTTGGTTGGGATTAAAACAAATTGGTTTCTCTACCATTTTTAAAAAAGGAACGTCGCTTTCAGTATCACCCACGCCAATTGATTTTTCCAGCGTCAATTTTTCTTTTTCAATTACCCGTTTTAAAATTTGTGATTTATCGCCAACAAGCGTTGGGCAAAGCGTCTTACCGGTAAATCTTCTTTTTTTGTCAAACTCATAAAGCTCACCATAAACTTTATCAAAACCCCATTCTTTACAAAAACTCTCAACAATTAATTTAGGAGAATGAGAAATGGCTAAAAGATAATAATTTTCCTTTTTTAATTTTCTAACAAGATCGCGAGTATAACAATAAACCCTGTCTTTATGGAAAATAATGACTCTCTTGACAACCTTCAAAAAATGATGATAATTTACATTTTTAATATTTTTTTTAAATGCTTTAACAACAGCATCAACGTAGTTTTCATAACTATCTTTACGGTCTAACCATCTCTTATGTGCGCGAATATAAATTTTTTCCGTCGAAGACGCAAAAATTCCCTCTTTAAGAAGAGCGCGGACAACTTCAATGAGCAAGCTAGAGCGAAAGATTGTTCCATCAACATCAAAAATTGCCACGTGTTTTAAAATTTTTTTATTCTTTACCATTTATTTGCGCTTCAATTGATTAAAACCCAATAATTATTAGTTACTAGTTACTGGTCCCACCTCAGCGGGATCCCGCTATGGCGGGATTATTAGTTATTAAGTTATTCATGGCCTTTGATGCCGATTTTAAAAATGTTGTAGAAAAATCCAGTAAAGATGATCTGAATACCCAAAACGATCAGTGTCATTGAGGCCAAAGATTTTCTTACTTCTGATAATGCGCCGAAACCTCCCTGAGCCCAAATAACATAGACCCAGATACCAAGACCTAGGCCGACGAGAAAAATAATCAAGCCAATCAAAATTAGTTTTTCCAGCGAGAAATTTTTAAGATAAAAATTAACTAATTTGCTTTTTGGCATCAAGCCCTGTGAATAAGCGTAAAGCTTTGTTAATAATCCAAATGAAAAAACTTGATAACCAAGTAAAACTAAAAGCGCGCCCAAAAACATCGGGTGAAGATGTAAAATCATTCTGCCAATTCTAAGTTCGCCAAAAGTCATGGCAATTAGCAAAACAAGGCCAAGTAAAAATAAAAAAATACCGGGACCAAGAAAAAGCCAGTTTGGTGCGTAAAGCAACATAAATTTTAAATGACGCCAGCCATCGCGAAAAGGTGAAAGTTTTGACTCCCCTGCTCGCGGATAATAATTAATTGCCACCTCTTTAATTTTAAAATTCTGCCAGGTTGATTTAACCACCATCTCCGAAGCGTATTCCATACCGGTTGTTTGTAAATTCAATTTATCATAAGCGTTCCGAGTGAAAGATCTCATGCCGCAATGCGAATCGCGAATTTTGGTTTTAAAAAACAGACGTAAAATGCCTGATAAAATTGGGTTACCGATTTTTGACAAAAATCCCATGGCGTTTTTTTTCATTAAACCAGCAAACCGATTGCCCATCACTAAACCATAGCCCTCTTCAAGTGGTTTAATAAATTTGTCTATTTCACTAAAATCATAGGTATCGTCAGCATCAGCCATAATAATAAAATCGCCCTTGGCTTCGGCCATGCCACGATGATAAGCATTGCCATATCCTTTTTTTGGTTCTGTTACCACAATCGCGCCAACATTTTTAGCAATTTCAGCTGATCTGTCAGTTGAACCGTTATCTGCCACAATAATTTCTCCATCCAAATTATATTTAGCAAACGCTTTTTTTATTTTCTCAATACAAGCACCGATCGTTTTTTCTTCATTCAAACAAGGCAAAACAACAGAAATTTTCATGGGTTTATAAATAATCTATTTTAGAAAATATTTCACTAAGTTTTTCAAATGCCTGCTTATTGCCTCCATAAAATATTAATTTTTCTGGCTGGAGAAGATTTAACTTACCCAAATTAACAAAATGACCACCGACTTCTTTGATCATTAAACTTCCGGCAATTTCTGGAAAATTATCTTTAGTCAACGCAACAAAACCGTCATAATGACCACAAGCAACATAACAATAGTTTAAACCAAAAGAGTTTAAATTACGATAAAGATCAAATTGAGTTAATTCTTTAAAAAGATTTTTCCTTGTTTCTTCATTTTCTAACCAAGCAACTGATAAATTAAAAATAATTTTTGAATTTCTTCTAGGTTTGTTTTCTGATGGCTCAATTTTTTGACCATTATGAAAAAATCCGCCGCCATCAAAGGCATAATAAAGATCATTTATTGACGGATCGTAAACAACACTAAACTTAACTTTTTTGTTTTGGGTATAAGCCGCAACAATTGCGTAATGAGGCAAACCCTTAACAAAAGCCCTTGTCATGCTAATTGGGTCTACTACCCAGATATTTTCTGCTTCTTCAAAATTAAAATGCTCTTCTTCGGCAAATAATTTATGACTTTTATCAAATTTCGTAATGATTTTATTCAAGCCCCTTTCAATCCTTAAATCTTCTTCGGTTAAATATTTTTTGGTAATTCCAATATCTTTGACATTTCCGGCTTTTTTGACTAATCTTTTGCCAGAATCAACAACAAAATCTATTACTTGTTGATAAATCTTCTCCATATTTTCTTATTTTATCGCTTTTTGGATGTTTGGTCAAACTCCGTAGTAGTCCGCCAGCTGGCGGATCACTACCTGGTCAATCCTTCAACCTTGCAGTTCGACCCTGAGCTCACTGCCGAAAGGCTCAGGATTTATTCCCAAAAGCAAAAACGCCTTAAAGGGCGTTTTTGCTTAATTCGTTGCTAATTAGATTTTAATTTGCCACCGCCTTTGGCGGGATCCCGCTATGGCGGGATATTAATTCGCAAGTCAGTCTTCCAATGTTGACGTATCACCAATCGGCTGGCCGAGTTCTTTGGCTTTCAGCACGCGGCGCATAATTTTGCCGGAACGGGTTTTGGGCAATGAATCAACAAATTCAACTTCACTGGGCATGGCAATGGGCCCAATTTCAGTCCGGACTTGTTTTTTAATTTCTGCGACCAATTCATCAGAGCCGATAAAACCTTGTTTCAGAATCACAAAGGCTTTGACTGCCTCACCTTTGATTGGATCTGGTTTGCCAATGACGGCTGCTTCAGCCACGGCATGATGAGAAACAATGGCACTTTCAATTTCAGCGGAACCCAGACGATAGCCAGAAATTTTTAAGACATCGTCAACGCGGCCAATGATCCAGAAATATCCATCCTCATCTTTTTTGGCGGCATCACCGGCAAAGTAAACCCCAGGAATTTTTTCCCAATAGGTTTTCTTATATCTTTCTTCATCTTTATAAAGATTTCTAAGCATGGCTGGCCAGGGTTTTTTAATAACCACAAAACCTTCTTCACCAGGTTTAACTGGGTTTCCTTTATCATCAACAACATCAGCCTCAATACCAAAAAATGGTTTGCTGGCTGAGCCTGGTTTAAGCGGCGTTGAAGGAATCGGTGTAATCATCTGCATACCGGTTTCGGTTTGCCACCAAGTATCCATAATCGGACATTTTTCATGGCCGATTTCTTTATAATACCAAAGCCAAACTTCTGGATTAATTGGTTCGCCAACTGTGCCAAGTAATCTCAAAGACGACAGATCATATTTTCTGGGATATTCATCGCCGTATCTCGCCAGAGCCCTTAAAGCTGTCGGGGTGGTATAAAAAATTGTCACTTTATGTTTTTGAATTATTTCCCAAAATCTGCCTGGATCGGGAACGTCTGGCGCGCCCTCATAAAGAACTTCAGTTAAACCGCAAATAAACGGCGCGTAGGTAATATATGAATGGCCGGTAATCCAACCCGAATCAGCAGTGCACCAATAAACATCGTCTTTGGTTGGATTAAAAATATATTTCATGGTGGCGTAAATGCCAACCATGTAGCCGGCTTGGGTGTGAATAATGCCCTTGGGAACGCCAGTGGTGCCAGATGAATAAAGTAAAAAAAGAGTATCTTCGGCATCCATTTCTTCAGCTGGGCAATCAGCAGAAACTGTTTCGCGAATCTCATGCCACCAAAAATCTCGGCCCTCTTTCATGGCTACCGGTTCGCCGCTATTTTTAACATTAATAATCTTTTCAACGGTTGGTGTATCTTTAACTGCTTCGTCAACCATTTCTTTTAATTTAACCAATTTTTCGCGATAACGACCGTGATCAGCGGTAACGACAACTTTTGAACCAGCGTCTAAAATTCTGGTTTTAATCGCTTCAACGGAAAAACCAGAATAAACAACCGAATGAATAACGCCGATTCTGGCGCAAGCTAAAATAGAAATAATTTGTTCTGGAATGCGCGGCATATAAATGGTTGCCCGATCGCCTTTTTTCAAACCAAAACTTTTTAGCACATTGGCAAAACGGCAAACCTCTTCATAGAGTTGCTGATAGGTCAGCATTTTGCTGTCGCCAGATTGCGCTTCCCAAATTAAAGCGACTTTGCTGCCAAGGCCATTTTTAAGTTGCCGATCAAGCGCGTTGTAGGTCAAGTTTAATTTTGAACCGACAAACCACTTAGCAAATGGTGGTTGCCAATCTAAAACTTTATCCCATTTTTTGAACCAGGATAAGTTTTCAGCTTCATTTTCCCAAAATTTTTCGGGATTTTTGATTGATTCTTGATAAAACTTTTCTGGATCTTTGACCAGTGCTTTCTCAAGAATTTCTTTTGAGGGCTGAAATACGTTTTCGTTCATAGGTTAGTTATTAGTAATTAGTAATTAGTTATTAGTAATTTAGAGGCGAAGCCTCTTAAGATCTTTTTTAGTTAATAAACCTTCTTGGGCGCCGACAATTCTAAGATTAGCGGCGCTATTTATAATTCCAAGTTTCAACGCCTTGTGGCTTTTATGAAAAAGAATCAAGCCAGCCAGAAACCCAGACGAGAAAGAATCTCCAGCCCCAGTTGTATCAATAATTTTTGTTGATTTTGAAGCCTCATACAATATTTCATCTTGATCCATCACATAGGCGCCATCCGAACCACAGGTAATAACAATAATTTTAGGTCCAAGCTGAGCAAGAGATTTCAATAAAAACGACATATTATTTTCGTCTTTACCGCTTAACATGGCTGCCTCTTTACGATTAACAATCAAAATTTCTGTTTTTTTAAGAAAAGGGGCAAGTTTTTTCTTGCCAGCTTGCAGTTGAATCACGCTTGGATTCCAGGCAATTTTTAAATCTTGATTTTTTTCTTTTAATTTAAAAACCTGGCTAAGCATCGGCTGCCAGTTCCCCGACAGGGTTGAAAGATATAACCATTTTGTTTCAATTTTTTTTAATTTTTCGCTTTTAACTTCCAAATTGTCGTTGGCGCCGCGATAAGTTAAAATCGTGCGATCACCTCCTCTGGGTTGGATAACAACCGATACTCCCGTGTGTAATTTTTTATCAATCTGGACAAAACTAGTGTTAACCTTTTTATTCCCCAATCCATCAATAATGGCTTGACCAGAATAATCTTCACCAACTCTTACGATGGTCGCAACTTTTAGACCAAAGTTTGCTAAACCAACCGCTACATTACAGGCTCCGCCGCCATGGGTAAAATAAGATTCACTAATGTTAATTTTAGCGCCAGCCGGCAAACAAATATAATCAGATTTATTTCTCTTATCTGCATCAATAAAAAAAGTAAAATCTCTCAACGCAGCGCTGCCAATGGTTAAAACATCATATTCCATAAAGTATCTAATAAAACAATAGAATAGTATAACTATTTATTTAGGGAAGTCAAGAAAATAATAAATGTATAGTAAAAACGTATTTGATTAAGTGATTAAGGATCTTAAATTTCTAAATCTTCCCAATTTTTATCAAAAAACATCCATCTGCTCTTATAATTTCGTTCGTCGGTATTTTTTACTATACCGCCAAAAATTTTTTTACCTTTTTTATTCTCTTCCATGATATATTTTTTCAATCCTGATGATTTGGGACCAAAATCGCTTAAATGCACGCTGTGCGGATCGAA
>Ga0315284_10017413_pt1 | contig 10189 bp, 6 predicted proteins | sample YL17G09_16_MG_FD_203696 | JGI IMG/M metagenome (GOLD analysis project Ga0315284, IMG submission 203696) | Sediment microbial communities from Yellowstone Lake, YNP, Wyoming, USA - YL17G09_16 | ecosystem: Environmental > Aquatic > Freshwater > Lake > Sediment | place: USA: Wyoming | collected...
CGTTGGCGGGGTTATCAGGCAAGGCAACACGATTCCTGACCTGACACTGATCGGTTACGTTCGATTGGAATCCTGCAAAAGGAGGGTTGCGCAGTGGCGTTGTTCGTCCATCAGGCACGTGAGGCAGCGAGACGTGATCCCTAGACCAGACCCAGTCAGGTCCAGCATCACAATTCTCTCGAATACGGCTGCAGGCGGCGAGCAGGTGGGAGCCATCTTTTCGGAGCGGCGAACGGTCGGGCAAGCCATGATACGATTGGTGATCGGTCTGTCATGTGTCGAGGGCATCGGAACGCGTTGGTGACTCTTTGACTTCGCCCATATGTCGATCCGTGGCTCCCACGACTTGCCTGAGACGGATGTCCGCGCGAACAAACAAAACCGAATAGGTACGATTCCAATGTCCTGAGCCATCCTCTTCCGTATTATAGATCGTTGGTCTACGACTCATCTCACCCATGACGATGATCCGGATTTCTTGCAGCAGACCACGCTGCTCCAGATCGCTGATCCAAGGACAACCCTTGATCAAGTTCCGGCATGAAAGATCGGTCAAACAACCGAAAAGGGGCGAACTGAGTGTCCTCAATCTAAAAGTGCTTTCCAAATTTGAGACAGCGTCGGCCGTCACGAACAGGACTCCGGATTCGATCAATCGACGCGACAAAAGCAGCACCTGCCCCATTTTCGAAGGACCCTATCACGTATGTCTCTCGGGCGGTTCACGCCCCACGTCGAAGGCCCCTCGTGTTGAGAAAGCAAAAACTCCGTTGAGGGCTCGTTGTTGGTAGACGTCTGCGCGGCCCATTCCCTGCGGTTGTCGCCGTTGCAGCTAGAACTTGACAACGCCACAGATCGGGCAAAGTCAGCGTTCCCATCGCTAAAGCCCCGAACCGCAGAATTTCGCGACGGGAAAGAGGGATCCGGTTCATGCAGACTCTTCATGAAAAATGTCGCAACAATCCGCGATGCCGCCAACGGGTTATGAAACACAGTAAAGACTCTGGTTCCCGACAAATCGTAGACCTCTCCGAATGTTTCGAAACACAAATCAATGGCAGTAAAATAGTGCGAACCGGCCTGACGCAAGGCGTGCTACGAGCAGGGCGCATGTGAGCCCTCGGAATTTTACAGGATATCTCGCCCAGAGAGGGGGGCGTCAAACCCCACAAGAGAATTCTGCTGTGCCGTCGGGAATAGTTTTGAACCGAACCCGGCGTTACGATGCCGATCCGCCACCTTGACGCTGCGACGATTCAGAAGAACCGCTGGCGGTCATGGTATTGATCCGATCATGTCGCGTTCGGCACGACCGATGGAAAAACTTTTGGCAGATCCAAACACCAGATGACCTCCGCCGGAGATGGGGTGAGGTGCACGGTGACGCAACCACAGACTTGGAACGGTTTCTCCGCTCGTGAACGCGAGCCATCCCCTAGAGACACAAAACATGAATCGGACCCCACTCTTGGCCTGTGTCTTCTGGTGCAGTGTCGCTGCCGCTCAGACGGAGCTTCACATTGCGACGAACGGCAGCAATGAGAATTCCGGCACGGAAATTAGTCCTTTTGCATCGCTGGAACGGGCGCGAGACGCAATCCGGATTCTCAAAAAAACGAGCGGACTCCCCCGCGGCGGTGTGACCGTCTGGATCCACCAGGGCGACTATTCATTGAGACAGAATGTTGCCTTCACGCAACAGGACAGCGGCGATATCGAACACCCGATTGCCTACCGGGCCGTCACCGGCGATGACGTGCGGATTTTGGGGGGACGCGTCCTGCCCGTGAGTGTCTTTCAGCCAGTCGTCGCCACGGACGTCTTGGCTCGTCTCGAGGAATCCGTAAGGACACGGGTGCTGCATGTCGCATTGAGAACCGTTGACATATCCGAGTTCGGCACCTATCCCGATATTTTTGGCGGTGCCGCATTCGTGCCGGAGTTATTCTTCAATGACGAACGGATGACCCTGGCTCGTTGGCCAAATGACGGCTGGGCAAATTTTAACAAAGTCATCGAGAGCGGACCCGCACCCTGGCGCAATCATTCATCGGACAAGCTCGGCATTTTCGAATTCCCCTCGGAACGCCTTGCTCGCTGGCGCACTGCTCCCGCGGTGTGGCTTAATGGCTATTGGTGTTTTGATTGGAGATGCGAGACAATTCGCGTCAGCGCGATTGATGTCGAACGCAACCAGATCACCTTAGCGAATCCACACGTCTACGGCCTTGGCAGCGGAAATTCGGGTCCACGTCGATTCTATGCCGTCAATCTGTTGGAGGAACTTGACCAAGCTGGCGAATATTTTCTCGATCGAGAAGCAGGGGCTTTATATTTTCTTCCCCCCGGCCCGCTGGATCAGAGCCATATCGTACTCTCCACTCTCGGCATTCCACCACTGACGAAAGAATTGGTCATCAATTCGAGATTCGGAACGCCGGTTCTTTCGTTGCAGAGCGTTTCGCACGTCACACTCCGTGGCCTGACGATTATGGATTGTATCGGCGCGGGGATTGTCATCACGGACGGCCACGACAATCAAATTGTCGCCTGTCGAGTGCGGAACACCGGGACGGTCGGTATTGCCGTCGAGGGAGGGATGCGCCATCGCGTCGTTGCGTGCGATATATTCGATACGGGGACCGCTGGGCTGCGCATCAGTGGCGGCGATCGCCGGACACTGACTTCCTGTGAACATCAGGCGCTCAACAACCATATTCATCACGTCTCACGCAGACAACGCACACATGCCCTACACGTCGATATCAGCGGAGTCGGTGTCCGCGTGGCCAATAACCTGATTCACGATGGCCCGCATCAAGCCATTGGAATCACAGGAAATGACCATCTGATCGAACTCAATGAGATCCACCATATCGGGATGGATTCCAATGATTGCGGTGCGTTCTACATGGGTCGCAATCCGTCGGAACGTGGCTCGATCCTGCGACACAACTACTGGCATGATCTCAGCGGAACGCATGCCACGGCAAGCTGCTCGATCTACTTTGACGACGGAGCCGGTGGGCAACTGGTCTCTGGCAACGTGTTTTATCGCGCTGCCGGAAAAAGTTTCGGTGCCGTGTTCGTGCACGACGGCCACGACAATGTCGTGGACAACAATATTTTTATTGATTGCGAAATCGCCGTCGAGGAATCCGAATGCAGCGACGCCGTATGGAAATCGATGCTCCGCGGGGAGACGTTTCAAAGGGCCTTACTTCAAGATGTCGACATCACCCGCCCTCCTTACATCGAGCGTTACCCAGAGTTGAGGGGCTATCTCGACTACGACGGCGGACCGCGTTTGAACCACGCCACTCGAAACGTCGTGGTCAATTGCGGAAAATCGTTCCCGACCGGATGGCACGAAAGCGACAACTTTGTGACCGCGTCCGATCCCGGTTTTATGAATGCCAAAGCCCAAGATTTCCGGCTGAGACATGATGCTGAGGTATTTCGAAAGATTCCTGGATTTCAACAGATTCCCTTCGAGCAAATGGGGAACGTGCGGGATGAACTGCGTCAGGAAGTGGAACGGCATTAGCGCGTGGTAAACGGAGCCCCTTTTGCGAACACTCGATCCCTTCCGCTGAACCAGAGGACGTCCCACAGCGTGACTCCCGGCCATCGCTTTCGACGTCTTGGGTTAATGCGATAGCCCTTGTATTGACGGAGATTTGTCACCAAACCCGATGGCCGAGGGGTGCTTCCTCGTGAGCGTATTAGACAAGTTCCATGGAGCCGTGTTTGGCTGTGATGGTCCGTACGATCGTGACGTCCTTGTTGCGGCCCGAGTCGTTGGCTGAGATTTTCGAGACCCATTGTTCCCGGTCTGAGGCACCTGCGTTCTTTTTTGCTCAACTCCGAGTGTTGATGCTGAACGCGGCGACGCGGACTCAATACCGTTATCGGCGATTAAGAACACTCGCACTGCTCCCGATTGAGGATCGAGTCTGAAACCCAAACCATATTTTACAACGTATCCCTCACGGTCTAACATGCCCCCTAGAGCAGGCTAAAATCTGCCGGGCGATGATCGAGTTCATTCCGCAATCTTGCTGCCGGTGTTTGTCGTGCTGCGTCTGTGCCACACGAAATCATGGGCTGAGTGTGATCCGTGATCTATTGAAGCAGCCTTTGTGGAGACCGCGATGCTGCAGATGGGAATCGTGATTTTTTTGACGACAGGATTGGCTGCCAATCCTGTTCCTTCGCTGGAACCTGAACTCACCGTGCTGTTGAAACGGCACTGCGTGAAGTGTCATGGCCCCGTCAAGGCAGAGGCAAAGCTGAACCTCAGCACCTCTGCCGGTCTGCTTCGAGGTGGCGAGCACGGAGTCGTAATTCGAGCCCATGATCTGGCTGGCAGCACGCTGTGGAACAGAATTGAAGCGGACGAGATGCCGCCGGAATCGCCGCTGTCATCTGCAGAAAAAAACATCATTCGAACTTGGATCGAAACTGGAGCGTCGGGACTGCACATCGCGGCTGAATCGGCAGCCAGCGGTGATGGACATTGGGCATTTCAAAAGCTGGCCACGCCGCGGCCCCCTGCTCTTGAAGGTCGAACACGAACTCACGAAGTCATCGATCAATTCATTCAAGTGAATCTGATACCACAGAACTTGTCACTCCAAGGGGAAGCCGACCGATACGCACTGATCCGAAGATTGAGTTTCGATCTGACCGGGTTGCCGCCAACACCCGTTGAGATCCATGAGTTTCTCGAAGATATGTCTCCCGATGCCTTCGAACGTCTGGCTGATCGGTTTCTGGCTTCGCCCCACTATGGGGAACGGCTCGGCAAACTCTGGCTCGATGCCGCCGGCTATGCCGACTCCAACGGCTACTTCAACGCCGATTCCAATCGTCCTTTGGCGTATCGATATCGCGACTACGTGATTCGCTCGCTCAACGCCGACAAGCCCTTCGATCGATTTGTCCGTGAACAGTTGGCTGGAGACGAACTCGTGGGTTGGACGCCGGAATCAACGGCCACGCCAGAAATCATCGAGGCATTGGTGGCGACTCACTATCTCCGGAACGGACAGGATGGGACGGGTGAAAGCGATGGAAATCCTGAGGAAGTCCGAGCCGACCGGTATTACGCGATCGAAGGAACAATGCAGATTGTTTCGACGTCACTCCTCGGTTTGACGATTCAATGTGCCAAGTGCCACGAGCACAAATTTGAGCCGATTCCGCACCATGAATACTATGAATTTCAAGCGGTTTTCGCCGGCGTGTTCCATCACGAGAACTGGATCAAACCCAACGAGCGAATCGTGTTAATGCCGACGCCCAAGGAACAGGCCCTGTGGAAGGAACGTGTCGACGACGCAGAAGCCAACTCCAAAAACGCACCCGAGAAACTACGGGGGTTCCTCACGCAACATCGACCAAAGGGGGATGTTCTCTGGTTCGATTCGTTTGATGGGACAGCGGAGTCGCTCCTCGAACGCTGGAGTGCGACGGCTCCGGGAGACGATGCCGCCGGAGGGGAACCCGCCGTGGCATTGAATTCGGAGAGAGCACCCTCAGCACTAATTTCAAACGGACAATTGCAAATCCGAGAGTCCGGAAATAATGGCGACCGATGGCTCGTGACGAAGCAGGTGTTCGATTGGACGCCCAACGAAGTCGGTGACGCAATACAAGTCCGGTTCGATCTGCTCGAACGCCGGATCGATGGCAACGGAGGGGATAGCGAACGAATCGGGTACTTCATTGCCGCACACGATTTCAACGACAACAGCAAGATCGACGCAGGCAATCTGTTGATCGACGGCAATCCTTCGTCGAGTCATGCGGTGAGCCTAGACTATCCGGGGACCGATGCCAAAACACTGGGTTCAATTGGAACGACGGCGTACACCAGCGGTCGAAATTACGGTATTCGAATCACCTGTCAGGCCGAGGGAAAGTACCTCTTAGAACACCTCGTGGATGGTCTCGGCGAAGAAAAAACGCTGACGCTGACGTCCGATCAGCTTCCGGACGGGGCGTTTGGTTTTGAGTATTGCTGCGGACGCAGCTTCATTGTTGACAATGTCATCGTCGAGAACTTTGATCATCAACGGGATGGGCCGGCATTGGCGGAGTTTGTCAAACAGGTGCAACCGCTGCGGCACGCCGTCGATGAAAGCCTCAATCGACTGCTAGAATTGAAAAACAATCCTCCGGGAAAGATTGCTTGGGCTGTCGATCTGACTCCGACACCCCCTGCCGTACAGTGGCTGAATCGAGGCGATTATGGATCACCAAAACAAACCGTCGATGCTGGAGTCTTTAGTGCTCTGACCGATGCGGATAACACTTGGAGCGAAAGGATGTGCTCCAGCGATCAACGAACAACTGGTCGAAGATTAACGTGGGCCCAGTGGGTGACGCATCCCGGATCGCGATCCTCGGGATTGTTGGCGCGTGTGCAAACAAATCGTATTTGGCAACATCATTTCGGGTTCGGGATCGTGGAAACCCCCGACAATTTTGGCATCAGCGGCTCACCGCCAACTCATCCTGAACTTCTCGAATGGCTCGCCACTGACTTTGTCCGGGCAAATTGGAGTGTCAAATCGTTGCATCGACGCATCATCTGTTCTCAAGTCTATCGCCAAACGAGCCACGCTTCAAAAACCGCACTCTCATCCGATCCCGACGGACGACGCTATACAAGAGCTCCGGTGCGACGACTTGACGCGGAATCCATTCGCGATGCCTTTCTTCTCGTATCGAATCGGTTGGACGATCGTCTCTTTGGCCCCTCCGTACCAACGGAACGGACGGGCAATGGCGAAGTGATCGTGGCAGAATCGTCTTCCGGTGCCGGTCGTCGCTCGCTCTATCTCAATCAGCGGCGAACTCAGGTCGTCAGTCTGTTGCAGACGTTTGATTTTCCGTCGATTGTTTTCAACAGCGTCCGCCGTCAGCCGACGACGATACCATTGCAATCGCTGATTTTCTTAAATTCCGACTTCATCCTGAATCGAACATCGGAATTCACCAACAGACTGTTGGAAGACACTCAACCGAACGACATCCGTTTTTCCTCCGCATTTTTACAAATTTGGGGACGACCTCCAACGGACATGGAATTGACGACGGCGAAAAACTTTTTTTCGACGCAGAGCCAAGAGCGGAAAATGACTGCAGACGGAGTGCGTCAAGCGTGGTTGGACATCAATCAAATGTTGCTGGCTGCAAGTCCCGCGATCTATATCGAGTAAACCACAGAAAAAGTCTTCATGAACGTCTTCACTCAAGAACTCAGCCGGCGAATGTTTCTCGCAAGTCACGCCGGCGGTCTAGGATCTCTAGCCCTCGCGAGCATGCTTTCGAGTCAGCAAACGATCGCCGCTGAGTCGACGGTCCAACCCCATTTAGCGGTCTCGTTAAAACAGAAAGCGAAGTCCGTAATCTGCCTGTTTCAGCATGGCGGTCCGAGTCAGATCGACCTCTTTGATGAAAAGCCAATTCTCCGCAAACATCACGGCAAGCCTTATCCCGGGGGAGCACTCGAAACTCATTTCGACAAACAGAAAGGAAACGTCCTCGGCAGTCCTTTCAAATTCCTTCCGTATGGTGACTGCGGAATGGAGTTGTGTGAGCACTTGCCGTTGACCGGTCGCCTCGCGGATGACATCTGCTTGGTTCGTTCGATGAACACCGAATCGGTCGATCACGAACAGGCATTGCATGCCATTCACGGAGGTAAACTCATCGCCGGCATGCCGACTTGGGGTTCATGGGTCGTCTATGGACTCGGCACAGAGAATGCCAATCTTCCCGCCTATGTTGTGCTTGGGGATCCCGGTGGACTGCCGGTTTCTGGCGAACAAAACTGGTCTTCAGGTTGGTTGCCGGCGGCCTACCAAGGTGTTCCCTTTCGAGTGGGAACAAACCCCGTGTTTAACCTTCAATCACCAAACTCGGTGACCGAAAAAACACGGCGCAATCAATTGAATCTCCTCGCAGCGCTGAATCAAACTTACTTAGATCGGCATCCCGAGAGATCGGACCTCGCCGCTCGGATTACGAATTTTGAAGTCGCCGCCCGGATGCAGTTGTCGGTCCCCTCGGCTCTCGACCTGTCTCAAGAGACCGAAGAGACGCACCAGCTTTATGGACTGGATGATCCGGAAACTCAAGAGTACGGCACGCGCTGTTTGACGGCACGACGCTTGGTGGAACGGGGTGTCCGTTTCGTACAAATCTTCCTGTCGGGTCAACCGTGGGATACGCATAGCAAGAACGCAGAGCAATTGACGAAGCTCTGCAAGAAAACAGACAAACCCTCCGCCGCACTCGTGCAGGACTTGAAGCGACGCGGCCTGTTGGATGAGACCATCGTTCTGTGGACGGGAGAATTCGGACGATTACCGATCTCCCAAGGGACCGATGGACGCGACCACAATCGTCGCGCATTTTCACTCTGGCTCGCGGGAGGCGGTTTCCGAGGAGGATACGCCCACGGTGCCACTGATGATTTTGGTTACGAATCGATTACAGATGTCGTCACGGTCCACGACCTTCACGCAACTCTGATGCATAATCTCGGGATCGACCATCGCCAGTTGACGTATCCTCGGGAGGGACGAGACGCGAGCCTGACGGATGCTGATGTCACCAAATGTCGTGTGGTGGACGCACTCCTTGACTGATTCTCGAACAACCGAGGCTGAGGGAATTACGTGGCTTAAAGACTCCTTGATTTCGCGGAAATGCGGACATCCTCCCGTCATGATCAGCCGACCCATGATCGATTGGCTGTCTTGCCGATTTCGAAAATTCGCAGACCCGACCACTGAATTTGGTAACAGTGGAATTGCTGTTGATTGGCGGTTACAAGACAACCGTTCCAGAATGAGAACGGCCAACGGGTGACTAGAGCACGACGGTTTTGAATGTTCCCGAAAGACGTATTTCCTGTGTCGATTTTGGTTTTGGGTGTGACATGCTCGTGACAAGACGCATCGTTCAGTTGACCGATTGTCATTTGTTTGCCGATCCCTCTCGCGAGTTGCGTGAGTTTGTCACTTGGTCCCGATTTATGACCGTACTACAAGATGTTCGGCACCGCATTCCCGAGTTCGATTTATTAGTGATGACAGGGGATACGGCCCACGACGAGGCTTTTGAAACCTATCAATCCGTGCGAGGTCTGCTTGGTCCATGGATCGAGAAACTCAAAATTATTCCTGGCAACCATGACGATCGACGGTTTTTGAACGACGTTTTTCCGGAGACAAGCGGCGGATTGGCCGAGCGAATCACATTCGAGTCGCGATGGGAGAATTGGCGAGCGATCGGCCTCGATTCCCACATCACTGGCCAAACGTCCGGTTCACTGGGAGACGAGCAACGGGCTTGGTTGCGAACTCGATTACAGGCCCGGCCCTCACTCCACACGGTTCTCTTCCTGCACCATCCACCCGTTCTTGTCCAAAGCCCGTGGCTGGATCAGATCCGGTTGCAGGATGCAACCGAATTCGAACAACTACTCCGCGACCATCCGCAAGTCAGGGTGATTAGCTGCGGCCACGTTCATCAGGAAATCACCGCATCGTTTGCCGGCGGTACGTTAATCACGACACCGGCCGTCGGTCCACAATTTCGCCCGCGATCCGAGCAATTGGAAATTGAACCCGGACCTCCCGGATACCGAGTACTGGAACTGCATCCGGACGGACGTTGGTCGAGCCAGACCCTTTTCTGCCAATAGACCCCGACAGTCAGAGTCTTGCAGAATTCCTAAAATGGACGGGGGCCGCAACAGATTTTCCGGCAGCCCGAGAACCGTACAGCGTTGGGACAGCCAACGAGAGAAAAAGTTTTGCTTGGGCTCAAATGTGTCACCGCGGCGGTGACACAAAAACAACACTGACCATGCACGAAGAACATGCTGTCCAGAATTGCAAATTCCATGTCAGCGCTCTGCCGTTTTCTCGTCATAAATCCGTGTGATGTCATCCAGCGTGACTGTGATTTGACGAGTGAACCCGGTATGAGAGCGAAAGTAACTGATTTGCGTTGCCTTCTCGGGTGATTGGTGGACCAGTCGGGCAAGGACGGTCCTGTCGTCATCCGTCAGTTTACCGACAGACGGATCCCAATTTGTCAGCGATTCCATCACAAGAGAATCGACACGCGGATCGTATTTATTGTAGTCGGCCATCGGTGCGGTTGA
>Ga0315284_10017414_pt1 | contig 10189 bp, 6 predicted proteins | sample YL17G09_16_MG_FD_203696 | JGI IMG/M metagenome (GOLD analysis project Ga0315284, IMG submission 203696) | Sediment microbial communities from Yellowstone Lake, YNP, Wyoming, USA - YL17G09_16 | ecosystem: Environmental > Aquatic > Freshwater > Lake > Sediment | place: USA: Wyoming | collected...
TAAAAAGCATCTAATTTACTGCTTTGGTGAAGAAGTTATCGCAGACTATGAAACAAGTTATGGCAAAGATGGCGTAATGGAGCTCGCACGTAAAACAGCAGAAGATGGTGTTCATTTTAAAACACCAGTGTTTGACGGAGCTACATTAGAAAAAGACATTGAACCAATGTTGAAAGATCTTAATTTGCCAAAATCAGGATCATTTATGGTACGCAATGGTAGAACAGGTGAATATTTCCAACAGCCTGTTACCGTTGGTAACCTTTATGTAATGAAATTAAACCATATGGTTGATGATAAGTTGCATGCACGTTCTGTCGGGCCTTACTCGCTCGTAACACAGCAACCTTTGGGTGGTAAAGCTCAACAAGGTGGTCAGCGTCTTGGTGAAATGGAAGTGTGGGCAATGGAAGCTTATGGCGCAGCGTATGCTTTACAAGAAATGTTAACCATTAAATCTGATGATGTAATTGGTCGACATAAAGCATATCAAGCAATTATTGCTGGTGATGATTTACCAGAACCAGGCGTTCCAGAGTCATTTAATGTGCTTATTAAAGAGCTTCAAAGCTTAAATTTACAAGTGGATTTACTCAAGTTGGGCAAGGAGAACGTTAGTGAGTAATCAAATGCTAGAACGTTTTAAAGAATATATAAACGTTACACGCTTTAATGTTATTAAAATTAGTCTTGCTTCTCCTAAAAAAATTCGCTCACTATCGTATGGTGAAGTGAAAAAAATTGAAACAATCAACTATAGAACATTAAAGCCTGAACGAGATGGGTTATTTTGTGCCCGTATTTTTGGTCCGGTAAAAGACTGGGAATGTAATTGCGGAAAATATAAGCGCATGAAGCATCGCGGAATTACCTGCGAAAAATGTGGCGTTGAAGTTATTCAATCACGCGTTCGTCGTGAAAGAATGGGACATATTCAGCTTGTTGCACCAGTGTGTCATATTTGGTATTTAAAAGGTATTCCGAGTTATCTTGGATTAATTCTTGATATGCCAGTAAAAGATTTAGAACGTGTTATCTATTTTGATATGCATATGGTTGTTAAGCAAGGTAAGTCTCCGTACCCAGTAAAAACACTGTTAAGTGCAACTGAGTATGAAAACTATACTATGCAGCGTGCTGATGATACTGAATTTGTTGCTGAAATAGGCGCGGAAGCAATTCGCCTTGTTTTAAGTTTTATGGATTTAAAGATTGAAGTAGAGAAACTTCATTCCGATTATGCTCATACAAGTTCAATTGCAGTACGTCATAAAATAACACGTCGTATGAAGGTAATAACTGGTCTTATTCATGGTGCTATTAGTCCTGAATGGATGATTCTTACCGTATTGCCAGTTCTTCCGCCAGATTTACGACCATTAGTACCACTTGAAGGCGGTCGCTTTGCAAGTTCTGATTTAAATGAATTATATCGTCGTGTTTTAAATAGAAATATTCGTTTACAAAGACTTATTGAAATTGATGCTCCAGGTGTCATTATTAAAAATGAAAAGCGCATGCTCCAAGAATCGGTTGATGCTCTTATTGATAATGGCAGAAGAGGTCAAGCTGTACGTGGATCTAACAAGCGTCCATTAAAATCATTAAGTGAAATGCTTCGTGGTAAACAAGGTCGCTTTAGACAAAATCTTCTTGGACGACGTGTTGATTATTCAGGACGTTCTGTGATTGTTGTAGATCCGGAATTACGTATGGATCAATGCGGTATTCCAAAAGCTATGGCATTAGAGCTGTTCAAACCATACATTTATGCAGGGCTTATTGAACGTGAATTAGCGTCTAATATGCGTGTTGCTCGTCGTATGGTTGAAGAGCTAGAACCAGAAGTGTGGGATGTTCTAGAAGATGTAGTAAAAAATAGACCGGTACTACTGAATCGTGCACCAACGTTGCATCGTCTTGGTATTCAGGCCTTTTATCCTATATTGGTTGATGGTAAAGCAATTAAAATTCATCCGCTTGTTTGTTCTGCATTTAACGCCGATTTTGATGGTGATCAGATGGCGGTCCATTTACCATTGAGTAAAAAATCTCAAATGGAAAGTGATCGTTTAATCTTATCAACCAATAACATTCTTTCAGCGTCAAATGGTCGACCAGTGACTGTTCCTTCTCAAGACATGGTTCTTGGTCTTCACTATATGACTAAAATTCGTAAAGGATCACGCGGAGAAGGCATTACGTTTTCAAGTGTGGCTGAAGTTGTTGTTGCATTCCAATGCGCAAGTGTTGATCTTCATGCACAAATAAAAGTGCGGTTGTTGAATAATGAAATTTTTGAAACTACTGTTGGACGTGTTTTGGTTTATGAAGCATTGCCAGAAGGTTTTGCGTTTCAACCAATAAATAAAATATTAAAACGTAGTGATTTGGGCAAATTGATAGAGATGGTGTATTACCAGTTTGGTAAAGATGCAACGGTGTTATGTTTAGATAGAATTAAACATCTTGGTTTCTATTATGCTACCATTTCGGGTATTTCACTTTCTATTGACGATCTTATTGTGCCAGTAGAAAAAGATGCCATTGTTCATCAAGCTGAAAAAGAAGTTGAAAAGATTGAATCGTTGTACATGGATGGTGTTATCACCAATGGTGAACGTTATAATAAGGTAGTTGGTATTTGGAGAGATTCAACAGCAGCTGTTGCACAAACCATGTATAATGAACTTAATGTAGCTGACAAAAAAGTCTTTAATAACGAAGATCGTCTTAATAAGCCATTTAGTCCAGTCTTTATGATGTTGGAATCAGGGGCTCGTGGAACAAAAGATCAGGTTAAGCAGCTTGTTGGTATGCGTGGTCTGATGTCAAAGCCGACTGGTGAAATTATTGAAATACCCGTTAAGTCAAACTTTAAACAAGGCTTAAGTGTTTTTGAGTATTTCATTTCAACTAACGGTGCTCGTAAAGGGCAATCAGATACAGCGCTAAAAACAGCAAGTTCTGGTTATCTTACTCGTCGATTAGTAGACGTTGCTCAAGATGTTGTTGTAACAATTAATGATTGTAATACTCTTGGTTATTTTGAAATTGCCGATTTAAAAGAAGCGGGTGATACTGTTTATCCAATGGGTAAACGTGTGTTTGGTCGTGTTCTTGCAGCAGATCTCAAAGATCCAGTGAGTGGTGAATTGCTTTTAAGCCGTGGCGATATTGTAACTCGTGAGTTGGTGGAAAAGCTTGATAGTTCAGCAGTATTTAAAGTTCTTGTTCGTTCAGTTCTTTCTTGCCAAGCAAAACGTGGCGTTTGCGCGTTATGTTATGGGTATGATTTATACAAGGGAAGATTGGTTGATGAAGGAACTACTGTTGGTATTATTGCAGCCCAATCTATTGGTGAACCGGGAACTCAGCTTACCATGAGAACATTCCATATTGGTGGTTTGGCGAGTGGTCTTACAGAGCAACCATTTATTAATGCAAAATACGATGGTATTGTTCAGTGGCATGGCGTGCGTGTAGTTATTGATCCACAAGGGCACATGGTTGTTATGAGCAGAAAAGCTCGTCTTCTTATTGTTGCACAAGATGGTCGTGAATTACAGCAACATGTGCTTGAATACGGCTCAATTGTATACGTTAAAGACAAGCAAGAAATCAAAGAAGGCACTAAACTTGCTGATTGGGATCCAAACAACAAAGTTCTTATGACTGAAAAAGCGGGAACGGTTGTTTATCTTGATCTTATAAAAAATGTAACGATTCATGAACGTTTTGATGAAGCAACCGGTAAATCAAGAACAATTGTCATGGGAACTCGTGGCGAGCAACATCAGCCAGCAATCAGTATCGTTGATGATAGAGGGGAAGAGTTAACTCAATATTTCCTTCCTGAAGGTTCCTATGTGAACGTTTCAGAAAAACAACGTGTTGAGATTGGTGATGTGCTTGTTAAGATGCCTCGTGAAGTTGCAAAATCAAAAGATATTACGACCGGGGGATTACCTCGCATTGCAGAGCTATTTGAAGCACGAATTCCAAAAGATGCAGCTATTCTGTCTGATGTAGATGGAGAGGTTGTTATTGGCGGATTACATCGTGGATTTAGAAAAGTGAGTGTTGTGACTGGTGCCGATCGTCATGAATATTTGGTTCCACGTGGTAAACAGTTGAACGTTGTTGATGGTGAGCACGTAAGTGCGGGTGATCCATTAACGTCAGGCGCTCCTGTTTTACATGATATTTTACGCATTTTGGGATCTGAAAAAGTTCAACGTTATTTAGTTGATCACATTCAGGAAATTTATCGTTTACAAGATGTTGATATTAATGATCGACATATTGAATTGATTGTTCGTCAAATGTTGCGTAAGGTACGTGTTGTTGAAGGTGGGGAAAGTGATTTCCTTATTGGAGATCGTGTGGATTATATTCACTTTCAAACGGTTAATAGTGCGTTACGTGCTCAGGGTAAACGTCCTGCTGTAGCGAAATCAATGTTAATGGGTATTACTCAAGCTTCATTGGGAACAGAAAGCTTCATTTCTGCTGCATCATTCCAAGAAACAACAAGAATTTTAACAGAAGCAGCAATGTGTGGGCAAATTGATCATTTATTTGGCTTAAAAGAAAATGTGATTGTAGGAAAATTAATTCCTGCAGGAACTGGTGTTAAGTCATTCAGAAAAAGATATTTAGGCGATGATCTTTCCGATCTAGAGCGACAAGCTCAAGACGGAGAGCGTCGTGAGGGTGGCGATAGTTCGTCATCTATAGCATAAAATAAGTATAAATACCTCTTTAAAAGGGGTCCCCGACGGAGCGCAGCAAAGTTGGGGTTAAAGGCGCGTAGCTCAGGGGCAGAGCATTGCTTTGACGTAGCAAGGGTCAGCGGTTCAATTCCGCTCGCGCCTACCATTAATTTGTGATATACTAATGTTAGAAAAAATAAAAATTATTTAATTCACAACCCAACAAATATTTTATAGCCTGTTTATTTTATTGGAGAGTTTCCAATAGAGCGTGATGGGAGTTGGGGGGTTATAGGAGTTGTCCATGCCGATAACAAAAGAAGAAAAACAAAATATTGTCGCTGAATTTGGTAAAGGATCTCAAGATACAGGGTCTTCACAAGTTCAAGTCGCGCTTTTAACTAAGAATATTACTAAGTTAACTGCTCATTGCCAAAAAAATCCAAAAGATTTTAGCACTCGTCGTGGACTGTTACAAATGGTTTGTGATCGTCGTAGTTTTTTGACATATCTACAAAAAACTGATGTAAGTAAGTATAAAGAATTAGTTGCAAAGCTTGGTTTACGTAAATAAATTGCGTGAATAAAGAGTTGCTGATTAATTCATGTAATAGATGCCTTTGTGCAATAAAATTTTATGTATAGGTTCCCTAGAATGGTACGAATATTTAGAAATGAAGAATTTGGCTTTGAGGTAGAGATTGGTAAATTAGCCCGTCAAGCCGATGGTGCAGTGTTATTAAAACAAGGTGGAACGGTTATTTTAGCAACCGTAACATCAGCGCCGTCAAAAGAATTTCCTGGATTTTTACCATTAACGATTGAATATCGTGAACAATATTCAGCAGCAGGAAAAATTCCTGGTGGATATTTTAAACGAGAAGGTAAACTTTCAGATCGCGAAGTTTTGACAAGTCGCCTCATTGATCGTGCCATTCGTCCATTGTTTCCTTATAATTACTTTAATCAGCTACAAGTATTAACAACGGTTTATTCAGTTGATAAAGAGCATACGCCAAATACTATTTCTCTTTTGGCTGCTTCTTTAGCATTATCAATTTCAAAAATTCCTTTTATGGGACCTATTGGAGTTATTGAAGTTGGACGTATTGATGGGACATGGATATTTAATCCAACATTCCCACAGCAGATTAAATCGGATATGCGTATTGTTGTTGCGGGAACAGAAGAAGGTATTGTTATGGTTGAAGGTTCAACCAACGAGCTTCTTGAAAAAGATTTTGTTGATATTATGTTCCAGGCGCATGAAAAAATTAAAAAATTAATTGTATGGCAAAAAGAGATTCAAGCAGCGCTTAATTTTGAACAGCCAGCAACAGAAGATACCTATGGTTTTGATGTGTGGAAGTCTGAAGTAAATCAGTTCCTTACGCAAGATCGTGTTGAGCGTATGTATATCGAAAATAAAAAAGAACGATATACCTATCTTGATGAAATGAAAAAAGAGTTTACCGCTCAATATCAAGAAAAAATTGAATTAACTAAAGTTCCGACATCCGTTATTGATTATATTTTCAATGATGAACTACAAGAGAAATTGAGTAGTTTAATCTTTAAATTTAACAAACGTGTTGATGGTCGTAGTTTTGAAAAAGTTCGTCCTATAGAGGTAGAAGTTGGTCTTTTACCATGTACGCATGGTTCTGCTTTGTTCACTCGTGGAAATACACAAGCAATGGCAAGTATTACTCTTGGTAGTGGGCAAGATGAACAACGTTTTGATACATTAATGGGTGAAGAACAAGGTGATGGGGCATTCATGCTTCATTATAATTTCCCTCCTTTTGCAAGTGGTGAAGTTAAGCCAATGCGTGGTACAAGTAGACGCGAAACAGGGCATGGGTACCTTGCTCGTTCAGCATTCAACTATTTGCGTCCAACCCCTGAAGCTTTTCCGTACACTATACGTGTAGTTGTAGATATTTTAGAATCTGATGGTTCTTCTTCTATGGCAACTGCATGTGCTACAACAATGGCATTAATGCAGGCTGGTGTACCGATTAAAAAAATGGTTGCTGGTGTTGCAATGGGTCTTCTTGAAGAATCAGCGGGATCATTCGCAACGTTAACCGATATTTCAGCATTTGAAGATGCATTTGGGTTGATGGATTTTAAAGTTATTGGCACCGATGCGGGTATTACTGCAATTCAAATGGATGTAAAACACAAAGGTGGATTACCACGTAAAGTGTTCGAAGATGCATTTGAGCAAGCACGTGTAGGACGTCTTCATATACTTGGCGAAATGCGTAAAGTTATGACTGTTCCTAGTGCAGAATTGTCTCCTCTCGTTCCAAAAGTAGTTACCTTGAACGTCGTTCCTGACAAAATTGGTGCAATTATTGGTTCAGGCGGTAAAACAATTCGTGAAATTACTGAAACAACCGGAACTTCAATTGATATTGAACCTGATGGATTAGTAAAAATATATGGCGGCCCTGAAGCTAATCTTGATCTTGCTATACGATGGGTAAAAACATTATCAGGTCAAATAGATAAAGGCGCTATCTTTGATGGTAAAGTAAGACGTATTGTTGATTTTGGTGTATTTGTTGAACTTGTTCCTGGTCTTGATGGACTTGTGCATGTTTCTAACATACCACGTGATCTACAAAGAACGTTCATGCAAACTATCAAATTAAATGATGACGTTAAAGTTGAAGTTTTAGATCATGATGAAGTAACTGGCCGTACAAGTCTTAAGATGTTATCGTAGAAAGAGCCTTGGTTATGGATTCTAAAAAAATAGTAAGAAATGATAGACGGACACCGGATCAATTGAGACCGGTGTCTTTTTCACATGGTATTTATGAGTTTGCAGCAGGATCACTCTTGTTTGAAATGGGAAAAACAAAAGTGTTATGTGCCGTTTCAATACAAAATGGTGTACCTCCATTTTTACGTGGCAAGGGTAGCGGTTGGTTGACTGCAGAATATGCATTACTTCCTACTTCAACAATGACTCGTACTCAACGTGAAAGTATGCTTGCTCGTAAAGACGGTAGATCAGTTGAGATAGCACGCTTTATTGGTAGATGTTTTCGGTCCGTTGTAGATTTATCTATCCTTGGTGAGCGTACGATAACTATTGATTGTGATGTGCTTCAAGCTGATGGTGGTACGCGTACAGCAGCTATTACTGGTTCATTTCTAGCATTAGAAATGGCACAAGAAAAATGGTTGCAATCAAGGCTTATTAATAAACCAATCATTACAGAAAATATTACCGCTGTTTCGGTGGGCGTTGTTCATGAGAATGTACTTCTTGATTTGAACTATGAAGAAGATAGTGCAGCAACAGCTGATTTTAATTTTGTTATTACGCAGACAGATAAAATTGTTGAAATGCAAGGTGGCGCGGAAAGTGCTCCTCTTTCATGGGATACGTTTGAACAGGTACGTATTATGGCTCGCCATGGCGCTGGGCAACTATTTGCACTGTATGACAAAAGTAAAAAAGAACATCACGATGCGGCCTTATTGGAAGGCTCGCACCATAAGCAATCTGATCGTACTCCTTTGTTTAGTTTAAAAAATCGTCAGCAATCATCACTGTAGGCGTTATGCTTTTATCAACATTTTTTGAACATATTAAACGATCAAAAACTCTTCCGGCGGGAAAAGTTTTTTGTTTTTCTGGTCGCGAATATCCTTTGCTTTTTTTTTATCACCTTATCTCCTTTCTAAAAAAAAATAATATACCCATTGAGTCTCTCAGTTGCGTGGGTACTGATACAGCATCGATTAAAGCGTTGCTATCAACGATGAGCTTTTCAGGTACTACGATTTATTATCTGGAAAGTTTTTCTACGTTGTCAGCAAAAAAGCAGCAGGAATTGCTTGAATATATGCGTCAGTATAATGGTCCTCATAGCATTGTTCTGTTTTCTGATAATGCACCGACTGAATCATCATCAATATTTTCTTCTGCTACGATGAATATTATTACGTTGCCCGAAGAAATGGCGCCACGGGATTTTCCCCTTGTGCGTTTTTTAGTGAATGACAGCCCGCAGCATGCACCAACATTTGCATCGAAGCTTGCAATGCATACCGATCATTTTTCTTTGGATAGTGCCTGTTTATTTGCGCATTATGAAGTATTGCTTGGAAAGAATGTAGACGAGTTTTTTTCGCAGTGGATGACTCATCTTGTTGAGCCAACGAGTTCACTCTTTGTACTGAGCCAACATTTTTTTGGTAAAAAAAATAAATCATTTTTTAGGCAATGGGCTGCAATGTCAGAATTATATATGCCACCATTTTGGGCTACCTTTTGGGCAGACCAGATATGGCGAGCCTATATATTTTGCGATTTAATGAAGAAAAAACAATTTACTGATGCCAAAAAGGCGCAATACAAATTACCGTTTTCATTTATCAATCGTGATTGGTCAACGTATAGTTTGACTGAACTGCGTAACGCACATCATTTTTTATCAACCATGGATTTTCAGCTCAAAAATGGATCATCCGAGATTGGTCTTGAGCATTTCTACACTCAATTTTTTGGCAATAAATTTAAATAATTAATGTATCGTAATAGATGTTAAAAGAGCCAAGCGCTACAGTTATGTAGGTCTCGGCTCTTTTTGTGATAGCTTATGCTAATTTTTATTGATAGGCAGGCATTTCCACTTCAATTTTTTTTATCAACTCTTCACCAGCTTCAATTTTTTTTGTCAACTCTTCACCAGTTTTGATTTCTTCTTTTTCTTTTAACAAATCAACTAACAATAAATGGAGTTTTTTTCTCGTCTTATGTCTGGGGTGCTCGGCACTCTCCATCAATTTAAAGGAGTCTTGTTTTTGTTTGTTATAGAATTCTGGTTTTTGCTCACTACTATTCAAAAAACCAGCAACGAGTAATAACCAAGACATTGATAAAATTCTTGTATTCATGAGTAATTCCTAAAAATTAAATAAAATTATCTTATTCTAGCCACTTGCTGTAATTATAACACAAATAGAAACTATGTCAATAAAGGCGTTTAGGTATGCGAAAAGAGCATTCTGATGGATTAATCGTTTTTGATTGGCTTGCTGCGCATTTGTTTGATAGTGCTGCGATGGGATTTGCTTTTGAGCCGTGCTTCTTTCAATGATCGTGGCACTTTGGTAGCAACGCGTTTTTTTTGCACAAGCAGTGCATTACGTATTGTTGCGGCAAGGTTGTTAAGAGCATTTTTTTTATTTTGTAGCTGGCTGCGTGATTCACTGTTATGAATAATTAAATCACCATCATCAGTTACTCGAGACTGTAGTCTTTCCAATACATAATTCTTTTGTTCTTCAGTCAATGCTGTTGTACTTTTAATATTCCAGCGCACGGTTATGCGTGTATCTGTTTTATTAACGTGTTGCCCTCCTGGACCCCCCGCTCTACTTGTTGTTATTTCCAGTTCATAGTCAGGGATGATAATACCATTTTTAATGAATAGATCATTTTTCAT
>Ga0315284_10017416_pt1 | contig 10189 bp, 6 predicted proteins | sample YL17G09_16_MG_FD_203696 | JGI IMG/M metagenome (GOLD analysis project Ga0315284, IMG submission 203696) | Sediment microbial communities from Yellowstone Lake, YNP, Wyoming, USA - YL17G09_16 | ecosystem: Environmental > Aquatic > Freshwater > Lake > Sediment | place: USA: Wyoming | collected...
GTACCCGTTGAGGAATCGGCACGATTCGTTATACGTCGGCTGACGGGCGTAGCGGGCGGACATAGCCTTGGCCATGTTGACCTGCTCCTGCGGCAGGCTGCAACCAGCCAGCATGAACGCCGCAATTATCGTCGGTAGAACAAATAATAGTTGATATCGCATGTCTGGTCTCCTACCGGTACATTGTCCCGACGACGGAATGTTTCTTGATCTCGTAATCGTCTTCCCAGACGATCGACGAATCGGCGGCGTCGGTCAGGCGAAAGCTGAGGCGTAAATAAGTTGTATGCCCAGCCCCGGCAACATTGTCGATGGACTCGATTGTTCCGGTGAGGAAGAAATCGGCCCCCAGCGGCACCTGATCGCCGCTGGTGGTGCGCTTGCCTCGCCCCTTGTCGCGGTTCTCGCGCTCGATCTGCTCGATGACCTGGCGGTCGAGGAAGACGATCTTTCCTCCGGAGTTCTTGATCAGTTCCGTGCGCATCTTGCCCAGGAAGGCATCGGCGTTGATAAACTCGTTGGACTGGTTGCTAACGCTCACGAACGCCATCTTCGGCGGCGTGGTGGCGTCCTGGATCTGAGCCAGCGTAATCAAACTGCGCGCCATCCGCTGCGAGACCGAGCGGAAGTCCTGGCTGGTCAGGCCGGTGCCCACTTCCAGGTCGCTTAACTCATCAGGCGATAGTCGCTTGGTTTCTCCGGTGCATCCGATGGCAGCGCAGAGCACCATCGCAAGTGCCATTCCAAAAACGTAGCTCCTGTTCATCATTGCGTCTCCCGTTTGTGGTTCTAATGCCGCTCGTATCATTCGCCGGATTGTCCGTCGATGCCGCGTTGCGGCAGGAAGTCCATCGCGCAGCGGAATCCAACATTGTCAAACGCCTCGCCGGGCTTGTGCGGGGTGAGCATGCCGGCGCTCAACTGGTCCGGGCGGGTTCGCCAGCCGCTCCCGGCGGCGTACTTCATCGTGCCCCCGACCGGTTCGGCCGGACGGTGCGGATCGCCTGTTTTATAGGCGTCTTTCGCCTGCCAGCTTGAGGTCCATTCTCGCACGTTGCCTCCCATGTTCAGCACGCCCGACGCGCCGCGGTCGTCATCGCAGGCCAAACTGGGCGCCAGCGTCACGCAGCCGTCCCCGCCGGCGGAGAGGTTGCCGGCCGGCGGTGAGTTTAACTCCGCGGCGCGGAGCCATTCCAGCACGGTCGGCAGGCGCCGCCCGCGCGAACGGGCGTAGACCTCGACTGCGTACCAGGTTATACCGCAAACCGGAAGGTCCGGCACCCAAAACTCAGGATTATTCATCACGATCGGGCGAAGTTTCGCGGTTGCAGCCTTGCCTGGCTGCCCGGCGAGAAACCGATCGTATTCGGCGACGCTCGTCTTGCAGCGGTCGATGAAGAACGGTTCGACCCACAGCCTGCGCGGGCCGGCCGGCGAAGGAAACGTCACCCATCCGCCCGGCACAAACTCCATGCCCTCCGGCGGATTGGACGCCCGGGCCGACAGGTGGATCAGGGTCAGATAATACTCCGCCGGCTCGATATCCTCGCCCCGTTGGAGGTTTTCGACGATCTTTTCTGTTCGCTCCCACAACGACGGGAACAGCTCGTTCGCCCGCACAGCCAGGCATTGCCTGCGAAGCTGAGATATCTCGATGAGTTCGGAAGTTTCATCAACGCCGGCATCGGCGATCGCCTCTTTTGGCCCGAACGCCTCGATGGCTAGAGAGGTGCCCAGGTGGCCTAGTGTTTGGGATATCCGCGTCCGACCGGCATGGACCGATAACGTGGTTCCATTCGCGACGGAGATGCGCTTGAGGCTGACGAGATAATCGTTGTTGAGCTTCGATATGCCCAGCGACAGCACTTCTTCAGCGGCGGCCTGCTGACCGATGCTCACGCACGCACTTCGGGCGGACGAAGGAGACATTGCCAGCGCCAAATCCGCCTCATCGGTGAGGACCTTCAGGTTCGCACGCTCCAGCTGACAAATGTCCCGGCGCCCAGCCAGCGCCTCTACCACGCCGTCGTAGAAGGCCTGCGCCTCAGCCGGGGTGACCGGGCCGGTGCAGATCGGCGGAACAACCGCGCAGGAAATCGGTTCTGCCCACGCCGGGGAGGAGGAAAGACACAACACAATGAACAATAATGACGTCAATCGCATCGTGTCTTAAGTTCCTTTCGGTGGAATTGCAGACAATCGATCGATGTCCGGCGGATCTTTGTAAAGGGCATTGCCAGGCCTTGCCGCCGGAGTAATTTGTCAAGAATCTTATCGGCGCAATCTCCCTTGCGACAATTGCGTTTTTTTAATGGAGTTATGAAGAAAAGCACCCCATGGCGAGGTGTGCCGCGTCCTGGCCGATTACGCCCAACAGGTTCAACGGCTGCCTGGAATGCCGAGGTTGCGGCTGCAAGCACTTCCGGGTAGTCTACACCCGCCCAACCTGGGGCGGACGCATCATACGCCTCTCCCCATTGTCTAGACAATGGGGAGAGGCGTAGATACTCCTGGAAATATTGTCCACATTCTAGAAAAATGTCTTGCGATTCCTGCCCTTGGCATCCATGAGCGATACGATGAGTTCATCCCGTACCCAGAAGAAGGCAATGGAAAGGAGAATTCCGGGATGAGCATATGGATAAGGGGCTTTATGGAGCTTGGCTAAGGCGATTTGCGTATATTGAAACTTGTTGGCAATTATCATATTGTCTTTTTTATCGCTGAGAGGCTTGTTTTATATTAGGCGGCTTATCGGAAGGTCTGATACGGAGTTTTACATGAATAACAGGGCAGAAAAAGGAACAAGGTCCATTGATTACGGCATAAACTATCTGCCGTCAATTGAGCTGATAGAACACTTCGGGCCGTTCTGGATCGAAAACCGCATGAGCATCGAACAGCTCCGCTGCGACTTGCTCTGCATGCGGGCGATGAATTGCAGATTCATTCGGTTCCACCTCATGCCGGCCAATTACCAGCGCGACTGCATGCCCGGTGAAAATGTGGAACAGTCGCAGCGAATCATCGACTGGGCGGTAAGGTATGCACTCGATCTGGGCCTGCACGTGCATTATGACATCTGGTCTTCGGACCGGATGAATATCACCCCGCAGGAAGTTACCGACGTCGTCTCCAAATTCGCGGGTTTGGGCCTGAGCTATCAGATTGGAAACGAGCAGTATTTTTCCTGGCGCGACGACGAACACATCCGTCACGTCGAAAAGCTCATCGCAGCCGGCAAACAGACTGACCCCGCCAGCCGATGGTGCGTGGACATCTGGCCCGGGGACCTTGCAAGGGTGCGGGATAAGTTTCCCTCGCTTTACAAAATGCTCGATTTTATCGCCATCCATTTCTACGCGACAGGAGATTACCGCGGCTGGTCGCCGATCTATTATGAGCAGCTCGTTCATTTCTGCGGCGGGGACAACGAATTTCCGGGCAATATCACCGACGAGCGGTTCATCCAGTCGGATTTTTTCGTCGGCAGCTACAAAGAGTTCGATAAGGAAAAGTGGATCACGGAGATCACCGCCTGCGGCTATCACCGGTTTGGGGCGGTCATCGATGAAAACGCCAAGGGAGAATACTGGCGGGAGGTCTGCCGGAACGTGGCGGAGCGAACAGACCTTAAGGCGGTGGGGCATCATAACTTGCGCGACAAGATGAGCTGGCGGGAAGTAGGCACCAGCCAATGCGGACTTATCTACATGGACGGCTCGCCCAAACCCTCCGCACATGCTTTTAAGGAGATGGCTAAAAAGTCGCTGCCTGACGGTGATCTTGCCAAGTGGATCGACGCATCGGTTAGCGCCGAAGGCGATTCAGCCAGGCTGACCTTAAAAAGTCGTCTCAAAAAGCCCATCTCCGGAAAGGCGTCCTTCGCCGTCTGCGGATTCCTCCAATCCCCGCAGGAATCCGTTGATGTTACCATTCCACCCGGCGGGGAGATTACCGTCGAACAATCCCTAAGTCGTGTAGCGAGTCGTTATGTGACAAGCCAGCTTTTCGGTGCGTTCGTGGCGCCCTCGTGGGGCAAAACGGGCTGTTCAACCGTCGCCTGGTCCACCCATACCAGACCGGCGGAGATAAGGATCGACCAGACAATCCCGCCGCTGAGAAACGTGCGATATCCTACCGGCTTGGACAGCGTCCAGGACTTCCTGCGCACCTACGACAGCATCGCCATCCTGACGGCCGACCTGATCGGTTTCGACGGCGAGATGGCCCATCGGTTGGCGAGCGTCCTGAGGGGTGCGATGGGCAAGGCCGTCGACTTGGCAGCAACGATCAACGCCTACAAGGTCATAGACCGGCCGATGATCCTGCTGGGCAATCCGCGATATCATTATTTCGCCCGCCTGGCGGAGTTGGCAGCCGACAGGACCTGCCGGCTCAGCGAGGCCAATCCCTGCTTTGTTGCAAGGCTTGATTGGCCCTTCAAACCCAAAAGTCGTGCGTCAGCCATCGCCAACGCGATCGGTTATGCCATCAGCCCCGCCTGCCTCTATATCGCGGGCCTGGATGAGCAGACGCTCCAGCGGGCGACATACGACCTGATCCGCCGGATCTGGATTGACAAGGCTGTAGAGGTGTTCGACAGTCCGCCGGGCATAAGCCCCATTGTATCGCAGGAATCCCGCAGGTTCCGGGTGGATCTGAGCCCGGGTGCGTATCGCGTGACGTTCACCGTCGGCCAGGACGCCGGCCCGAAGCGAGTTACCATTGTTGACATCGACGGCCAGGGGATCCTGGGCCCGATCGTCTCCAACGGCAAGACCAGCAGGCATACGGTCGAGACGTACTGCGAAAACGGCATTATGACAATCGGTTTCAGTTCCATAGCGGGCGAAAGCTGGGCGATCGCCGAGCTGGAACTGGCGCACGCGGGGCTTTTGGCGGAGGATCGCAAGTTCTTTTTCTCAACGGGGAAAAATAAGCCGCCATTCGCAGCCGAGGTCCGCCTGGTTCTTCCGGAGACTCCATACAAACCCACCAGGCGTTACGGGTGGCTGGGGCAATAGCAAGGCTCAATGCACCAATGCTTCGTCGCATCTGGTTGCGGCAAGAGGTAATGAAGCTGTATACGGGCGTCAGCGGAAGGTTGATGGCTTACGCTTTGTGGTTATAATCGGCCATAATACTTGCTTGAGGGTAGGTGATGGCTGAAACGTCTGAGCTTAAGGACAACTCGCCCCTCGCGTCTGCTGTTGAGCCGGCCGATCGGAAGGATTTTTGGATCGGTATGGCGGTCTTTGCAGGAGCGATTGCGGTTCGGCTTGTGTACCTGTGGGAAAGCTCCCGCAATCCGACGTTCCTCATGCCCGTCGTCGATGCCGACACCTACCACAACATGGCGATGGATCTTGCCACAAAAGGAGAGATATCAGAGGGTTTCTTCTGGCAGCCGTTCCTGTATCCGTTTTTGCTGGGATTGGTGTACAAGATCACCGGATGTTCCATCCTGGTCGCCAAGATCCTCCAGGCCGTCCTCGGTGGTGCCACCTGCATGCTGAGCTACCATCTGGGCCGGCGGGTGTTCGGCAGGTCGGTCGGGTTGATCGCCGGGATAATATTGTCATTATATGGCCCGCTGATCTTTTTTGATCTTGAGTTTCTCGGGGCGGGGCTGGCGGCGTTCTGGTCGGTGGCGCTGATGCTGCTGATGCTTAAGGCCAGGGGCCGGCAGGGGGCGTGGGATTATTTTCAGGTAGGGATTTTCGGTGCCTTTGCGGTGCTGTCCAGGCCTACTTTCCTGCCTTTCACAGCGGCTGGTATGTTGTGGATCGCCTTGGGGGCCAGGCCCTTCAAGGCGCGTTGGGGCACCGCCGCCAGGGGGCTTGCGTTGGGCTTGGCGGGTTTTTTGCTGATGGTTGCGCCGGTCGCAGCGGTCAACGCCCGGCACTTCGGCGGGGGCTGGTCCTTCATGCCGTCCTCCGGCGGGATTAACCTGCACATCGGAAATAATCCCGACATGTGCGGTACTCTGCTGGTCCGGCCGGGCTGGGACTGGGAACACCTGCTGGATATGCCCCGGCATCACGGCGTGATGGACATCCGCCTGCATAACGATTTTTATAGGGGGGGGGTTCTCGATTACTTAGCCGACCAGCCGTTGCATTTCCTGGGCGGCTTGGGGCAGAAGTCGCTGCGGATGATCTGCTCGCGCGAGATACCCCGCAACGTGGACATATACATGTTCCGCCGGTGGTCTGCGGTGCTGTCTGTGCTGTTGTGGAAGGCGGGGCATTTCGGTTTTCCGTTCGGCGTGCTTTGGCCTTTGTGCGTAGTGGGGCTGGTGCTTTACGCCCGGAAGATGCCGGCGGCGGTATGGGGGTTCCTGCTGCTGCACGGCGGGGCGATAGTGCTGGTGTTCGTCGCCGGCAGGTACCGCATCGAGCTTATTCCCATCGCGACGGTGGTCGCCTCGGCGGGAGTATACGGGCTTGTTCAACTGATCCGGCGAAAAAGCTGGGCGAAGGCGGCTGGGTTGGGCCTGTTGGCGCTTACGGCGGTAGTGCCCGCGAATCTGCCGATTGCGTTCTGTGAGGAGGGCATCAACTTCGAGGCGGAGCTGCAATACGACCTTGGAACGATATATCTGCGGGGGGGAGATCTTCCCAAAGCGCAGCTTGCGTTTGAACGCGCGATCGAGATTCGCAAGGATTACGCCGACGCCCTCAACGAACTGGGCAATGTCGTGGCGCTTCAGGGCCGGCTCGACCAGGCCATCGGCTTGTACCAAAGGGCCGTCAAGCTGAGCCCGACCAACGCCAAGGCCTGGCGCAACATGGGCTTGTTGGCTCTCAAACAGAACCAGGCCGACCGGGCGGAGGACTTGTTTTACAAGACACTCGCTGTCCGACCTTTTGACGCCAAGACGCATATGTTTCTGGGCGAGATGCTGCTCAAACAGGGCAACTTCGAAAAAGCCAAAGAGCATCTGGAGCTTTCGGTCGAGTATGAACCTGAGCCTGCCGACCAGGCGCGAACCCGCTTCCGGCTGGCTGTTGCCTGCTGGCAGCTTGGCAAGTACGAGGAGGCTTACGAAAGTCTTCAGCAGGCCCGCGATTTTTCTCCCGGTAATCCTCAGGTGGTGCTGGGATTGGCGTGGCTGAAGGCGACGTGCCCGGTGGATTCGCTGCGAAACGGCCCGGAAGCGATACTTCTAGCCGACGCAACGGCAAGGCAGGCATTAAGCGGCGCTGCACTCGACGTTCTGGCGGCCGGCTATGCCGAGACGGGCGATTTCGAGAAGGCGGTCGAAACGGCACAAAGGGCGCTGACGCTTGCGATGTCGACCCCCGCCGGCATGATCCATGCGGATGAAATAAAGGCCCGTCTTGAACTCTACCGCCTGGGCCAGCCATTCCGGTCAATCCGACCGCCAGTATGGCTGACCACGACGCAGATTCGTACAAGGGATACTTCTGCTAGGGCGGGCAACATACCGCTGTGAAGTCATGGGGAAGATAATCGTCGCGAATCCGGCAGGACCAGCCCAGCCGGCGAACGATATCGTTCACCTGGCGGGGATCATAATAGTGGCAGTGATCGTGCCTGCTGTTTGAGCGATGGTGCAGAAGGTTAATCACAATCGCTTGGCCGGCCAGGCGGGTCAGCCGACCGATCGCCCTGCGCAAAAACTCGTCGTTATTGCCCAATTTCAGATTGAACACGCCCGAGCAGAACACCACGTCGAATTTCGCATTGCCGAAGGGATTTCTGCGAAAGATGTCAGCTGTCAGGAACCTGCCGGCTGGATGAAGCCTCCGGGCGGTCTTTATCATCTGCGGCAGCAGGTCCACGCCCGTGTAATCGACCTCCAGGCTGCAAACCCGCAAGTAATCCAAAAGATCGCCAAGCCCGCACCCGACGTCCAGCAGGGATTTTCCCGCAAGGGGAACCTCCTGAATCAGGATATCGAACCTCGTTTGCTGGCTGATCGGGTCGGACCAGTCATGCACGTCATAACTGGGGCGGTCCGGCTTGATGCGAGGTTCATAATGCGCCTGAATTGCACGCTTGCGATCCATGGAGTTATGATTGTCATTCATCCGGCTGTTCGGATGATTCCTCGGAAATCTGCGCGTTAGCTATAAGTCTATGATACAGTTCTTGCCCGCCCAATGCGATGCTCCATGGCAGAAGCGCCCCTCGTGAATCCCAGTAATCGATGTTTTTAACCTGGAAATCACAGACGACCTGCCTGAGGGTCTCCTCAAGCAGATGTGTCTCCAGCTCCTTGGCATCCTTCCATAACATTCGTATTGAATGATCCTTAGGATTATTGCCAGCCTGCGATCGCCTGGCTGAGTCCAACTCTTTGATCCGGGAGCATAGCTTGGGAAATTGACTTTTTTGCCAGTTGTGCCGGCCTTGAGGAGTTTTGAAACTTTCTAGCCGGTCACTTGCCTCCCTGGCCAAGTCGGCATACTCCGCACCAAGCCGGCTGGCGGGTATTTCTTCACAGCCGAAGGCATGGGCAAGATGGGCGGGCAGGCGGATAATCAAGTCATCAATAGACCTTATCAGGTCCAGAAAACCAAACCGAACACGGACAATCGGATTGACGGTTTGGTCCAGCCAACCCCGTTCTTTGAGCAATCTAACCAGCATGTGGGCGGCGGGCATGTAGATCGAACCCCGGTGTACCATCGCCAGGGGCCTGCCCTTGGGGTTCATGCGGGCCTGCGTAACAAGCAATATCGCCTTGCCGGCCAGGCAGCGGATCCCCGCCTGCCTCAACTTGTCTGGGGAGACTCGGCCTTTGGGACCTATCGGTATGGTTTTTTCGCCCACCTGGATATTTGGGCCGGCTAGGTAAAGGCCCGAGCGAACCACCTGGCCGTGATGTTCGAAGACGGCAAAGAACGGCAATTCACCATCCGACATCCTGAGCGGGCGCAGCCCAGCCCCCAACTCGGCGATTACGCGGTTGTATATCTCTCCCGCCTGTTCATAGCGGGAAATGAAAAGTTCCAAAAGCCCCGTTCCTGCGGAGTCTTCCTCGACCGCAAGCAGAGAACTGGACAGGTCCAATTGGGCCTGCTCGCCAAGATATTTTTTAAGCCAGCTGCGATAAAGGTCAGCCAACCCCGAATCTCTGCATTTGCTGATTAGCCCAGCCAGCAGATTTTTTTCGTTATTGAACCATTCATCTATCCGCCGCCTGGGCGCCTCCTGGGGGAGGCGCTCCAGCAGGTCTGACTGGGCAAGTTGCATCAGCTCTTCCAGAAAATTTGACGTTTGGGAGACCTTCAAGTCGGCTATGGTGCGGTGGTGGCGGGCGTCGCCGACATAGCTGGGGCCTATAAGCTGCCAGTTGTCGCCCGGGGAGAATTCATCATATAGATCGTCGATATTCCTGCCAAGCCGGCGGGCGAGAACGGAGGTTTTCATGCCCAGATACGGTTCCAGCTCTCGAAGATCGAGGGGAAGTTTTCCGAGGAATCGGCTGTAAAAAAGCGCCGCCCCCCAGTCGGCTCCACCGCTGTGGTGAAACCGTTCGCGGGTGAGCTTAAGAGGCTGCTGTTTGCCCGCCGAACCGATGGCTGTGAAGGCTACGTCTACGTCCTCAACGAAATGATGGACCTTAATACCCTTGCTGACAAGAGCTTGGAGTTTCGGCAGGGCGTCCCACAGGCTGTTGCTGTTTTGATCTATCGAGTAGATCACCGCTGTCTCACTACGCTGTTTGCATCAATGCCTGATGCGACATGATGAGAATGATCGGCTGCCGATCGGAGCATGTCTTCGTGCAACGTTCCTCGGTAGATAAACCGCACGATCGTTTCCAGGCAGATGTCATCCACCCCCCCCGCATCATTCAGTGAAAAGTAGATACGCAGCACGTCACCGCCTTGTGAATTGACCAGGACGGGCTCGGTCCCGCTGGCGAATTTTTCGGACCAGTTGAACCGCCTGGCTGCCAGCACGGCGGCTGTTGCGCTTCCGGTGCCGCAGGAGAGCGTTTCTTTTTCCACTCCAAACTCGAAGGTCCGTACGGCAAGCTCACCTTCTCGCAGAACCTGGACAAAATTGACGTTCACCCCGCGCGGGCCGAATTGCGGGTGATTTCGCAACCGCCTGCCCCAGGTATCCACGTCAAGCCGCCTCAGATTGCGATGGTAGACTACAAGGTGCGGCACGCCCGTATTTGCGTAATCGCACGTCCAGGATCTTC
>Ga0315284_10017417_pt1 | contig 10189 bp, 24 predicted proteins | sample YL17G09_16_MG_FD_203696 | JGI IMG/M metagenome (GOLD analysis project Ga0315284, IMG submission 203696) | Sediment microbial communities from Yellowstone Lake, YNP, Wyoming, USA - YL17G09_16 | ecosystem: Environmental > Aquatic > Freshwater > Lake > Sediment | place: USA: Wyoming | collected...
AGCGAGCTTACGGGCGGAGCGGTAGTCCTTGAAAGACTTCGAGTCAAACTTCGCGTACTTCTGGTCCATGTGCTTTCTCCTTGAGAGTGTTTACAAATGAAAAAACAGGGCGGCCCGACTACATAATTCACGGGCTGTAGGCTGTGTCTCGCTGTCGTCGACAACATCAGTCTCGGCTATCCTAGCGCCCCTACTTCTTCACGCAAGCTTCAGAGCTGCGAGTGCCGAACCGAAAGCTTCGAGCACCTGATCATCAGACTGGTTGAAGTCAAGCTGCCCGCGGACCTTGCCGAGGTGCTTCTCCCGGGCCTCAGTCTCGGTGATCTGCTTGACGGCAGCAGCCTCGACGGTGAAGCCGCTCAAGTCGACGCGCCCACCCTTCTTGGCAACATACACATTCTTCCCCTTCACCCCGCCGCTCATCTTGAGGAAACCGCTCTTATCCTCGATGGTCAGACCGGCCGCCTCAGCGTTGGTGCGGAGGGTAGGAAGAAGATGACTTCCCTTCACAACTCGCTCACGACGAGCGTTCTTCTGTGCAACTGCCTTCTCACCAGCCTCCTTCAGCTTGTCAGACATCTCGGTGGTGTTGGTGGTCTCTGCGGTATTGGTGTCGCTCATTTTGTTTCTCCATTTCGGTTGATGCCAATTTATTAGACGGTGGCAGGATCCGTCATATGATGAAACCATTCTAATTCGATTGAGACAAGATGTACACAGACATTTTCACTTTTTATCAAATTTATTAAAGTCCAATGAATCCTTTACTTTAGGTGATGCATTGGAGGGTGAAGAAGAGACATATGAAACACTAGATTGAATTCCTCGGGCATCTGGATGAACCCTTCGAAAGATCTTCATAACACAACCTAGAGTATCTGCACTGAATAATCCAGGCGTACCATTCATATCGGTATAGGCGATCACCCACTTATTGAACGATCCCACTTCAGCTCCACACACCATACAGCTATTTGAAATAGCTTTTGGATCGAGGATGACATCTACGGGAGGCATACTCATAAGATCATCAATATCAATCTCGTGATATATCTCTTCTTTGATTTGCATATTATCAAACAGCTTGTCCATTAGGGACTCACCATTTGACATAATATCTTCAGCTACGAGTGATGCGATGTCTCTTGGCAATGGATCTCCTTATGACAATTATATCACAAAGAATTAATGCATAACACCGTCTGGTGGAGGAATTAACTCTCCACCTTCTTCGTTGTTAGGGTAATCGATTGGAATACGAAGCTCGGTGCTATCATTGTTAATTGTTGGTTCCCTGGTAGAAAAACCATTATGCGCTCTGAATGTGAATGGTTTGTGACAATGGGCGCAGAATATGGTGACCTTCATTATCAACTGCCACGAATCTAATTCGGGTAATTTCACAACACTCATCTTGGACACTGAGGTATATCTGTCGTGCTTGCATAAAAGTTCAATGGGCATGTTCGCTCAGGAAAATAAGGATGTGCATAATACCTAACATGGTATACATACCTGCTACGAACAACAGGACCACATTTATCTTCCTAGAAAGAGGAAGAAAAAGCAAAGAGACTGTGACGCAAAACATTACAACAACTTTAATGAAAACGAAGTATCCCATTCCATAGTCCATTACTGCTTTCATAATTGGATTCATTTCAATGGCATACCCTTTGGTAATGGCGAACATCGTGGCAAACATATCAAAGATGTTAAGCAAATATAAACTGAGTGCTGTGACTATATCGCTCCTCTTTGCATTTAACAATCTCCTCATGTTTCGTCCTCTACCAAATCAAGAGGACGATTCTCTGTTGGATGATGACTCCTTAGAACTATCTTCTCCTCTTCGCCTTTTTGAGCTTCACGAAGTGGCTTGCCTAATGGACCTAACTCTTGAAGCTTTTCTCTTACCCAACGTCCGGTCCTCTTATCTTTCTCTTCGACTTCTACATTCCTAAAAATTCCATAAAGATCTTTGTCTATCTCTTTAAGATATCCTGGAGTGAGGAACGTTTTCATCTTTGGTTCTTTCTTCTTTTCACTCATTGGTTTTTATCCAGATAAGAATATGAACAAGTTGCACAAACATCACCAGCAAATGCTACCGCAGCTCTATCGCATGTATAGCACCTATGCGATTTATTAATATCTGGAGAATGAGAAGAAATGTAATCATCTCTTTCTATCTTTTCGAATATTGGAGTAAGCAAATTTATCACGTGGATTCTAATAGACTCTGTAAAATCTTCCTTGAAAACATCTTCAAGATCAGTCCAATTGGCAGCATCTTGCTCTACTGCATTATCTGTCCTTAAAAGAGCTATCCAATAATTGTACACAACTCTGCTCAACTCGTCGGCGTCGAGGAGCGAATCTGGAATTTCAGGCATAATGCCTCCGATAAAAGTATGGGGCTCACAGAAGTGGCCCCAAGTAATTCAGAGCTCTTTGGAGGTCGTGAATGGAGCTACAAGCTTCTTTACCACAACATACTTTCCACTCTTGTTCTTCTTGCAAAACCTTTCCAATACACCAGTTCGTTTTGATGTACCGTAGAGTGTCGCGCTATAGAGACCGCGATCATTGAGTGAGGTCCCATAAGCTGGAGCATTACGATCAAGCCTCAACATGAACTTTACCATCTGTAAGCGAGTAGCCCCGCCAGACTTCTTTACGAATTTGAGCATTTTTTCGGTGTTGGTAATCTTTGGACGAGCCATTTTGTATTCCTTATAAGTGGCGTAATTGCCAATCATAATTATTACTTCTTCTGCCGAGAATCCTATCCAAATGGAATTGGATTATCAAGATCACGGATGAGCTCGAGGAACTCTTTCCAATTCTTAATACGGTGATCTGCCTTCACTCCCTGGTTCCAGGGACAGTCGAAAACCACAGATGTCCTATCTGTCTTGTTCCATGCATCTATATGATGAGGTGCATCGTCAAGCAGTAGGTCACCATCCAGCAAATCTTTCCGCTGAATAGCGATGAAATTCTTCAAGTCGAAGAAAGGCATATTCCTTCTGATCCATTCAAGCTTCCCATGATAGGCGATACCGGCGCAGCTTGGGATGGCGGTAGCGATCACGACATCGTGTCCTGCGTCAACAAGAGACTTCACCCCGGCGATCGCCCCTTCTACAGGATCCAGATCACGATACAACTCTGGATATCTCATGCACGAACGGAGGAAATCACGCCCCTGTGCTCCGAGTAGATTGTCCATTCCCCAATACTCTTTTACATCTTCCCTGAGAAAGTTTGTCTTGTAGTCTTGGTTATACCACTCTAGGATGCGCTCCACCCAAAGGGCAAGGACCTGATCCTGATCTAATACGATTCTCAAAATGCCTTCCCATCAGAGGCTTCGCAGGCATCACACAGTGCCCATCCCGACCTCGTTCCTTTCTTCTCTCGTTCTTTGCCGCACACTTCACAGATGCTCTCGCATTCCTTTTCAGCTCTAAGAATGGCGGCACCGATAGATGTTGGACGAAGTTCATCTCCCCTAGTCCACTGTCCAGCTCCGATGTAAATGCGAAGACCACAGAATTTCTGCTTGACTTGATGAAGTTCTCTGTCCCATCCTGCCGCTATCATCTCTTCGAGCGCCCGTTCGACGACTGGCATCCATCCGAGTCCTATTCCAAAACCACACCGAGGCTCTTCGATGCCGAGCCTGTTCATAATCCTATTGGCTTCTGCTCGGCACTCGTCGAAGTACTGTTGGCGAATTTCGTATGATTTCACTTACGGCTCCTTTCAATCTCCTGGCTCATCTTGTGGAAGAGGAGAAGATAGACGATGCAGTCCATGATGCGGCTCTGGATCGGCTCATTCGATTGGACCTTACAGCCGTTCTTGATGTATGCTACGACAGCTGAGTAGTGTTTATAGAAGTACGTGAACCAGACTTTCTCCATAGGCTCGTCTACCTGTTCACCGACACGACGGAAGTTAGCCAGTCGATCCTGGCTACCGATCGTGTATTCCTTCCCCTTTGACGACATGGTAGAAATACAGTCTGCCAACATTTGATCGAACTCTGGATCTCCTGTAAGTTCGCAGATCGGATCTCGCGAAACCTGAATCCTCAGTGTATTTATCATCACACAAAGTTCTGATGCTTCGGCTCCCACTCGTACCTTGGAATCAATTTCTATCAACGCTTGACCAATTTCAGATGTCTTCATTTTTATATCCTATCACAAAAGATTCTTGATGTACACTAGACGACTATAAGATCACCGAAGACAGACGGACAACGTTCAACTAGAGCTACCCTGATTGCGGCAGCTATTGGTCTAATCTGAGGATGAGCTGTCTTTGCTTCCCTCAGATCGATGAAGTGTCTCCACTCTCTGAAGTTGGCAGTCATGATGAGTTCTGTCTTAAGACAGGTAGGAAGCACAGACCTGGCGATCTGAGGGGAGTGGCCTGCCTCGAGAAGGGCGAAGTAACATACCTCGGAGGCTTCCATGGCCTTCCTCCAGATGGTGAATCCGACGCCTCCATCTTCAAGTCCTGGCGGTAGAATTACAGAGATCTCCTTGCCGAACTTGTCCTTGCCATAGTTGCAATATCTTGTAGACTCTTGGGAATAAGAGGCGATCCTGTGCCTCACGATCTCGTGGGAGATGCCGCGATCACAGATGATCCTGAACGATGCGACACCATGTTCGATGATAGACATGTGGTGCTTGTTCATACAGCTCTTGATGAGTCTCTCGTCTGTTCCCGGGCCGGCCTGCTCTTCACTTTTGTAACAGACACGTGCTGCAGATTCGATGAGAAGAGATGCCGCATCTGTTATAGATAGCAGGATGGCTCCTGGTTCCACGATCTTCATAATCACTCACAAGTCAAATGTTTGTACACCAGTTGCAGCATTAGAGAACAGAGTTCCACCATGTGAACGTGTGCCAATAGCTTCGTGCACATGACCGAACATATGTGCCTTTAGATCCAGGTCTGAAAAGCTTCTCTTATTCACATAGGACGCCAGTGAAGGAGAACCGTAGTTTTCGCCGGCAAAGTCAAGAATCCGTGAAGGAGGAGCATGAGTTATCAATACGTCGATATCTACAGGTAGAGCCTTGACAACGTCATCAAACTGATCACGCTTTAACTCGTCAGACCATTCTCCGATGATGTAGTTGATACCTCTGCACCCTCCGAATTTCAGACCGTATACAACGGTGGTGCGAGTAGGATCTAGATTAACTTCCCACACATCTCCACCTATCCAATCTGATAGATCTGTGAAGTCATGATTCCCTCTAACTACCAGAACTGGGGCGTCTTCTGGTATACAGGTTCCACGACGGAAAGGAAATTGCATACACCACTGACGTTGCAGTGTTTCCTCACGCTCTGGAATGATCAACCTACCGGCGTATAGACCCGCTGGCTGACGCTGGGGTGAGCCGATAAGATGGCCGTATGGATCGTACGTCACTATCCCGTCTCTGCGCCACTTGTCCACCTGTATCTTTATCAGTGGGAAGTTCGGCATCATGTCCCCCGTAACGATGTACAAGTCTGCCGTAGGGAGTGTTCGTAGATTCCCGTGCCAATCGCTGATGTGACAAATCTTCATTTTGTTTCTCGGCGCGCTTAGCACGAAGGGCTTTGTATATCCTGCGCTTTTCTTTCTTTGATTTCCTGCGTTTTCTCAGTCGACCTTCCTCGTCGAACTCTAAAATCTTTACGTTGAGAGAAAACTTTGCTGTGCCTGTCTGCTTCGTTGTAAACTTGAAGCGAGGTTGATCTATTTGCAACGCTGGGAAGCCCCCTATGTTTATTCTTCCTTCCATTCGAGGTCGATCTTCTTTTCTTCCTCTTTCTTTTCTTGCGCCTTCAACTGCGATTGAATCATGTCCATTGCCTTCGAAGCTTTCATCCTCTTGATAAACGCGCTGAAGCCTGGCTTTGTTCCCAACTTTTCTTCAGTTGGTTGAAGTGTTTCTCCCTTGTCAAGACGCTGCTGCTGAAACATCTTGGCTGCGGCCCACTGCTTCGTCAAGTTATTAAACTCTGCTCGAAGTTGATTCCTCTTAAGCTTACGTTCGAACGATCCCATGTTACCACCTTACGTTAAAGTTTATACTCCTTCAATCATTATACACTTGTATGTGCCAGAAAGAAATTCATTTATGAGATGAGCTTGAGGAGAGTATGTCCTCTGATGCTATGTCGTCTAGTATCTTGGCACGCTCTCTATGGGAGAGGGTGTATATAGCTTGCAAGTCTTTTGGGATTTCATTGAGCATTCGCCAGTCTTTTACCACCTTCATAATGGAAGGATCTGCTCGAAGGTACGCCTGCATACAAGCGTCGGCAAAAGATTGGTATGTCAAATTTTCATCCGATAGCAACTTCATCAAAAGCAACTTATCGTTTGGGTGCATTCTAAATGTTATGGCTTGCGAATTCTTATTGTGCACGAAGTATCTCAGAGTTGGATTACGATAACCGACCCGCCATGTTTCTCAGGTTCTGGTTTTCTTTCTGATGGGAGAGGCAAAGGTAGTTGCAGAGGAACTGACTCATTTAGATCTGGCTGATGATATTTCTCTACCTCTTCTATTACATGTGGAAGAGGGATAAAAATATTCTTGTCAATCATTGAACCTTAGGAATATCTGTTGAAGAGAACGTTCCGTATGTAATCTTAAAGTTCTGATCGGGATATGTAATGAGACCGCATGTACAGCGAGGAGCGACAACAGACCACCACCCGCGCTCGGCGACCTTCATATCACATTCTGGTGTGTGATCCATCCTGGAGGTGAAGACGTAACCTGGTTGGTAAAGACGAAGAAAATGTTGAACTTCATCTGTCAAGAGACCTGGACCTTTCTTTTCTGGACTCTCTGTTTGTACTTCTCCCTTGAGCTTTCTTTCATACTCTGCAATCTCTTGGGCTGTACCTTCTACAGTTTCTATAACGCCATCTGGTCTTTGAATAGTTTTCTTCATCTTGTCTCCTAATGTAACTAGATCACCAATTCCAATTGTTCCTTAAAAATGATACGATATTTCATTTTATGGGACGCACAATATGATACTGCTGCCAAGTTCTTCAAACCAAATGCCAATCTATTCCACACTCTACCCTTTACCTCTTCTACAAATTTGCGGCCATCGCAATACACCACTAAAATATCTGGATAATATCTGTGTTTCTTACCTAACATTCGATATTGAAGTTTCAATCCATGGTTTTTTGTCCATGTCTTTACTAATGGTGAAGCATCTAATGCTATGAATCTTCTAAGCTCGTACGATGAATCATACTTCTCTAACCTCTTTGTCTTTGTAGATTTGTACGTTCCTCGCTTCAAGTTGCTTGACGAAAATGCCACGACTTTGGAGGAGCTGAAGACCTTCCGTTTTCCTGTAGGCATTTAGATAGATCACCTCTTCGATCTCTGCATTGATGATCCTCTTCGCACATGTGATGCAAGGGGAGGTCGTTGTGTACAACTTCCTCTTTGAAGAATCGTTGTAGTTCAGCTTGATACATGCATTGTCTTCTGCATGGATGCACCCGCAGTTACCAGGTTCATCAGAGTCACACTGGTTGGGACCGTGTTTGTAGTTGCCATTATACCCGATAGCAAGTACACGTTGATTATCTATAGACACAATGACACACCCCACGTTGGCACGCTTACATGTACTCCTCTTCGCAAGGTCGACAGCAAGGTTCATATAGATTTCGTCAAAAGATGGTCTCACTTCCATGGGTCGAATTCAATCTTTTTAGAAGTGGGCGGAATATCATCATCGGGACTACCTTTCTCCCAATCGTCAAAATCAACTTCGTCATTTGTCTGTTCGCGCCGGCGCTTTCTTGACGATGCAAGAATCCTAATATACAGTACAATACCAGCGAGTATTGTTACCGCCGCTATAATTTCGTACATGGTTTATTTCCGTCAGGTAAGATTTGAGCAATCAATAGGGAATACTCGAGCAACGACTTCGCCGTCACCCATATTCAGTACTTCATTACCAGCCAAAAGTTCTACAGATAGCTGCGCGTTCGGGGCGAACAGCTCTGCTCCCGCCTTTCCGACAACGACAGATGGAAGATTACAACTTACACCTAGCTTAACCCTGCTCTTACTTCCATGAGCAATTCTCACTGGCAGTGAGAGCTTCAGTAAGAACGGTCTGCCTACTTCATCTGACCTGGTCGGCTTGCGTCCATCAGTCACTTCAAACTTCACGATATCTTTCTTCACCATATTGTATTCCTTTTTAATTTCCTGCGGGTGTTTGAACAACATTTTCAACTTTATCCACAAAGTGCTTAGCATCCATGAACTCCAGCTTTGCTGCATTCTCTCTACGATACTGATCACGAAGCTTCAAGTCCATGTGAGCAGTGAATTCCACGATGTGCTTCATATCATCTGGAGTCTTCGCCACCAGATCACAGTACTGATCGATCCCCTTAGTAGTACTTAGGCCGACTGGAAGTGTACCGAACAAGAGAGCCTCCCATACACGGGGAGTAATGAACCCTGAGTCGAGGTAGCTCCTCTTCGCCAGAAGTGGACATGCCCCCGCTGTGCCGTAGATCTCTCTGAAATTCTTGACAGTACACCTATCTCTATAGGACACGTCAGGCCACAGTCCGACACACTCAGTATGAGTCTTCAGCCAGTTCCCGTGAAATTCTACCTGCCCCGAGAAGAGTTTCGATACCGGACCAATCCACTCTGTGATAACATCATCACGTTCATAGCGACTGCCTATGTACACTAACTTCCGTTTGGGGTCTGGAGGAAGCGTGGGGTGTTGCATGAGGTCAGAGATGATGAATGGTGGTTCTACCCTGGTCCTCTTCATGGAGAGCTCCAGAGGTGAATGTGAGGTCTCGAATATTGCATCAGGCTTCCAGTGGAGTTCATCTCTCTTCTCTACCTTGTGGTCAAGATCCCAAATGATAATCTTGGTGTTCTTTGTCTTGTAGTGATTGAGAATCTCTACTTGGCGCCAGAGGTCTGGTTGAAACTCAGGGCGAAGAATCCCTTGCTCGGTCACTGGGAATGCTACACCCTTCTCGTCAGAAGCTCCGCAGTTGCGACCTGGAATTGGAAACCTCCATTCGACCAAAAGTATATCAAGTTCTGGAAGAATCTCCGAAGAACCGAACGTGTGCTTCAATTGGCAATATGCATCCCGTCTCTTATCCATCGAGAAGGCTGCAAAGTTTCCTTGCCCCCACCTCTTCCACCCTGGCCAATCGCGATCATCTTGCATTGCATGTACTGTGTGTCCACGACGTTGCATCTCCCAGATAAGAGACCAAGAGTATGTAGCATTACCATCTGGCGCAGAAATTTCTGCACCGCCACCATCTATCTTATTATCACCGAGGAAACCCCAGTAGGAGTAGCCGATTCTCATGGTTTGCACTCTCTATTCTTTGCCATCTCGCATGAACAGTAATTTTTTGGTTGCACCGCAATATAGCATAACCACCCACCAAGGATAGCAAGTACAGATACCATTATCATGAGTCGTGTCTTCTCTTTCATTTCTTTCCAGGTTTGGTAGTACTGAATCCCCTAGTCATGTCTTCCATGTCCTTATCCAACAAAGTCTTCACTTCTTCCTTGCTCACGCTCACAGGCTTCCATTGTTGAGGAACAGTGTAGAGTGTTCTGTTGATTGGAATCACAGGCGCGATTTTCGGCGAATCATGTTGAGCGTTCTTCCAGTCTGTTGGATCAATTAACATTGCCAACTTAAAAAATAAACCCGCGATAAACGAACGTACTCTATCGATGACTCTCATTGTTTCTCCCCTTGTATTTTTCATATGCTGAACGTAGATGGTAGTATACTTCAGGATCATCGTCGGCAAGTACATTCGCTACTTCCATGAAGACAGTTCTCAGCATTATTTCGAGTCCACCAATCTTTAATAACTTTTTAATTTTTGGAGCGCAAATATCTTCCACAGTCTTTCCCTTCATCTGGTACCCTTCTTGATACCGAATGATCGACTTGCAATAGGATCACGTTTAAACAGAGCCGACACATCTTTTTCTGCAACTGGTCTGTCAAGTGTTATATCAAAGTTCATTCCCATATTACGTGCGAAATCGAGCTCGTCAATAATGAGCGGTAATTGTTTCTTTAGATCGTTGTTGAAAGCATC
>Ga0315284_10017418_pt1 | contig 10189 bp, 9 predicted proteins | sample YL17G09_16_MG_FD_203696 | JGI IMG/M metagenome (GOLD analysis project Ga0315284, IMG submission 203696) | Sediment microbial communities from Yellowstone Lake, YNP, Wyoming, USA - YL17G09_16 | ecosystem: Environmental > Aquatic > Freshwater > Lake > Sediment | place: USA: Wyoming | collected...
AAATAGATGTAGGGTCGTTTCTAGAACCCACACCAACAGCAATAACAGACATCACTAAGAACATTAGAGTCATCACTGCTATACTCCCAAAGAACGTTTTTACCTTCTTCCATTTCTTTTCGTTGTTGACAAGGGCCCTGAACTTTTCGGCCAATACAAATAATGTCACAATTGAAAAGATCCCTAACAGCAGACACATCATAATCACCGACATTTAATTCTCCTCTTTTTCTCTTATATCGATTGTTGAATAGTTACACACCATAATTTAATATATATGATTAACTATTCCAAATCTTTTGAACTTCTTCGAAGAGAACATCTGTCAAATCAGTTACATCTTCACGTACAACTGCTTGCCAAATAGCAAAACCATCTTCTTTCAAGTAATCCATTGCCTCACCCAAACCCATTCCAGCCGGCAATGCCCCTAAATCGCTTTCATAAAACAATTCTACCTTGTTCGTTACTTTATTGATAACACGTTCTTTTAGTTTGTATCTACCACCAGGAAGACGTCCTAATACATCCTTCATTGAATCTGCAACACCAAGGCAGATTGTTTTACCATTTTTAGTGATTTTATAACCAAACATGCTTTCTTTATCCTATTTTTTAGACGTATTTTTGATCAACAATATAAGAAAGAAGACTAAAACCTTTCAGTTATTTCAGAGGAGGAAGTTTACTTACCTGACCGAAGTCTTCAATCAATTTATCCATTTTTTCATTTACGCCATTAATCATTCCTGCAATCTGTTCCTTGTTTTCTACCATTTGCCCCTGAACACCTAGAAGAGATTGTTCCGTGTCAGTGACTTGAGCATCAAGTTTGGTTTGGTAATCTATACGAATATAAACCAAGGCAATGATAACAACAATGATAAAAACCCAATTAAGAACTTTTGCTAGTTTGTTCATTGGAAGACTTCTCCTTTTTTTCTTGTTCTTCTGAAACGATTTTTATAGACTCAGAAAGTAGTAATCTATATAAATTACTTTTCTTGTTCATATTTCTATCTCCTAATGCGTTTATCTGATAGGACAAATAATCAGTATAGTTGTATATTTTTCCTTCACATATCATGAAAATTAACAAAAGGACACTATTGATGAGCGAATCTGAAATAGGAAACCAATATAAGTTTCCTCAATACTATTCTTCCTTGTATAGGTTTCAAGGAGATCCAGTTCCTAGTTTACTTCCTCCAGACCTAACATTGGGTGAATATACGTTTTGCCACAAAAGCAAAAAAGATGTAAAAAATCTGATCTTGAACATAACAAAGTTTCTAGAAATTTTGAATATGAATATTTCTAATATTGATCGCGAACTGGGTGCATATGAAGATACAGCAGATCCAAACGACCCAGATCTATTTCAACACTTATTAGAATATCTTACATCTCATGCGGATGAGTTCAATTTACAAATCGGAACTAATGATACTTTATCCCCAACTTACTTGATGAATTTGAAAAAAGCCTATTATGAAAATCCACTTCTATCACTGAATAAAGAGTTATCGGAACTTTTGAATTCTCCTAACCCGGAAGATATTTTTAAGAATGTTAATTTACCACCGAAATTTATCACACGAGTTGTTGATGATATGTTGGCTGCTGTAATTGAAAAATTATCATCTAACTTCAAAGGATCTGAGTTTGTTATTGCTTTTAATTTGGTTATTATGGAATTTAATATACAACAGTTTAGGCTTGGAGAAAAACTATCTACTATAGATAATCTGAAGCAATATCTCTATGAATCTTGCCCTCATACTGTTGCCGAGATTACTGATTTAATAGAAGAACAACTTCCAACAGCACTTGACAACCATTTTATTCTACCTGATGGAACAATAGATTATGATACATGGATTTATGGTAATCTGGAACAATACCAAGTGGATAGAATAAATCAAGTTAAAAAGATAGCTAATTTAATTATGAGCAATTCGTGGAATGAAATTATTTCTAACACTTACCTACAAACTCTTTATCTAAATAATATCACTTATCCTCCAGTTGAACAAGGAGAATAAAAATGCCACACTATAATGATTCTTTACTAGCCCCTTTTACAGGAGACCCTTTAACCTTTTATACCAACTGTCCATATACTGGCCAGGCGTGTCTAAGAGAATTATGTATTGCCTCTCTATTGACCCAGGATGGAGGAAATTGGTTATTTACAGGGTGTGAACTACAGGAAAATGTTGCTAAAATTGGAATGTATCAGTCTCAATTAGACACCGTAATTACAACGATTAGAGACACATCTTCAATGGTAAGCACTGGCTTTAATGAGTCACAACAAAAACTAGATACTATTGCCCAGAAGGATCAATCTGATGAAATACTTAATACCTTAAGAGATACTTCATCTATGATACTCACTGAATTTAATGAAACACAACAAAAAACAGATACAATAATTACAGCACTTACGGATACTACGTCTTCTGTGTTACTTATCGAATTGAATGAAATACAACAAAAAGTAGATACGGTAACGACAGATGTGATAAACAAAATACAAGAGCATATGGATGAAAATCATGTTGACTTTAATAATGTTTATGATATGCAAGTACAAACAAAGGCATTGTTGGAAGCAAAACTTGATATCCTTATTCAGCATTCTCAATTTGAAAATGATTTAGAGGAGCATATACATACAAGACATCATCATCTATTATCACATCTTGCATCAGATACAGACCCAGAGATTTTAGGATCGAAATTTGTTCCTACTATTCAACCAGCATTGTATTTACTACAAGAATGGACAACAGGGACAGACGTAGATGGAAACGGAAAGGTATACGGTAAAGACTTTAAGATTGATAATAAAGACAAATCCAAACCAATGATGTTAAAAGGTATTGAATCCCTTCCTGATTGGAGAAATCCCCCAAACACTCCCGGTTCAAGAATTACCTATGCTGAATACGTGGCGTCTGTGCATTGGGGGGGAGAACCCAATGGGTAGATTACAGACGAGAATAACTGATAAGACTTCTCACGGCGGGATAATTATTACAGGTTCAGGAAATACCACAGTCAACGGCCTCTTGGAAGCAAGGCTGACAGATCTACATGCTTGCCCAATCCATGGAGTGAATTGTATTGTGACTGGATCACCAAATACAACAACCAATTCTTTATTAAACTCTAGATTATTTGATCTTTGCACTTGCGGCGCGTGTCTCGTGACGGGCTCTCCCAACATGACTACAAACTGAGAAACAAAATGGATAATTTTTACGTTTACGTCCTATTGGACCCAAGAAAATCAGGATCATTTCAATACCGATATTCACAGATATTTGAGTATGAACCTTTCTATATTGGGAAGGGTAAAGGCCGGAGATGTTTTGAGCATTTAGGACAATTAAATTCTGCTAAAAAAGTATTTACCCATGTATACAATAAAATGAGAAAGATTTTTAGAGAATGTAATTTAGAACCAATTATTGTTAGACTACAGGAAAATCTTTTTGAAGAACAGGCTTTTGAATTAGAAATTTTTTTGATTAAACAAATTGGTAGGATGGACTTAGGATTAGGGCCACTCTGTAATTTAACTGTTGGTGGAGATGGTTCTACTGGAAGTATCAGATTAGAAGAATATAGGAAACGAATGAGTCAAATACATAAAGGAAGAAAGAAATCTGATTTGACTAAACAAAAAATACGTTTATCTAAGTTAGGTAAAAAACAAACAGAAGAATCTAAAGCAAAAAGGAAAAAAAGTCTAGAAGGAGAAAAAAATCCTTTTTATGGTAAAAATCACTCTAAAGAGACAAAAGAAAAATTAAGAGATATCAATCTTGGGAAAAAAATAGCAAAAGACTCTATAGAAAAAATGATAGAATCTAGAAAAGGATATAGACATTCTGAAGAGACAAAAAGAAAAATATCCGAAGGAAACAAAGGAAAAATTATTTCAGAGGAACAAAGATCACAGCAGAGTAGAATGATGAAAGAAAGATCTTTATCAGAAGAAACAAAAAGAAAGATTGGTTTTGCTCATCTAGGAAGAAAAAATTCCGAAGAAACAAAACAAAAGATGAGAGAAGCTGCTATTAAAAGGCATCTCTTAAAATCGCAATCTGAATCTATCCAAGGACAAAATTAATGTATGTCTTCAGATATAGGAATTTATAAATGAAACATTATGTGCCAGAGTTGGATTATTATTTTCGCCAGTATTGGGAGTCTCAAGGAGATGTCACAATTATTCACGTATCCATACCTGAAGTTGTTGAGAATCTTTTTGTCAATCCTTTAATTTATCCACCTGAACCCCTTTATTCACCAGATAATGTTTTTTCTTTATTGTTTTCATCGACTTATGATTCGACTGGCTACAGATATCTTTTTAGAAAAGAAACAAACATGATATCTTATCCTAAGAAGATTTATGAAAGATTACTTGTAAAGACTAGTAGACCTGCCTATTATCTGGCGACACATGATGATACTACCGGAGTTAATGTCTTTAATTTCACACAAGAAGAATTTTGGCTTTTAGATCGCTTACAAGAATATCGTACAATGCAAATGACGAACATTGATGATATAGATTATTCTGGCTTGCAATCTAATTTATCCAAATTGATTTATATCTATCTGGACACCTTCATTAACAATCAATACGAAACATTACTTCTTTTAGGAGACATACCAGATGAGGGAAGAATATGTGATGTTTTGTTTAAGTTATATGTTATTAATGAGTGCCATAAAAAGTTAAGATATGATGCTATCATGTTGCCCTTAGAAGTTTTAGAACTTGTACCAAAGAGAAGAAAAATATTAGTTACCGAAACAGTTTTAACTCAAAAGAAATTTACTATTACACCACCTTTACCAGAATCGTTAGATGATTTCTATATATATCTAAACGGAAGAGTTCTTCCAAATTCTATGTACCAAACAGAATTTTATCCGGAAGAAAATCCAGAGACATTGACTGTATCTTTTCCAGATCTATCTTCTTTGAAGGAAAATGATATGTTTATAGCAGAATTTTATGCTAGAAATAGAAAATATTCTGATATCAAAGATCCTACTTCTGTTATCATGTCAAGTGATTATTCTTTACAGGAATATATTGTAGAACATATTCCGGAATACAAAAGTATAGAGGATATACCTCTACCAGGACAAGAACCCCGTTTGGAATATAGACCGCCAGAAGGTGAAGGTGAACAATAATGAATGCTCCTCCAGTTCCAACTTTTGAAGAATTCTCATCCGACAGAGTTTTAAGCTATTTCAAGCTGTGGGAGCTACTCAAATTCGAAAAAGACAACCCAATCCAGGTTTATGATGAGGTTGAACAGACATACGTTGCAGATGAATATAATGCAATGCAATTGACTTTGCTGACATCTATGTTAGAATTAGGTCAAGATGAAAAGAATTTATCTTTAGGCGAACAAAAACTTGTTACTCAATTTTTCAAATTAGTTATTGACCAATCTGCATTTTGGTCTCAAGATCATGTTAGAATAAGAAAATTCTTGATTGATTGGTATTCTTCTCAGAGAACAATTGTTACAAAAAGCAGAAATTCTATTGATCCTTATTCTCTTTCTGACGAAGAACTTAATGAAGTAATTCTAGGGTTTGGTTATCCTTATCCGTATAATATGGATAAGGATAAAAAATCTGTATTCTTACATGAACTAGTAGGATATTATCATAAAAAAGGAACACCAAAAGTATTGGGTGATGTTTTGACCTTCTACGGATTGGTTGATGTAGTTATTTGTGAGTGGTGGTTGTATCGAGACTTCTTTAATAAATCATTTTGGGTTAGAAGCGTACCTGTTTGGCCAGCAACAGCAAAAAACAATGAAGAGTATATATCAATTCTTCCATACGAGCCATTTGTAAGGCCCGATCCTTTTTGGCATTATGATAAAGGAGAAGGGTTGTCTGAAGAAAGAGTTGAAGATCTGTTTCTAGAGCCAGAAAATCCAGAAGATGATCCAAATGATGAATTCACAGAAAGAAAAAATAAAATCACACTTCCATCAATTACACCATATATTTCATTAAATACAGTTGTTCGTGATGAATATGTTAAATGTGAAACATCTATTATGAATCGTAAAGTCCAAGAGGCTTATGAATTTTGGATTGAATATATTTTATTATGGAAAGGGGAGTACCTATTTCCTTCCAGATTTCCTCTACATCCAGAAGCAAATTGGGTGGTGTTTTGTACCTCATCAAATACCCATTGGGTGTATAACGGAAGAGAGTGGGTTGATTTGGGTGGAAAGTTACCTAAATCGTTGGTAGAATCAGAACCAGATTGTTTTGGACATACAACATTTGAACCGATTAGAGACGTTGGTACAACTTTATATTCAGAAAAAATATCTTTTTTGGAAGCGATGGTCGCCTTAACTTATATCCTGTCCTCTCATTTTGGGTTTGGTTGCAATCGTTATGAAGCAGTTGATTCTTTTAATGATCTGCCTATTATTCCTCCTCCCCCAGAAAACTCACTTAGAAGAATTTTAGACACTGATGTTGACGCAATGTATTTCTCTGGAGAATGGCATCAAACCGGAAAATGGCATGATCTTGGTTATACTACAAATTATGATACTACTGATGGGAATTACTCTCTCATTACATACGTTCCTCCTGATTTATCTAAAACAAATTATTTCCATTTTTCTCATCTAGAATACAATGGCAAGCATGCACCATTAGACTTTTTGTATTTTGATAGCACTGAAGGGTATTTTGAAGGTTGCCGTGATGGAATTGATGACGTTAATTATGATCTTATAAGACAGGAATATGATGAAATTATAGCTAGACCAAAAGATCATCCTATTTTAGAAGAACCTGTTGGATTACACGGAACAGAAACAAGAAGATATCATACTACTTGGCAACAAAGAAATGAAAAACAAGATGATCTTACAGATGCTTTTTTTAGAAAGTATGGTGTTAGACGTATCGAAAAAATTGATTATTTTGGTTGGGGTGGATATGATTCTTCTGCTATACATACCGGTTGGTGGAATGTGTACGGAGATAGTACGTCTGTTCTAATCACGTTAGATCCTCCAAACAAAGGGGTTAATATCTATTGTGACGTAAACGATATGTTTCTATCTTATCTGTTTGTTTCTTCAGAAATTAATCCAATCTTGCCTTATTTGGGTATAGATCCCAATCTATTGCTAACAGGTATAATAGATATTGAATTTGATATTATCCTTAATTCAGGATCTTTGTCTTTTGTAATGTCTCAATTGATGGAAGACGGTAGTGTAATACCAACGTATATTTCAAACCCAATAAATGTTTCCCAGCACGTTATGATAAAGGGATTACAATTAACTAATATTTTGTATATGGGATTCCTTCGAGCAAACTCAGATCTTCTAGAAGCACATATTACTAATATTACTGTAAAAGAGAATATAACAGAAGAATCTGGTGATTCTGGTGTTATTGATTTGTGGAATACTAATGTTATAGCAAGCAATGTTCCTACTTCAAATCCTGAAACTTGGTTTGTCGGAAGAATGTCTCAACCAGGATGGATTAGTTTTTCTGGAGAAGATGGTGCTGTAAATTGCCAGATGAATTTTGGAGAAAGAACCTTCGATATGGAGGGTGTGGCTCCAGGATATGATGCAGGAATTGGATTCGTTCCTTATGGTATGAATGGATTAGTAGATCCTATGGAACCTTTACTACCTGTACCACCTCCAGGTGGTCACTCTATGCTAAGTTTTACTGTTTCCGATCTACTGCTTCCTGCAGGAACTAGTCTTTACTTTTTTGCTTGGGATGGCCATTTTCCAGTTACTTATCTTGTTGGAGATCAAATTACAGATAAGAATACTTATTGGTATGATGTAGATCCAGGAAAAGCATTATATGTTGGATTCCTTTTTGATGGTCCAACATCTGAAGATATGAAGATTACTGTAAAAGATTTTTACTGGGCCAGAGTCAATGATGCAAATGTTGAAAGTACAAGAGAACACTTTTTTGCATACACACACGCAAGAAATTTCTTGAGATCTATGAATCCTCAATTCTGGGATGCTATTGAAGCAGAATATTATCTTTTGGGTTTATTATATCCAGATGATGAAAGAAAATTCTTAAGATTACAAGAAAAATATATGCAAGATTTGGGCCTTTATTATAAAAATATTGGTCTGACACATCTTCAAGGATTATCTAATTTGATTTTGGGCCTGACTTTGTATCCTGAAATTAAAAAGGTCATCAATTTCTTCAAACCTTATCGTGTAAGATTTAGACCATTAATGACAGAATATAATATAAATGGTACTGGTAACTCCAATGGGGATGGAGCGTATGTGGAAGATCACATTTATATTCCTAGAATGACTCAAAAAGTACAAGAGGTTGCTAGAACATCTGATATGTTGACAATGGCTCCTGTTTTACTTTTCGAAGAATGTTATTATAGATATGGCTACTTTTTGGGTGGCCCTGGAGTATATCCTGCAGTATTTGATGGACTATGTAGGGGTTTATTAGATGATGTATTTATAAAAACCAAAATTACATTTACAGATATTGTTCAAGTACAAGAGTCCTTACTGACAATGTTTGACGCCTTAACTATAGATGATGTTGGCCCTTATAATTACGACAATCTTAGAACTAAGGATTTATTACATGATATTGGAATAAGAATAATATTTATAGATGATTATGCTAAAAACATCTTCGAAGTAAATTACGGGGATGAATTAGATATACAACAGTATATCAAATTTATAGATACATGTGTTGTTTCGGATCACCTTCGGTGGTCAGAACATCACATTTTGGTAGAAGATTACGGACCAATTTATGGCTCTGTAGACAATTCTGAATTTCCTTTTGAGACCTCTAGAACCAGTGATTATTTTGTACCTCCTGCAATACACACAAGGATTATAGACAAATTTAATTGGATTGATTTGAATGATCCATATCAAAATTTACCCAATAGTAGATTTGATCTTAATGTTGGTGATGAAGGTTCTATTGAAACTAACATAACTGTAAATGAACTCTTTATAGGACCTGTTACTCATCGTTTGAATTATGTGTCAATGCAAAGTAGTCCATCTCGGGTGGATACTGTTTTCATGCTTCCAGGATACCATTCTACAGATGCAACCAATGGTGTTGTTTCTTCTGGTTGGTATGAAATAGTTCCTCCTTCAGGAGTATACCCAGCAGGAAGTTCACAATGGCATTTTGATGAAAATATGGCTTTAGTGTCTGATATAGATACTACTAATTATATTGGTTATGCGCCGTCTACAGTTTATTTAACTGGATTAGAACCTTGGGACCCAGGAAGAAGATTTGGATATTTTGATATATCTTTTGACATTGAAGTGTTTAGTTGTGATCCTGATCCTATTTCCTTTGTAGCTGTTTCGAAACCCTTAACGCTTGGAGTATTGTGGACTTATGGACAGTTGACGGTCGGGAGAAATATACTGGATAATTACGTTCTACCCGAGTGTATTCATGGCTTTGGTGGCTTTTATATCACTTTTAATGTTGCTACTATAAAAATTCATAAATTACAAATAAAGCATTATGTGTGGAATGGTCAAGAAACAATTAATCCAACTAACGGCGCTTAATGGAGATTCTTGTTTAGAGTTGAACAAATTAATAGAGGTTTTGTGAAATCAAATTTTCATTTGATTAACGATGTCGAAAACGACTAAGATGATAGGAGAATATACAATGTTTCGAAAAATACAGAGACAACGCATAGCGATTCGCGATAGTGAACGCAAATCGTTACACGATAGTTTTTCTGGTCCTGGTAGAAGTGGTATTTTCCGACCAAAAACAAATCGTGTTATCGTAGAAGCAAGAGATCCTCGTTCTGGAAAGAAAGAAGTTGTTGGAAATTCAACCAATCTGATTGTATATCATGGAAGATCATGGCTGATGCAAAGGGCATTCGGTCTAAATCTTGGTGCCGTTGGAAATTCACCATTACCAAAACCATGGGACCACAATGATGATACTTCTGTAACAGATGTTCATCGTAATAAATGGTCAAATATGTATCTTTGTTGGTTTGCTGCAGGACAAGGAGGAGCGGATACAACTAATGCTCCTCTAGAGCCTTACGATACAACGTCTGTTG
>Ga0315284_10017421_pt1 | contig 10187 bp, 11 predicted proteins | sample YL17G09_16_MG_FD_203696 | JGI IMG/M metagenome (GOLD analysis project Ga0315284, IMG submission 203696) | Sediment microbial communities from Yellowstone Lake, YNP, Wyoming, USA - YL17G09_16 | ecosystem: Environmental > Aquatic > Freshwater > Lake > Sediment | place: USA: Wyoming | collected...
ATTAATATTTTGAAAACTTGATGTTACGCTATTTGCAATTGACTTTAAGTCTTTTAACGTCATTTTCAACAAGTCTTTTGCAACTTGTTGCATACCTTTTTTGCCTTTAAGATATTTGTCAATCCAATTTTTTCCTAATTTTGCAATCATATCGCCTTCAGGTTTAAACCCGGTCAGAATAAGATTTTGAAGTTCAGATAATTTTTTCTTTCTATCATTATCTAATCCTCCAACGATATCCGAAGTGCTCAAATCTTTTTCTTCTTTCCCTGTAACAATAGCACCCAACGTTTTTTCGTCAGATGCATTAGGTAACGCATCCATATATTCTGCAAATACACCAAAAAAATTGTTTAATGCGCTAGCAAACGCCATGGCGTCAACGAGAGGATTTTCTTTGTCGTCTTTAAACAAGTCGACAATCCTTCGTATCATTCCAGTTTCTTTTGAACCCGATAAAACCTTTGTTACATCTCGTACTGCTAAATCTCTAGCTTGAGATAATGATGTCATTGCACCAAAGTCAATTCCTTTTAATTTTTTTAAAATATCAAGTGCAGCTTTCATTTGTAGTTTATCAAACGCTTCATAAATCATAATGCTTCGCATGTCTGGATTTGATAATAATTTTCGATTAATAGGTTTTAATTTTTCTTTTAAATTTATAACCCTGTTTTTCTTACCGAATTGTTCTTTAAGCGTTTTTGACATTGTTCGTTCTTTCAAAGAGAATTTGTTTACTAACATAAGTATGGGGTTTATAGTTTATCGTAAGGTGATTAAATATGCAACCACGTGAAATAATTTCAAAATCTTCTTGGGTATTTGTTGAAAACATTAAAGATAGAGTTACAACAAATTTAGCCAAGGCGTTACAAAGTAACCAAATTAAGGTTGATAAAGCTCAACTTGATAGAATGATTAATATAACTCTTGCATCTATCGATGAAGGATATCATTCTGCACATAAACCTTTCATTAGTTCAGTTGATAAAGTTCTTACTGCTGTCGCCGACGACGCTACCGAATCAGCGAAAAAAAAGTAGCATTTAAAGATATTCTTTTAATGTTTGTTAAGAATAAAAAACGATGACATCTGGTCAAAAACACTTAGTTAAATGTCGATGTGTTCTTCCCCAATTTAAGAAATTGGTGCATCCAATTGTTCATCAATTTACGGTTTTTTCAATTATCAATGACGACGACACCGTTAAACCTAAATTTTCGCAATGTAATAATTGTGGAATCATTCATCGAATTATAGAGATAGGACACTCTGAAATCATAAAAGGCCGTGAAGCGATGTCATCAATTATTACAATTGAAGACGTAAAATCATCATTGCCTGAACAACTTGTCTCTATTTTAGAAAACAATAAGGCAGATCTTCCATCGTGGGAAGCTGCTCAATTCATGTATGAAAATAAAAAATGGGATCAATTCATTGTTCTTACGTCCGATACAGAAGGTGACATTAAACAAGGAAAATATCTTCGTATTTTAGGTGAAAAATTATTTAAAATTGAATCTTATTTGAGGGATGAAATTATTAAATGATAGAAAAATACGGAAAACTTAAGTCTGAAAAATTGGCAGATGAAAATGCATCATGCAGGCAAATAGTTTCTGAAATTTCAAAATTTGGAATCTCAGATCGTCAACGACTTTACCTAATTTACTTATTAGCGCTTGAATTAGAGAACGTTGAACAACTACAGAGCGTTACATCACTAATAAAAGAGCTTGCAAGTGATGATTTGTTTGTGTCTTCATTATCTGAAAGTGAGTAAACTATGGGACGTATAATTTATGAAAATCGTTTGAGCAATCATTTTTCTAAAAATCAAAATGAGGGAAATGAATCACAAGCAATCATGAATCAGAACCAATTCGATAGCCAACGAATCGTTGTGTTACACGGAGACGTTAATGAACACACAATATCCTTAGTCGTAGGCCAAATGTTATATCTTGCCAGTGTTAATCATAAACCTATTCATCTTGTTGTGTCAACGTATGGAGGTTCCGTTGATGAAATGTTTACGTTATATGATACAATTAAATTTTTACCTTGTCCCGTACAAACAATTGCATTAGGAAAGGTTATGTCTGCCGGTGTTTTATTACTGGCATCAGGAGAAAAAGGCAAACGTTTGATCGGCCGATCTGCACGAATTATGATGCACCCAGTTTCAGGTGGTTCAGTTGGAAATATTTTTGAAGTTCATCATGAACTAACTGAACACAATCGTTTACATAATCTAATGATTGACGCCCTCGCCCGCGAATCAAAAATGCCAAGAGAAAATATTTTAGAAATTATGAAAACCGGACATGACATGTACTACACTGCAGATGATGCAATTAAATTTGGGATTGTTGATAAAATCGTTGGCGATGATAGAAAATGATACGTTTGATTTTAAAATCGTATAGTTTACATCAAATACGTGAAAACTATCAATCGTAATGACTGGCAGTGTTTTTTTCCATTCAATTCAATTCGCGATGAACAAGAAAAAGCGATTGACTTTATTCTCAATTCTTTTTTAAATGAAAAAAAGAAATTTTGTATATGTGATCTTGGGACCGGTGTTGGAAAATCTGCAATTGCAGTCACCGTCGCAAGATACATGAATGATAAATTTTCATTAGAACCTTTTAACGATGCATACACCTCTGGTTCATATCTTTTAACTACACAAAAAATTCTTCAAGAACAATACGTTCATGATTTTGGTTCTGGTTCGTTGAACGTTTTAAGTTCAATTAAATCGAGTACAAATTATACATGTAATTTCTACAAAGATCAATCATGTTCTGAATCTAGGATGTTATTAAAACAATTTCCTGATCAATTATCGGGTACTGAATTTTATCAATCATGTAAATTTAATTGTGTATATGCATGTGATAAGCGCGCATTTTTAGAGTCACCAATTGGCACAACAAATTTTTCTTATTTTTTAGCAGAAACAAAACACGGTTTTCAAGTTAAACCAAGACGTCTATTGGTGATTGACGAATGTCATACTGTAGAAAATGAAATTGGTAAATTCATTGAAGTAACGTTTTCTGAAAAATTTGCAAATGATGTACTCAAATGTAAATTACTAAAATTGGATAGAAACGATGACGCTAGAGCGTTACAAGTTCATTCATGGATTGAGAATTCTTATTTACGTGCCCTTTCAAAATATTTGTCAGGTATGTCAAAAGCAATTAAGAATTTCGCTGGAACGGATGTGACGAGTTTTTCAACGTATAGTAAACGATATGATATGCTTGAAAAACATAAAAACAAAGTTCTCGATTTTATTAAGAATTTCGATGATCAAAATTGGATTTTAAACGTTGTCGAACCTCAGAAGTTTGATAAAAGATCGTTTCGAAAATTCGAATTTAAACCCGTGAACGTTTCAGCGTTTGCAAAAGATACGTTATATAAATCAGGTGAATACATTCTTATGATGTCGGCGACGGTTATCGATAAAAAAGTATTCACTAAATCAATTGGAATCGATGATAAAGATGCTGCATATTTTTATATGCCGTCACCATTTCCAACTGAAAATCGACAAGTTCATTACGCGCCGGTTGGTAAAATGTCAATGAAGTCTATAGATCAAACGTTACCAAAATTGGCTAATGCTGTTAAATTTATTATTGATCAACATGAAAATGAAAAAGGAATTATTCATACAGGAACATTCCGTGCAGCACAATTTTTATATGCAAACGTTGATTCTTCAAGATTTCTAATACACGATTCTTACAATCGAGAAAAAGTTCTTAAAGAGCACATTTCGGGAAAAAATTCTACAATTTTGTTATCGCCTTCAATGATGGAAGGTATTGATTTATCGGATGACTCTAGTCGATTTCAAATCTTATGCAAAATACCTTTTCCGTATCTTGGAGATAAAGTAGTAAAAAAACGCATGACTATTGATCCCCAATGGTATCAATTACAAACAATAAAATCAATAGTTCAAGCAATGGGTCGTAGCGTTAGAAATTCACAAGATTATGCAATTTCGTATATTCTAGATGAAGATTGGCAATATTTTTTCAACCGCAACAAACATATGTTTCCAAGGGATTTTATTTCTTGTTTAAAATAACTTGATGTCATAAGACAACAAATAGTATTTTACTCTAATACGCTAAGTGGTATTGTTGCATAGGAGGTAAATTATGGATGATAATGAAATGTTAACAAAGTGGACTGAACTTAGGGCTGCCGTTGAGGCACTTGATTTTGATGTTCAAAAAAATGCTCGAGGCGTCGTTGCCGCAGGTGTTCGAGTACGTAAGGGTCTTCGTGATCTTAAGGCGAAGGCAAGTGATCTTGTAAAAACCACGACAACGCGTGATAAAGCAGTAAAAGCAGAGAAGGCAACTGCGAAGTAAATTAAACAAATATCACATTTTATCAACGTTGATTGACGGGCCCTGTTTATTGCAGGGCTTTGTCGTTTAATATGATATATTTACTAGCGAAGGACTAAATTAAATGCCATCACCAAAAGCAGTTTTAGCTGATATCCATGATTTGAAACTCGATCCAACGAAATCTCACAATTCTACAAAGAAATCTGGTAGACTTCACGATTCAGAAAAGCGAAACGTTGTTGCAACTTCGACTGAGTCAATTGAGATCATGGAAGTATTAAAAACCACAACATCTGAATCAACTGTCGTTGAAGATGTCGTTGTTCCTGAATTCAGAAAAAATAAGAAATTAAAGAAAATTGAAGAAACCGAACTAGAACCGTCTAACGACTAATTTTTCTAATTTTATCAAAAATATTTTTTTCAATTTGACAAATTCTCATTCTTGTTAGATCATAAATTTGTCCAATTTTTTGTAATGTGTGTGGACCATTAGATGCTGAAATAATTACGCAATTATTTCCATCTGAATAATTGATCCATTGATCACATGTTTTTCGTTGACAACATAAGTTATGTTTTGCTTGAACGCTAAAACATGTTGTTCCCTTAACAATTTTTTGATTATGTTTATTATTAGGTTGAATGACATTGAGTTGTCTTTTGCTTTTTTGCATCATCGCTCTGTAGTATAATCTATTAAAATAGATGTATGTGTACAAGAAATCAATAAGAAAAGTTAGCTTTACAAACGACAAAAGGAAATAAGACAAGTGACTTCAAAAAAAACGTACGTACTTGATACAAATGTTTTGCTCTCTGATTCAAATTCAATTTTTGCATTTCAAGAAAATGATGTAATCATACCAATTGTAGCGTTAGAAGAACTTGACGTACATAAAAATCGTCAAGATGAAGTTGGTGCAAATGCAAGACATGTTAGTAGAACACTTGATGGGCTTCGAGCAAAAGGAAATTTATGTAGAGGTGTTGAATTGCCCTCTGGTGGAATTTTAAAGATTTCATCGCACGATTCAACCGGCTCTGATTTACCGGTCGAATTACGAGGCGACAAGGTTGACAATATCATTATTTCGTTTATGTTACATTTACGTAAAAATAAAATTTCTGCCGTCCTTATATCAAAGGATATTAACGTTAGAATTAAGTGTGACAGTTTAGAAGTGTTAAGTGAAGATTATTTGAAACTCCGCGCAACATCAAATTCAAAACAAATTTATAGTGGAGTTGAGGTTTTAGAAGTTGATGCAGATACAATTGATACATTTTTTAAATGCGGATCAGTGACTCTTCCTGAAGAAATTGCAGTAACTACCACACTTTATCCAAATCAAATTGTTGTATTAAAGAACACCACAAATGGTCAGAAAAAACCTTCAGCTATAACGAGATGTGTTGATTCAAGTGGAAAATTAGTTGGTGTTTCTAAAATTCAACATGCGTTTGGATTAGAACCAAGAAATAAAGAACAAAATTTTGCATTCGAATTACTCTTCAATCCAGAAATTAAATTGGTCACGCTCGCCGGCAGCGCCGGAACTGGTAAAACGATTTTGTCCCTCGCCGCGGCACTCGAACAACTCAAATCGGTTGGTTCTGCACAGAAAAAATATGATAAACTTATTATCATGCGTCCAGTTCAATCTGTTGGAAAAGAAATTGGATTTTTGCCTGGAACGTTGTCTGAAAAAATGGAACCTTGGATTTCACCAATTAAAGATAATTTAGGTTTTTTGGTCGGTGGAAAAAAACGACCTCGTCAAACAAAAAGAATGAAAAACATTGATGGAAAACCAATGACAGATGAAGGCGAATATTTATCATTGCTTCAAGAAAGTGGATTAATTGAAATTGAAGCAATTACATTTATTCGTGGAAGATCAATTCCAAACGCATTTATCATTGTTGATGAAGCACAAAATTTATCAATGCATGAGTTGAAAACCATTATTACTCGTGCCGGCGAAGGAACGAAGATCGTGCTCACTGGTGATATCTTTCAAATTGATAATAGTCATATTGACATATACACAAATGGGTTGACATACGCAATAGAAAAATTTAAAAATTATGCAATTTCAGGACATGTCACACTCATAAAAGGGGAAAGAAGTGAACTCGCTAGTCTCGCCGCTGAAATTCTTTGATCTTTTTTTATTTTCTTAATGGTTTTTGAAAATTCTATAATGATAGTTTGTGTGTCCTAGTCCATAATTGTCAATGATATGAGTGGAATTCTTGATCAAAAATCGCGTATCATGGATACGATAGTGACGTTGGAAGGTCGACGTCAAATTTCAAGTTCAAAATTAAAAATAGAATACTTGTCATTTACCGACGCTTCTACACATTATCGACCTGATGTTCACTCAGGTTCAGCTGATGCTAGCGCTAGGCTTTATTTTGAACAAAGTCATCTTCCACAAGATCAAATTACGTTTGAAGCAGATGATTCAGGAAGGCTTTCACCTTTTGGGAATTCTGAAGGAACAATAGTCAAGGATGGACAAATTTTAGGATATTCATTCAATGCAATAACGTCATCAACGTTTACGGGTCAAAGTCAAAATATGACAATTATAAACGGTAATGAGTTTGCTTCAACTTCTGAAACAATGCTTGCTTCTTCAATAGACAATTTTACAAAATTAAGAATCATAGGCACAAAAAATAAGATTTTTGAAGATGACGGTTTTTCTTTGGGAAACAGTAAAATTAAATTTGTAATAAATAATCACAAGCCGATCGCTGATCAAACAACACACGTTGCACACGTTAATCACTTAGAAAGTCTTTTTCAAGATATAAGATTAAGCAAGATACAAAATTTCAAATATCTTCCGCCAATTAATAAGGTTGAAAACGAATCAATTGATCGTCGCGACCACAGAAAAACATCAAAATACCATTTGGGGAATTACAAACCGTGGGGAAGATCACACCTATTTGGATTGTCTGCTAAACAACTTGAAAATGAATTACGTCACTTCGAACGTAGTGGTTATTCAAGAACGGTTGTGTTTGAACCGACGTCAATTAAAAATAAATTAATGGCTCAATTTTTTGAATTAAATTCAAATGTAATGCGAAAACTCGATGTGATTGATTTTGGAACATATTCCTGGAAAGGGAATTTACACCATGCATTTTTTGCAGGAAAAATTTACAATGATGAAAACGGCACACCTACATTTGTTCATATGTTTACGTTAGTTTTTGGATAATCGTCATGCATTATAAAATTGATAGAAAACATAACTTACTAAATGTATCAGATGATTTTGCGCACTTACGTTCGATTCGACGAAACGGTAGTATGAATTTTGATTTTTCTTATCAAATTTCTCCACAAAAAGCAATCGAACAGAAGGCATTAGTTGTTAACGTTTCAGTTATTTCATATCAAGAATCACAAAAATCATTACATGAAAACACACAAATTGGTCGAATTGATACACGAACATTAATTCAAAATATCATAACTCAAATGGCAACGTTGAAAACGTTGAATAATCAACGTAAGTTTAATATCGTTGCATTTAAAAGTAGCGACATCACATCAAAAATTAACAATGAAATCATTGGAAGTTTGATTGCAAAAAAACCAACAAAAGATATTCAACAATTGAATAAGTCTGTGCTGAAGTTAATTTCCGTTGAAAAGCTAAAAGACGCAACTCAAATCGTTCCAGTTTTACAAAAAAATGCTCACGTATTTGCAACAAATACAGAACTCATAACGTCATCTTCAATTGTAGATAACCCCACCAAACTAATGTACGACTTGATCGTCAAACAAGGTGTTGACCCTTCTGACATTTCTAAATTGTCACATCGAAGCATGCCATCAATTGATGCGAAGGAAGGCACTCTGCGTCCATCCCGCCTAGAAGAATATCAAGACAGTGTTATTACACGACTTTTAAATTATCATTTATTTTCAAATGAATCGTATGGATCATCACCATCACTTTCAATTCAAATGAAAGAAGATGATTACGTACAGGTTTTAGTTAACGAACCTCACCCAGAGGTTGAAATTTCTGTTCCAATTTCAATACCAAGGTTTAGAATTAACACTAGTTCTGGATTAAATTTATTTTTCTTTGTAAAATTTGAACTTGTTAATAGTAAAACAGGTGTTATTGTTGACAGTGTTATTAAACCCATTGATGTCGCAAAGCATCAACAATTCTATTACATACCACAAAGCCCTCCAGTGGTTGGGTATTCTAGAATTGACCTGGCTGCACGAGCAAATTTGATTATTACACAAACCGACGAAGGTGCAGAATCTGTTCAAATTTATCGTAAATTAATTAATGCAGTTTCTACGACCGACGAAGATTATGTGTTAATTGGTACTCATAGTGCAAGATATGGTGATCAACCTCTTTTCGTTAACGTTGATCTTCCAAGGGACTCAACTGCACTATTTAGAGTCGTTCCAGTTGGAAAATTTGGTGCCCAGGGATTTGAATATACGAACGTTGTAATTAAATCTGCGAATTATCATCAAATTAAATCGTTAGCGTTGTCAGCTGTTCTTGATCCCTTGGGTATTAAATTAGAGGCATATCATATACCACAACAAGCCGTATCAATAGAATTTAAAGTACGTGATTTAACTCTTTATGAACAAGAGTTCACAACTATCAATGATTCAATTGAATTAATAGACGACTCAATTCGGTCGCTTGATAACATTTTTGCAATTCATAGAGAACCAAAGCACGGCCACGTATATGAATATGCTGCAAAGATATTTTATTTTTCAGGAACATCGGAAATTTTTGGTTCCTCAATTATTGAATTCATATCACAATCTCCTGGAAAGGTTGATACAAAAATTGAAAATTTGATTGTTGAAACGGGCGATGATGTTAATGTTACGTTCTCTATTATAACAGACATAATTGATACAAATCTTGATGTGATTAAGGTTCTTTTACAAAAACAAGATTTGTATGATTTCTTTAAAGAAGATCTCGCGCGCCAACGAGAAATGTTTAAAAGCCTAATTGCACACAACGTTCAACGAATTAATTTAACCGACGGTGTTAGAGAAGATTTTGGTGTTATAACGACGTCTAATTTTTCTGATCGTGACATCAGGAAAAATCAGGCAATTCAACCATTGGATATAAACAGTCGATATAGATACGAGGTCACCGCTTTACTCAGGTCACCCGAGACGCTATTTGAGACGTTAATCAAGGAAAAAAGAGATTTGACTACGAACAGGACGTATAAACTACCTCCTTCAAAATTTTTACATCCACTTGCGTTAACGAAGGGAATTCTTGTAACTTCTAAAGGATTAGAAACTAGATTTTCAAAAAATGCCATGTCGCATGGTGCAATTGGCGAATATGAAATTGTAGAAGTTTCATTTGATAAAGAAAAAGTAACGCTTATTGATTGTGAAGCGTCTAGATTTGATAAATTTTTAAATTCAATTACGTGGAATATTCAGGGAGACGTTCATAAAATTGATCATTTTTTGATTATGAAAGAAGTTCATGGAATTCGAACAATAATTGGAAAAGTTCATGCAGAATTTTCAAGTGATAGTTGTCAATATCTTCATCCAATCACTCGTCGTGACGAAGGAATGTTTTCATACATAATCGTTCCGATTTTTCATGACTATACAATTGGGGGATCTGCCTCTACAAACGTTGTTATCGTTGAATCATTTTCGCAATCAAGTTTAAGGATGAGTTTATGATAAGAACCATTAAAGGTACTCGTGGATCTTGGTTAAATTT
>Ga0315284_10017423_pt1 | contig 10187 bp, 9 predicted proteins | sample YL17G09_16_MG_FD_203696 | JGI IMG/M metagenome (GOLD analysis project Ga0315284, IMG submission 203696) | Sediment microbial communities from Yellowstone Lake, YNP, Wyoming, USA - YL17G09_16 | ecosystem: Environmental > Aquatic > Freshwater > Lake > Sediment | place: USA: Wyoming | collected...
CCGGCTTCCACGGGAGGCCTGAATCAGGTTGTCCGGAAGGGGGACTTCCCGCTGCCGTCAGGGGGTGGGGTGGGAGGCGTCGGAGTGGTTGTATTCCTGGTCTTTTTTCATGCCGGGGGGCATGGCCAGGCCGCCGGGTCCCTGCTTTTGCTTGAAGTCCACGATGATCTTGACGGCTTGGTCCGGGTCGTCCGCCACGGTGTAGACGTCGAGGTCCTCGGGGGAGATGAAGCTGTGCTCGTCGAGCATTTTCTCCTTCATCCACCGGATCAGGCCGTCCCAGTAGTCGCTGACCATCAGGACGACCGGGAACTGGGCCTGCTTGAGCGTCTGGATCAGGACGGCGGACTCGAAAAACTCATCCATCGTGCCGTACCCGCCGGGGAAGGCGATGAACCCGTGCGCGTACTTCAGGAACATAACTTTGCGGACAAAGAAATACCTGAAATGGAGGGACAGGTTCTGGTACTCGTTGGGGACCTGCTCCTGGGGCAGCTCGATGTTCAGGCCGATGCTGCGTCCGCCGGCCTGGGCCGCCCCCTTGTTGGCGGCCTCCATGATGCCGTTGCCGCCGCCGGTGATGACGGCGAATCCCGCCTGCGCCAGCTTGCGGGCGGTTGTCTCCGCGAGCCTGTAATAGCTGTGCCGGGCGGAAAGACGCGCGGAACCGAAGATGGAGACCGCCGGACCGACCGAGGCAAGCTCCTGGAAGCCCTCGGTGAACTCGGCCATGACTCGAAAGATTCGCCAGAGGTCTTTTACGGGTTTGTCGATGCCATCAACCACTTGATTCATTCTCCTTCATGCCGCGAAGGATTGGGCGTCACCACAGGTCGGGCTTGTTTGCCGCGGGGCAGTGCTGTGCGATCGGGCACACGGGGCACTTGGGCTTCCGTGCGACACAGATGTTCCGGCCGTGGAGAATCAACAGATGACTGAACAGTGTCCAATCCTTTTTAGGGACTATATCGGCCAGATCGAACTCGAGCTTTACCGGATCGGCGTTTTCGGACAGTTGCAGCCGGCGGGACAGCCGGATCACGTGCGTATCGCACATGATCGCGGGCTGGCCGAAGGCATTGCCCAAAACGCAGTTGGCCGTCTTTCGACCCACGCCCGGCAGGGTCACAAGCTCCTCCATCGTGTCGGGAACCTTGCCGTGAAACTCCTCGACAATCTTCTTCGTGGCCCCTTTGATGCTGACGGCCTTGTTGCGGTAGAAGCCGCAGGTCCGAATATCCTGCTCGATCTCCTTCAGGTCCGCCCCAACCCAATCGGCGGCAGACTCGTATTTCTTGAACAAGCCTGGCGTGACCATGTTCACTCGGGCATCCGTGCACTGAGCGGAGAGGATCGTCGCGATCAGAAGCTCCAACGGATTGCCGAAGTGCAGAGCTACTATGGCCTGCGGGTGCGTTTTCTTCAGGATCGGCAGGATGTCCTTCACCCGCTCAGCGGCGGCGGCCTTATCAACGGCGACTGTCTTCTTCGTGGTTGTCTTTGTGGACTCGCTTCTCTTTGCCATTTACAGCTTGGCCTCCGGCAGTCCGTTGAGAATGCCGATCAGCTCTGCCTTATCGAAAATGCCGCGTAGTTTCTTCTGGGAGCCATCCGGCAGAAGGACGATGCTGACCGGCACGTTGCCCGCCTCGCCGTACACCTGCTTGAAGTCCTTCGTGGCCGGGTAGTCGATGAGCGTCGTATCGGCTTTGATGGTCAGCACGTTCTTCCGCTGGAGGAGCTTGACGACCTGATGGTCGTGGTAGACCCTTCTCTCGACGACTTTGCAGTTGGCGCACCAGTCGGCGGTGAATTTCAGCAGGACGGGACGGCCTTGGGCGACCGCCTTCTGGACGAGGGCGGCATCGTAGGGTTGCCAGTCGGGGCCGCCCTGGGCGGATTGTCCCCGCGCCGGCAGCAGCCAGAGGCCGGTCGCCACGGCGATCAGCAGGGCGATCGCGCGGATGGTCCACGTCCGCCGCAGGGGGGTCGAGAAGCCGGCCCACTTGCCCCACATCCAGACGCAGAAGCTGAAGATGACGCCGTAGGTGAGTACGTTCAGGAGCCTGTCCTTGGGCAGCGCCGCCAGGGTGAGCTTGACGGCGATGAAGAACAGCAGAAAGCCCGTCGATTTCTTGAAAATGTCCATCCAGTACCCCGGCCGGGGCAGACGCTTCAGCAAGGAGGGGATGAGGACTACGATGGCGTACGGCAGCGCCATGCCCACGCCCATCAGGACAATCGCCGTGCTGCTGACGAGCAGGGGCTGCGTCTGCGCCCACACCAGGACGAACCCGAGCAGGGCCCCGCTGCAGGGCGTGCTGAGAATCGCGGCGAAGAAACCCATTCCCGCGGAGCCCGCCATGTGATAGGCGGCGCCCTCTCCGGCGGCAATCGACGACGGCAGCGACAGCGTGACGACGTCGAGCATCGTCAGGGCGAAGAACACGATCGCCAGGAACAGGACGATCACGGCCGCCGGATAGCGGAAGAGGCTGTTCAGATCGAGCACGGCGCCCGTTGTCGCGTTGATGATCGCCGAGAGGATGGCAAACGCGACGAAGAAGAAGATCACTCCGGCGCAGAACGCCAGCCCTGACGCGATGCGCCGGCCGCTCGATTGTTCGGCCTGACCGAGCAGCCTCATCAGGATGATCGGCAGGACCGGGAGCACGCACGGCATGATGTTGATGGACAGGCCCGCCAGGATCGCCAGCAAATAGTATATGCCGGTGCTGCGCGGCGACGCGAACTGCCCGCGGGCGTTTGGCATTGGGCCCCCGGCGGCTGCCTCAAGCGAGATGGGCTTCCAGGAACCGATGTCGCCAAGGTTGACGGTCGCGGTCAGGGTCTTTTCAAAAGGGGGCAGGCACAACTGGCTCGTGCATGCGATGCCCGCGATTCGGACCGTGACGGCGGCCTTCTGCCCGGCGAGGCTGATAGACTCCTGCCGGAACGGGAGAAAGACGGTGAAATTGCCGACATACACCTGGATTTTGCCGATGGCGGCGTCGTTGAATATCTCCCACTTCGGGAAGACGGCCGGGTCGAAACGAAGCGTGTCCGCCGTCGCCTCGACTTTCAGCTTCAGGCCGGGCGCCGGCGCGGTTTCGTCGCTTGCGTAGAAGTGAAGGTCGTTCGTGCCCTCGAAGACGACGGCCAGACCTGGCTTGTCTCCCAGGCGAGCCGGCTCGACGTGTGCGCGGGAGTACTGACTCTCATGCCGGACGATCTCGCCGCCGCCCGCTCCCTGGTTCGCCGCAAAGCCGAGCGGCTCGAGCAGTGCGACGCTCATCGCGCATACGACAAGGGCGGTCCTTATCCTCATTTCATGTCCCAGGCACACACCAGGAGGATGCTATCACTTGACCGGCGGCTTCTGGTCTTTCTTGTCGTCGGTCTTTCCATTGTCACGCTTGGCCTGTTCGGCGGCCAGCAGGTCCCCAACCGTGGGCTTGTCCAGCTCGCCGCCGTCGAGAATGTGTTTGACATCGTCGGCATCCAGCGTCTCGTATTTGAGCAGGGCACGGGCGATTCGCTCGAGTCGATCCTTGTTCGCCTCGATCACTTGCCTGGCGCTCTGGTATGCGTCTCCCATGATGCGCTTGACCTCGGTATCGATGGTTTCCGCGGTCTTCTCGGAGTACTCCCGCTCGGGTTGCATGAAGACCATCTCCCTCGCCGCCATATCGGGCCCGTAGCTGATGGGGCCAAGCTGGTCGCTCATGCCCCAGATGAGGACCATCTGCTTGGCGATCCTCGTGGCCTGCTCGATGTCGGACTGTGCGCCGCTGGAGATATCGTCACAGAACAGCTCCTCCGCGATCCGGCCGGCGAAGCAGACTTGCAGCAGGGCGACGCAGTATCGTCTCGTGAACATCGTGCGGTCCTTCTCGGGCAGGGCAAACGTGGCGCCGCCCATCGGGCCGCGGGGAATGATGCTGACCTTGTGCAGGGGGTCGGCGTCCTTCAAAAGCGACTGGACGAGCGTGTGGCCGGCCTCATGGAAGGCCGTGATTTCGCGCTCCTTCTGGTCCACCACGCGGCTCTTCTTGGCGCGTCCCCAACGGACCTTGTCCCGGGCCTCCTCCAGGTCGGCCATCTCGATGAAGTCCTTGTTGGCCATGGTGGCGGCCAGGGCCGCTTCATTGATGATCGCCGCCAGATCCGCTCCGCTGAACATGGGGGTGCCCCGGGCCAGCCGTTCGAGGTTGGCATCCGGACCCATCTTGACCTTGCGGGCATGGACCCGCAGGATCTCCACCCGTCCCTTGATGTCCGGCAGGGGGACGACCACCTGTCGATCGAATCTGCCGGGTCGGGTGAGGGCGCTGTCCAGGATGTCGGAGCGGTTCGTTGCCGCGATTACGATGACCTGGTCGTTCGTGTCGAAGCCGTCCATTTCCACCAGGATGGCGTTGAGGGTCTGCTCCCGCTCATCGTGTCCGCCGCCGACGAAGCTGGGGCCTCGCTTGCGGCCGATGGCGTCGATCTCATCGAGGAAGATGATACAGGGCGAATTGTCCTTGGCCTGCTTGAACAGGTCGCGGACACGGGAGGCGCCCACGCCGACGAACATCTCGACGAAGTCGCTGCCGGAGATGCTGAAGAACGGGACGTCCGCCTCGCCCGCGATAGTTTTGGCCAGCAGGGTCTTTCCGCAACCGGGCGGACCGATCAGCAGGACGCCCCGCGGGATTCGTCCGCCAAGCCGCTGGAACTTCCGCGGGTTCTTCAGAAACTCGATGATCTCGGCCACCTCTTCCTGGGCCTCGTCGATCCCGGCGACGTCCTTGAAGGTCACTTTCATGCGGTCTTTGCCGTGAACGCGGTGTCGGCTGCGGCCGAACGACATGAGCATGCCGCCCGCGCCGCCCCGCATGTTCCGGGCAAAGAAGAAGTAAAAGAAGCCGACGAGGACCAGGACGGGCAGCACCCAGTTCAGCAGCCAGATGATCCAGAACCGCTGCTGGGCCCACTCGATCTGCAGGTCCTGATCTTTCACGCTGTCAAGGGCCTTCTCCAACCGCTCTTTCGCTCCGGCTTCCGGGCGGTAGTTGACCTTGAAAGACGGGGTCCCCTTTTCCCGGGCTATCGGGGTGTTTCCCTTGAACTTGCCCACGATCTCGGAATCCCCGATCTCGATCCGCTCGATATTGCCCTGCTCCAACTGCACGAGGAACTGATCCCAGCGCAGGGTGTTTGTCACGAGCCCCTGTTGGAGCATCATGATCGCGGTGAAGACGATGACCGCGATAATCAGCCAACTGAGAGGGCCCCGCCGATAGCTGGGTAGAGCGGGTCTCTTGCCCGATCGCTTGTCGTTGCCGCGACGCTGTTCGCCTGCCCCGTTGTTTTCGTCGTTTCTCATGTCCTCCTAATTCTAAGGCCGGCCCGTGATGTGAATCCTCGATCCGCGTGGCCGGTGCACGCGAGTCCTACATGTTACCAATTGTTCTGCATCACCTCTACGATTTTCTGGGCCAGCTTGTTTGCCGCCAGGCTGGAGGCGTAGGTGAAATCCTGATGCAGGAATTCCGAATAGCTGGCGGCGGCGGTAATCGACTGGTTATTGATCATCATCCTGCCGGTCCGGAGGTTCTTCCAGTTGACCGTGGCGGTCAGGATGACCTCTTTTTCCAGGGCTTGGCCCGTCTCCCGCTCCAGGGTCAGGATCGACTCGCCAATCACCACCAATTGGCCGTCCAGTACACTGTCCGTCCGGTCCCTGTCGGATACGATCTTGTAGGGCGTGTCGGACTCGATTCGTTTTGCCATGGCGTCCGAAAGCGTATATTCGATTCCGCGGCGGAACGTGCGGTTGTCGAACATTTCGATGAAGACGCTCCTGACATCCTCCGGGAACAGCGACTTGTTCGTGTAGCCGCCACAGCCGGCGAGGGCCGTCGCCGCCAGCACAGCCAGTACGGAGCCGGGCACACCCGCGCGCCGGCCCGCCGTTCTGCAGGGCTCATTTGCCACTGGCTTTTTCTCCCTTCGGGGTCTCTGCGATCGCCTGCCTGGCCATCTCGGCGGCCTCCGTCTTGGGCCAGCTCTGGATCACCATGTCGAAGTAGAGATACGCCGCCTGGTCCTTGCCGACATGCCTGTAATACTGGCCGATCTTGAACTGCTTGTACGCCATCTCTTCATCGATCTGCTTGATCTTCGCCGGAACGTCATCCCGTGCGGCCTCATCGGGGTACAACGTCAGGAACCTCTCGTAGTACGTCTTGGCCGTCGTGAGTTTCGACGCATCGAAACGATATCTTTCCTTCGGGTCATGGCGGTTATAGGCCAGGAAGTTATCCTCCGCCATGCGGTACATGGCCCGCTTGCCGATGGGACCGGTCTCCCAGTAGGAGGCGATTTCCGACCATTTGAGATAAGCCTCCAGGTACAGTTCCTTCCGCTCGTAATGCTCCGCGACGGCAATCGCGGCGTTCAGGCCGACGCTGTTGGGCTCATCGATTCCGGCACGGTCGCTGATCTTCTCCATGATCGCGACGCCTTCCGCGTAGCCGGAAATCTTGATGAAGCCCAGAATGACTTTCTTGCGGCCCTCAAGATAGGCCTGGGCCATGTCGTACTCCCGTTGCGTGGCGGCGTCCGCGAACTCGCTGCCGGGATAGCTCTTCAGGAGCTTCTCGTACTTGGCGAGCGCCTTGCCGTAGCGGTTCTTCCAATACCGTAATTCGCCATCGACGAAGAGGTCCAGATCGGCGCCGGCCCGGTCCGGGAATTCCTCCTTGAGCTGCTTGACGATGTCCCTGGCGGCCCCGGCCTCACCCTCCTGCACGAGCTTCTTGATCTCGGCGATGGCATGGAGATACTGCTCGTCGGGTCCGGCGGCCGTGGATTCCCACGTCCGGCCGCCTTTAAGCCGCCACGTCTCCGCCACGGTGCTGTGGCAGCACGAGAAGGCCACGCACATGGCCAAGGCTACGTATCGCATCCGGCATCCAAGCATTGCTCTTCCCATCAAAGCACTGTTGAAGCAACCATTCCAGTTGGCGCTGATTGTGTCTGACTGAACTTTTGCTGATTATAGCGGCTCGCCGGAGTATTGCAACGTGCACTTTCATAAGACGCCCAGTCAACCATACGCTATACGCGTACAAAAAAACCGGGACAGACGCAAGGGCCTGCCCCGGTTGTATGTGTACGTGGCTTTTTCGGCAGCCGCCGTTAGATGTACTGACGTCTCCTGAGCCAGCCCAGAAGGCCGGTGCCGATGCCGGCAAGCACAACGCCGCCCGGAGCCGGGACAACCGGCGGCCGCTCGCATTCCCACTGGTAGTTGACCGTCAGCTTCGCCCAATCCACGATCAGGCCCGACCCGGTCACCCCGGTGTCGATATCCATCCAGACATCCAGGTGTCCGTCGGCCAGATTGGATTGCAGGAACGCCGGCGACAGGTTGAACAGGGTCGTGACCCAGGTGTTGCTGCCCGGCGGTTGGGGCTGCAGCGGACCCAGAAGGACCCCGTCGCCGTAGATCAGGGTCGGATCCTGGTCAGTCACGCCCCAGGCGTGTACCTCCAGCGATCCTGACAGGAAACTGAATACCCCGGAGCCAAACGGGCAAGGATCCGGCAGGTAGGTCACATCATGGTCCCAGCCCCAATCCTGGTAAAAGTACCGATACCACGGAGGCGTGAACCCGGGGCTCACCGCCGTCGGCAGGAACCAGCTTGCCGGCGTTGGATCGCTGGCATTGTTGGCGACGTCTATCGCCGTGCCCGGGAATACCACGGGCCCGGCGCTTGCCGCGCCTGCGGCCAACAGCACAATGCTCACTAATGTTATTCTTCTCATCACTCTTCCCTTCTCAATAACCTCGAACGATCCTTGTCACAACGCACGGAAACGCCCGCGCGCATCACCATCGCACCGTAGTTGTGTACGATCTGACCAGTCTTTCGCTCAGTGAACCCACCCAATACGGGCATGACTCCTCCTGCTGCCCTGAGGCACATCCTATGGTCAGAAGTATACCATTTTGTCCCTCATTTGTCAAGAGTTTTCTTCAGATGTTTCATCGGGCGTCGTATCGCATGAATTTGCGCAGATTCGTTCATCGCGGGCTTTACTCCCGGCGGCGATGGGGATATACATGGGCACAGCAGTAGGGGCTGCGCCTACAACTTGTGGCATAGGCTGAAGGAGGTATCCTATGAACCGGTCTCTGTTCCTGTCTGTGGCTGTCATTTCCATTCTTATCGTGTTGTCCGGCTGCGCGGGTCGGCGTGAGAGCCGATTGCCGGGGGCGCAGCTCCAGGCTCACCGAATCAGCGTTGAGGAGTACGTGGACAAGATGAAGGCGGGGTGGGTCGGCCAGATGGCCGGCGTGGGCTGGGGAGCCCCCACCGAATTCCACTGCCAGGGCGTCGTCATGCCGGAGGACAAAGTGCCCCAGTGGGAGCCGAAGCTCGTCAACCAATTCGAGCAGGACGACATCTACGTGGAGATGACGTTCCTGCGAACGCTCGAGCTGCACGGGTTCGGCGTATCCATCCGGCAGGCGGGCATCGACTTCGCCAACAGCGGTTACCCGCTCTGGCATGCGAACCGGGCCGGGCGGGATAACCTGCGGGCCGGTATCGCACCCCCGGACTCGGGACATCCGCAGTTCAACAAGCATGCCGACGACATCGACTATCAGATCGAGGCCGACTACGCCGGCCTGATCTCGCCCGGCATGCCCAATGTCCCCATCCAGTTGGGCGAGATCTTCGGACGTCTGATGAACTACGGCGACGGCCTCTATGGCGGCCAGTTCGTCGGCGGCATGTACGCCGAGGCGTTCTTCGAGAAAGACGTGGTCAAGGTCGTCGAGGCGGGACTGCGGTGTATTCCGCCGCAGAGCCAGTACTACGAGTGTATCAGCGACGTGCTTCGCTGGTACAAAGAGTATCCCAATGACTGGGCCAAGACGTGGCAATTAGTCAACGAGAAGTATCACCTGAGCCCGCAGTGCCGGCGATTCTCATGTACGGGCCCGGAGGGTGAGTTCAATATCGATGCCAAGATCAACGGTGCGTACATCGTCATGGGTCTGCTCTACGGCCGGGGCGATCCGGACAAAACGATCGTCATCGCGATGCGGTGCGGCCAGGATTCGGACTGCAACCCGTCCAACGCCGGAGGCATCCTGTTCACCACCCTCGGTTTCACGAACCTGCCGGAGAGATTCTCCAGCGCCCTGGATCCCACGGGCAAATTCAGCCACACGCCGTATGATTTCCCCACCGTGATCGGCGTCTGTGAGAAGCTGGCGCGCCAGGCCGTGGTCAATTGCGGCGGCAAAATCGAGGCCGACGCGCAGGGCAAAGAATACTTCATCATCCCCAGGCAAAGGCCCCGGCCGAGCGCGCTGGAGCAGTGCTGGGCCCCGCGTCCGCCGGTGGGCAGCAAGTACACGGAGCAGGAAATGGCCCTGATCACGGCCGACGCCGGCAAGGACCTCTCCAAGGACATGGCGAAGTTCGCGCCGGGATGGAAAGCGGCCAAGTGCGGCGAGGAGATGGACCCCGGACTGAAGGACGAGGTTCGCGGCAGGAAGAACGTCCTCGTGACTCATCCTCTCGGCGAGACCGTCGGCTGCGTCCTCAGCCGGACCGTCGAGTTGCCTGCCAATCGAGTCAGCACCCTCAAGCTGGTGGTAGGCAATGACCCCCGGGGCGACTGGGACCTGATCGTCAAAGCCAACGGCCGGCAACTGCTGCGTAAGACCATCGGCCCGCAAACCACCACATTAGGCTGGACCGAGGTAAGCGTCGATCTATCCCCGTACTCCGGCCAGACCGTCAAGCTGGAGCTGGTCAACGAGCCCACCGGCTGGCGCTACGAAGCCGCCCACTGGGCCGATATCTCACTCCAAAGCCAATGAGAGAGTAGAACCCAAGGCGTTCGCTTGCCGAGAAGATCAAAAAGAGAGGTTTCTCTCGCAAAGGGCGCAAAGACCGCGAAGAATGAAGCAGGAATGAGCCGAGCATGCTCTTCTTGAGGCATTACCCCCCGCCTGTGTGGGGGCAAGCTTGGCGATCTTGGCGTGCCTTGCGAGAGCAAGATGATCGGCGTTCATCACTGTTCATCTGCGGTTCCAGTGGTTTCTGCATTTGACGTAACAATCCCTATCTGGTACACTGTGTATCGAGAAAACGGAGTTCGGGTAAGGTGGGCCG
>Ga0315284_10017424_pt1 | contig 10187 bp, 9 predicted proteins | sample YL17G09_16_MG_FD_203696 | JGI IMG/M metagenome (GOLD analysis project Ga0315284, IMG submission 203696) | Sediment microbial communities from Yellowstone Lake, YNP, Wyoming, USA - YL17G09_16 | ecosystem: Environmental > Aquatic > Freshwater > Lake > Sediment | place: USA: Wyoming | collected...
GAGCCGGAAAGCTGTCGGCGAACTCGTAGTCCCGCTTGCGATCTCCCTCTGCCCCGCCCGTAATACGTCAAAAGTGTGACAACTTGGTGTAAAACCCTTGACAAAAACACCAAAGTATGTGATACTATAGGTGTAAGGACAGACTGTTCAGCTCGCCGGATGCCCGGGCAGAGATGGTTGACCCCCCGTTTGTCGGGGAATGATTGACTCAGTCCCCGAGCGGTGTTTGGCAGAGAAGTGGCGCGTGCGGTGAAAGGGGGGCTCGAAGATGCGCCGAGCATATGTTTCTCTGTTCATCTGTCTTCTTCTGTCCGGTTTCGCATTCGCGGACCAAGGCACGGTCGTATACTCGAAGGTGTTTCTGCGGGGCGTGCCGGTGAATGTGATCACCGCGAACCTGAACAGCCCCGATGTAGTGGTCACCCCGGCGGTCGCCCGCCATGGAGTAGGAACCTCCGAGGGATTCGGCAGCATGCTCTCCAGACTCCAGCCCGCGGCCGCGATCACGGGCACATTCTTCTGCATGAAGTCCCTCATACCGGTCGGCGACATCGTCATTGAAGGCAGGCTCGTGAACTCGGGCTGCGTGGGAACGGCGGTCTGCTTCACGCGCGACCACGCGGTAGTCTTCAACTCCGGCGGACCGTCGGCGAACCCGAATACGGCCATGCATCCCGCGGTAGTGGCTTCCGGCCCGCGTCTGGTGCGCGACGGCGTCTTCACGCTTGACCCGAGATCGGAAGGCTTCCGAGACAGGGCGCTCTTCAGGCAGGCGGCCCGGACCGCCCTCGGAATCACGGCCAACAACAAGCTGATCCTCGTGACCGTCAAGCGGCCGATATACCTCAGAAAGCTCGCCCATATTATGCTCGAGCTCGGCGCGGTGAACGCCGTCAACCTGGATGGCGGCAGCTCCACGGCCATGTACTACAAGGGGCGCATTCTCAGCCATCCCGGACGCCGGCTCACCAACCTCATCGTGGTCTACGAAACCCTCGGAGATTATGCGAAGATCAAGCCCGGCCTTGCCCCATCCCCCGTAGTAGCGGTGACCTCTTCAAAATCATGATGGCGGGGCCGGGCGAGCAAGCCCCGATCCCGCCTCAGACGTTCTTTACAACCCGCTTAACCTCATGGTATAATCCCCCGTATGAGGATAGCAGTGGGCTCGGATCACCGTGGATACGCCTTGAAGGAGGCGGTGCTGCGCTACTTGCGGAGCGAGGCCGTGGCATTCAAGGATTTCGGCGCTCATTCAGAAAATCCCGTGGATTACCCCGACATCGGCGCCGAAGTTGCTGAAGCCGTCGCGAACGGCGAGTTCGACCGCGGCATACTGATCTGCGGGACCGGCATCGGCATGAGCATCACGGCGAACAAGGTGCCGGGAATCCGCGCCGCCCTCTGCGTTGACTCCTACTGCGCACGCATGTCCCGCGAGCATAACGACGCGAACGTGCTCGCGCTCGGCACCCGCATTACGGATGAGAAGACGGCTCTCGAAATCGTCCGCGTCTGGCTCGAAACCGATTACCCCGGCGAGCCGCGTCATGCCAATCGGGTAGCGAAGATCCTCGGGGTTGAGGAGAAGTACAACGGAGGAGGGCGCTGAGGATTGGATATCTTAGAGCTTAAGGTCAGTCATCCGTCTTTCACGCGCAGCCTGGCCGAGGTGGATCCGGAGATCGCCGAGATCATCGAGCTGGAGAAGCACCGCGAGAACTCGAAGCTCGAGATGATCGCCTCGGAGAACTTCGCCAGCCGCGCGATCCTGGAGGCCCAGGGAAGCATACTCACGAACAAGTACGCGGAGGGTTATCCGGGGAGACGCTATTACGGCGGCTGCGAGTTCGTGGACATGGCGGAGCGGCTCGCCATCGAGCGCGCGAAGAAGCTCTTCGGCGCGGAGTATGCCAACGTCCAACCTCACGCGGGCGCGCAGGCGAACATGGCGGTCTATTTCGCCGCGCTGTCACCGGGCGATACATACCTCGCGATGAACCTCGTTCACGGCGGGCATCTCACCCATGGAAACCCCGTCAACTTTTCCGGCAGGCTCTACAATGTGGTCCCATACGGCGTCAACCGGAAGACCGAGCTGATAGACTATGATGAGCTTCACAAGCTCGCGAAGAAACACAAGCCGAAGCTGATCATGGCGGGGGCGACCGTCTACCCCAGAATCATAGATTTTCCCCGGATGCGCGAGATCGCGGACTCGGTCGGCGCGTATCTAGTGGTGGATATGGCGCACATCGCCGGGCTGGTCGCGGCGGGCGAGCATCCGTCGCCGGTGCCGTGCTCGCATTTCGTGACGAGCACCACGCACAAGACCCTGCGCGGACCGAGGTCGGGCCTCGTGCTGTGCAAGGCGGAATACGGGCAGATGCTCGACAAGGCGGTCTTTCCGGGGACCCAGGGCGGCCCGATGATGCACGTTATCGCCGCGAAGGCCGTCTGCTTCAAGGAGGCCATGACGCCCGAGTTCAAGGCGTATCAGCATCAGATTCGGCTGAACGCGGCCGCGCTCGCGGAGCGGCTGATGAAGCACGGCTTGAGGCTCATATCCGGCGGAACGGACAATCATCTCATGCTTGTGAACCTCGTTCCACTCGGGCTGAACGGCAAGCAGGCGCAGGAGATGCTGGACGAAGCGGGCATCACCATCAATAGGAATACGATCCCGTTCGACACGGAGGCGCCGTATATCGGAAGCGGGATCAGGATCGGGACCCCGGCGCTCACGACTCGCGGCATGACGGAGGACGAGATGCGTTTGATCGGCGATCTCATCCACCGAGTGCTCGCGCGTCCGAGCGACTCGTCGGTCCGATCCGAGGTGAGCGGCATCGTGAGGGAGCTCTGCGCCCAATTCCCACTTTACGGCTGACGAGGTGAGACATGAACCGCAATGGCAAGAGACCGAGTTGGGATGACTATTTCCTGGAGATCGCGGAGGTTGTCGCCAGGCGTTCGAGCTGCGTGAGGCGGCAGATCGGCGCGGTCATAGTGCGGGACCACCGGATACTGACCACCGGCTACAACGGCGCGCCTTCGGGATTGAAGCACTGCACGGAGATCGGCTGCCTGCGTGATGAACTCGGGATTACTTCCGGCACGAGGGCCGAGATGTGCCGAGCGCTTCACTCCGAGATGAACGCGATCATCCAGGCCGCGCAGCACGGCGTGTCCACCAAGGGCGCGAGCCTCTACTGCACGAATCAGCCGTGCAGCGTCTGCGCCCGGATGCTCATCAACGCCGGCATCGTCAAGATCGTCTACAAGGGCGACTATCCCGACGAGTTCGCGAAGGGGCTTCTGGAGGAAGCGGGCATCGAGGTCGTCCGCGTGCCGAAGTCGGGCAGGGCGGGGAAGAGCAAGGCGGAGGTGTTGGCTCGCAAATGAACTGGCCGATCGTCGCCTTTCTCATGGCGCTGGCGATCTCCTTCCTGCTGACGCCGTGTGTCCGGAATCTGGCTCTTCGCCTGAACGTGATGGTTCACCCCGGCGGACGCAGGGTGCATACGCAGCCGATGCCGCTGTGGGGTGGCATAGCCATCTTCGCCGCTTTCGCCCCCGCGTGCCTCCTCATCATGAAGCTGGACAAAGCATACGCCGGCTTCACGGACCTCATCATCGGCGTGGTGGTTTCGGGCGCGCTGATACTCACGGTTGGGCTTCTGGACGATATGAAGGAGTTCTCCGCCGTGATACAGGCCGGCGCCATCGTGCTTGCCGCCATCATCCTGAGCAGCGGATTCCACGTCACGATCAAGCTGCTCACCAATCCCATCGCGGGCCCCGCGGTTCTCATGCTCCCGCCCTTCGTGTCCTCGCTTGTCACCATCATGTGGGTATTCGCCATGACGAAGACGGTGGACTTCATGGACGGGCTCGACGGGCTGGCGGCGGGGATCGGCGCAATCGGCGCGGGGGTCCTCGCGATCATGGCATATTACTCGGTGCAGCCGCATGTCGCCCTCATGGCGGCGGCGCTCTCGGGCGCGTGCGTCGGCTTCCTGAGGTACAACTTCAACCCGGCGAAGATATTCATGGGCACGGGTGGCAGCCAGTTCATCGGATTCGTGCTCGCGGCCATCTCGATAATCGGCCTCTTCAAGGTCGCGGCCGCCATGGCGATCGCGCTCCCGGTCCTCGTCTTTGGCGTTCCGATCGTGGACGGAGTGTTCGTCGTCTTCAAGCGGTTCCGAGACCGACGACCGATTCACGTGGCGGACAAGACGCATCTGCATCACCGACTGCTCGATAGGGGTCTCACGCACAAGCAGGCCGTCATAGTTATCTACGGGATGTGTCTCGCGCTCGGCGGGACCGCGCTCGTGCTGCTCTTGCTCTGGCTGAGGAGATAAGTGTGCCGATCAAGGTCATGACGATATTCGGGACCCGTCCCGATGCCATAAAGATGGCGCCGGTGGTGCTGGAGCTTCAGCGCTTCCCGGAGAAAGCGAAGGTAGTCGTGGCGGTCACGGGCCAGCACAGGGAGCTGCTCCAGCAAGTGCTGGACGTTTTTCACATCAAACCTGAGTACAATCTCGATATCATGCGCCGGCGACAGAGCCTCGCCGAGATCACCACGAGGGCGCTCGAGGGCCTCGAAGGCGTGATCACCCGCGAGCGGCCCGACATAGTGCTCGCTCAGGGCGACACCACCACGACCTTCGCCGCGTCCCTCGCCGCGTTCTACAATAAGGTCGCCATCGGTCATGTCGAAGCCGGCCTCAGAACCGATAATAAGTATGATCCGTTTCCGGAGGAGATGAACCGGCGGCTCACGACGGCGCTCGCCGATCTGCATTTCGCTCCGACGCCCGCGGCGAAGAAGAACCTCCAGTCGGAGGGCGTCCCGTCGAGCAGGATATTCGTCACCGGCAACACGGTCATTGACGCGCTGCTTTCCGTGGCGGAGTCGGCAACGGGCGCGGTCGAGATACCGGGGCTTGGCGATCTCGATCTGGACGGCCCCAGGATGATCCTGGTCACCGCTCACAGGCGCGAGAACTGGGGCGAGCCGATGCGCCGGATATGCGCGGCGATAAGGAGCATCGTCGAGGCGTTCCCGGACACGGAGGTCGTCTTCGCCGTTCACAAGAACCCGATCGTTCGCGATGTGGTCTTCGGGGAGCTGGGCGGCACGGAAAGGGTTCATCTCATCGAGCCGCCGGACTACGTGCCTTTCGTGCATCTGCTGAAGAAGGCGCATCTGATTCTCACCGACTCGGGCGGGGTACAGGAGGAAGGGCCGGCGCTCGGCAAGCCGGTGCTCGTCATGCGTAATACGACCGAGCGGCCCGAGGGGGTCGAAGCCGGGACCGCGAAGCTCACCGGCACCGAGTCCGAGGGCGTTTTCCAGGCGGCGGCCAAACTTTTGACGGACGAGAGCGCGTATAACAATATGGCGCGAGCGATAAACCCATACGGCGACGGCGCGGCGTCGGTCAGGATCCGAGAGGCGCTTTTCAAGTATTTCGGCGTGGACTGAGGCATCATATGAATCCCACGGCATGGGTGGAAGGAATTCTCGAGCTGATATGGCGGATCGGTGCGCGACTCGCACTCTGGGGAGTCGTGGGCTACCTCCTGTATCGAGTCAGGTCCGTGGTTGTGGCGATCATACTGGCTGCGGTGCTGACCTACGCGCTTCTCCCCGCCGTGGATTTCCTGTGCGCGTACAGGATTCGCGGCGTAGGCCGGAAGTTCCAGCGCTTCATGGCGACGCTCGTCGTGTTCATCGTGCTCATCACCCTGGTCGTCATCCTCGTCCGCGCGTTCTTCGTGCCGTTCCAGAATGAGCTTGTCGGACTTGCCGGGAAACTCGATGCCGGCATCAAGCAGGCGCAGACTACCTTCGAGAGCGCGCAGAAATGGTACAAAGCCCTCCCGCCCGACTTCCAGAAGTTCATCCAAACCCAGCACCTGGGATCGGTTGTTCCGAGTGTGGCCAATTGGAGCTCGCAGGTAGTGGCAAAGACGGTCGGCTATCTATCCGGCCTCGTCGAGGCGATTCTCATCCCGGTCCTCGCGTTCTACTTCATTTTGGACAGCAGGTCGCTGAAGCGGGAGTTCGTCGCGCTCGTGCCCAAGCGGAGATCGCGCGAGATGATCGGGATGCTGCACGAGGTCAACACGATCATGCGGAGCTACGTGTTGGGCCAGATCATCCTGTGCGTGATCGCGGGGGCGGTGGTCGCGGTCATCCTGCGCCTTTTCGACATGCAGTACGTCCTGATTCTGAGCGTCTTCGCCGGGATCACGCGCGCGATACCGGTGCTCGGGCCGATAGTGAGCGGCGCGGTGATCGTCTTGCTCGGCATCGCGAAGTCTCCGGCGCTGGGGGTCTACCTCCTGATCGCCTTTGCTGTGCTGCAGTTCGTCGAGAGCAAGTTCATTATGCCGAAGCTGATCGGGTATCGGATGCAGCTTCACCCCGCGCTTGTCATTGTCGTGCTGCTGATCGGCGCCGAGTTCTTCGGCGTTTTCGGCATGTTCATGGCCGCGCCGGTCGCGGCGATCGTGCGCGTGCTCGTGAGGTACTACTTCATCAAGCCGAAGAAGTTCCACGTCTGGGGCCTCGCGAGGAAGGAAGACGAAGCAGCCGCCGATCCCGCGCGGCAGGAGACCCCGGCAGGCGCCGCATCAACGGACTAGCGACCGCGGGAAAGGATATTCGTGAACGCCCTACAAGCCGCGATCCTCGGAGCAATCCAGGGACTCACCGAGTTCGTCCCCATAAGCAGCTCCGCCCATCTGCTCATTCTGCGCTGGTTGTTCGGTTGGGAAGGCAAGGACGTCGCGTTCGACGCCGTGATCCATCTCGGCACTCTCGCCGCGCTCCTGCTCTTTTTCTGGCGCGATTGGCATGAGATGGTCCGCGCGTACCTCTCGACCACGCGATTCGCGAAGGCATCGCGCGCCGTGAAGGATCGCTCTGTCGCCCCTCAGGCGAATGCGATGCTCCTCTGGCCGGTGGTCTTCGCATGCGTCCCGGCAGGTCTTGCAGGTATTCTCTTCGAGGACACGGTAAACGAGTCGTTCAGGACGAAACCCCTCCTCACCGGCTCGGTGCTCATTCTCATGGGTCTGCTCCTTCTGGCGGCGGACAGGATCGGGAGAAAGAACCGGCCGATGTACTCCGTGCGGACCAGAGACTGGCTGATCGTGGGGATCGCTCAGGCGCTCGCGTTCGTACCCGGTGTGTCGCGATCCGGGATCACGATCACGGCGGGGCTGTTCTGCGGACTCGAGCGGGAGGCTTCGGCGAGGTTCTCGTTTCTCCTCGGCGCGCCGATCATATTCGGCGCGGGCATTTGGGAACTGAGGAAGGTTCTGTCACACGGTCTCTCAGGCGCTGAAATCCTGCCGCTGCTCGTGGGATTTCTCACCGCCACCCTGGTCGGATTCTTCTGCGTGAAGTTCCTGATCGGATACCTGAGGAATCACAGCGCCGATCTCTTTGTGTGGTATCGGGTGGCCCTCGGACTGGCGCTCATCGCGACGACGGTTGCCGGCTACATCCGCGCGTAGATCTACCGCTCCTTGTGTAGACGGCACTCGCGGGCCGGCGCTTCACTCGCGAGGAACCTCCGCGCCACGGTCTCCGGGCAGTACTCATTCGCGATTTGGCCCGACTCAACGCAGATGGTCACATCCACGTAGGCGGGGGACGTCCGCCCGGAGGTCCCGGGTCGGGGCGGGCCGGGAGTGGACTGGCTCGGCGGCGGTGGAGGTTGTTCCCTCGGAGTCTCCGTGGGAGTCTGCGTGGGAGTCTGCCCGTTGGACTCGGGGCCGTGAACCGTGCAGTATGAGACGGGCTCCTTCCCCGATTCGAATGACACGCGGTAGGTCGTAGGACAGTATCGAGTCGCGAGCATCCCGCTCGCGGCGCAGATCGTAACGGTCGCTCTGTCTCCGCTGGCGCCCGTTTCACGCTGCCGAGATCTGCGTTCCCTGGGCGTCTCAACTGTACTCTCGGACTGCTGAGTACTGGCCTCTTGGATTTCTCTCTGGTGAACCACCAACGCCTTGCGCATGAAAGCGACCCAGGTCGGGCAGCAGACGTTTCCTCCCCAGACGCGGTTCATCGGTGAATAGTCGTCGTTGCCCACCCAGACCGCGGCCACCAGTTCAGGAGTGTAGCCGACCCACCATGCATCTCTGCCCTCGGAGGTCGTTCCCGTCTTGCCGTGGGATTTCGGAATGACTCCCGCGCGCCCGCCGGTGCCCATCGTAACGACGCCGCGGAACAGCTCGTTCATCAGTTGCGCCGTCTGCTCGCTCAATACCTGGCGCAGGATTGGCCGGTTTTCCTCGATGAGCGCGCCGTCCTTGCCGCGATCTGATTCGTTCACGCGCACAATCGCCATCGGCTCCGCGCGCATTCCGTTCGCCGCGAACACCCCGTACGCGGACGTGAGCTCGAGTACCGAGACGCCCGAAGCTCCGAGCGCCAGCGCCAGCCCGGGGTCTATCGGCGACTTGATCCCGAGCATGCGCGCGTACATGATCACCTGGTCAACGCCGATCTGCTTGCACATGTTCACCGCGCATCGGTTCACCGACTGCGCGACCGCCTGCGCCATCGAGTATGACGATGCGCTCTGCCGGGGATTGTAGTTCTTCGGCCAGGGCTTGCCTTTGTATGTGATCGGTTTGTTTGAGACGCGGTAGTAGATGTCGTAGCCGTTGTCCACCGCCGCCGTGTAGACGAACGCCTTGAAGGAGGAGCCGGGCTGCCTTCTGGACTGGACCGCCCGGTTATACTGATCCTTCGTGAAGTCGGGATTCACGCCGCCGACCATTGCCTTGATGTAGCCGGTCTGAGGATCAATGCAGACGAGCGCGCCCTGACTGACGTGTCTGCTCTTCGCCTCTTTCACGCCGTTTCGAAGCGCCTCCTCCGCCGCCTGCTGCATCTCGTAGTTGAGCGTCGTATGAACCGTCAGTCCGCCCCGATATACAAGGTCCGCTCCATACTTCTCGGTGAGAGTCTTGATCACGTAGGTGACGAACCAGGGCGCTCTGAACCTTCGTATCCCGGCGGGCCGCATGCCGAGGAGCTTCACTTCCTCCGCCTGGGCTTCGTCCCGTTGTGCCGGGGCGATGTAGCCGAGCCGTGCCATGCGGTCGAGCACCACGTTCCTGCGCTTGACCGCGGCATCGAGGTTTTCATAGGGGGAATAGACCGACGGCTTCTGCGGAAGACCGGCGAGCAGCGCGCACTGGGCGAGCGTGAGGTCCTTCACGTCCTTGCCGAAATAAATGGTGGACGCGGTCTGCACGCCGTATGAGCCGCTTCCGTAGTAGACCTGGTTCATGTAGAGCTCGAGTATCTGTTCTTTGGAAAAATGGCGCTCGAGCTCCACGGCGAGGATGATCTCCTTGAGCTTGCGGGAGAAGCTTTTCTCGCGGCTGAGGTAGATATTCCGCGCGAGTTGCTGAGTGAGAGTGCTTCCGCCCTGTGCGATGTGACGCCTGCGGAGGTTCTGGTAGAGCGCCCGCGCGATCCCCTGAGGGTCAACGCCGGGATGCTTGTAGAATCGCGCATCCTCTATGGCGACGGTCGCGTTCTGGAGGTTCTTCGGGATCGCGGTTATCGGGACGACCTCGCGGTTTTCCTCGTAGATGTCCGCGAGGAGGACGCCGTCGCTGGAGTAGATCTTCGTCGCCTCGGTCGGCTCGTAGCTCGCGATGTCGGCGGCCGATGGGAGCATCTTCACGACGCTGAAGAACGCGCCGGCGACGACGCCGAGCGAGATCGTCAGAAACGCGAGAATGATGATCTCGATATACAGCCAAAATCGGCTGAGTCGCCTGCGCCGCGGGTTTCGGCGCGTTCGTTCGGCACGCATAGAGCACGGCCTCCTCGTGTGGGATTATACTTGCGCCCGGGTTCCGCCGTCAAGGCGGACGGATGCCCACATATTCATACGCCGAATTCGATGATTTGTACCCGCTGCCCGGCGAATGCTATGATACGGTGAGGTGACTGGCATGGGACGGATTGCGGTTCTTGGCGCTGGAACCTGGGGCGGCACGCTTTCGATGCTGCTGGCAAAGCGGGGACTCGATGTCTCGCTGTGGGTCTGGGATCCCGCGCAGGCGGAGACGATGCGTCGGACCGGCGAGAATCCGTTTCTGCCGGGCTTCCCGATCCCGCAGCGCGTTGCGAT
>Ga0315284_10017426_pt1 | contig 10186 bp, 7 predicted proteins | sample YL17G09_16_MG_FD_203696 | JGI IMG/M metagenome (GOLD analysis project Ga0315284, IMG submission 203696) | Sediment microbial communities from Yellowstone Lake, YNP, Wyoming, USA - YL17G09_16 | ecosystem: Environmental > Aquatic > Freshwater > Lake > Sediment | place: USA: Wyoming | collected...
CCGCCGTCGCACCCGCCAATATAAACTCAACCGCGTCCGACGCCGTCCTTATCCCCCCCATTCCCAAAATCGGTATTCCCGTTCCCTTCGTCACCTCACTATAAACCTTGTTGACCATATATACCGCAATCGGCTTTATCGCGGGCCCTGACAACCCCCCCGTTCGATTCGCCAGCACCGGCCTGCGCGTTTCGACGTCTATGACCATCGCCGTAAACGTATTGACCAAGCTCAGCGCATCCGCCCCCGCCTCGACCGCCGCCCTGGCCGTCACCGCTATATCCGTAACGTTCGGCGTCAATTTGACCATTAAAACTTTCCCCCCGCAGGCCGTCTTAACCGCCGATGTAATCTCTTTCACCGTCGCCGGCTCCGTCCCAAACGTTATCCCCCCGCGTTTCACGTTCGGGCAACTGATATTCAGCTCGAACCCGCTTATCGCCTTCTGCTCGCAAAGCCGGCTCGCCACCGCAACATAATCCTCTATCGTCTCGCCCGCTATATTTACAAACACCGCACAGGACAGCTTCTCCAATATGGGCAGCTTCTCTCCGATAAACTCCTCGACCCCGATATTCGCCAGCCCAATTGCATTCAGCATCCCGGCGTCGGTCTCGACGACTCGCGGCACGGGATTGCCCTGCCTCGGCTGCAATGTAACGCTCTTGGTGATGAACCCGCCGAGTTTGCTTACATCCACAAAGTCACTCAGCTCGTCGGCATATCCGCACGTCCCCGACGCCGTCCACACCGGATTGGCCAACTTCAGCCCCGCAAACTCAACCGATATATCCACTTCTCCCGCCATAAATCTCCCTGTTTCACTAAACACCCCGATTTACCGAAGGTCCCGCCTGCGGCGGATTAGGGGTTTTAATGATTATATTCTACTCCCCAAAGTTATATAATACAATCATCTGAAACTTATATGAACGCGACAAACAAAAAAGGCAGGGTTTATCTCGTCGGCGCCGGCCCGGGTAGGGTCGATTTGATTACTGTCCGCGGCCTTGAACTGCTCAAGCGTGCCGATTGCGTCATTTACGACAAGCTCGCCAATCCAGTCCTGCTCAGATACGCCCGCCCCGACGCCGAACTAATCGCCGTCCCCAAACGAATCGGCGCCGAATCATTCACACAGGAGCAAATCAATAACCTCCTCATCGAAAAGTCGGCACAGGGCAAAACGGTCGTCCGCCTCAAAGGCGGCGACCCATACATCTTCGGCCGGGGAACCGAAGAGGCAAAGGCGCTCGCCGAGGGAGGCGTCGATTTTGAAGTCGTCCCCGGCGTCACCGCCGCAGTAGCCGGCTCGTCCTACGCCGGTATTGCCCTGACCGACAGGGACGTCAGCTCACAGGTCGTCTTCGTCACCGGCCACGAGGCAGAAGGCAAAGAGCATTCCAATATCGACTGGCGGGCGCTGGCGCGCTTTCACGGCACAGTCGTCTTCTACATGGCGATGGAAAATCTTGACTTTATAATCGGCGAGCTTACGCACAAGGGCCTGTCACCCAACACTCCCGCTGCCGTAATCGCCGACGCCACGCTGCCCACTCAAAAAATTGTAAAAGGACAAGTTAAATCAATCAGCGCCCGCTGCATGTCCGCGAAAGTCGGCCCGCCCGCAATCGTCGTCGTCGGCCCCACCGCAAAAGGCGACGACCGCCTCGACTGGCTGACTAAATTGCCGCTCTTCGCCAAAACCATCGTCGCCACGCGTGACTCCGCCGGCAACGCCGAATTCGCCGCCAAAATCTCCGCCAAAATGGCCCTGCCGCTCGAACTGCCCGTTACTAAATTAAAACCCCTTGCCGACTCAAACGCCCTCCTCAAAACGCTCGCCGAAATCAACCGCTATGACTGGGTAATCTTCACCAGCCACAACGGCGTCGAAATATTCTTCGACGCACTCGCAAAATTTAATAAAGACGCCCGTGTCTTTGGCTCCGCAAAGCTCGCCGCTATCGGCAGCGAAACCGCAGCCAAGCTGGCGCAATTCGGCCTAAAAGCCGACTTCGTCCCCACTGCCTTCACAAGCAAAGACCTCGCAAAAGAGCTTATCGACTTTACTAACTTGAGTGGCCGAAAAATCCTTCTTCTCCGCTCCCAACTGGCCTCCGACGACCTTCCGCAATTGCTCGAAACAGCCGGCGCCGCCGTCGATAATGTCCCCATCTACACCCACGAAAAAAACCTCTGCGACCTCAAGCTCATCAGCGAAATGTTGGCCGAAAAAAAAGTCCACTACATCACCTTTGCAAGCCCGTTTGCCGCAACGTGCTTCTTTGAACAAATCCCCGCCGAGTTCGTCAAATCAAGCGGCGCAAAGGTCGCCTCAATCGGCCCCGTAACGTCAAAGCAGCTTGCCGACCTCGGCATCGAGGTCGATGTCGAGGCAATCGAGCACACCACCGACGGCTTGCTGGCCGCCATCGAGCAATTCGAACAACGAACAAATGATTAACGTCTCCAAACTATACTCCGGCCTGGCGGGCCAGTCCGACCACCTGCGTTACGATAAATCCGATTCCCTCGGCCCAGTCGTCGTCTATAACTGCACCGCCCGCTGCAACCTCCGCTGCCTTCACTGCTACTCCGCCTCCGACTCAGTCCGCCGCGACACCGAGCTCACCTCCGCCCAGGCCAAAAAACTTTTGGCCGACCTCGTCGAAGTAAATTGTCCCGTTGTTTTGTTCAGCGGAGGCGAACCGCTCCTCCGCGAAGACCTCTTTGAGCTGCTCGCCGAGGCAAAACAACTCGGCTTGCGAACCGTTCTTTCAACCAACGGCACTCTCATTGACGAACAAGCCGCCACAAAACTTAAAAGCACAGGCGTAAGCTACGTCGGTATCTCAATCGACGGCACAGAACCATTCCACGACCGATTTCGTCAGAATACAGGCGCATTTCAGGCCACATTAAAAGGCATCCGAAACTGCCAAAAAACCGGCATCAGAACGGGTCTGCGATTCACCATTACAAAATCAAACGCGTCTCAAATCCCCGCAGTATTCGACCTCGCCGCCGAACACGGCATAAGACGACTATGCTTTTACCACATCATAAGGTCTGGCCGAGCGACCAAAATCGAAGGCGAAATCCTCTCCCTTCAGCAAACCCGCGATGCTGTTGATACCATTATCCAGAAAACCGACGAGTTTGTCCGCAAAGGTCTCGTCGATGAGGTCCTCACCGTCGGCAATCACGCCGACGGCCCTTACCTGCTTGTCAAACTGCAACAGCAGGGCAGGAATATCGACCAGGCGCACCGGCTCCTCCTCGCCAATGGCGGCAACCGCATCGGCGAAGCAATCGGCTGCGTTGACTGGAAAGGCGACGTTCATCCTGACCAGTTCTGGCGAAATTACTCACTCGGCAGCGTCACGCAAAAAACCTTCAAGCAAATCTGGACCAGCGAAGATGAGCCGGTGCTGAATAAGCTGCGCAATAAATCGAAGTTCGCCGATAAACGATGTTTGAAGTGCCGCTGGTTCGACCTGTGCAAAGGCAATTTCCGATTCCTCGGCCACGACCCCGACATAAAAAACTGGCTCCTCGAACCCGCTTGCTACCTTACCGACAATGAAATCGGATTAAAGTCCTTTTTATAACTGTCATTCCCGCGCAAGCGGGAATCCAGTTTTTGTAGGGTGTGCTGTGCACACCATTTTGTAGGACGAGTATTTAGCCCGATGTTTCTTTTGTTTTGAATTTTCTTTTTTGGGTAATTTAAATTTGTTTAGGATTTAGGATTTCGGATTTATGATTTTGACCTGAACCGCTTCTGGTTTAGGGTTGGTTGCGGCCATCGGCCGCGCCAGGTCACTCTTTTGGCGCCTGGATTTTTACGAGGGATTCGACAAGCCCGCGAATCATCTTTGTTGTCATATCGGGTTTGAGCAATGATACACAACCTTTTAGCAAGGCCACGGCAATCGATGTTGGTATCAGCAGAAACGCAAAAAGTATCATATAAGAAAAGCCCTTAAAGGCCTGCGCAGGCAGCTCGATTTTGCCGCCGGGAGTATTGATATCTATCGTCTTGTCTTCTTCGGGACAGATTTTCTGCAACATCGCAGGGCTTTTCGTATCGTGGATGGTCGTATTAACGATTGTCAGGACCCATACTCCAAGTGCTATGGCAAGGGCAAGAAAAATAATGCCAACGGTTATTCTGACTGTAGCTGTCTGCTGGTTTGATTGCTCTTCAAACATACTCTTCTCCCGAAATCTATTACACCAAATACGATTTTTTAATTCTGATTCCGGCCGATATTGTATCGCTCGCGTCTAATCGGTCAAGATTTGATTGCCTCAGGATACCTGATGCACAAATTAACACTGTTTCACCACAGAGCACGCAAAGTTTACCCGCCGCGCGTTTTGGCGGGGTACACCCGCCATTTGGCATGGCCCCGCCGCAGGCGGGTCGAGGCGGGCGAGGTCCGCTTGGCCGGTGGCTGTCTGGACGTCCCGATTTTAACCTGAATATAATGCCATATTAGCGGAAAATGGCTTAAAAGGCAACGTTTTGCCTGTTTTTCCCTTGCCTGTCCGGCTATAAAGCGTATAATAAAAATCGCCTTTGGGCACCGGTGAGCCGAGTCGAACCGCTGGGGGCCCCGAGAAATCCGAAGGATTTCCGGGACTTGGTCCTCGAAATTTCTTTGAAATTTCAGAGGGCAAAAGGCATAGAGGAGTTGAGAATGATAGCGAGAAGGATTAGCAATTCGGCATTTTCAATAAAGGAATCCGTGCGCACGGCGCACGCCTAAACTATAAACCACATCTGAAAGGGAAAGAAAATGAAAACGAATAATAACCAACTTCGCACGGCGTTGTTCGCCGTGACCGTTCTGGTCTTGTTGACCAGCGGCCTTGCACACGCCGATAACATCTACGTGTCGTGTTATTATGGAAGGACGATTATTAAATTCGATTCGAGCGGAAACAGAACCATATTCGCCGGAGGTTTGAACGGCCCTACAGGTCTTGCGTTTGACAGCAGCGGCAATCTCTACGCGGCACTTAATTGGCACGGGGATATTGATAAATTCGATTTGAGCGGAAACGATTCCTTCTTCGCCTCTGGATTGCACGGGCCTATGGGTCTCGCTTTTGACAGCAGCGGCAATCTCTACGCGGCCAATTATGACGACGGGACAATCGAGAAATTCGAGTCCTTTGGCGGAAACGGAACCATCTTCGCATCGGGTTCGTTCAGTATGGGTCTTGCTTGTGACAGCAGCGGCAATCTCTACGCGCCCGATATAGCTGATGGCACGATTACTAAATTCGATTCGAGCGGAAACGGTTCCATCTTCGCATCGGGCTTGAACTCAACCGCGGGTCTTGCGTTTGACAGCAGCGGCTATCTCTATGTGGGCAATTATTATGGCGGCACGATTACTAAATTCGATTCGAGCGGAAACGGGACAGTTTTCGCCTCGGTCTTAAAAGACTACGGCACTATGGGTCTCGCTTGTGACAGCAGCGGCAATCTCTACGTGGCCAATGAAGTTGATGGCACGATTACTAAATTCGATTCGAGCGGAAACGGGTCCATCTTCGCATCGGGCTTGAACGCCCCAACATTTATCGCGACGCAAGTCCCCGAACCCGCCACGCTTTTGCTATTCGGCCTCGGTGCAGTGATAATTAGAAAATTCAGGGCTTGAAAAACTCCCTTTTCAGCTTTTTTCTCTTTCTCCTGCTTGTCCTTGAAAAGGGGTCGGGTTTTACGATACTGCAAAGCAAAAGATTCACCGCTGAGCACGCTCGCCTCGGCGCTTGCCCGCCGCAGGTGGGTAGTTGAACGACAAAGCCGGGTGGTGAAATATTTCAGAGATTTTATAGTTCCTCATCCATCAAAAACACCTGACAAAATCAGAAATTGAGGTATAATACGTTTGCTGGAAATGAGCGTCGAATCCGGCAGAAAATAAATAGAAAATTGAAAGTAATAAATAGAAAATAATTTATGGCTTTTCCCAATATCCGAATGCGTCAGCTAAGAAAAAGCGAATCGATGCGTCGCCTCGTCCGCGAAACGACGCTAAGCGTTGATAATCTGGTTTACCCGTTATTTGTCCGCAAGGGCAAAGGATTGAAAGAGCCGATTAAATCGCTCGCCGGCTGCTTTCACTTCTCGCCTGATACGATTGTAAAAGAGGCCGAAGAAGTCTCTAAATTGGGCATCCCCGCGGTTTTGCTCTTTGGCCTGCCCGGCGAAGCGCAAGCGAAGTCGGGTCTTCCCGACAAAAAGGACAAAACCGGCTCCCAGGCCTGGGCCGAAGACGGGGCGGTGCAGGCCGCCATCAGGCGAATCAAAGAAGCCGTCCCCGAACTGGTTGTCATTACTGATGTCTGCCTCTGCGCCTATACAAGCACCGGCCATTGCGGCCTTATTAAGAATGGCAAAATTGACAACGACGCCACCTGCGAGCTGCTTGCCAAAGTGGCGCTCTCCCACGCACAGGCGGGGGCCGATATCGTCGCTCCGTCGGATATGATGGATGGCCGGGTAAAGGCAATCCGTGAAGCCCTCGAAGCGAATGACTTCAAAGATGTTGCTGTTATGTCTTACGCCGCCAAATTTGCATCGGCTTTCTACGGGCCGTTCAGGGACGCTGCCGAATCCGCCCCCGACGCCTCTACCGGCCTTGCCGACCGCAAAACCTATCAGGCCGACCCTGCCAACGCCCGTCAGGCCCTTGCCGAAATCGCTCTGGATATCGAAGAAGGGGCCGACATCGTTATGGTCAAGCCCGCTTTGCCTTACCTCGATATTATCTATCGCGCTCGTCAGCGATTCGATTGCCCAATCGCCGCCTACAACGTCTCCGGCGAATATATGATGGTGGCCCACTCCGCTGCCGCCGGGCATATTGATAAAGATGCCGCAATGTTGGAAATCCTGACCTCGATTAAACGCGCCGGTGCGGATATCATCATCACCTATTTTGCCAAACAAGCGGCTAAAACACTCGGAAGTTAAACAGCGGATAACACGGGTTATGAAAAAATTTCGCGCGGTAGTTTTGTAGGGTGGGGTTTACCCCACCGGCCAGAATCGGCGGGGCAAGCCCCGCCCTACAATTACGATTGCACGAGAAATAATCAGAATGCGGATAACACGAGAAGGGCAAGGAGTTTTCTCTTATCTCTATATGAATATTTATTTGCGTCCTTCGATAGACCGAAGGCTTTGGCGGATTTCCTCGGCAAGTCTGTCGGCCTTTTTGGCCTCTGCTATCTCCAGCGCCCGATGGAAATGCGGAATCGCCTGCTCAGTCCTGCCCATTCTTACAAGCACCTCGGCAAGTTGATAATGCGTCATCGCAACGTTCTCAAAAATTTCAAGTGCCTTCTGATAATGGCCGGCCGCATCATCCAATTCGCCCTGTGCCTCGAAGATGACCGCCAGATTGCGATGCAAATCCGCAAAGGCGCGCGGATGAATCGCTTCCACATAGGATGCGAGTTCAAGCACCCGTTCCATATGCAATCGCGCCTCATTGACTTTGCCCTGCCTGAAATACGCTTCGCCGATTTGGCCGTGTGCCAGCCACGAATCGGGGTTCTTCCTGAGCGTATCCAGCCACAGCGTCTCATTATTCGTATAGATTCCGCACTGCCGCCAGGTCAACACACCCAGCGTCAGCAACACAACGCACGCTGCCGACAGCATAACAGTTTTTCCGTTTGTGCCTAAGCGGCGCAAAGCACACGCACCGCCTGCCGCAACAAGCGCAACAGGCCCGATGGCCGCAGCGTACTGATAATGGTCCGCTACGAAGCAATAGACAAACGTATAAAGGGAGAAAAAACCGAGCATCGGGAACAACATTGCCATAAAAAACAATATCGTCGCAACCGTCGCCCGGCCGATTCTTTCACGCCACAACCACACACAGGCCGCCGCCAATACGCTCGCAGCAGGCCAGGCATACTGCCAAACCGCAGCCGAGTCGATGTGCCATCGCGGATAGCTGAACGTCAGGTTTGCAGGCCAAAATAGCTTCCATAGATAGAACCATAACGCCCTCCCGGCAATTAACAGTTTATCCGCCGCACTCAACCCAAGATTGACAAAACCTGTCCCCTGATGATGCTTTTCCCACCACATCACCAGAACCCCTGCACCAATCCCCATTGCGACATAGGGGATAACCTGGAGCCACCGCCTTGTGGTAAGGGGGATGCGCTTGAGCCACAAAACAATAACCAGGGCCGCCGGCACTGTGCACGCCGTTGCCTTGCTGAAAAGGGCCAAAGCGCAGAACAATAGGGAGCCGACGTAGAACAAAAACGCCTTGCGACCGAATTTGTCGTCCAAGGCGGATTCCATCCAGCACAAAACAGTTAAAAGAGAAAAAAACAGCATCAGGACGTTCTTTCTCTCGGTTATCCAGGCCACCGATTCGACGTTCACCGGGTGCAGTGCAAAGACCGCCGACGCGAACCATGCCCCGGGTATCGATAGGCGCCGCAGAACCAGCCAGAGCAACAGGGCGTTAGTGATATGAATCGCCGCGTTTACGATGTGATAGCCCATCGGGTTGAATCCCCATACACGATACTCGACCCAGTATGTCGTGTAGGTCATCGGGAAGTATTGTGAGGGGGCGTCCGTCGAAAACCAGATGCGATAAAATCCGTCAGGGGCCGTCAACAGGGGATTGGCTGTAACATACGCGTCGTCATCCCAGATAAAGCCGGCTTTCATCGCCGGTGCATACGCCACGGCACAAGCGACAATAATGACCAATGCCCCGGCCAATAAAAGCATTCTCGACGCCGTCTTATCAACTATCCGTCTCATAACGGCTATACTATATCAAACCCTGCCGCCCTGCAATCAGCCGAAATAAGAACTTAGTGTAAGTAATTGTGTGTAAGTTAGGGTGAAGGTATGGTTGTCATCCGGCTGGAGCGAAGGCGAGCGCAGCGAGCCGAAGCGGAAGACGGATGACAAAGGGCAAAAAATTGGGTACGTAACCTTGTTTTTCCACCAAAAAAGACAAGGAGATACGTACCCATGAACAAACAAGTAAGCTCTTTAACAAATCAACAGTCGTATACGCAAGAAGTTTTTTGGGCCTGGATAAGCAAGTCGGTCCGACAACTGGTCGCCGATTTGGCAAAAAAGGCGATGGAACTTATCAGAGACAGCCATTTGGATGCCGGCTGGAATCAGCGTTCTGTTAGTCGGCGAGGATATCGCAACGGCTATTACCGGCGGCAATTGACCACCTCGCACGGAGTGGTTGCTTTGAAGGTTCCTCGATGTCGAGAAGGCCGGCTGGATACCGCCGCGGTCTTCGAGCGTTATCAGAGACGGGTTAAAGACGTTGAGCGTATCCTGCGACATGCTTATTTACTGGGTTGTGCGACCCGGGGACTGTCGCAACTGGCCGAACAGATTTTCGGCGGCTGTCTTAGTCATCAGAGTATCAGCGTGTTAATGCGATGGACCGACGACGCACTCAAAGCGTGGCAAAAACAGCCAATCGAGCCGATATACACCGTTGTTTACATCGACGGGATGCACGTAAACAGGATTGAATCCGACCGAACGGTGATGCTGGTGACAGGAATGCGAGAAGATGGTGTTCTGGAGGTATTGGGTTTTTGTGTTGGTCCCGGCGAAAGCTGTGGTGAGCTGTTGGCGGATTTGCGGCGACGCGGACTTGAGAACGTTAAATTGTTTGTCAGCGATGACTCAAAGGCGATTCGATATGCGCTGGAATGGGTTTATCCTGAGGTTGCCTGGCAAAGCTGCACGTTTCATCGGCTCTCTCGTCTGCGAGTTGACATTGGGACAAATGATTTTCGTGACAAAATGGTCGCTGATGCCTCCTGCATATTCCGCTGCCCGACTCGTGAGGCGGCGATGGACGTGGCTGTGGCGTGGCGTAATCGCTGGCAGATATTGTCGCCCTGGCCGGTGTATCAGTTTATGGAAGGATTGTCTGACAGTTTGAACTTTTACAATTTACCAATGTGGTGGTGGAAACGGGCACGAACCAATAACCCTATGGAAAGGCTGATAAAAACGCTGCGTCAGCGTTTGCGACCTATGGGCTGCTTCCACGATGATTCAGCCATCGAAAGGGCTGTTTTTGGCCAACTCCTTCGCTGGCATAAAATTAAACTTACACATAATACTTGACGCTATCAA
>Ga0315284_10017427_pt1 | contig 10186 bp, 8 predicted proteins | sample YL17G09_16_MG_FD_203696 | JGI IMG/M metagenome (GOLD analysis project Ga0315284, IMG submission 203696) | Sediment microbial communities from Yellowstone Lake, YNP, Wyoming, USA - YL17G09_16 | ecosystem: Environmental > Aquatic > Freshwater > Lake > Sediment | place: USA: Wyoming | collected...
GTCCCTGATTGGAGTATCGAACCCTCGGCGTGATAGGATCACCCTTGCGACCGACCGCGGGAGTCGATTCAAATTGAACGGCCCAGATATCGCGCTGGAAAAACAACTGCGGATCAAAAGAAAGCTGGCCGGCATAGGAGTGTGGTGTTTCGGAGGTGGCATTCACGCCGGTCACAACCGGGATGATGGCAATGGCCTCATAGGAATTCCAGCCTCGCCATTCACCCGTTCCCCGCCAGGATCCGGGCGTCAATGGAAGACTTGTCCAGATCCCGGTCTGCGGACGGTACCCCAGGACTCCGATACCCCATGATTTATCGGTCAAGTCGCCGCCGTCGAAATCAATGCGGACACCACCGGTGGCCTGGCCGGGCTGTATAACTATGAAATTGGCCCCCAGATCCTCAGGCGGTAACGGCAATTCGGCTAGTGAAAATGGTGCGCTATCCAAATTAGGTACCAGCGCCGTGGCGCTGATGGCCGGGAACATATTGCCCTCGCTGAAATAATGCGCAGTGTCGGCAAACGCCCCGGTATGAAAATTCCATATCGAGAACTCGAGAAAGGCATCATCTAGGTTCGATCCTCTCGAAATCAAGGCGGCATTCGTGGCCGGAAGCACGTTGTACCCCTCGATATCGCCGCAGCGCTCCCAGATTTCGCGCACGACGCCGGCGTCATCGTATTTCTCAGTAATAAACATCGGCCAGACACAGCTGGCGTACGGATGTATCCTGGGAGGAAGATCGCCATACGCTTCAAATGTCGTCAAGCTCATCCAGAGATAATTATAGAAATATTCCAGGTAACCCTGGTAATCGTTGATATCGTCGTAGACCATATCCTCCATCCAGGTGGATGAGGCCTCGAGCCACCACGGCTTGTCGTTGCTGGGGTCGGAGTCCTGCCAATTTTCGAACTCGAAAGCATCGTACCCAAATTGAACGGTGTGGAAAAACTCGTGCGCGGCGGTCACGCTGAGGCCGTCAAGCGGCCTGTTGACATAAGTCGGTGATTCGGCGAAATCGTTTTCGACGACGATATAGCTGAAAGCCGTATGCCCGGTGGATATGCTTTCGGGGTAGGTAAATCCAAAAAAGCCAAAGCCCAGGTTTACCGCATAAATATCCAACCTGCCGTCACCGCCATTGGCGTTGTCCGCAGGAGGAGGGGAATATCCCATTGAATCGATCTCCACCGACCAGACATGCTCGAAAATCTCGGCCATTCTATTGACGTAATCGGGGATACCGTCGTAAATTGAATTGACGCCAGTCGTGTCATAATGTATTACGAAATGCTGACTGGGAAATGCGAACTGCAGCGATGGGCGTTCGACTGCTTCGGCAAGCTCGACATCATGGCGGTGACGCAGGATATTAAAGGCCGAAACCATTTCGGGCGTGCCGCACTTGATGGGAACGCCAAGATCCAATTGCGTTGATGGAACCTCCCCCCTGATCGCCTTGATTCTGTACTTTAGCTCATTAGTCCCATCATCTCCGGACTTGGCGGATAATAGGGCGGTAGAAAGGAGCAAGACAGCCAGAAGATAGATAGGAATCCGCCTAATCATCTTTGCTCCTTAACCTTTTTAAGGTCGATCAGACAACTATATGGCACCTTCTGGGAGCCCATCAGCGCCTTTCCCTTTCTGGGGCCATGGCAGTCGGTTCCGCCGGTGTAGATGAGGCCATATTTTCTGGCCATGTTCTTATATTTTTGGACGGAAGACCTGTCATGCAACGAGTGATATGCCTCTATACCGTCGAGGCCCGTTTCCACGAGATCGGGGACGAATTCATCATGGTTGAGCGTTCCCGGATGTGCCAGAACCGCCACGCCGCGCACAAGGTGAATCAGGTCTATCCCATGCTCGGGGGTTAGCACCGGCTTGGGAACATAGGCCGGGGCATGATACCCGAGATACCTGGCGAAAGCCTCATCGTAGGTCTGGACGAACTCCTCACGCACAAGGGCATCAGCCAGATGCGGCCTGCCGACTGCGCTGTTTCCGGCAATCGATTTTACAGTCTCCATGGAGAGATTTATACCGAGGTCGTTCAATTTGCCGACCATGGCCTCGCCCCTCTTATATCGCTCTTTCCTGAACGTCTCGATCTTCTTGACGAACTCCGGGTTTGTATAATCGATCAGGTATCCCAGGACATGAACGTCATATCCCCTATACATGCACGATAGTTCGACTCCGGGATAAACCTCCAGGTCGGACCCCTCGGCGTACATTTTGGCGGCGACAAATCCGTCAACCGTATCGTGATCGGTAACTGCTATGGCAAGCAGGTTCATCTTCAAGGCATACTTGACAGCCTCTTCCGGCGTGAAGAGGCCATCTGATGCGTTTGTATGCAAATGCAGGTCGACATATTCTTTTTTCATACCAGTTTCGATTCGATGATTTTCTCCGTTTTCTCGAAGAGCTCCCGCGCCCGCGAAAGGGCCGTCTGAGCTCTTGCGGTGAGATTATTTTTGGCAGCCTCGTCCTCGAGGCCCGGAAGGTTGATTCTTACATTCATCATTGCCCCTTTGACCGCCGATATGCCCATGAGGTTAGCCACGCCGACATCGGAAATGGAATTGACATTCCCCTTTTCGGCAATAACCGGCAGATACTCCATGATCTGCACCGTCTCTTCCATCACCTCGATGGGAATCGACGTGGCGATCAGGGTGGCCTCCTGGATCTTGGCGTTTCGCCGGGCGATCTCGAACTCGGTATATTTGGGCATGCGGCGAGCCTGCAAGACGCGCTCGAATCCCTGTGCATCCTTCTCGATCATGAAAGCCAGTTCGGTTCGAAGACTGTCGACCTTACCCATGACCGTCTTGAGTTCCTCGGAGACATCGACATACTTCTTCTTTCCGACCGTCAGCCCGCAAACCATCGCCCCCAACGCCGCCGAAAGCGCCCCGGACAGGGCCGCCACGGATCCGCCGCCGGGGGTTGGAGTGTTGGCCGCGACAGAATCCAGGAATCCCTTCAGCCCCTGCTTGGTGGAAAGTTCGGGCGATTTGAGTTTGTATTCTAATATCTGCGAGGTCTTGAAATTTTCAAGCCCGAGGTAGAAGTCAGCGACATCGACAAGCGCCTTGAGAGGTGTTAAGCCCACCACCTCGGCCGATACCAGAGGCACGCCATACCGCCTGGCCTCCGATCTTATCATTTCGTAGGCGCGGAAAATCGGGGTTTTCTCGAAATTTACGAGGTTCATCGAGACCTGCACTTGCTGGCGCTCCTTTATTTCGAACCCGAGAGCCTTGACATACCTCAGACCGCCATCGCCGAATCTGATCGCTTTGGCAATGTCTTTAGCCACCTTGAGATTGGTAGTCCCCAGATACACGTTGAACGCGATCAGATAGGGCCTCGCGCCCACGGCTGTCGCGCCGGCTGTGGGATGAGTCTTGCAGGGCCCGAAATCAGGAGCGCGGTCGGGATCGCTCGCTATAGCGGCCTTGATCCCCTCGTACTCACCGCGACGGACTTCGGCCAGGTTCTCTCGGTCGGGGCGCGACGCGGCCGCCTCATACAGATAGACAGGAATGCCGAGTTCCTCCCCCATGCGTTTGCCAAGCCTGCGCGCCAGCTCGGCGCATTCCTCGAGCGTTACGCCCGAAATGGGTATAAAAGGGACAACATCGGTGGCGCCCATGCGAGGGTGCTGGCCGGTGTGCTTTTCCATATCGATCAATTCGGTGGCCTTGGCAACCGCCTTAAAAGCCGCCTCCAGGACCGGCTCCGGCTCGCCCACGAAAGTTATGACGGCGCGGTTGTGATCTTTGTCCATCTCCTGATCCAGCATCTGGATACCGACTACAGACTCTATTTCGGCGATTATAGTTGTGATTTTCTGCGCATCTCTACCCTCTGAAAAATTGGGCACGCATTCAACAAGCTTCGACATCTCATTCCTTTCCTGAGCTTCCAGAATCACTGTTCGCGGCAATCTCCATATACTTTTCCTTTATGGCCGCGGCCAATAGCGGGATCATCAACTCATGATGACCCGTGAAGGAATACCCCTTTCCGCTGTTGGCCACCGGCCGACTTACCACGTTTGTATTTGGCCGGTAATGCTGAATCATATCGAAATTGACGGCGGTGAAATTACCCACACTTTCAACGATATTGCGAGCCACACTCAAGCCCTTTAGAAAAACCTCCGGCAGTATAACCGCTGAACCGATGTTGAGAATGACCCCCCCAGTCAGCCTGGATATCGACTCCGAGAAGATTAAAAAATCGTCGTGCGAAAGCTTGCCAAATACTGCGCCGTCGAATCCCGGGTGCTGGCAGATTGTATCAGTGCCAATGGCGACATGGATGGTGGCGGGAACGCCAAGCGTATAGCAGCTGCCGAGGATTGAATATGCAGCATATTCCGGCGCTTTCTCGACGATGAACTTGCCGATTCCCTCCCCCAACCCAAGCCGTTGCGAAGATGCCAGCCTGGCGGCCTCGAAAATAAGCCCTGGGGTTTCCTCGACCATTCCGAATGTGCCGTCAGCCAACCCCTCGGAGACCTCCTCCGAAGTCCTGCCAAAAAAAGCCATTTCGAGGTCGTGGATGGCGCCAGCCCCATTGAGAGCCAGATGGGATATGAATCCACCTTCTATAAGGTCCACAAGGATCGAAGACAAGCCGACTTTTATGGGATGGGCCCCCATCATCCATATGATGGTTCCTCCCTTCAAGCGAGCCTCGGCTATAGAGGCCGCGACACTTCTCAAGTCAGCCGCCTTAAGATAATCGGGCAGGGATTCAAAAAACTGCGAAATAGGAGCGCTCGGTTTGGTTGGACGCCCCATTTTGGAAATCTCAACCTTTGTTTTCCTGGCGGCGGCCTTGGTCGTCTTCACGCGCGAAATATCTATCTTTTTATACTTACTCAAGCTTCGCCTCGATTTGACCCCTGTCATACTTGCTTAATTGGGCGCTTATGGAGCCCAGGAAATAGACCTCGGATTTCATCATAACCGGCATCTTGTATTGGTCATCGGTGAGCCAGATTCTGATATTCCCCTTGGCCTTAAAAATCCCCTCGGCGCGCATGACAGGCTCGATCATTATGCAATCAAATTCCCCGGCCGGAACCTTGACATGCTCCTTTTTGCGCACGATAACTTTCAACGGATAATTTTTTTTATCAGTGTGATTATCAATAAAAACATCCTTGCCGGGGACCAGCTCCTGAGTGCGAATGAAATAAAGGCTCGAAAGCGGGTCCTGCACGAAGGCATAGGTCGGTATGGTATCATTACCTGTGATGGCAAGATGTTCTTTTTGATCGATTATAGTGGTTCGGTCGATCTTGTATCCCCCCTCGCGAAGCTTTTTGCTGAAACGCCGAGGGAATATACCGTCCGTATCTACTATAGTTTCAACGCTGTCTCTAACCCTGTAAAATACAGATACGATACTATTCGAGTTCGCCGTTGACGTGATACGAAAACATACCCGATTGTCATAAGTCACCGTTTCGGGGATTTCCATCACAGCGCTGCCGGCCGGAAGCTTGCCGTACTTGACATCGAATTCCAGTCTCTCCCCGACTCCGAATGCCAGATTTTGCAGATCTCGATGCCACCACGATGAATCCACCGGCAACGCGAAATAGACGTCGCCGACATCCGTAGTATCGATAGAGACCTTTGAAGAGTCCGCTTGCAGGGATGGCTGAGTTTTCATACCTGGCATGACCGTCGTGGGCAACGCCGTCTGACCGAGCTCCCTTTCTTCAATACCGTTTGCTGTCACATCAACTGGCAATGACAATAACAAAATAAAGGCAGCAAACGCAAAATGGCGATTCATTTGGGGCCCTGTTGAGCCGAGTTGGACATCTCGATAATTTTGCTCTCGATCCTCCTCAGGATTTCGTCGAGCTCGAGAAATGTCTGGTTATACTCTTCCAACGTGCCCCCGATCGGATCTTTGACGCCCTCCTGCGAGGCCCCATAGGCATCGGGGAATGCCCTGATGAGATACGTTTTCCTGCCAGCCTCGGGTACCCTTTTCAATATATATTCTACATGCTCGGAGGACATGGCCAGGATCAGATCGGCCCACTCGATAATCTGGCGCGTAAGCTGGCGAGCTCGATGGCCGGAGATATCGATATTCCAATGCTTGGCCGCCTCGATGGCAAATGGCGTGGCCGGCATGCCCCCAAGCGCCCCCATGCCCGCCGACATGACATGGATATGCTCCAGGCCTTTTTCGGACAGAAGTGATTTTAATATGCCCTCAGCTATCGGCGAGCGACAGGTGTTCCCAGTACACACTATAAGGACGTTAAAATTACGGGTGCTCAAACTCGATCCCCGTTACCTTGTAGATTTCCTCTTTGGTGATCGTGCCTTCTCGTCCGATCCTCAATACCCCGCCTTCAATGGTGACCACCGTCGATGGCAGTCCGTTGGGTACAAGGTCGAAATCAATAACGTGATCGACCTGCTTTTTTATTACCGGGTCGACATCGGCAAGCCTGACGGCGGCCGGCCTGCCGTGAAAGTTGGCGCTGGTCGCCGCGATCGGAATTCCAATCAAGTCAATTATTCTACGCAGCATCTCAACATCAGGCATACGAAGGCCGAGGGTATTGCTATCGCCGCTGCACGGAAAATGCTCCTCAGAGCTCAATACGATGGTCAAGCTTCCGGGCCAGAAATTTCGCATCAGGATATTGGACAGGCGGCTTCTTCTAACCTGAAGCGCTTCCAGCTGCTGTTCATTAGAAATGAGGACAGCCAGGGGATTCTTTTCGTTGATGCCTTTTATCCGCCTGATTCGGGCAATGCCAGCGGAGGAATCGAACCGGCATCCCAGGCCGACCACGGTGTCAGTGGGGAATAACACGACATTATCCTTTTTAAAATAGCCGGCAAGTTGCTTCATCTCACGTTGCTGCATTATTCAAATTCTCCATCAGACAAGATTACTTCCTCAGTTTCACCAGCCATGCCTTGGAAAAACCCATCGCATTAACCCTTATCAGAAGCTCCTGGGCGGCATCAAAACCCGCTATATTCCCCACGCAGACCCTGTAATATGGCGCCTGATAATCAAGTCTTACTTCATCCTGGAAAAGCGGCCCAATTGACTCCTTGAACTCCCGGGCCTCGGAGTTGGACTTGGAAGCGAAAACCTGGGCCGAGAAAAACTGATCGTCCTGGGGAGCCCGGTCAAGCCTGGGCCCGAGATCTATATTATCATGCTCCTCGGTTTCCTTTGCCTCCAGTACACCTGAAGTTACCACCCCCTCATCTTCCACCAGCTCCATGCTCTCGAGCCTGTGCTCGAATCGGGTGCGCATATCCGCGTCAGCCTTGGGCTGCGTTCCGCGCCCAACACCCCCGCATGAGATAATGAGCATTGCCGAGAATGAAAATAATAGAACTCTAAAGATACTTTTCATATTTTTCGTCCGCCGCCAGCTTGACAAGAAGGTCTTTTATATCGCCAACCCTCGTCTTATGCGCCACCATGACTATTTCCCCGGCTCTGACAATGACAAGATCGGTAACGCCGAGCCCGACAATGATCCCTTCATCGTCGTTAACCACGATGTTTTCATAGCTGCCGTCGAGAAGAACATTACCCATAACAACATTGTTGGCTCTGTCATGATCTCTAATCCTCCCCATTGCCAGCCAGGAGCCGACGTCATCCCACTTGATCTCGCCTTTCATCGTAAGGACATTGGGGGCATTTTCCAGGACGGCAAAGTCTATAGAGATACTGGTGCAAGCGCTATAAAGTTTCTCGCGGGCCGCCTTCTCGCCTTTCTTGCCCATATGCTGCTCGTAACTCCTTATGCAGTCGTGAATTCCGGGGGCGAATTTGGCGATAGACTCCAGGATAGCCTCAGCCCGCCAGACAAACATCCCCGAATTCCACAAATGCTTGCGGTCGAGATAATATTCCTGGGCATTGGTAGGATTTGGTTTTTCCTTGAATTGCTTCACGTGATAAAAGGCTATCCCAGCATTTAATGCGAATTCTCCCCCCAATTCGATATATCCATAAGCCGTCTCAGCCCTGGTAGGAACCACTCCAATGGTTATCAGATGGTTGGACTTGGCGGCTTGTTCGGCGCCGGCTCTTAACAAGGAGACCAGTCTCTCCGTGGGCGAAATAAGATGATCTGACGATAGGACAACCATCACGGCTTCGGGGTCGCGCGCCTTAAGATGTATCGCCGCCAGCCCTATCGCCAGGCATGTATTCTTGCCCTCAGGTTCGAGTAATAAGTTATTATCGTTTATTCCAGGGACCGAACGTAGAATTTTGTCCTTCAGATGCTGACCGGTAACGATGACGATCCGGTCTTTCGATATGAAACCATCGAGCCGGTCAACCGTTTCGAGCATCATGGTCTTTTTAGAGGTCAGCTTGAGAAGCTGCTTGGGATTATCCTGGCGAGAAAGCGGCCAGAATCGCTCGCCTCGTCCGCCTGCCAAGATGACGCCGTAAATCATGCCCGCCCCTTTCCATCTCTGATATTAATAGCCTCAGCCTTGCGATTGAACAAATAACGTTTGATTTTGCGAGTTGAGGTTTTCTCGAACTCCTCCAGCCGAATTTGAACGTATTTGACTCTTTTAAATTCCGCCAGGCCTGAACTCAGCCGCTGAACCTCAGATGTTATTATCTTTTCAATCTCCTCCGAGGTAAAATTGTGCCCCGTCTCGGTGGTCAGGGTATTGAAATACTCCTGGTCGGGTACAGCGATGGCTTCGATCTCTTCACCTCGCATACCCTCAGGCGCCCGACCCAGAACCAGCGATTCCAGAATATAAGGCGATTTGTTGAGCTCGCTTTCGATTTCCTCGGGATAGACATTCTTGCCGGCGGGAGTGACAATCACGTTCTTTAAGCGCCCGGCGATATAGTAATAACCGTCCTCATCAACCCAGCCCGAATCGCCGGTGTAAAGCCATCCATCCTTCAGGACCTCGGCGGTAGCCTTGGGATTGTTGTAGTAACCTTGCATTATCATCGGGCCCCTGGCAACTATTTGCCCAATGCCGCGATTGTCGCGGTCGACTATTTTCATCTGCGCATCCGGAACCGGCAACCCTATCGACGCGTCCTTATGTTTTTCTACCGGATTGAGTGTCAGAACCGGTGCTGATTCGCTCAAGCCATATCCTTGGATGAACCTGAAGCCGAGTAGATTGAAAGTCCTGGCAATGTCCGGGGGCATGGGGGCGCCGCCGGAAACCATCAGCCGCAAGCTGGATAAGCCCGCTTTCTCTCTCAGGCCCTTGAAAATGCGTTTCCCCGGCTCGGCGCTGAATACGTTGCTGAGCAATTTCGCCACTGAATAGCTGGCCTTGAAAACGACCCTGGTGAACGGCGGTTTCTTGGCGATTGCCCTGAAAATTCCGGCGTGCATCTTCTCGTAGAGCAGCGGTACACCAAGAAGAATGGTCGCTTTGTTATTTTTGATATCTTCTATGATTTGTTTGGAGGCCAGTCCGCGGGCGTAGGTAATTGTAATCCCCCACGACATCGGAGTCAGGAAACCGCAGGTGCATTCAAAGGCATGGTGGATCGGAAGCACCGAAAGGAAATTATCGCCCTCGACAAAATCTATCATCTGGGTCATGTTGTCGACATCGGTGACAATATTCTCATGCGAAAGCATGACTCCCTTGGCCTGGCCGGTCGTGCCGGATGTATAGAGAATCGAGGCTGTGTCCGATGGCTTAGCCTTTGGCAGGGCCCCTTTATACACGGAGCCCTTTCGAATCACATCCTTGAGTGATATGGCCCGCGAACCGGATTCGACATCGTCCATGCAGATCAATTGCCTCAGTTTGGGGAGGTCGTCGACAGCCTGCTCGAATTCAGGCAGGAAGCCCTTGGAGACTATCAGCATCTTGCAGCCGGAATCGCGAAGAATGAAGCTCCAGGATGGTATTTTGAGCAACGCGTCAAGCGGCACATTGACACCGCCGGCGAAGAGTACTCCCATGTAAGATGCCCCCCAATCGGGGCGGTTCTCCGAAAGCACGCCAACATGATCGCCTTTCTGCAACCCCAGCGCGGCCAGCCCCTTGCCGATAGAGAGCGATTTATCGGCGAACTCCCTGAACGTCATATCGACAAAGCGATCGCCGGAGAAGCTTTTCATGAAGACGCGCTCGCCAAACAGGT
>Ga0315284_10017429_pt1 | contig 10185 bp, 22 predicted proteins | sample YL17G09_16_MG_FD_203696 | JGI IMG/M metagenome (GOLD analysis project Ga0315284, IMG submission 203696) | Sediment microbial communities from Yellowstone Lake, YNP, Wyoming, USA - YL17G09_16 | ecosystem: Environmental > Aquatic > Freshwater > Lake > Sediment | place: USA: Wyoming | collected...
TAAAAACAATGATTGAAACCAATCGAGTTGAAGCAATCGCTAAAGAGCTAGGCGTTGAATTCTCTGTGGCTTCTGACATCGATTACCTTCGTTGTCTTGAGAAGCGAATCGTTGCAGCCGCAAAAAAAGCATCCCGAGATTCGAGACTTCGCAGTCGTAAATGAACCTCTGGAGAGACAATTTCTAGCTCTTGGAGTCTAACTAATGGGCACAGACAATTCTGTTGTGAGTCTTTCTCCTGAAATGCATGAAGCGATTGCGCAAGATGTTAAGAAGTGTCATGAAGCTTTGAAGGCTTTGGTTGATGACTTCGATCAAACTGGATGTTCCTTTGATATGGGAACAGTAATGCTCAAGAACATTAACACTGCTCGTGCGCTTCTAGGTATGGAAATTATTCCACCTGATGGCGGATTCAATGGTGAAGATGAAACGGAAGCTCGCGGTGGAGACGGAGGATAAAATGAAGCCGAAAGAGAATTGTTTCTATCATACCACTGGCGAGTCTAAGATTGGACAGCGGCACCAATTTGGAATGCACCCTTCTATCTCTGAGGCAATCAAAGAGGTAGAGAGGCACAATGCCAAAGACTACAATGGTCTTGATTCCAAGACAGATTGGAATGCCCAGCTTCGCATTACCAAGTTGTTTCAGTATATGAAGGGTCAGTTCGTTCTTGTCTGGGAGAAGTGATGGGAATTAGGACTCTAGCTAGTTATACGGTTGAAGAGATTTTGCCATTCATTGGAGAGGGTTGTCCAAAAAAGAGACTGACTACGCCCTCTGGCGATTACATGGTCAAGATGGCGTCTTCACGGCTAGAGTGTTTCAAACGAAACCAAACTTGCGTCACCTGTAAGATTACTGGCAACATCTTTCTTCTTCAAACACATAACCACAATCCTCCTAGAGTGAAAATTAATTGCCATCTCATTCATTGCGAGTGGTGTAGGTGGGGGTATGCGCCTGTGCGAAAGTCGCACACAATCCCGCCTCACCTTAATTTGTTTTACAAAACGACCGACGGTCGCTTGACTCTCATGACTCAAGACCATATCCTTCCTAAGAGTCGCGGCGGCTCTAATCGTCAAGATAATCTGCAAACGATGTGCTCCCCCTGTAATAACAGAAAGGGAGACAAGATGCCTGGTCACAATCATTGTGGATTGTGCTTTGCATTCCCTGACGCGGTAGTTGATTGGGATTCAGCCGAGAGGCTTTGGTAAAGAAAGGAAAATACCATGCTAGTAAAGGTGGTTATTTTCTATGCGGGTCTAGCTGTAGTTGCGTACGTGGTCTATCGATTAACTCCTGAGAAGAAAGATTAACCATGGAATTAGAAAAAGAGGTTGCCTTCTGGAAGAAGCAATCGGAACTTGCCTTCCAAGATAATGATCTTCTTTCTGAGGGAATCAATCAAATTTACCTTGCGATGGGATTCAAAAAGAAATTTGAAGTCTGCCATAATCCCGCGCATAATCAAATCGAAACGATTCTTGAAAAAGTAAAAACGGGCACGTAGATACATATCGGGGCGTATGGCGGAATGGCATACGCAGAGGACTTAAAATCCTCGGGTCGCAAGATCGTGGGGGTTCAAGTCCCTCTACGCCCACAAAGGTTTCAAATGAACGTTCATGAAGCAATAGCTGCTGCTAGGTCCTATCTCTTTCGGTCTCACACCGTTCTCTCTCCAGAAGTAAAGGGTGAGATTTCTAATTGGGAGCTTGACGCCTCTCTTCAGTATCTTCTTTGTCACGCATTTGATAGGATGCAGAACCAGTACGGTCATCATAACATTGTCGAGAAGGACATTCATATGTTGGTCGAGTCTTGGATCATGGCTGAAGGAACTAAGCCGGGTCACTGCCGACCGCTCATCCGTAAAGGCACACCGAGGAATTTATGAATATTCACACCGCAGCAATCTATGCCAAGCAAGGCTGTTCAATCAAACGTACGAGTTGGGTATCTTCCCATTACCTTACCATTAAGCAGGGCAAAGTAGAGTGCCACAATAATGATACCGCAGTCTATTGGAATTACCAATTCACCGTAGATGATGTCTCTTCCGATGATTGGGAGCTGTTTGCGTCCAAATGAATAAGCGACTACGTTTGACCGGAATCAACCCTACATCAATCAAGCTTGATAAGCTATTTGCTTTGGCGGAAGAATTAAAAATCTCCATCTCTTTCGGTGGTCATTATGTCATCATCAATGATGAAGATCGAGATGAGAGTCTTCCTCCTTTGTATCTCGAAGATATTGAAGAGGGGCACACCGTCTCAAACTTCCCACCATGTACCGAGTTTAAGTTAGTCTATGATTGTCCTATAGCAAAGGCTGAAGCTAAGAGGGCTCACCAAGAACTTGTTCGCAAGGATGCGGAAATCAGGGCTGAGAAGAAAGCTAAAGCGGAAGCTAAAGAAAATGAAAGGCGGCTTGAAGTTGCTAGGCAGCTTGAAGAGTCTGAACGATATATCCTTGCTACTTTGAAAGCAAAGTATCCCGATCAATAATTTAGAGGTTAAGGTTGCTAACTACCTTCTAATGTGTTAGTGTGGTTCTCGATCCATAGATCAAAATCGATACGGCTCATTCATCTAATGGTAGGATAAGAGACCTTCACCCTCTTTACGACGGGTTCGATTCCCGCATGAGTCACTAGAGGTTATAATGTATATTGTTTTGGTTACACACAAGTCTAAGGAAGCCATGAGTGATCTGGCTGCCCACCTTCTTCCTCAGTTCCCTAATGAAGTCTTCACCATTGAAGGCAGTGAAGAGCAGGGATACAAGTTTAGGATTGAAGGTCAAAGTGATGAGAGATCTCCTCGCAAGATTGCAGAGAAGTATCTCAAAACCTGGAAGCCTAAGCCCGTTGAGCCTGAGATGAAAATCATTCAGCAGCCTGTCTTTGAAAAGAAAATCAAATGAAGATCTTTATCGTTCAAGGTGAATGTGGGGAATGGTCTGACCACAATGAATGGACTATCTGTGCCTTTGTTTCAGAAGCAAAAGCCGAGGCGCTGGTCTTTGAGCTTGAGACTCTGCAAAAGTTTAACGATAACTTTTGCAAACGAGAGCATGTTGAGTTTGATGCTGCTTACATTGCTTCTGGCGCCAATGAAATTGAACCTGCTCCCGTGCGCCCCGAGGTGCCTGAAGGCTGGCGAGATTTGAATCAACTCTGTTCTCATGGTAAGGGAACGTCAAAACACAAAAAATCCCTTAATGTCTTGCAAAGACTGCATCTTGCTAACTGCGAAGCTTATAAGAAAGCACATGAAGCCTGGTATAAGCTAGATTATGCCAGGGCAGATAGGATGCTTGCCGCTCGGAGAGTTTGGTTTCAAGAGAACTATAATCCAGGTCCTAACTTGGAGTTAGCTTCCAAGTATATCAAGGGCAATGATAACGGATATCGTCGGTTTAATACCGATTGTAAGTACTCTTTCTATGAAACGGAATTGATCGAGTAATTGGGTAAGTTAGGTATCAGATAAACTTTTTAGAGAAATGACCTTCATGTCCCTCATTTACCTCAATCCAGGCGATAAGGTCTGGTATATCATCGCTGACAAGTACGTTAATGATAGTAAGTACTATCGTGGTGATATGGTAGTTGAGTGCCTCATTTTAGAGACACAGGATATTTACAGTTATCCAGACCCTGACTTCAATGTGTCTCTCTGGTATAACCGTTTCATTGATTCCAAAGCTAATCACGTCTCTGTTCCTCAGAAGGAAGTGGATGAGCTTGGTTGGAATAAGTGGAAGCAAGAGCCGCCGAGTTTTGTTGAAGGTTTAAATCCAGTCAATCAGTTTCTTTGGATTGACGAACCAGTTGGTCATGCGCTAACTCTAGGCGACGAATGCTTCTTGAGTCTGTCCGAAGCAATGACTCATGCGCGCGCAGGTTCTCGAAAACATTTGAAGCGTCGCTTGGTTAGATCAAGGGGAGAAACGCAAACCTTTATTGCTAAGACCTGGAGAATGTCTGGTGATAACCATCCCGGCTTTATTAAGAAGCCTTTGAAAAAAGTTTATGTCAAACGCAAGAGGTAACATGTCTTTAAAAGAATGGCTCAAATTAATCGTCCTTAGTTTAACGACGGCACTTGGCACGGTTCTTTTCCTCTACTTCCTCGGTTGGCTACTCTCTGGCATCGTCGCAAAAGTGTGGAGTCTCAGCTAGTTAGCGGTTGGTAAAAAAAGTTAGATTATGCCTTGACGCGGATGCCTAGCAGACATAAGCTCTCTTCTAGGTATCGGTCAGGGAATAAACCCAGCATGCTGCTGGGAGTTCTTTGAAACAGATAATAAAAAAGGATTGTTAGAAACATGAATACGATTGAAGCTACGCTGGTTCGTGGTACGGATGGTTGCCTCTCGATTGAGGAGACCATCGCGAAGTTCAACAATGATCTGAACGTGCATATCGCTAAGGAGCAGACTGATCTTGAGCAGGTTGCTGATGCGGTTGATACGTTCTGGGAGAGCAACACCGGACTCAAGAGCGTTTCTCTGGACGCGATTGCCTCTGATGTTTTCGCCAAGCTCTCTCTTCCGCCGGGCGCGTATAAGGATACGACCGATCGGGTCAAGAACTATATCCGCGCGAATACGGATACCTTCTTTGTTCAGAAGGGTAAGGACGGCGGCGTTCGTCTCCTGGCTCGGATGTCTCCTGAGGAGCGCGCTAAGGCTGTTGAGACCCGCGCTAACGCGGCTGCAAAGGCAGCGGCTAAGAAGGCTGCGTAAATCTAGGCGGACAGGTTAGCGGTCATCCTCGAAAGAAAAACCGCGCGGTAGGCGCACACCTGACTACATCAAAAAAAACTTGCACGCAACCTAGAACAGCCTTATAATAACGGGGTCGGTGTCTAACACTTAAAATAAGAGAACGCAATGCCTAAACTGTTTGGTCTGAATGTTGGAGATACCGTTGGAATTTCAAGTACTCCAGCAGGATACTTGTCTGCCGATAAATGGATTAACTCAACGGGAGGAGTTCCGTACAAAGGAACGGTCGTTGGATTTGATACGACGGGTTATCCTCTGCTTTACGTACCAGGGTTAAGAGAAAGCTCGGGCGTTTGGGCAACCGAATCTGATGCCAAGAAAAAATTACTTGGAGTGGATTCTAGCTGGCTCAGCAAAATCCCCAATAACGTTCCTTGTCTCTTCCAAATTTTCTCTGAGGGCGCTATTAAGCCTCTCACCTCTAAAGATAATCCTTTACCTGCGGACGTTAAAATGAATCATAATTTGAAAGTTGGAGATCGAATTGTTGTTGGTATGAGCGCTGGTAATACTCAGCCACAGCAGCATACGTGGAGTAATAGCTCTGCCCCTTTGACAGCAACCGTTGTCGGAGTTCATTCTTCTGGCAATCCGATTTTGTTCTTCGATACTAATCCAGGTTACACTTTCATGTATTCATGGGAGTATAACTACGGACCTGACGTTTCGATGATTGATCCATCGAAGAGGACGACTTTTGATAGATTCGCTAAGCAAAGCTGGGTGATGACAAATACGACGGCTTTCGTTTCTGAAGCTGATCATAAGGCAGGAAAGCGTCCGGTTGCAGCCGCAATGTCTTTGGATGTGATGTGTACCAATCATGGTTTGATGACTGCCGCGCAGCCAGCTCTTTTAGATGCTAAAGAGTTTATGAAGCATGTTATCAATGGTCTTCCTGATGATGCGGAAAGCTTTTTGTATGGCGAGCAGTTCTCTAGCCTTGCACTTAAGACAATCCCTTTCAAGCACGAAGTCTTCGTTAAAGATAAGAAGGCTGCCGTCAATATTGCTTCGACTTTAAGGAGTACTTTTGGTGAGGGAAGTTTCGTTTATAACGGTCCTGTCGAATCAACAAACCCCGACTTGATCATTGATGAGTACCAGGTAAAGTATCGTCATAACGATAGCGTCTTTCGAAATTTCAAGTTGCATATCGCTTCTGCAAAAGATGCAACGGTTAAGTCTCCCTTTGAAAAGGGTGGTATCGACTCCCTTGCTTTTCAATGCTTTCGCAAGGATCAGTTAGTACGTAATTTCGTCAATAGGGATCTCAATGAAGCCATTCTAAAGGCTATGCAGAAGAAGTTTTCTGCTTTTGGTGAGTTAAATAAAGCAGCGATTGAAGAGTTGATTCGTAAAGGTTTTAGTCAAGAAAAATTCGTTAAGGAGATTAAGAAGACAATGAGCACTGATAAGGCACCGTCGTTCGCGCAGATGATGAAGGACGATTTTCACAAGGCAACTTATAGGGTTGCGGCAGACCAGATGACCCATGGTATCAAGGAAGGCATCGTTAGCCTTCTTGGTTCTAAGGGCGGAACTGAATCGCAGCTTGAGGGCATGAAGATGCTTCTCGATTCTGAGATTGGAGAAGCGGCAATCGCTATGCTCGCAGGTCTTGGTCTGACTTACGCTCCGGTAGTTAGTCTCGATCCCCGTGCGCAGAAGCTTGCCGGTGAGTTCCGAGTCAATGGTATGGCGAAGGCAGGAAACGTTCTTGTCGAAACCATGATTGGAAGCTTCCTTCCGATCGTTCAGTCGGCTCTTGCAAAGCTTCCTGCTGAAGAGCAGGTTCGAGTGGAGACCACTGCGCCTCCCGCTCGAATTGCAACTCCGAATGTTGCTGAAGAGCAGGCTGCTGAAGATGAGGCGAATGTTCCGCCGGTTTCTAAGAAGGCTGTTGCCTGATATAGAAGAGGACACAGGTAAGGGATTATGGGCAGAATCCCAATAGTGGAAGCGAGGACGGGGCTTCCACAGAAGATTGTTTTTCTCTAAATAAAAAGGATGGAATATCATGAATAAAGATAAGGTTGTGGAAGTGGTTACGGGTAAGGTTCTTCCGGTTTTGAAGTCTCTCGGTAAGACGGCTGTGCATGCGGCTGTCTATTCGGCAGTCTTCAATAAGGTTGCGGGTTGGCTTGCTGATCGCCGCAAGAAGAATGAAGAGAGCGCAAAGTGATCTTAGCATTAGTTAAGTATGCTTTGGTTGGTTATGCGGCAGTTAAGTCTGGTCAGTATGTTGCTCGTAAGGTAACTGAATGGCGCAAGCCTAATGAGACTCCTGCGCCTGAGAACCTGAACTGAGCAATGAGATACAGCGTACGATACCACTATAGTTCAGGGGCAACTGGACCAACCGTATTCAATGCGTGGGAGAAAGCTATTGACTTTACCAAGTCATATCTCTATAGTGGAGCGTGCGCGCTGTTAGGTAAATGCCCCCTATTCATCTCTATAGAAGAGACGGATGTGTGTGCGTACATACCTATATTCCCGCATTACGAACATGGCGAAGTTAAAGGTTGAGAAAAAAGCACCCCGTAATTCTCTGGTACTCGCAATGAATATGCGTTATCATGGTGATATGTCCCATTACAATCATAAGGACAAACGCGGTGGCGATAAGAATGAATTACAAAATCTTCTCCTTCAAGTTGAGGAAGAAGATTGTGAGGACGATTTCGAATGAATGTCAAAGAATTAATTGAGTCATTAGAGAAATTGGACCCTACTCTCCCCGTGGTTTTCACCGACTATTCGGATGGAACAATAGCTGTAGATCAAGTCATTGTCCATGAAATTTTGTCATGGACAGATAACATTACATATCAAACGGCTGAGATTTCAGGAACAAAAGGATTCTAATGAGAGAGATCTTCAAAGCTCAAATGATTGAAACTAGCTCATACGCTTACACGGTCTATCTCGCCGGAGAAGATGTGGTCCCTATGGAGGGAGACCAGTTCTTTTTGATGGAGATGGAAACTGGCGATGAGTGGGAAGGTATCATCATGAAGTCCATTCGTGAAGAGACCTGCTTCGAGTGGAACCATAACGGTTGGTGGCAGCAAATGTCTGACGAAGATATTCCAGATGAGCTTTAATCCTTTACGATTCCTTAGAGAAGCTTTTGCCTCTGCAGCGCACGATGTTTGTCCGCGTAAAGAAGTAAAAGAACTTCCGCCGTCGAAGCGATATATTGAAAGCGACATGGTTAAAGACTTCGAAAAATTCGTTGCGGAAAAGAAAAAGAATGAGCAGCCATAAAGCCGCAGAAATTTATTTCTATGTAGGATATTCTCGCCAGTACAAAGAAGTAATGGTGGTAATGTCGCCCATCGAATATTTTGAAAAGAATAACTGCGTCCTCGATCAGCATCTTGGAATCAGAGAATTGCTTCCAGATTTCATGGGCGAGTGCGGTGAATGTTTATTTGATACGTCAAAATCCATTCTCAATTCTAAAAAAGAATTGCTCTCTCGCGGCTTTATCGAGAATAATAAGTTCGCTGAATTTTGTAAAAATCACGATCCTTTTTGTTGAAAATGAGCGCAAAAACTTTCACTAGAACCGTTGAGAAGAGTGCTGATGGCGAACGCCTCTTCATTCTTGTGGATAACATTATCCTCATGGCTCAATCTTCTTCCTCCAGATTTAAAGAGTTCGAGCGCGTAAAGGTACGCATCGATACTCAAATGCAACCACGTTATATAGTTAGTTCCACTGCGTCTAAGTACAGTGAAACCTTCTGGTATAACACCTCACAAAGAAGGATTTCATGAGTAAAAAAGTATTTGACGGAGCTAAAGAAGCTGTTCTCCATGCCACCTATCGGGGACTTACCCGCAAGGCTTTGCATTTAATCTACAAGGGACTAGTCTTTCTTTCTAAGAAAGAATCTAAAAAGCGCCGAGAAGAAGAGAAGTGATCGCAATGAAAGATTGCAACGAACTGCCTATTGAAATTGGAGATAGGATTCTCTTTAACCCTCAAAGAGAGAACGCCGGCAGAGAAACCTTTACTTGTGTTGGAAAAGTAATGGGTTTTTCGGGAAGCAATGTTGTCGTTATCTGGGGCGTTGGTTCATCACAACATAACTTTCGGTTTGATTACGATGTTAAGAAGTATCTGCCATGAGAGATTGTGACGGCAATCTAATTGAGATTGGAGACAGGGTTCTACTCAATCCTTTCTCTGAAAGACAAGCCCCAGAAACTTATACCACTATCGCCAAGATAATGGATACACAATGGACAGATATAGTTATTCTTTGGAAAATCGGATCATCAAAATCAATATATCGTTTTCATTACGATGTAAAAAAATATGAAGATTAAAAAGCGCGCAGATTTTCCCAAATGCCTTCAAGGTATTAAAGCGTTGAAAGGTATCTGCATAGGCGAATGCATCAATGATAAAGTCATTATGCATCCTTCGCGAGTCGCGCATTCTCATTGTTTTAAAGACAAATTTACTGGATGGATTTGTCTGCGATACAAGTTTCAATTAAAAGAAAAGCTGACGCTCTTACACGAAGCCGCGCATTTAATTGCGAATACCTCTCGCTCTACGCCGCCTCATGGTAAGAGATGGAAGAAAGCTTTGCTGGCTCTTGGCGGCACTTACAAAGCGTATAGTTATACGCACAATGGTATCGTCAGGACTTACAAGGATTACACCCTTCTTTCAGATCTGAGACCGCAAAGCAATAAAAAAAATGAATGAAAATGAGTTCGATCATATCTGGGACTTCATGAATGAGGATGGTTATCAGCTAGAGAAGCTGCACCTAATTAAAGATTGCATAGGTTTTCTTGTCTGTGAAACCGGATTAGATTACGAAGACTTCTTGATTAAAGTCATAGAGCCTACGGTCGAAGACGATATGAATTGCCCCGGCAACTTTGAATTCAAAATTCGCTTGGTGGGTACGGAAGATAAGCGTTCAGATCATTGCACATATTCTGCCAGAGATTTGGGATTTCTAGTCCTTGGTTTCGAAAGCGGTTACGGAAAGAGCGGGGAGTCCGATCTAAACGCCGTCTGCTGGAATAAAAAGAAGTATGTTTGGGCTCGTGAGGGAGAACACTTCTTCTACAAAGTAACCGATATTCTCGCGGTGAGACCTCGCAATGACGTATAAACTCTGGCTTGATGATCTTGCTGACACGATTAAACCTCCTCCCGATAAGACCTGGGTTGTCGCCAGAAGTTCGGGTGAGGCAAGAAATCACATTGACAAGCACGGTCCCCCGAGTTACATTAGTTTCGATTACGATCTGGGCGGTGAAGACACCGCTGAGCTTGTGTATAAATACCTCTACGATAAATACCCTGATGCTGACATTGCTTATGATATTCATTCTGA
>Ga0315284_10017430_pt1 | contig 10185 bp, 5 predicted proteins | sample YL17G09_16_MG_FD_203696 | JGI IMG/M metagenome (GOLD analysis project Ga0315284, IMG submission 203696) | Sediment microbial communities from Yellowstone Lake, YNP, Wyoming, USA - YL17G09_16 | ecosystem: Environmental > Aquatic > Freshwater > Lake > Sediment | place: USA: Wyoming | collected...
ACCCATCTGGGTTGCCTAGTCTCGTGGGACCAGAACGAACACGTATTCCGCTGCCCCTGCCACGGGGCGGTGTTCAGCGATCAGGGAGCGGCGGTCAAAGGCCCCGTCAATACGCCCCTGAGAAAGATCAAATTCGAGATCGCCAAAGGCGTGCTTGTGATTGCGTAGGGTGCCATGAACAGAATAGCCAAGCTGACGAAGGCAGTCATGGGGGAAGTGGACGACCGGTTCGATCTGACGCCCGTGATCGAGAAGAACCTGACTCGCAAGCGGGTCCCCAAGACGCTGAGCTGGGCGGGATGTTTCGGGGGGCTGGCCTTCCTGATCTTCCTCATCCAGATCTTCACCGGCATTCTCCTGCTGATGTACTACAAGTCGGACTCGGAGCGGGCCTGGGACAGCGTGACGTTCATCAAGAGCAACGTGCCGATGGGATGGCTGATCCAGCGGATCCATTCCGTGGGCGCCAATTTCATGATCGCCCTGGTCTTCCTGCACATGGCGCGCGTGGCCTACCTGCGGATTTTCCGCAGGCCGCGGGAATTCCATTGGATCAGCGGCGCGATCCTTCTGATCACCACAACCATGCTGGCGTTCACAGGCTACCTGCTGCCGTGGACGCAACTCTCCTACTGGGGGGCCAAAGTGGGGACCGAGATTCCCTCGGCGGTCCCGCTTCTCGGGGAGTACATCGTCGTATTGATTCGAAGAGGACAGTCGATCAGCGGAGAGACTCTGGGCTTTTTCTTTGCCATGCACATCTGGGTCCTGCCCGGGATCTCCGCCCTCGTGATGGTCATGCATTTTCTGATGATTCGGCGGACCGGGATCTCCCGGCCTTTGTGACGGGACGCCGAATCCCAGGGAGATTTGCGAATGGGTGTCGATTACCGAGAACAGTATAAACCCGAGCATTTAGAGCCGTTTTTCCCGAACGAGATCGTCAAGATGATCATCGTCGTGCTCTGCACGCTCGCCCTGCTGACGTTCCTGGCCGTATTGCCGGTGTACCTGGAGCATCTGGGGGTCGAGGGCATCGCGCACGAGCAGGAGCCGGCCAATCCCGGAAGCACGCCGCCGCACATCCGGCCGGAGTGGTACTTCCTGGCCGTCTACCAGTACCTCAAGCTGATGCCCTCGGAAGTGCTGGGCATCAGCGGCAAGGCCCTCGGAATTCTCACGCAAATGATCGTGGTCGGGCTGTTGTTCCTCTTTCCCTTCTGGGCTCCGCTGCGGTCTGCCCGGGTGGATAAGGACGACTGGCGGGCCGGCCTGCTGACCCTCCTCATCCATTGGTTGGCGTTCGCTGTCCCCGCCGGGATTCTGCTGTGGGTGCGAAGTGGCATGGCAATGCCCTATGCCGACCTCATGCACCCGATGTACGTCTGGCCGGTCCTGTGGATTGCCGGATATGTCCTGGCCGGGGTCGTGATGTGGAAGGCAGGGTTCGGCGACGCCTTCAAATGGCTCCTCCTGCTCAATACCGGACTGATTCTCATGGGCTTCCAGGCCATGGCGTTTCTCGTGGTGCTCGGACAGGGACTCTCGTGGACCCTCAGCCCCGTCCTCGCGTACGGTATCGGCCTGGTCCTGTTCCTGATGTCCTCGATCGTCATCGTATGGGTGCTGCGGCGGCGCATCGCGGGCACCGACCAGAGCCTCCGGGTGAAACTGCTGGCGGCCTTCACGACGGAGGGCCTGGCGATGTTCCTCGGTCTGACGATCTGGGCGATGTGGCCGCCGGGAGGACTCTTTTCCGGAGGGCCGCACGATGAAACCCGCCGGTTCCTGTTCGCCGTGGCGGTCATGGCGTTCGCCGTCATTGTCTTCTACGCGTTTCTGATCACCGAATGGTGCACGGTGCATCGCACTCTGAGTCCGGAAGAAAGGGATCAGTTGCCATGATATCCAAATTGCTGTTTGCCTGCACCCTTGTCCTGTACGTCTGTAACACGCACGTCACCGCATCGGCAGAGACGCAGGATATTGCGTCTCTACACGGCGCCGCCGGGAGCGCAGCCGGGCAAGCCATCGCCGCGCCGGCGCCCGACCCTTACAAGGACAATGCGTGCGTGTCCTGCCACCGGGACTCAGTGGGAAAGCTCGGCGCCGTCGTGCAGGAATGGGGGCAGAGCATCCACTTCCGCAACAACGTCGCCTGCGACGGTTGTCACGGCGGCGATCCCTCCGTCAAACGCGAGCAATGCAGCAGCGACGAGGCGTTCAAGAATCGTTCGCACCAGCAGCGAAGCAGGGAGTTGTCGCTGGTCAACCGACCCGACGAGCAGTTCACCAGCGCGATCCGGGGACGCAGTGTCAGCTATTTCTGCGGCAAGTGCCACTCCCTGATCAAGGAAAAGCATCTGGGCTCGCCACACGGCGACCTCGGCAATCCGACCTGTCTCTACTGTCACGGTCAAGGCTCGCACGCCATCAAGGAAGCAAGCGTGGACATCATCGACCTGCGATCCCATACGCAGAGCGGCCGCTGTGCCGTGTGCCATCGGGCGGCGACCATGGAAACCGTCTCGCAAGTTCACGCCATCCTTGTGAATGCTGAAGCCGAGTTGAAGGCAGCCTCGGAACAATACGGCAAATTGGAGACGTACGGCTACAGGAACCTCGCGATGAAGAAGACGTACGGCCACAGCCGCGAGACCCTCTCCCAGTTGCGACAGACCTTCCACAGCTTCAACATGAGGGAGATCAACGAGGCCGCATCCACCATCAAGACCAGCGCCGACCTCACGCGGGAAACCTACAACATGATCCAGGCCCTGGAAGTCGCCAAAGGCCAGCAGGCATTCATAGGAATCTTGGCCGTCCTGTTCCTGCTGTCCTTCGCCGGCATGCTCCTGAGTTACCGCAAGAGATTCCTGCACTGAACCCCTTGCCCTGCATGGGCATCAGGCCGGTCCGGGACATAGCGGCCCAGAGACAAACGCAGGGCATCCCTGGAATTCTCGAACTCTCGGGCCCCAGGCAAAGGTCACCAAAAGAGAGCGTAAAGGGTGATGTAGGCGGCAGCGACGAGGGACCACCATAGGATGAGGTTCATATACCAGCGATGGTGGGCGGCTTTCTCCCGGGGTGGAAGGAAGAGCAGGTGGGGTTTCCAGATCCATTTTTCCGCCACGCTCGCGGGCGGAGCGGGCTTGAGGTAGGTCGTGACGATATGGAAGGCAATCACCGGGGCGAGCAGGATGCCGGCGAGGTTGAAGGAATTGATCTTCCAGTGCAGGGCCTGCAGCACGGCGGGCAGCAGGGTCATGGGTACGCACAGCAGCAGCGTGGCGGTGGCGGAGAAGTTGTTGGAGCGGGGCCAGAGCAGGGCCGAGACGAAGACGACGACAATCGGCACGGCCATGAAGAACCAGCAGTCCTGGAAATAGGTGAACAGGGTCTTCCACTGGCCGACGACCGGCGTCCAGAGCATGCCGACCACGAGCACGGCCACGGTGGTGATGCGGCCAAACCGGATCATCTGGCGGTCGGTCGCCGACGGATTCCACCGCCGCTGGTAGAAGTCGATCGACAGAATGGTCGCGCACGAGTTCATCAGGGCGTCGAGCGTGGACATGATGGCCCCGAGCAGCCCGGCGAAGACCAGGCCGCGAAGGCCATAGCCAAGCGGGCCGACGAGGTGACTGACGACCTTCGGATACGCCTCGTCGGGATTCGGCAGGTTCGGGAAGAGCCGATAAGCGATCAAGCCCGGGAAGCACACGGCCAGCGCCAGGAACAGGCCGAGAAAACCGGCGAAGATGACCCCCGCGCGGGCGTGCCACTCGTTGCGGGCGCCCAGGACCCGCTGATTGATGTACTGGTTCGTCGCGTAGTACCACAGGTTCGTCGAGACCATCCCCACGAGGATGCCGGTCCAGGGCAGGTCCGGATGACTCGCGGGCAGCATCAGGTGGGCCCGGTCGCCCGTGCCGCGCATCGCCTCCCAGCCCCCCACTTCGTGCAGGCCCAGGAAGAAGACGAGCAGCCCGGCTGCCAGCAGCAGTGTCGCCTGGATCACGTCGTTCCACACGACGGCGGGCAGGCCGCCCATCACCGTGTATACCCCCGTCACCACGGCCAGCATGAGGATCGATTGCCACAGACTGATGTTGAAGATCACGTGCAGCGCCAGGCCGCCGGCGTAGAGGACGCCGGCGAGATTGATGAAGACGTACGACAGCACCATGATGACGGCCAGGGTCAGCCGGGTGGACGGGCCGAAGCGGTGCTCCAGCCACTCGGGCATCGTGCTGATCTGCCGGCGGACGTAGAACGGGACGAAGAACAGGATCATCACGGTCATCGCCGGAAAGACGCCCCACTCCCAGTTCGCCACAGCCAGCCCGTGACGGTAGGCGAACCCCACCTCGCCGATGAACTGCTCCGTAGAGATGCTCGTGGCGATCAGCGAAAAGCCGATGGCGTACCACGGCAGGCGGCGGCCGGCCAGGAAGTAGTCCTGCGAGGTCTTCTCCTTCCGCGCGACCCACCACCCGACGGCCAGCACGGCCACGCAGTACAATGCGAACACGCCATAATCAAGAGCACTCAATTCCACAAATCTATCTCCCCTGCTCAAGCACTCCCGCGGGATGTGCCGTGCACGCCATTTCCTGACTGCCAACTGTCGTGCACATGCTACCAACATCTCTCGAAAAATCATCAAAAAAGGACGAAGCCGTAACAAAACCGTAACACGCGGGACGCAGAGTACAGTTGTACGGAACTCGGTGTTCGATAGCGTCTTTACTGAAAGGAGCGCGGCTATGACAAAGCACATGACCCTGTTCACCGTTGCGGTGCTGCTGGCGGGCCTGTTGGCCCCGGCGGTACACGCCAAGTCGGCGGCGGAGCTGCTCCGCGAGGGGCTCTACGCCGAGGAGGTCGAGGGCAATCTCGATTCGGCCATCGGGATTTACCAGCAGATCATTCTCGACAGCTCCGCCCCAGGAAACCTCGTGGCCCAGGCCCTGTATCGACAAGGCTCGTGCTTCCTCAAGAAGAAGAACGAGCCGGAGGCGCGGGCCGCCTTCCAGAAGCTGGTGGCGGAGCACAGTGACCAGACGGAGCTCGTGGAGAAGGTCAAGCCCATGCTGGAGGAGCTGGGCAACGCCGATCCGGCCAGCCTCATGCCGCCGGAGGTGATCGTGTACCTCGAGATCGGCACCCCCGGCCGGCAGGTCGAGACCATTCTCAACATGCTCAAGGGCACGCCCCTGGAAAACCCGCTGAACGCCATCACGATGAACAAAGACCCCGGGCAGGTCCCGGCCGGCGGCAACAACGGTCCCGCCGACGTCGTGGGCAAGATTCTGAATCCCGCCATGATGGCCGAGCTCAAGAAGATTCGCGGGCTCGGCGTCGGGATCACGGATATCACTCAGAACAATCCGCCGGCGATTGTCGTGCTGTTCCCCGGTCAGAGCGATGCACTTCGCGGCCTTCTCCAGATGGGGATCAGCATGCTCGGCCAGACGAGCACGCCCATCGAGGGCATGACGACCCTCAAGTTCGCCGACGGCGGCGGCGCCGCGTTCGACAACACGGTCTTCATCGTGGCCAGCCCTTCGCCCAAGGCCGCCGAGATGCTGGAGTGGTCGGTCAAGCAGTACAAAGGGTCGGCCCGTCAGCCTTCCCTGGCATCCGCCAACGCCTCGTTTGCGAGGATCAGCAAGCAGGCCCGTCAGCAGAACGCACTGACGCTGTGGATGAACGTCGGCGAGACGTACCAGAGGCTGCTGAAGATCATGCCCGCGGACCAGGTCCCGCAGCAGTTGCGGATGGCCGACGATCTCGTCAATCTGAAGAACGTGGATGACCTCATCGCCACGTTTTCGTTGCGAGAGACGGGCGCGGCCCTGGAGGCGAACGTCAACTTCAAGGACGGGAGCCAGTCCATGGCCTACAACCTGATCCGCACGCCGAACCTGAACAAAGCCTCGCTCAAGGCCATACCCGCCGAGGCGATTGCCCTGCTCAGCCTGACGCTGGGAGGGGCCGACACTCCACAGGCCCAGGCCGCCAGCGCCCAGATCAAGAGCGCCATAGGACTGGATATCGGTTCCCAGATCTTCGGCAATATCGAGCAGGTCAGCCTGTTCGTCATGCCGGGCAAGGGAACGACGCCAGCAGAATGGGGCGGAATGCCGGCTGTGGTGCAGTCGATCGGCCTGGCCGTGACCAGCCGCGAGCCGCAGAAAACGCAGCAACTGCTGATGACGATGCTGCAAACGACCGGCCTGGTCTCCGGCGGCACGGAGCAAGCCTTGCCGGCTTCGGGCCAGTACGAGATCGCCCTGGCTAATAACATGAAACTCTTCGGCTACACCGACGGGACGAACAAGACCATGGTGCTCTCCTTGAGCCCGCAGGTGATCGGAAGCTCCGTGACAGCCATGAAGCAGGACAGCTCCGTAGTGAACGGCGGCAAGCTGCAGGAGGCGATCGCGACGCTGTCGCCGAAGACCAGCAAGCTCGTCCTCGTCAATGTCGCCGGGGCCCTTGGGCTCGCCGCACAGAACGTACATTTCCCGTCGGAAGAGGCCACCCAAAAGGCGGAACAATCCATCAAGGAGTTGATCAAGGCAACCGACAAGACCACGATCCGCCTGATGACGAGCGAGGAGGCGAATAGCTTCGGCGTCCGCCTGAGCGTCAGCGATCTGCCGCCCATGAATCAGGTCGTCGGGGCCGTCACGCAGCTCGTGCAGATGGTTTCCGACACCAGGCAGAGCATGGTCGCCGCGGCCGTACGGGCCCAGATGACGCTCACCATTCCGCAGGCAAGCCGGCCTCTCACGATGAAGGTGGACGACGAACAGTGGGCCGGCGTGCCGGCACAGGCCATCGAGCACGTGGCCTACACAGCCCCCACCTCCCCGGAGGACCTGTCGGCCGGCTTCAAGTCGATGTGGGACAACCAGGGCCTTTACCTGCTCGTCGATGTTGTCGATGACAAAGCGGTCAATGACTCCGTGGAGTTCTGGCTGGACGATAGCGTCGAGGTCTTCATCGACGCCGACAACAGCAAGTCAGATACCTACGGCGACAGTGATTATCAATACTACTTTACCTGGGAAGGCACGCGGTTCACCGCCGCCAGCAATCAGGGCGAGTCTCGCCATAACAAGATGGAAGGCGTGGAGACCACCGCCGCTCCGACCGAGAAGGGTTATCGTTTCCTGATCAAATTCCCCTGGTCCACCCTGGGCGTCACCCCCCGCGCCGGCGCCAGAGTCGGACTCGACGTGCACGTGAACGACGACGATGACGGCGGGGATCGCGACACCAAGCTCATGTGGCACACGGAGAATGACATCGCATGGCAACAGCCGAAGGCCCTGGGCACCATCGAGCTGGCCGGCCTGGTCGGCTGGTGGAAGCTCGATGAGACCGAGGGAACGAAGGCGGCGGACAGCTCCGGCAACGGCCACAACGCCACGGTCCAGGGAAACCCGAAATGGCAGCCCGGCGGCGGCAAAGTCAGCGGCGCCATCGCCCTTGATGGCAACGGGAGTTATCTCGAGGTCGCCGACGAATCCGCCTTCGATTTCACGGCAGGCGTCACGGTGGCGGCGTGGATCAAGCTGAATGCTTTCGACAAGCCCTGGCAGGCCATTGTCACCAAGGGCGAGTGGGCCTGGAGAGTCCAGAGGAACAACGAGACCAACACGCTCGAATTCGCCTGCACGGGAGTCCAGGTACCCGATAACAGCCCATACGGGAGCCTGTTCGGGACCAAGGCCATCGCCCCCGGCGAATGGCATCACATCGCGAGCGTCTATGACGGCGGGAAGATGTATCTCTACGTCGATGGGACGCTGGACACGTCGCAGGAGGCCAAGGGCCCGATCAGTCTCAACGACGATCCGGTCCTGATCGGCGAGAATGCCCAGAAGCGTGACCGCTTCTTCAACGGCCTGATCGACGATGTCCGCCTCTACAACTTCGGGCTCCCGGAGGCCCAGGTCCGGCAACTGTACGAAGGAAAGTGACCTTTCGGTAGACGATTGAAGAATCGCGGGAGGCCGAAACACGACCGGCCTCCCGCTTGCGTTTTTCGGCGTAAGTATCGCGGCGATGCGATATAATTGTGCCGTGTGGGTATGATTGACCGATAGGAATGGAATGAATCCGGGTGTTGTGGCTGCTGATGTGACTGTCCCATGAGAATCCTGCGTCATCTCCATCCCGGTTACGGGCAGTTTGGATGGGTCGTGCTGCTGCTGGCGGTGGCGGTGATCCTGCCGACCGTGTGCTTGCTCTGGTTCATGAATGAGGTCGTCAAGAACGAGCGTCTCGTGGTCCGGCAGAGACTTGTCACGCCATACGAGAACCAGTTGGCCGAAACGGCGGGGAAAGCCGAGGAGCAATGGGTTGACTACTGCAAGCTCCTGGAGAGAAGGCCGGCGGTCCACTTCTACCGGCAGCTCGCTTCGGCCGCCATCCAGAACGATTATGACGCTCTGATCGTGTACGACGAGACCGGCAGCCGCCTGTACCCTGCACTTTCGCCGGACGCAGGCAATCGCCCCTCCGAGGACTTCGCCGACGCCTGGGAGCTGGAGTTCGTCAAACACGAGTACCAGCAGGCGGCCGACCGGTACGAGGAGTATTCGCGGATCAGCGACGATCACGGCCGGCTGGCGGCCTGCATCGGCAAGAGCCGCTCGCTGATAAAACTCGGCAACCTCGATGAGGCCATCAACGAGTGCAGGCAGCGGGCGGCCTTCAGCCCGCTGGCGGAGACAGGCGATTCGCGCAGTCTGGCGCTGATCGCCAGCGCCCGGCTGCTGCTGCTCGGCTGGACGCGTGACAAACCGGCGTACGCGACGCTCCACGAGGAGACCTTCCGCAAGCTGCTGGCCATGTTGTACAGCCCCAACGGCGCCGGTTTCGCCCTGCCGGCCGACGAGAACCTCTTCATCGCCCGCAAGGTCCTGGAGATCGGCAGCGCCACCGGCCTGCTCGACAAGAACTCCGACCTGCTTCGCAGCGCCGGCCTCAAGAGGCTCATCGACGTGGAGGAACGCTCCATCCGGTTCGCCGAGCAGTTTCCCACGACCGACCTGCTCGACGGCTGGGAGCCGAACAGGCTTCAGCCGGTCAAGGTCGCCGACACGCCTTTCTACGCGGTCCTCCGAAGAACGAGCCGGGGAATGTGTGCGGCGCTGCTGTCCAGCCAGGACGTCACCCGCACGCTCGCCGACTACACCCGCAAGTTCCAGGACACGAATGTCGACTATCGGATCATCGATGAAGCCGGAAGGCTCATCGCCGGGATCGCCGAGACCGAGCTCGAGCCTTTCGCGGTGCAGCCCGTCAGCCGGTACTTCCCGGATTGGACGATCCAGTTGTTCTTCAAGGACGCCGAGATTTTTCAGAGGGCCGCCGACGAGCGGATCGCCGTGTACACATGGACGGGTGTGCTCGTCATTCTGCTGATCCTGGGCTCCGGCGCCGTGGCCGCCAAGAGCATCGGCAAGCAGGTCAAGCTCAACCGCCTCAAGAACGACTTCATCGCCACCGTCACCCACGAGCTCAAGACTCCGCTGGCCTCCATGCGGGTCCTCGTGGACACGCTCCTCGAAGGCAACTATCGAAACCCGCAGCAGGTCATGGAGTACCTGCAGCTCGTCTCGCGGGAAAACGAGCGGCTCAGCCGGCTGATCGACAATTTCCTGACGTTCTCGCGGATGGAGCGAAACAAGCAGGCGTTCCAGATGCGCGAGACCAACCCGGCCAGTATCGCCCGCACGGCGGCCGAGGCCGTCAAGACGAAGTTCAGCCGCGGCTCATGCCAATTCGATACGGACATTCCCGAGGACCTGCCCACGATCAAGGCCGACCACGACGCCATGGTCACCGTCTTAGTCAACCTGCTGGACAACGCCTACAAATACTCAGACGACGACAAACGGATCAAGCTGAGCGCCGCGAGCGACAACGGCAAGGTGTCTTTCACCGTCTGCGACAACGGACTCGGAATCCCGCGCCGGGCCTTCAGGAAGATCTTCCGGCGGTTCTATCAGGTGGATCGCAGCCTGTCCCGCCGGACCGAAGGCTGCGGCCTCGGCCTGAGCATCGCCAAGTTCATCGTCGACGCCCACCAAGGCGCCATCGCCGTCGACAGCAAGCCCAACCAGGGCAGCATCTTCACCGTCACCCTCCCCGCCGACC
>Ga0315284_10017431_pt1 | contig 10184 bp, 13 predicted proteins | sample YL17G09_16_MG_FD_203696 | JGI IMG/M metagenome (GOLD analysis project Ga0315284, IMG submission 203696) | Sediment microbial communities from Yellowstone Lake, YNP, Wyoming, USA - YL17G09_16 | ecosystem: Environmental > Aquatic > Freshwater > Lake > Sediment | place: USA: Wyoming | collected...
CCTACGCGCTCTACAGCCTACTGTGCCTGGTTCTGAACAGAGAAGCAGCAGAAAACATCAGACGACCAGACAAAGCAGTCTCACCAACATACTTCAACACATAATAAAGGGACAAGGCAGCGCGCTTCCTTCTTCAGGGTATTGTTTGCAGGATCGCCGTCAGAATGAGACATTAGATTTATTAGTGTCATGTTCGGAGGATGCCATTTAAAATGCGTGCTGCGCAAAACGCTATGAACCACCCGCGCTAATGGGGATAGAACCATCCTCCATAATGTTTAAGTCCGTTGGAGCCCGTGTGAAGGTTGAAGAGAAATCGGAACCTGCGATTCAGGATTTCTTATAAACTTGAATCAACTTTGTCCCCGACAATTGTCTACACTATTCGTCTATCAATGACATGCAATATTATTCTACGTTTCGGATGAGGCTGAATTATCTGGGTTAAGAAACCTGGCAGAATCCTCTGACAAAACTTTAAATCTGACAAATAATAAGCTACTTTTAGGAGTCCAAGCAAAATGGAAGCTTTAAACCTAGAAAGAACGACAACCCGTGACAGGTTGGCTTTGCGCGGCGACGAGAGATCGCCTCCACTCGAAGGCCATTTTTGGCATACTAAAGAAGAGCCATGCCCAACATGTGGAAACCAGCTCCTACACGACCAAGTAACCGGCTTCTGGCTGAAGTGTCCACGCTGCAGCTGGAAAGGATGGTGAATCAGGATGAGCCTAACGCACGCACTCACCATTTGCCAAACCGTCGGCTTCAGAAGCGATATTCCAGAGGAGATCCAAGCAAGAATCATGGCTCACGCGCTTGAAAACTTGAAGGCGCCAACCGACTTTATGATTTATGAGACGGAAGAGGGTCCAGAGCATTTTGAAGACGAAGGCAGAAGCCTATCCACGTACATCTCGGGCACCACGAAGAAGGTTTATGCGAAACTGGACGATTTTGGGCCGCCCGATAAATGGGACGAGATGTATGAAGAGAAAATCGTGGACGATCTCAAGAAGGGGATACATAGAAGATTCGTGGTAACTTTCATGTTGGCTGAAGAGTACTGAGGCGCATAGCATGCAGAGGAAAAAGGGCAAGTTTTGGCCGCAGGTGAGAAGGCAGATTTACGAGAAAGCGCAGCAACTCTTTCAGGAGCAGCAGGCACGCACGATGAGCCGTGATTTCAAGGGCGTAACGGCGACAAAGAAAGAGCTCCGCGAAGCAGGCTACGTGTACACGGCTAAGCTTATCGTACTCAGGAACCTTTGGCGTCAGAACAAGGGAACGCTTACGGTTGAAGAGGAGGCTGAAGATGCCGGTCGCTGAAGATGGTAAACAGGTCTGCGACGGCTGCGGCAGAAACATTGATGAGCAACTTGGCGGCTGCATGTGCCCACTTTGCGGAAGACTCTACTGCAACGAATGCGAACCAGACAGTGAAATACTGAACGTGCTCGTGAACCCAGATGGACCAGACTATAAGAAGTATCAGGAGATGTGCAAAATCTGTTATGGTGAATGGCAGAAGAAGAATGTGAAGCCGGGATCTTTAGATGCCTATTTTCAAACCTAAACACCTTAACTTGATCCTTCAGGGCAAGAAAACGCAGACCCGCCGAATCAGCAGATACAGACTCAAAATCGGCAAAGCCTACGCGGTCCGCAGCAAAATGCTTGAACCCGCCCAGGCTAGAATAGTCATAACGCGCGCCTGGAGACAACAACTTCGGGATCTCACGCCGGAAGACGTCCGCAAAGAAGGCTTCAACAGCTTCACAGAGTTCCGCCAAGCATGGAGAGAAATATACGGCGGCTGGAATCCGGACCAAATCGTCACGGCCTACGAGTTTCGCCTACTCACACGAAAACAGAAACACCGCTCAAGAAGAAATAGACCTTCCAGATTAGGCGTACAAGCTACTTTTTTAAACACATTAACAAATACGTAATTCTAGATTTACCTTTCAATATGTGGACAAGCCAAAGAATGCACATGGAGTGTGTGTGCTTTTAGACTGTTTCACCGAAGTGTAGAGCGACAACCACGATGTCGAAGATGTCTACTATTCCGTCGTTGTTAATGTCGGCGATGGGGTTCCAGTTGGGGTCGCCAGGTTTTGATCCGAAAGCAAGTGCAACTGTCACACAATCAAAAATATCAACAATACCGTCTGCATTTACATCGCCTGGCATGGCAACAAAGACCCAACCATCAATGAACAGATTATCACTTGTGTCTGTTTCGCCTGGTACTGGCCAAGCGTAGGCGCTTATCGTGTAGTTGCCCTTAGCAAAGCCAGAAGTATACCAAGTGAAGTTTAGAATGACGGAATTTCTGCTTGCCAAGGTGATGTTTGTAATTGTGTCGATAGCCGTGGTGTTGGCGTAAACCGTTACGTTGAAGACTTCAGAGTAGGCGCCGTAGTTCATGACAAAAACGTTGATGTACAACCTAAAGCCCAGCCCTACGACCGTTTTCAAAGGGATAATTGGCGGGAAATATATTTCCCACACGTTACCAATGTAAGTTACTCCAATGTCATGCGAGTCCCAAGGATAGGGTTTCATAAGTGGATAGTTATCTCGATTATATGCATCCGCAACGTAAGGCGAATCGCCTATTCCATCACTACCTGTCTCATTCTGAAGGGGACCGTTATACGAGTCCACGCCTGTGTAGTCACTCCAGTAGTTTCCGCCAGAAGGATAACCATCATCCCAAACGTTCACTGAAGAAATGACTAGGCAGTTGATGTTGTTGACAAAGCTGTTATGGAATATGCTGTTGCTTGAAGAATATTCAAGCCAGATGCCATAATAGTTGTTTGTTATGTTGTTTCCAGAAATACTGCTGTCAGAAGAAGAGGAAAGCACGATGCCATAGTAGTTGTTTGCTGTTATGTTGTTTCCAGAAATGCTGTTATAGTTTGAAGAATAGAAAAGCACGATGCCACAGTAGGTGTTTGCTGTTATGTTGTTTCCAGAAATGCTGTTATAGTTTGAAGAAAACCAAAGCCCGATGCCACCCCCGTTGTTTGCCATAGTGTTTCCAGAAATACTGTTGCCAGAAGAATAATTAAGCCGGATGCCATACTCGTTGTTTGCTGTTATGTTGTTTCCAGAAATGCTGCTGTTTGAAGAATATTCAAGCCAGATGCCATAATAGAATGCGTTAATTGTTATGCTTTTGATTGTTACGTTGCTTCTTCCTGACAGACTTAATCCTGTTCCGCTTCCTGTTCCTTGAACAGTGTAGCCTCCTCCATCAACCACGATGTTGTCCCTCTCCACAACAATCGAATCATAAATGTTATACGTAAAAGTGTAAGTAATATTGTCCGCAGTGGCAATTCCCGGTGTCGGCGGGTCTATGCTTCCATCAGCCCTAATGTAAATGGTTCCGGCTGCTTCAGCTGGCATAATCTTGAAAGCTGAATACAGCATACTCGTCAGCAAAATCGCCAACAAAATTGCAGAAACTGTTCTCTTCATTCTCCCATCTCCTCGAACCGCGTATACCATTATATGGTTTCACCTTGTATTTCAAACTTGCCAAATCAAACTATAGAAGAAAGTTCTATCCTAGCGCGCTAGCGTGTTCCTAAAATCATCTTTTTGGGTGAAGTAGGATTGAGTTGCATATGTCTCTTCAAGGGGTTGTGTCATGAAGAAAGAAGTATGAGATACTTCGCAAACGAATTTAGGAACAGGCATGCGCGCTAACAGAATCCCCCTCACTTTTGCCAGAACAGGTAAGCCTTCACCTGTAGCAGCAGGCCAACCACGCGGACCAGAGACGCGAGCTTAGCGAGATCTGCGCCCTCTATTCCGGCTATGTACTCTGCTCTTGTCGCGAAGGCCTTGTGCCGGTTAACCGAAATCTCCTTCATCAGCCGCGGATGACAATTCTTAGCGAAGGCATCACGCAGCCGCCGCAGTTGCCCAGGGCTCAGTTTTTCAAGAACCTTAAGAATGTAGGATTCGCTGCCAAGAAGCTTCACGTTAAACCCCAACTCCTCAAGCATGGAGGAAATGCTGAGCGCCTCTTTACCCGGCTCCTGAAAGAGGACAAGACGCATGCCTGCCTTTTCCGCAAACTGGTTATACTTGGCCATAACAGCCACAAGCTCCACACACCCGGTCCCAGCCAGCGCCAATGTCTCACGAATCAGCTTCGCGCCAAGGCCTACGCTGCGATATTTCGGATGCACGACAACGCGGCCAATCATGCTCAACTGACTATTCAGCTGCCTAGGCTTCAAACCAGGCAAAACCATCCTTCTCCCAGAACAGGTCAAAGGCGGATAGTTGTAAACGATCACGCCGCACAATTCCTCTCCGCGCACGAGAGCGAAAATCTTGCGGACCGCACCAGGCTTAGAACTACGGTAATGAAACATCTCAAGACAGCGCCAATCAGCGGTGCTGCCGGGCCGGACCTGCATCTCGCGGACCAGACTGCACTCAGCCAAGGGCTCGTTTGGATAGTACACTATGCGAATCTCCTTCCCATACCGCTTGTGCACGTGCACGCTAGGCCCCAAATCAGAGAACAGGTCCGTGTGAGTCGTAGCTACAACACAGGTACAATGCAGCTCACGAGCAAGCTTCTGCAAGTTGAAGGCCACAATCTTCGCCGAATCCCGATCAAGCGTCGCGCAAAACTCATCCATAAACCACCATTTGGCTTCGCTCTCGATCATTCGGGCTATGCGGTAACGGTATTTTTGGCCATCCGAGAGCTGCTCGTATGTACGCAGGAACAAGAAAGCGTCAGCAAGCCCCACACGACTCAGCAGATTCAGGGCTTCATCAACCGTCTTGCCCACGGTCTCAATAAGCGGCTTACCCTCTTCCACGTGCACAGAGCCCATGTCCACAGCCTCTTCGCCCAGATCCTTCAGCATGGCCCTAAGCAACACGCTCTTTCCAGATCCACTATCGCCGGTTATCAGCGCGACGTCTCCCGGGCTTATCCGAAGCTCAACATTATCGTAAAGCACGAAGCTGCGTTGCTCGTCCAAACCCAAACCAAAAGCCTCTGCAACCGCAACGCTCCTAGGCGTCAGTTTAGCAGCCGTCTCATACGCGATGTTGAAAGTGAAACGATTCTGGATCCTATTGTAGACTCTTCGAAACTGCTTTATCCGGAAAAACTCTTGGCGCCTACGCCTCACACTCTTCAACCTCGCAGCGACCCGATCCTATGTGTGCATGTATGTATGTGTGTGTATCTACCAGTCTCCCTATCTGTAGAGAGAGATGAGTTAAAGTGGGCGTTACCCAAACTTCATAGCCTCCAAGTCAAACGGCTTCATCTGCACCGTAGCAAAAACGGCCAAGGCCATACTCCAGAACACGTCGTCATGCGTCCCGTTCGGGTGACTAAACGCAATGGCGCCGTCCTTGCGCAGATCGTACTTCTCCACGTTCAACTCGCTGCAGATCTCGCCACGATAGGGCTTCTCCCATGTGGCAAGAGGATAGAAAAGCTTCTCATCAGTCATTCTCTGCTTCATCAAATTAGCCATCTCGCTCTTTCTCGGCACGCTAAAGTTTACGCCCTCAGCATTAGCAATACCTGCATCTTCCATGTCCGCAAGGAGGCTCGGGCCATCCTTTGTCATGTCCACGCGAATCTTTGAGAAGCCGCCCCAACGGTCCTGCAGCGCCTTCAAATAGCCTAAAACATGAGCGTATTTCGTGGGTTGGCTGAAGATCTTCAAGTGTCGAAGTAGAAGCTTATCGTTGAGCCTCTCGAAGATGCTGAGAACGCAGTAATCCTTCACCTGAGCCATGTCCAAGCCGGCGAAGAGATCTCCCTTGTAGCCGCGTTCAGGATTCCACAGCTGCAGGTCCTCACCACACGTCTTCTCCGTGCCTACGCAAGAGACTATGAGGCTCTGCGAAAGCCAAACGTCCTCGTCCTCCGCATATTCTGCCTCCATCTCTCGGCGCCAGCGAGATGGGTCTTCGCCGAACTGCTTCCTGATTTTCTCAATCATGTTAGGCTTCAAGGGTCCGCCTGGAGCCGTTGCGCTAGTGACGCTCACGTGGCTACGGTGAAAATCGCTCCAATCCTTATGAAAACACATCTTCCAGAAAATGCTATCCGCATTCCAGGGCGTACTTGTCGCTATCAACTTGCCGTCCGTAGTGCCTAGCGTGAAGAGAATAGCATCATATAAGTCAGCATCATTAGGCGTGAAGTTTACTTCGTCCCACCAAACCACCTGTAATGTTGGGCCTCTAATGGTGTCAGGGTTATTCGGAAAAGCCTCAATAATACTACCATTCGTGAACCGCAGAATAGTTCGTCCAGGCTTAAGATATTGACTTGGCAGAATCTTGCGCAGAAAATATCCCATGCGACGAATGTTAAGCTTCGTCTGACGCCACGAGGGCCCGACGACAGCAATGTAACTATCATCATGCGTAACCGCATAGTTTAACAGCAAAGCCGAAATAATCCAGCTTTTCCCGCTCTGCCTACACCAACGCGCCGCCAAAAACTGATTCACGTTAAAAGCATCAATAAGCTCCTGCTGATAACTAGAAGGCTTAAAACCCAACGTGTTTCTGAACCAGCTAGGCTGATCTGCAGCCGCCTTCTTCGCCTTTTCCGTCGCGAGTCCTCTCGTGGCGACTACGTCAACCTTTGCGGCTTCCAGAAATCGGCCAAGCTTATCCCTTTGCATTCTCCGCGCTTGCACGTAACGCCGCAACTTCCTTCCTCAACTCCATAAGGTCCTCTTCAATGCGCCGATAATTCACATACTCAGCAAACTTGTCCTGATAAACTCTACAAGCTTGAACAAGGCTACGCAGGCGCGAAACCTCATCTTTATCCAAACCTGACTGCTCAAGCAACTTGACAGCGCGCGCCAAAGACAACAGGACCTGCTCCACGGTGAACAAGTCTTTCGGCAACTCATGGGTAGTAGTAGGACTTTGCAAATCGCCGTGTCCTACTACTTCTAATCCGAGACGCCTCATTTTCTGCAGCACTGAATCAAGACTAATTTCGAGCTCCCTAGCAATGGTCTCTGGCGAAACCTTCGCTTTCACAAGGTCCTAAAGCTTTTTCTCCTGCGCCCGCGTCCAAGGCTTACCCTTCATGTTACTTGCTCGCCTTCTGCCCAATGATTATGCCTGAAACAAACGTGACCAGGCTAGAAATGGCCACAAAAACCTTGCTATTCCAACAATGCAGAAAAGCCATGTGCGCCACCTGGAACACCAAACGCCAAGCCACAGGCTCACGACGAACCGCGAAAAGCAGATCCCGCTCATTCAACGCCATCCCAAAACTGGCCTGCCACGAAGCGCCGGCGCCGCGGATCCCGAATGTGTCGGTTGAATCTCGACTAGCACGCCGAGAAACAGAACGAGAAGACGAATCCTTATGAGCCGCGGACTTGGTACGTGCAACAGAGCCAGATCTAGAGCTCATAATAACAATCAAGCAATAAAATAAGCAGAACAACAAAAAAAGCGCTATTAGGACTTCACTTTACTGAATCGAACTACCAATAATAGTTAAATAGAATAAGAACCGACATTTAACCCGATGCAGCTGCGGATAACTTCCCAAATGTGCGACGTTTTGAAACTAATCCTCCAGGGCAAAAGCTGCTACGCAATCGCCAGAGAACTCGACATGGACCCACCCTCAATCTACGTCAGCTACCACGCAGCAAAAGAAAACCTGCCAAAAATAGACAAGATGCTAACAGAACTAAAAGCCCTCGGATGGCCAGACAAACTCGCAGAAGCAGAAGAAGATATCCGCACAAAAAGCCCGAGACGAAGGGCAAAAACAACATCGGAAATAGCAATGAAACTGGGATAAAATGTTCAGGGAGATGAAACGAGGTTCTGTTAACTTGGTGGGCGATGACTGTTCGTGTTAACAGTCGGGTGATGGCTTTACGAATGCCCTGTTTCATGGAAGTCCTAGATAGCTCTTTAGCAGAGTAGTTATAGCATGTATGTGATGGGGTTCAACAACACCTATCTTCTGTATTAATCTTGACGCAGTTAAGCACCTCATCTGATAGATTAAAACTACAGAATCTTGAGTAAGCCCGTTAGTTGTTGATCGAGTAATCCCGTAAGAAAATGGGAAGTTCAAAGTGCCTTGATTGCCTGTTAAAGGAATAACCATACAAACGTTCGCATTGCGGTGTATTGCCAAAACTATCGCTGGACGTTCTCCGCTCTGTTCATGACCTTGAGTGTCATTCAAAGAAACCCTCCAGATTTCAAAGCGACTTGGAAGTCTAATTTGTGGCATGGTTCTCATCTATTCTATCCCATTCATCCATTTCTCGCTTAATTTCATCAGTCATGTATTCGTCTCTGAACAGAAGTTCTTTTGCCTTTGTTATCGCAATTATACGTTCTGTATCTCTTATATGGGGCTTAAACCATTTCATTTGTGTAAACAACTCATCATCGCTTACGTCAGGTTTCTGTTTCATCAGATAAACTACTGTTGAGGTAGCTTCCATAAGCTGTTGCTCTCCTTCTAGCTTGCAACAATTTTTGATTTTTTCGAGAATGACAATGTCTGATTCTTGCAGAACATAGTCCGTTTGAAGACTATTTATCCGAGTTTTAGTTTCATCTAGAAAATATTCGCGGTTCAGTTCACGCGAATATGGACCTGCAACGTAAATAGTGAAATGGTAAGATATGTCCATTCCCAAAGCCTTTGCAAGAAAGGCTATCTTTTGCATTAAGAAGCGCCCTCTATAATCATGCGCATTAGGTGTTAGTTCCAGATATTTGAGGCAAGCTATCACTTTGTCAAGATTCGCTGGCATTCCTTATCCTCCTTTGCCACTCTCTGCACTAACTCCATCCATTCAATAACTTTGTTCAATTCATTTCTCCCTTTTGGGCTCAAAGTGTAAATGTCTATCTTGTTGTGGTTGATCTCAGTTTCAAACTTTTTGACATACTGCATATCTTTGAGCTTATTCAGATTTGCGATTAGTTTACCATCAGATATTTTCAAAGCTACTTTTAGTTCTCTATATTGGATTCCATCGAGAAAATAGGAAAGCAATGCTAGGATGAGACATCTCGTTAAAGACATCGCACTAGCATTTAATTTGTTAGAGTTCTCCAACAAAGAAAAAACATCATCAACCATCAATTCGTTCACCTCTAATGATTAATACACACTCAAAGTATTTATTGTTGACTTTGCGTTCTACTTTGATTTTAAAAGTTATATTTAAGATTGACGATTCCAAAAATAAGATTTTGAATATTAAAAAAACAATTCATTGGAATTTAAAAAGAACCTGTTCTCTCTCAAGAGGCAAACATCGCACCATGTCCAATAACGCACCAGTATCTCATGAGGGGTTCTGTGAAGTCTTAGGTTGATAGGGGTTCGTGCGAAAAAACGGTTGATGAACTATGTCATAAGGATACTCTCAAGCTTCTTAATTGTAGGGCTAATCTGCTCCACGCTTTTCAAGCCAGTAATAGTTGCTTTTCCAGACGCGAATATTAGAACTGTTGTTTTGTGAGGTTCTTTGATTCTTAGAATGGCTCCTGGGAATTGCTCAGGTTCATAGATGATCTCGTCATGTTCTGCCAATTGCTCAAGGATGAGATCGCACTCAAAGTCTGCGGTAACCACGATATTTTGAATTTTTGGAAAGAGTTTGACCTTTTTGATAAGCCCTTTCTTGGTCAGAAATTGCATCGCAAGTTCTAGTTCGTCGAAAGCTCTTTGTTCGTTTATGGTGCCTACGCTTATCATTTTCCCTGAACAAAACAGCGATATACGTCCTTGCATCTGTGTTTTCTTGAAGTAAGCCACACGGCCACCATAGACTTTTGGGTCGTGAGAAATCTCCTTGAATTTTCTGAGCTTGCCAAAATCAAGCTCCTGATCGAGAGATGCTGTTGCAACAACATTGACTATTCTGAATTTGGTCATGCTTTTCGGATAAAATAACAGTCTTATCTCATATAAGATACTGTTAAGTTATTTGATCTTGAGTGTACACTTTTGTTTAACGCAGTGGGAACAACCTTTTATGGTTTCGCACATGACTTTTCCTTGCTTGCATTCTGAATCAAAGTCATCCACTTGTTTTTCCCCTCAATGGCTATGCCACAAGCTTCAGCAGGAGTTTTTCCCTCTAAGCCTTCATGTG
>Ga0315284_10017433_pt1 | contig 10184 bp, 10 predicted proteins | sample YL17G09_16_MG_FD_203696 | JGI IMG/M metagenome (GOLD analysis project Ga0315284, IMG submission 203696) | Sediment microbial communities from Yellowstone Lake, YNP, Wyoming, USA - YL17G09_16 | ecosystem: Environmental > Aquatic > Freshwater > Lake > Sediment | place: USA: Wyoming | collected...
AGGAACTAGCTTCGGATGCTCTACTATTGCGGATGATTGTTTGGTATCTTCCAACAACTTAGCCGCCATATCCCCTATAAGTAGATTCAATGACGGGAGATGATGAATTTTGTTGCGCTGCATAAATCTGGCTGCTCTCTCAACAATGGGGCTATTGGTCAAATGGCACTTTCTTACAGCTTCCATCCCCTTAACTATACGGAGACATTCCTCATAGGATAGTTCTGGTTTGTAGTTTTGGTCGATGTTTTGTTCGTAAGACTGGCGCATTCTTAACTTCTAACGGATAGATTTACTCTATTTTCAGGAGATTCTTGCACTAGTATACCTTTCCCAGTAGAATGTCGCAAGTGGTATGTTACTGCTTGGGGGTGAAAGATGCTTGAGAAAGAGGGAAGGCTAAGTAGTGCCGATTGTACGGAAAAGGCTCATTACTGGGTTCTTAATGACAATAATTTCGGTGTCTGTAAGAAGTGCGGAGCCAAGAAGCAGTTCCCGATTAATGTGTGGGGTTGGCAGACTCGTAGTATTGTGATTGGCAAGACACCGCACAGGACAACAGCTTGAGGAGTTGTATATGAAGGTTATTTTAGAGCCTGTTTATAGAACTGCCAGGGGTAAGGGATGAAAGAGAATAAGGTGCGCCAACCAAGGCGCTCTATCGCTAAAGGTATTATTCCCAAGAGGAAAAGGGGGCTCAAACCGAGGCGAGCTGTCGCTAAAGGTGATGTTGTTATTCCCAAGAAGGGAGTGTGGGCCGGTGAAGAGTGTCTCGTTCTCGATGTAGAGAAGAGGCCGCAGCCATCTGGATATAATCAAATAGTCCGTGTTCTTCTGCCCAATCAGCGTCAGAGACAGTATCAACTTATGGAAATCAAAGAGATAATCCCGGGTAAGGGGGCAATTCTTGCAAAGTCTCGGCAGCGGAAAAGTGATGTAAAAGCTCCAAATAAGAAGTTAAATATGGAAGTCACCTTAGAGCCTGTCAGTGGAACTGCTGAGGAAAACCTTGAGCGAGCCAAGGTAGAAATCGAAAGGTTACTGGCTTTTAGAGGCACTGTGACCAGTGTAAAGGCTAAGGGTACAAGAATCATAGTGCAGTTCAATATAAACCCCAAGTGGGATTTGCCTGAATCTGAGAAGATCAAGTCTCTAAAGGAATGGATACCGGCGAAAGTGAGAACGGTTTTCAAGGTGCTGGAGATATCGGCAAGCAGGTTTGAAAAAGCTGTGTAAATGAGCGGTAGCATAACAAGCAAAATCCCAGTAGGAAGCAGAAGGAAAATCCGAGAAGTTTAAGGGGAAAGGTTTCCCATGCTCAAGGTGCTCAGTATTATATTCATAGTCATTTTCGTGGTAGCTGCTATAGGAATAGGTTTGACGTACTATGGATACAGCAGCGTTAAAGCGGAATTCGGAGGACTGACCCAATTTGATCCTATGTACAAAGCAGACCTAGGCACAATACTCACGGCAGTTAGTGAAGGTATGCTGGGCAATTGGCTAGGTGCTGCTGGTCAGTTTGTTGAAGGTGTAAAACTTAGAGGCACTTTGGTTTTTAAAAACGATTCCATTGTACCTGTTTATATTCCATCAATGGAACATAAGTTGTATCTAGGTGGCGAGCTTGTTGGTACTGCCATTAAGACTCCACCTATGTGGATTGGTCCGAGGGGGCAGAAACCTGTAGAGGTGCACACAATTATACCTAAGGATGAGCTACCCGATATTCTGATGCGGTATATTTTTACTGGTGGCAACCTAGACATCACAACAGAATCAACAATAAGAGTCGGTGCCATAACATTCACAAAAACTTCAGCATCTACCGCAGAAGTGACCAACTATGTGGCTTCCGCAAAGTCAATATCGAAAGCTGAGTGGCGAAATTCACAGGGTTCGTATGCATTGACTCAGGTTACTGCCGGTACTACTGTTGGGCTATATGTTGAAGTTGCTGGTGGTGATGGGGAAATTCTTGAAGCCGATATATACGAGGTTGACCCAATGAGCCCTGATGATTATGTTACAACAGTATTTGTTGAGATATCTAATGGCAAAGGACTGGGAACGTGGGCAGCGAAATGGCAAGAAGACTGGGGTAGTCTAGGTGGTGACCCCGAATATAAATTTACAGTCGCAGGAATTGATTCTAGCCAGTTAGAAGTCAATAAAGCGGTAACGCCGGTCACACCTTCATCTACTACATATCCTTTATCAGTTAACTTCTTGGGCTGGTATATGCAAGGAATTAAAGTCGACATTAGCACCAAAGGGCAGACGGTGACCGCTAAGTTGAGTTTATCAGGTGGTAGCTCGGGCCAATATATAATGCGTATTAGGAGAGATATAAGCTGGTCGCTCGACGAGGATGTAAATGAATTGTCTTTCAATTATGATGGCATATCAGCAAATAAGGAGTTATCGTTTACCCCACCTTATGCTACTGGGGAAGCTAGTACCAATGGATATTTCGTGTATCTCGTCAAGAATGGTACAACAATATGGTCACTTGCAGAAACCTATCCTCCCAGGTTAAAGGTGAACAAACCCTAGTCTGTATAATACACAAACCTATGGGGTTGCAATTACTCTACTCAAGGGCGTCTGCAGTGTTTCAGACTGTCCTCTTTACCTGAATTGTTTCACTACCCTGCAGTGCTTCATGGTGTCACCAAAACCTGACCCGAATCCCATTGGTCTGATGAAATCCTTACGTCATGAGGAATAGGGGCTTAGAATCTAATTCTAGGGCTTAAGCAAGCTGTTAGGGGAAGACTTTAGAAGCGAGCCTCACCTTTTTACCCCTAAATAATTACACACACTCTGGAATCCTTACATAGTATTGCCGCAATGGACAGCAATAATGCGGATAATGTAGAGTTACTTGCGCATCGTGGCTATGAATCCAAGTATACTTCCTACTGTAATAATTAGGCCACCCATCAGAGCTACCCAAGACCCTAATATAATGGAACCATCGTAGTCCTTAATTACATAGAACGTCTGGAAAATCAATGCCAAGGCAAGAGCAGCAAATAACAGCATTACTATATTCAATGGACGGTCTGCAAAGCTTCGGGACATCACCAAAGCTGATATATAGAGCACGCCTATCAGGCAGAGTACCGCTCCTTGCGGTGTCATGATAACCAGAACCCCATCGAAAGGTAGAAACGTGCCCACGATTAGAATGAGAGCGCCAAGTATTCCAAGAACCCAAACTATCCTAACTATAGATATGTACTGAGAGGGTTGCGTTTTGGGCGACCTTGATGAATCGTCTGAGCCACGCCATTCTTGGTCTTTAGCTCTTACCTCGGAGAGTCTTGCACCACAGGATGAGCAGAAGATATTGTCCTGAGGATTCTCAGCGCCACATTTACTACACTGCACGACACCCACCTCCTTTCTTGCGTTAGTATAGATAGCGCTGTAGAATATCGCAAGTAGTGTGCCCTTTGTTGGCTTTTACTCTAGACTAACTCATGCCAAACTAGCCTTGGTGGAAGGAGAGGACCATGTACTGTGGTAAATGTGGGAGAGAGGCCAAGCAAAGTGACCGTTTTTGTGGACTCTGTGGAACTGCCCTAGCATCTAACCAACCTCAACAGTCAGAAGACGGAATACCCTCTGTGGCAGAGAATATTGATAATAAGCAGTTACAAAGGTGCCCCAAGTGCCAGCATACTTCCCTTTACTGGAATCACTTTACTAGCCTTCACGAGTGCTTTAACCCTCAATGCAGGAAGGATTTCACTAGGAGCGAGTATACCAGCATAGTGGGGCAACAAGTCCAGCCAGAGGCAAGAACTCCGTACGAGAGACAGATTACCCAAGTCTTGCGAAGATGCCCCCATTGTGGGCAAGGTATGCTTTTATGGGAAGAGTCCAAATCGATGTTCAGATGCCTCAATGTTGAATGTAGGCATATTTATACTCGAAGTCAGCACAGAAAATGGAGACTAATCGGGCCAATACGGCGGGGTTTCAAGGCTTTTGTAAGGGGCAGGTGGTTCATTGTTGCTCTTGGCTTAGCCATCATCTTTCTAAGCATTGGATACTATCCCTCAATATTCGGACAATCTGACTTTGCACGCTGGATGGAGATACCACTAGAGGCTTTCGGGGCAATCCTAGCACTAATAGGTTTGCTTGTAGGCACTCACCTTAAAAGGATAACGTTTGCCAATGCTCTATTGATACTTCTGATACTCTTCACTGTTGGTTCAACTGCTTATTACCACTTGGATAAGTCTGGGAAAATAAGTGCGTGGGTAAGTAGAAGCTCTGGTGAAGGCACGGTTTCCGGCAATATCAAAGAGAAAATCCCAAGCTTACTGGACTACCTTGGAGGATTGCGGTTAGAGACCGTGGAACCCACTCCAGTACCTACGCGTCCTCCTATTCAAACACCAAGCCTCACTCTATTCACTCCTAGACCAACGCCTACTATTCCTCCAACAAATGAAAGTTACGTTCTGATTGACCATAGTATTGTATCAGGAGCTGATGGTAGACCCATTGTTATCGTCAATAATCCTAATGCCAAGAATCCCTCATGGACTCAGCTAGTCACCTTTTTACAGCAGGATACAACAGACAGAATGTTCTATGACAAGAATTCATTCATGTGTGGAGACTTTGCTGAAATGCTGCACAACAATGCTGAGAAAGCAGGGTGGAGGACTGCATATGTCATCATAGGTTTGTCGTCAAGTATAGGAGGGCATGCTCTTAACGCCTTTCAGACAACTGACCGTGGTTTGGTTTACATAGACTGCACAGGGGCATCATTCGGGAAACAGCATCCACAATACATGGACAAAGTAGTCAGGCTTATTGTGGGGAGTAACTACGTCCCAGAATGTATTTTCCCTGAACCTGGTTGGTCGTGTACCTACGAAAGCGTGGGACTTGTCACGGAGATAGAAGTCATCCAATGGTGAGATTAGGCTAACTACGTGAATTCGCTTACTTCTTTAGATGTCCTTTAATAAAATTGGTAGGAGGGTTTAGCTATGAAAAGGTCATCCGTCTTGATACTTCTGCTGCTTGTGCAAGTTGTTATCCCCATCGCAGCTTTTGGTGCCTGTGGTGGTGGGGAAAGCCAGGGTACCTATGCAATGAAGCTTTTACCGAAAGTCTGCGACACTTATCTATATTCCGATATACAGGAATTGCGGGGTGATTCAGATTTAAAACAAATCTACGAGAGTTACAGAGATAATTACGCTCAGCAATTGGATGAGCTTAATGTGAGTATACATCAGCTTGATTGGGTTGCTGTGGGTATGGAGGAAGATGAATTCGTTGCTATTTACGGTGGCGACATAGATGCTGATGAAGTCAAATGGGGTCTTCAGAAGGATGGCTATACAAAGAGCACCTATCGAGAAATCGAGCTATGGAGTAGTGAGCAGGATGGGGAACAAGGTTTTTTTGCCTTTGTGGAGAGCGCAGTCTTAGTAGGTACAGAACAAATTGTGAAGCAATGTATAGACGTTGTGGCAGGGCAAGCACGTTCCATATATGACGATGCGGAGTTTAGAGGTCTAATAGACCGATTGCCAGCACAAAGGTTTTCCACTTCTTTCCTTAGTGATAAAGCAATTCGCGCTGCAACCGAGGATTTGGTCGGCCCTGTCGCTATGGGCATCTCTGTACAGAAACTTGATGAGGAAAATGTCAAATATACCGTTGAAGTGAAGTACGAAGACGAATCTGATGCACAAGATGGATTGGCCGATATCCAGAATTGGGTTGAAAGCTGGTTTGAATTTGAAGATGTCAGGGTTGACCAAAAAGGTGTATTCGTGCATTTCAGCGGGACAACACCGATGAGTAATGTACTAGAGCAATTCGGGAGAGGAGGCGCCGATGCCTTCGAGACAGATATACTAACAGTGCAGCTTGCATCAGCTACATTCTTTGCTGACATACATTCTGGATGGAAAGACATTGACGGCGACGACAACCCCATGGACGTTTTGACCTTCGATGACAATGTCTGGGGACGAACAAAGGGAGACACGATACTGGGGCACTACTATCCAACTGCAATCGGGAGGGTTAGCAATCACACACTGAGCATTAGCACGAATATGTTTGATTTAGATAATCAAGACAATCCGTTGATTCTCGGACCAAGAGGTCTCCCTGCATCAGATGTAGAAATACAAGCCCACGCTATCTGGATGGGGTTGTTAGTGCACGACGAGGCTACTTATACTGCGCTAGCTGGAACGACTGACCGATGGCAAGTGTCACCCCTCGGGGGCGAGAACGCCTTGTATCTCAATCAAATGCCAAGCTCAGCCATAACCTATAATGGCGATACCTATACTGGACGGAGCGGCAGTTATTGTTGGGTAGTTGGGAAGAACGGCGTAGTCTACGGAATATACAAGGCCACTGATGGGTATTGGTACTCTGGCTTCAATGGTGCTTATCCGTAGAGCACCATGAGAGTAGTCTTGTCCGGTTCTTCCGGGGTTACCGGTAGTCTTTCAAGTTGCCTAGTAGAGTAACCGGGGGCGTCATATACTTGAGGGGCAATTTAGAATCGACAAGCTAACATTCAACTACTGGCCATAGCTATAGCTATAGTAGACATGGATCCTTTCCCTACGCCTCTAGCTCTCTACCGTGCCAGCAGTCTTCGCAGATACGCTTAGTTATGTAGCCATGACGGGAGTGCTCTACCTTGAACTCGTAGTACTCCTCACCAGGCTCTATAGCACAACGGCAATGCTTGCACCAGTGTTCAATCCTAGCCTTACGCTTGACTACGAAGCCACCTGATACTTTAATTGCCTTTACTAACAACCTCGCTTCAATTCGGCGTTCTATGGTTTGAACCGCCAGATAGGAATGAGGCGCGGTCAACACGGATATTCAAGTGTATCATCTTTGTATCCTCCACATTACCATCGATTGACTTTGGGACAGCCACAGGTGTAACCCCAGCATAGCATACCTTGATGCAAACATGGGCATTACTGGCAGGTCATGCTTAGGATTTCCATTCAGAGCCCTCCAAAAACGTGACGTGTGAAGCAGCTTGGGTGGTGCTAGCGCTCCAGTTTCCCGTTGGTCTGAGAATGGAAAGGCGCCGCCAGGATATACCTGATACCCACCAGATGCAGATAGCCCTGAAAGGCTCTAGAGACATCACCGACACCGTTGTCCGAATCGCAGTCTATTCAGGCAACCGTTACATGTCGGGGAGGGACAGGATGTGAAGCTAGGCTGTACTATGCTGGCATGATTGCATATTCTGAACTTCTGATACCGAAGTTTTATAATATGGCCATTGTCTTCTGGGCTTCATCTAGTTGATTATCCGCTCCGCTCGTTTGTTTCCTTAAACAACCATGCGGCAGATACTCTTAAGGCCTTGACTAGTGCTTCAACCTCAACATCAAGCACAGGGCGTCGCCCTTGTTCAATCTTAGATACGGCCGACTGATTGATTTTCAATCCCAGTACCTGTAAGCGAGCTGCCAGATCCGCCTGCGATACACGCGGAGTAGCTAGCCTTCTTGCCTGACGGACTCTTAGCCCTATCACATTTCGTTGCACAGCAATGCCGATTATAGTTAATATGGAACTCAATAATATTCCCATGGGGAATATTTTGTGATATAATCGCGTGAGATTTGTTGGCAGGGCATAGAGTCTACAAAGGGAGGTAAAACATGAAGCGTGTGTTAGTTGCGGTACTGGTAGTCTCTTTCATCATCGCAGGCTTGGTTTCCCCAGGGTGCAGTTCCGGTAGCGGTGAAGGGGCTGGTGTGTCTACTCCTAAGACATCCTCGTATGGTCCTTATGTCATAGACATAGGAACTAGCCAGGGTAATCAAGACATTTACCTTTCTACAGGGCAGAGGGTCGAATTTAATTTCCACAGCAGTGGCTCCTTGGTTTACTATAAGGCATTAGACCCCAACGGTAACATAATCCTCACTGGTGCTGGAGGCGACAAGGTTCAGGATGGCTCTGGTAGCTTTACAGCTTCAGGCTCAGGTTCTTATGCCATCCAGTTCATATCCTCGGGGATGCTTACTCCCTCAGTTATAACTGTTTACTATACTGTCTATGGATAAAGATAGTTAAATTAGTTTTTGTACGCGCATAGGGAAAAGGGTTCTCGGGGTACAGAGAAGCCCAGTAGTTTTTACAGTTACTAATTGGCACTCGACTACTGGTCATAGCTATAGCTATTGTATATACGGGTTCTTTCTTTATGCCTCTAGCTCTCTGCCTGCCGGCAGTCTTTGCACGTGCGCCATGTTACATAGCCATACTGGTGCGCCCTAGACTCATAGTATTCTTGCCCCGGTTCTATAATACATTTACAAGTCTTGCATTGGTGTTCTTTCCTCGCCTTCCGCTTGGACACAAATATTTTGATTACCATGGCCACCTCCTCATATAGCAATTTTCAGGCTAATTGGAAAACAAAATATTTAACATATCACACATTGTCTTATGTATAAATTATTGTTTCCAAATTGACCTGATTTTCTCCTCCAAATCAGCTTTCAGTCGGTAAGTATAGGTGTTACCCAGTCTGGTAATCACATCTAAAGCGAGGAGGTCTTTGAGGTAGTACTCTATGGTACTCCTAGGTAAACGAGTGGCCCTAGCCAAATCATCGACTGTCGCTTGGTCCTCCACAAGCACCAAGACTAGCTTTCTTCTTACAGAAGGCACACAGTCTCTTACTAACCTAGCAATATAGGGTTGGTATCGCTTGACCCCTAGTAGCTGTAACCCCAGTGCTGTCTTCTGGAATCCTTGGGCTAAATCTGTGCCCACTTCCGGTTGTGGCTCTGAAGTAATGTGTCCCTTTTCATCTTTCAAAACAGAAGTCCTAAGCAAAGCACAGAGGTTACCTACTCTCCCTAGCCAAGTGTTATCAACCAATGTTAAGTCAAGGTCTGCGCTACCTTCCTTCGCCTTATCCAACATTTTCACTACGAGGTCAGCAAGTTCTTTACGTATCTCTGCCAGATGCGGGTTATTCTCAACGGCTTTTATCGCCATCTCTTCTCTGTCCGCAGATATCCACCAGAGGTCGATGAACCGCTCACCTAGAAGGGCTTCTAGGACCCTATGTTGCTCAAAATAGGGTGTTGTCGCAGCAAGCCAGTCGAACCTGCTATCTTGCTCGAGGTGGCCTTCTTCAGAGCCAAAGTCGCTGACTATACGGCCATCTTTTGCCGAACGTAGAAGCCCGAACACTTCACTCCTGACATCTTTTCTCGTGGTAAGAAGTGGAGCCAAATCCTTGGTAATAACCCTATACCCGTTAATTTCTCCAAGCAACTTAATAGGCTGCTCTTTCAACCCCCCTCTAATCGCTGCCGGCGTTAATACCTCCATCTCCTTGCTGTCGGCATGCGCGACAATAGACCTTAGCAACTCCGTCTTTCCAGACCTTGACGCGCCTACAAACCTTATCCACAGCATTTCGCCTGGGACATACAATGCTGCAGCGAAACCAAAGACAATACGAACGCCTACCCAGTCCTTGATAGTGAAATGGCTATGCAGGTACTCTTCTACTGTTTGGAGACTCTCAGAACCGCCACTTAGCAATCCGCCTGTGCCCCTGGCTAGAAGTTCAGCCAGTTTAGCCTCTTGCTCCTTTGTACCAGTACCATGTTGCTTGAGGACCATTATCTGCTTTCTCAGTAGTTCTTCTCTGGTAAGTATCATCTCTCAAGTACCTCCTAACTCAGTATTTGAATGCGCTGACCAAGCCCTTAAAGACACATGTTCGCTTCTTATAGAACTTCGGAGCGTTGTTTTGGTTTGAGGTAAGCTGAACAGATAGCTTCAGGACCGAATCGAAGAATATATTGATTGCGTTTTGATGCCTCACCCTTGATTGATGGTGCGAAACCGGAAGTCACCCCAAAACCAAAGACCTTCGAGCCTCTCAGAATAACGCAATTACCACGAGGGCAAGCCATCGGGTCGCCCCCTGCGCTTGACGGGCATGGCGTTTGATTGTATTATAATATCGTTAACCGATATCAGAAGGCGATATCATGGAACAGAATATGGAACCAGGGGTGTTTAAGGACTTCTTTGTGGGCTTCGTGAAGATTCATATCCTCTACCATGCCTCGAATGAGCCTATGTACGGTGTCGAGATGCTGGAGGAACTGGCT